>Ga0302324_100006158_pt1 | contig 25969 bp, 19 predicted proteins | sample Palsa_T0_1_FD_201949 | JGI IMG/M metagenome (GOLD analysis project Ga0302324, IMG submission 201949) | Peat permafrost microbial communities from Stordalen Mire near Abisko, Sweden - Palsa_T0_1 | ecosystem: Environmental > Terrestrial > Soil > Palsa > Peat permafrost | place: Sweden: Abisko... | reverse complement strand
TTCGTGGTGTCGAATCGCGAACCTTACATTCACCAGAATAACGGCAAGTCGATTGAAGTGATTGTGCCGCCCAGCGGGCTGGTCACTGCGCTGGAGCCCGTACTCCATGCCTGTGACGGTACCTGGATTGCGCACGGCAGCGGAGATGCTGATTCGGAAGTCGTCGATGCGCACGACCGGCTCCGCGTTCCTCCCAACGATCCTCGTTATACGCTACGGCGCGTATGGTTGAGCAAAGAGGAGGAAGAGGGCTACTACTATGGTTTCGCCAATGAAGGGCTATGGCCGCTCTGTCATATCGCCCACACCCGCCCGATTTTTCGGGCGCAGGACTGGCGGCATTATGAAGAAGTAAATCGCAAGTTCACCGCCGCACTTCTCGAGGAAATTGAAGACACCGCCAAGCCGGTAGTCCTGGTGCAGGACTTCCATTTTGCGCTTCTGCCGCGGTTGATCAAAGAGAAACGGCCGGATGCGCGGGTCGCCATTTTCTGGCATATCCCGTGGCCGAACCAGGAAGCCTTCGGAATCTGTCCCTGGCAGCGTCAAGTGGTGGATGGACTGCTGGGAGCGGATCTTATCGGATTTCACATTCAGTCGCATTGCAACAATTTCCTGCAGACCGTGGACCGGGTGGTGGAATCGCGGGTGGACTGGGAACATTTTTCGGTGTTGCGGCAGAATCATCGGACGATCGTGCGGCCATTTCCTATCAGCGTGAATATCACCGATGACGAATCCGTCGAAAGCGATCATGATCGAGTCGATTATCTGGAGCGTTCGGCCTTGCTGAACAACCTGGGCGTCGAAGCAGCATTTATGGGCATCGGCGTCGACCGGGTCGACTATACCAAGGGCATCCCCGAGCGCTTCCGGGCTATCGAGCGCTTTCTGGAGAAATATCCCCGTTATCGAGGAAAGTTTACCTTCGTTCAGATCGGGGCTCCGAGCCGCACCCACATCAAGCGATATCAGGATTTGCTGGCGGAGGTGGAATCCGAGGCGGAGCGAATCAACTGGCGCTTCCAGCGCGGCAAGTGGAAGCCGATTGTGTTTTTGAAGCGGCAGCATAACCACGAAGAGATCGAACGTTACTACCGCGCTGCCGATCTTTGTCTGGTGACCTCGCTGCACGATGGAATGAATCTGGTGGCGAAGGAGTTTCTTGCCGCGCGGCGGGACGAGCGTGGCGTCCTGATTTTGAGCCAGTTCACAGGAGCCGCACGCGAACTGCGCGATGCTTTACTCATAAACCCCTACGACATCGATCAGACCGCCGAAGCCATCCGGCTGGCCCTGGAGATGGAACCGGAAGACAAACAATTCCGGGTACACCGCATGCGAAGGATCATAAAGGAACAGAATATTTATCGCTGGGCTGGAACTCTGATCACGGAACTTTGCGAGCTAAGACTTGATGGAGAGCGCGCGAGAGAGAACTTTCGTGCAGGTGTGACGGCCGCGTGATCCGGTTCGGGCGCGGCCACGGTGAACAATTAAGGCAACGTTGGAGGATGAACGAATGACTGGCGAAGCGGAACAGATTATGCCTCGCGTGCCTGTGAAGCCGTTTTACTTTAATACCTCGGCGCATCTTTTGCGCATTACCCGCCAGAAAGCAACCACGCTCGAGGAGTTTCTGCAGGCACTGCGAGAATGTCCGGAAGGTTCGATTTTTCAACATGCTTTCCGGACCCTGGAGGAACATCACTTCATTCGCGAAGGATTCTCGAACGACTTTGCGCATTGGGCGATGTCGGCCTGCAATGAGTCCAGTCTGGCGGAAGGGCTGGCCAGCGTAGACGTTCGCGAGTTCACCTCGATCGCGGAATTGCGCGAACATTTTGTCCAGATCGTGCAAAGCTTTCTAACGCGGGCACCGGCTGCCGCGACCAGGAGCGCGCGTGAGACTTTCTATTTCTGCGCCTCTGATACGGTCGTGATTCCGACAACCTTCATTGCACGCACGCTGCGCGAGTTTGCCGAGGGTCTGCGGGGAATCAGCGTGCACTCCATTCACCATCATTTCATCGAAGCCCGGCTGAGACTGAAACTTATGTCGAACGATTTCTCCCAGTGGCTGCACGAAGACTTGGGCCTGACCGAGGCGGCGCGCCGGTTGAACCGGATCGATATCTACACCGTCACCATGGAAGATGTTCGCGAACAAATTGTTCGAGTCGTAGAGCGAGCGCTGATCTAGGAACAACAATTATGGAGCCCGTGGAATCGCAAATCGAGAGCGAGTTGCCGGTCAGAGAGAGTCAAGCGGATGTTAGCGTGGCTTCGCCAGCCTTACCCGAACGGAAGGAGCGGCGCCGGAAACCGCGCTCGTGGGAGACGCCTCCGGCCCCAGTTCCACCCCCGCGTCTGGATGACTATAAAGCCATCGTCGGCGCAGCAGAAATCGACGAACTGAGATTTCTGGCAAAGGGACTGAAAGGCAAAACAGTAAAGATGGTCAACTCCACCGCCGTGGGCGGAGGAGTGGCCGAAATGCTCAATCAGCTGGTTCCACTGCTCAACGAAGTTGAAGTAAACACTCACTGGGACGTCATTACTGGAGGCAATGACTTTTTCGAGGTCACCAAAGCCTTCCACAATGCTCTACAAGGCAGCGAATATCAGCTTACGCAGCAGGCGCGCGATATTTTCCTGATGCACAATGAGCAAAACCGCAAGCGGATGCAGTTTACGGAAGATGTTGTCGTGATTCATGATCCGCAGCCTGCGGCGCTCGTTCGAGAGCGTCAGGAATCGAGTCGGAAATGGATCTGGCGGTGCCACATCGATTTGTCCAATCCCAGCTTCGCCGTCTGGGATTTTCTGCGGCCGTTCATAGAACAGTATGACGCTGCCATTTTTTCTTCGCAGTCATTCAGCCGCCAGTTGGCGATTCCACAGTATTTGTTTTATCCGTGTATCGATCCTCTGTCGGAAAAAAACAAGGATCTGGAAGAGAGCTTCATTCAACAGGTGTGCGACGAATTCGGGGTCGATCGTTCGCGGCCCATCGTGACGCAAGTCTCGCGTTTCGACCGCGCCAAGGATCCGGTCGGGGTAGTCCAAGCGTTCAAGGAGGCTCGCAAGTACGTCGATTGCCAACTCGTTCTGGCCGGCGGAGGGGCTAGCGACGATCCCGAAGGCGCCGCGGTTCTCAAGGAAGTCAGGGAAGCTGTGGGCGAAGATCCGGACATTATCATTCTTGATTTGCCTCCCTGGTGTGCGCTGGAAATCAATGCGCTGCAGCGTGCTTCCACGCTGATCGTGCAGAAATCTATCCGAGAGGGCTTCGGACTTACCGTGACGGAGGCGCTTTGGAAAGGGAAGCCGACGATCGCCGGAGCCGTCGGGGGCATCCCGAATCAGATCATCCACAAGCTAACGGGAGCTCTGGTGCATTCCGTGGAGGGTTGCGCTTATCAGATGCGCTATCTTTTGACCCATCCTGATTTTGCCGCGCAACTGGGGCAGAACGGGAGGGAGCATGTGAAGGAGAACTTCCTGATGACAGCCAATGTCAGGCGGTGGCTATTGTTGATCCGGATCTTGCTGGCCGTGAAGTGAGTGAGCGCCGCCGCGGCCATACTAGTTCCCGGTCCGCGGCGAAGCCAACCGCTGGTCTTCTTTCTCTTTACTCTTTAGCTCTCCACACGTAGAAGTTTCCGTCGTCGGCCACGGTCTCGATGTTCAGGCCGCTCGAACTCGCGGCCCGATGCACCGCCGAACGAAGGTTTGCCAGGCCTACGCCGCCTACCTCGGCGAGCGGAATCTCAAGCGCCGAACCCGGTTGCAGCGAGGTCAACTCCTGCACGATTCCCTGGACCAACTCGTGGTGCTTCCCGCGCCTGCCCCTTTTCAGGTTGGCAACGTCCACCCGCCGATACTTTTGCATCTGCCGCTGATTCTTAGGCTTCTCCTCGCTTCCCATATTTCATCCCTCGGTTTCGCGGTCAAGAATAGCGAAGACGGGCTTATAGGTCAAGTATAGAAGTGTAATGATAAACGCATTTTATGCATAGTATATAACTGCGTTACGTATAGTTTAATGGTTTTATAATGCTCCGTATGATGTAGGGCCTCTTATCGCCTGTTGTGGTGATGGTTCGTTGTCGCCACGGCAGGCGAAAGCAGATATTCCACCTATTTTTGGTGCCCGCGCTATGCTCAAAACAAGAGAGGAAGGTTCCCGGTGGCAAACACTTTGTGGGAGGAGTTGTATGCAGCCGCGATGGTCGAACTCGATCTCGCGAAACTGCCGGGCAGAATTGAGAAAGCTCAGATAGCGATACGCCGAGCCTTGCAGGAGCTGCGGGGCAATCCAGGAAGCGACGGTGGTGCGGGCGTTTGGGAACAGACGCAGGCGCTAATCGACGCTCTGCGCAATCTCCGGACGCTGCAGAACGTGGAATTCAAAACCTCGGCGGCCGGTGCCGGCCCTTGGGGCTGTGGGAGTGATGACCCTGAGGAAGTGATGCCATGATCGAAAGGTGCTGCAAGACGGCCAGGCCGACGTGGCGCAGGCGGCAGAGCGCCATGCTGGAGTTGCTCCGTCATGCGAAGGTCGTGACGGATCCAAATAAGCTGGCTTTCCTGAACACGGAGCTGGCGAATCGAAAGCAACTGAGAGCAAGCCGGCGCGCCCATACGGACAGCGTTTTAGGTAGCCGCTCGCTTCGTTGATATGCCCTGTAAGATCTAGAGATGCCGATCGTCCAAAGTTCAGAAACCGACACTCGCCAGGGTGTGGTTCGCAACTACGTTTTAGCGGTCGCGGCGTCAATCGCCGCTTTGCTGGTTCGCGGACTGCTCATTCCGTTCTTGGGATATAACAATCCCTATCACACTCTGTGGGCAGCCGTGGTCTTTTCCGCCTGGTATTGTGGACTCGGCCCTTCCATTGTTACAACCCTGCTCGGAGCAGCTGGCATCTGGTATTGGTTCCTGCCCCCCGTTGATTCTTTTTATCTGCAAAACCCCAAAACTGAGCTTTCAGGAGTGATCGGCTTCTTGTTTTTCTCGGGACTGATCATCGCGCTCGGAGAGACCAACCGCCGGTCCCTGGCCAAACGCCAGTGGGCGGAAGAAGAACTGCAAAAAGCGCATGACGAGCTCGAGCAGAGAGTTCAGGAACGAACCGCCGACTTGAACGCGGCCAATGAAAGCCTGCGTGAACTTTCGAGCCGGCTGCAGCAGATTCGGGATGAGGAGCGGCGGCAAATAGCGCGCGAGTTACACGACAGCGTTGGACAATTGCTGGCCGCACTCAGCATGAACATAGCGGTGGTGCAGAATCAGTCCGACAAGCTCGACCCCGAAGGAGTACGCGCCCTTTCCGATAACGCCGCCATGGTGGACCAAATCACTCGTGAGATTCGAACCATCTCGCATCTCCTGCATCCTCCGCTGCTTGAGGTCGCAGGCCTTGCTTCCGCCCTGCGCTGGTATGTGGACGGCTTCTCGGAGCGCAGCAAGATCAAAATCGAGATGGATATTCCGCACGAATTCGGGCGACTCTCCGATGAAATGGAAATCGCAATTTTCCGTATGGTTCAGGAATGCCTCACGAATATTCATCGTCATTCGGCCAGCCCTGCGGCAGCGATACAAGTGCGACAGGACGATCACCGAATTCTTGTGGAGGTTCGAGACCAGGGAAAAGGTATATCCCCGGAGAGACAACAGGAGCTGCGTTTGACCGGTCGAACCGGCGTCGGATTCCGGGGCATGAGAGAGCGCTTGCGTCAACTAGGCGGGATGTTGGAGATTCGTTCGGACGATACGGGAACAGCAGTGAGCGCCACGCTTCCCCTCGCAGGGTCAAAAACCGCCGGCAGAGGTAATCCCGGCAAGAGTGAAGAAGTTGCCTGAGCTTCGCTAGGTATCGCTAGATCGGCCAAGAGCCCCGTCCATAAAACCGGAAATCCCTCCTGCGGGCACCCTAACTCTAGTCTGAGTTCATCTCCACTTGCAGAGGCGGCAACACTTCCAGATTCGGGTGGTTCTGGTCGCGCCAAAAGACGCCGAAACACTCCCCGTCTCGTTGCGGATTCCAGATGCTTCCGTCGGCAAACTTCACCGCAACCGGAAGGATTGCCCAGCCCAGCACGGACTGTTCCACCGCTGGCGGATATGCCTTCTTCACCAGCAGTTGTTTCTGCCCCGGTAAGATGGGTTGGTCCCAGGCCCAGCGACTTCCCTCAAAAGGACGATACAAGTACTGGGGCGATAGAAAGTGCTCTGATTCAAGGGCCACGCTCTCGATTGGCTTCCCGCTTGTGTTTTCGATCGTCAGCGAAAATTTCTCCGGCGCATTCCAGAAGTCGCCGGCGACAAATTTGATCGGGCATGCTCTAGTGGGGGGCTGGTAGATGGTGTAAGTAGCCATCATCCCCGCCTCCATGTGGTCGGACACGTGGCAATGAAACATCCATGTTCCCGGATTTTCGGCGCGCATGTCGACCGTGACCATACTGCCGGGCAGCAATTCAATCACATCGGTGTTCCGGCTCTTATCGCTTATCGTCTGGCCGTGCCAGTGCGGCGTATGCAAATCCTTCTCGCTTCCCATCCCGAGCAAATACCAGCGGACTCTTTCGCCTTGCTTCATCACGAGCCCCGGCAGATTCCCAAAGATGTAGCCGTTGATGCTGTAAAACAGTCCGGAGTCTTTCCCATTGAGCTCGTTGAAGATCATGAACAGGGCGACGAACTCCCGGTCTGCATCCTTGGGGCTGCCGTCAGCGTTAGCTGCGCCCTTTGCTGTAACAATGATCGGACCAAGCAGCCCGGCGTTCGTCTCTTTCGGCTCATTCGTGTGGCCGTGGTACCACCACACCTTGGAACTCAGCTCGCCCGGGCCCGGACCGCTGCCTGAGTCTGCGAGCCAGCGATAAGTAAATCGCCCGCCGGGCGGAACCGCCGCGCCATGCCCGGCAGGCAGATACATTGCTCCTTCGTTGTCTTTGTCATAGCGCAGACCGTGCGGGTGAATGCTGTGGGGGCTCCGGCTGCGATTCAAGAGATCGACGAGGACGGTGTCGCCCACCTCAGCGCGAATGATGGGCCCTAGAATGCCAAGCCACTCCGGTTGCGGTTTGCGTTTGGAGAAGGTGGCGTCCGTGTACTCGATATACCTGGTCTTCGGCCACTGGGTCTGAGAAGTCCAAGGAGGTGGAATCACGCCCCCGTGAAGCAAATCCCGTCCACTGGGAGCGTAATCCCACGTGACATCCTCGGCCGCGATATAGTAATGGCGAGTCGCCGCCACCCCAGGCGTGGCGAACCAGATAATCCATGTGAGCAGCACGCTCAGGGATCGCATATCGGCATAACCGTCTGCAACGCGTAGACAGCCTTGCCGATTTTACGCTATCTCCGTGGTCGCTTCGGGTTCGGCCTCGATGGTGACTGCGACTTCGGCGCCAGGTTTGAGGCGAACCTTGTCACCATTCTCATCGGTCAAGTTGTTCTCGATGCGCAGCTCCCGGTAGAGATGATCGGCGCCTTCGACTGCAATCTGCGCCTTCTCAGGAATAGTGGGATGTGGCGATCGAATGATTTTTTGCACGGTCGCTGGAAGGGTCATGCTAGGTTTTTCGTTCATAGGAGCTCACTAGTCCGCTCCGGCCTGCTGCGGAGACTGTTATTAGTATCCCAATCATGCCGGATGGTTGCCGATCCCTGGCAATACTGCTGCGACCCTACAACCCGGGCGGGATTACAACCTTCGAGTGAAAAATCGCTATTTTCTCTTTGCGCAATACGGTGTTTCTGGTATCTTTAGTACAACTTTTTACTGATTGACTCAGCAATTTGAGGCCGTTTCCGGCATTTCAGCCGGATATCCAACCCGGTTGCTCTAAAGTCAGCGCCATGCCACTTCCTCTGGACGTTGACGCGTTAGGCTCGCACGCAAGGTAGTTTCAACTGGCGGTTCTGCACGTCGGAAGCAAAATAACCTGATTGGAGAAGTAATCGCATGCAGAAGTGTGTATTGGGGATTGTGTGCGTGTTGGCTGTCTGCGTACCCGCTGTTTTCGCCGGTGTCACCGTAAGCGCTCCCGCCAACGGGGCGACTGTGCAAGGGCCCGTCCAGTTTGTCGCCTCGGCGACCACCAGCACTTGTTCGAAAGGGGTCGCCTCAATGGGAATCTATACTGCCCCTGGAGTTTTGGCCTACGTAGTTAACGGCGCCAGCCTGAACACGAGTTTGAGCCTGGGCCCAGCGACTTACGATACCGTCGTTGAGGAGTGGGACTACTGTGGTGGGGCAGCAACCACCCCCGTCAAAATTACGGTGAGCTCGCAATCTGGCGTTTTCGTGACCAAGCCGTCGAACAATGGCACCGCGACTTCGCCGGTGAACTTTGTAGCCACCGCGACGACAACGTGTTCGAAGGGTGTTGCCTCGATGGGCATCTACACCGCGCCAGGCCAACTGGCCTACGTTGCGAACGGGGCAAGCCTGAATTACAACCTCGCGATGAGCCCCGGGAAATACAACGCCGTGGTCGAGGAATGGGACAATTGCGGAGGAGCAGCGACCACCCCGGTTGCCATCACCGTCGGCGGAAGTGGAAACGCCTTCTCGAACCTTCAGCAAAGCGGTGGATGGGCCGGAGCGGGACAGGGACCGCCGGACTTCGTTGACTGCAACCCCTGCGGCCCACAAATCACATGGTCCATGACGCAGGGAGTCAAATCGCCTTCGCTGTCGGGATCTTCGACTGACTACACTATCGGTGGCACCGGTCCATACTGGGACGTTCTGTTCAATAACCATCTGATTGGCGCGAGTTCTTCGCAGGGCCTACCCGACACTAATCACACGCTGGTTCCCACGCTGCACAACTTCACCTACGACGTATATTTTTACGGGAGCAACCTGCCGGCCGCACAGGCCCTCGAATTCGATATCAACGAATTCTTCAATAACATGGGATTCATCTGGGGGCACGAATGCCGCATTGCCGGCGGCAACGAATGGGACGTATGGAACAATGTAAGCCAGCAATGGATCCCCACCGGCGTCGCCTGCAACCCGGTTAACAATTCCTGGAATCATCTGACCATCCAGGTGGAGCGCACCTCCGACAATCAGTTGCTCTACCAGTCCATTACGCTGAACGGAGTAACCAACACCCTCAACCAGTATTACAACCCGGGTTCGACACCGGGATGGTGGGGCGTAACCATCAACTACCAGATGGATGGAAACTATGAGCAAACGCCTTATTCCGTCTACCTGGATGATCTCACGTTCTCTTACCAGTGAGATGAGCCATAGAAAATTTGTCTGCAATCGGTTCTTTTGACGGGTTGCATTCGGGGAGGGGAAGTCTTTCGGCTTCCCCTTCCTCATTTAGCAATGCATGAGCAAATTGGGGATGTTCGAGTCCTGCTCTACCGGAACTGGTATCCCGGTTTGAGTTCGCAGCGATAAATCTTGGATTGGTCTTTGTCGACTCCGAGCTGACAATCGGCCCAGCGTAAGAAGAGATCGGGTCCCAGGGGAAAAACTATGGGTGCTCCATCGACTTCCGCTTCGATGCTCGGACCCTCGGCCGCTGGCGGCAGGTTAAAGTTCAAGGTACGTCCGAACATTACGGGATAGGTTTCCCGCACCAGGTCGCTGGTCATGGGATGAACGACTTCGGCCTCGACCAGGAAGGTAGTCGTATCCGACCAATCCCGAACCGCTACGTTCAAATGACGGCGGTCCTGCGATGATGCCTCCCGCTCAATCTTGGTAAAGGGACACGGTCCCGCAATGCAGGAGACTCGCGCATTGCGGAATTCGTTGCCTTCCCCGGCGTCGAGAGCGATTGAGCCGATTGCGGCCTTCCACTTTCCGTCAGGCGAGCACGGAGGCCGTTTGTCGCACGTCTTGTTCCCGATGTTCACGGCCTGGAAGGTTCTTACCGCGCTTCCAATATTTGCCTCGGTGGTTGCCTTTACGGAGTACCTTATTCGGATATTCGAGACCGCAGATTCGGATTTAGCTTCGGCGCTCGTGTGCTGATGGATTGGAACCATGCGCGCAATGTAGAGTTTGTCCCCGATAAAGTCGTCCCAGTCGAGAGGCTGATAATCCTTGCGCCGGAAATGAAGGACGACAGCCTGGCGACGGCGAAGCCCCTTGGGCAGGGTCAGGCTGAAAAAGCCCGAGGCGTCAGATGTGGCAGTGCCGCTGCCCAAACTGTTCGTCGCAGTGATCTGGACATCGGCGAGCGGCAACTGGCGGTTGGGATCACGGTCCAGCTGCAAGACGGCGCCTCTCAGGATCACGGGTTTGCGCTGGTGCAAGAGGACAACCGTCAATATGGTTCCCAAAATTCCGAGACCTACGATTGTCCATATCGCCGTCTTCGTTCGGCTGCTCATTCAGCTCACTACTCAGAATACGCCAGGACGCACTTTGTATATAGCAGGTTTCGGGTAGTGGGCTACTTCAAAGTAGCCCACTACCAGGTTTCGCGACAGTCAGTCGAAGTTCGTGCACCACCCGCAATGCTCACCCGGGCTCGCGCTTCATTTGCCCGTGCAGAAATATTCGAAGAAACATCTAAAATGTAGCTAATGAGAAAGAAAGAGAAGAGCAGTCCTGGTCATCGCCTCTCGCGCCGCGATCTCCTGTTGCAGATGACCGGACTCGGACTTTGCGGAGTGTTCGACCACGCGCAGATTTTCCCTTTGTCAGCGGCACAAGCACCGCACCCCGGCTCTCAACCTCCGGCAGCCCAAACCCCGCTTCTGTCGCCATCCGACGATGAGTTTCTGGAAGAACTAGAGAAGCGAAACTTTCAGTTTTTCTGGGAGCAGGCGAGTCCGGAATCCGGGCTGGTCAAGGATCGATGCAATGTGCTGACGAAGGACGCCTCGGTAGTGGGCAGTATCGCGGCCACCGGGTTTGGCCTGACCGCACTCTGCATCGGTCAACAGCGGGGATACGTTCCCCTAGCGGAGGCCCGCGATCGGGTTCTGCTCACGTTGCGCTTCCTCTGGAAGAAGATGCCGACCCATCGCGGCTTCTTCTACCACTTCGCTGATGTCAATACCGGCGAGCGCATGTGGGACTCTGAAGTTTCTTCTGTCGACACCGCCATCCTGCTTTGCGGAATCCTCACATGCCGGCGGTACTTCAGCGAACACTCTGAAATCAGCCTGCTGGCGTTCGAGATCTTTAACCGTGTCGATTGGACTTGGCTTTCCGAAGACACCTCGCTTTTGCCCCACGGCTGGACGCCTGAATTCGGCTTTCTCCCCTATCGCTGGGACTACTACAGCGAAATGATGATGATCTATCTTCTGGGATTAGGGTCGCTTCCTCATCCTCTGTCCGCGCAAACCTGGAATGCGTGGAAGCGCACGACGTTCGAATATGACGGCATTCGTTACATTGGTTCGTTCGCACCTCTGTTTGTGCATCAATATTCTCAGGCCTGGTTTGATTTCCGGGGCAAGCGCGACGCCTATGCAGATTATTTCGAGAACTCGGTTTTTGCTACCGAGGCCCACCGCGCTTTCTGCCTGGAGCTAGCGAAGCAATTCCCTGATTACAGCGTCGATCTGTGGGGTATTTCCGCATCCGACTCGCAGAAGGGCTACGTGATTTGGGGAGGTCCGCCCATGATGGGCCCGATCGATGGAACCGTCGTGCCCAGTGCGGCGGCGGGGTCGCTGCCGTTTCTGCCGCAGCCCGTGATGCGCGTGCTGAACAACATCAAAGATCACTATGGACGCGCCTGGAGCAAGTATGGGTTTGTAAATGCTTTCAATCCCCTCAATAACTGGTACGACACAGACGTGGTTGGCATCGACACCGGAATCACCATGCTCATGGCGGAAAACGCCCGCACAGGTTTTGTGTGGAACACTTTCATGAAAAATCCGGAGGCGCAGCGCGGCATGGACCGGGCTGGCTTCAAGAAATACCAACCTTAATGACTCTGGATTTTTGCTACTTTATCTCGATCACAGCCAAGCCATGAGCAGGCACGGTTATTGTCAGTTCTCCGTTTCTTATCTCGGTTGATTCCGGCAATGGGAGTTCTGTAGCCTGGCGCAGTTCCTGAATCTGTTGCCCGCTGGGATAACGTGGAGACCCCATTTTCTGGTAGGCGGAGTGGAAGTCGCCGTGGTCACCATCCACGCGTGAAATTAAGGCATGCGCAGCATTCGTCCCTTTGAAACGTAGCGTCATGGTTCTGGGAGCGCCCGTTTCCTCGGGCGGGGCATAGTTCCACAACGCCAGTTCCAGAGTCCCGTCTTTCGTTCTGGTCAGCAAAGCAGAATCAGAATCGAGTTGAATTCGCTCCTCGCCCAGATGGTGCAACAGTTTGAAGGCGTTGAAGGCCGGCTTGGGAATGTCGTCGACCGCGACTAGGCCGTAGCCACCATAGAACGGAGTCTTCACCACGCCCTGTTCTTCGAAAACATCCGAGAAGCTCCAATAAGACATGGAATCCACGAGCCCATCACATTGACGAACGGTGTCGGCGAGCCACGGACCCATGAAAATCGCGTCCGTGACGTCGGTCTCATTCTTATAGCTGGCATTGAACTCGCTCCAGATCAGAGGCAGCTTCGGCATGGCCGATGCGACGATCTGCCGATGAACTTTCTCCACCGCGCGACAGACCATCTGGTCGCGGGGAATCTTCTCTTGCGAGCCGAAAACATCCTGCGCGGTGTCGTTGCCATAGACATGGGATGAGACAAAATCCAGCGGAGTGTTGTTCTCGGCACAATGGCGGATGAAAGCGTCGACCCATGCCGCCTGCGCCGTCGCAGGTCCGCCCACGCGCAGATGCGGATTCACCGCTTTAATCGCTCGCGCCGTGTGATCGTAGAGTTCCCAGTAGGTGGCTTGCCTCGGCTGTCCCGCCCAAAAGTCGAGGTTCGGTTCATTCCACACTTCGAAATACCATTGTGCAACTTCGTCCGCACCGTAACGATCGAGAAGATGCCGTGCGAAGGCGGCGACTAAATCGTCCCAGCGGCCCCAGTCTTTCGGCGGGGAAACATTGGGGCTGTACCAGAATCCCTGATGAGTGTTGCCGGCCGCCAGCTTATTCGGCATGAAGCTGATCTCAACGAAAGGACGCACACCGTTGGCCAGCAGGCCATCGTAGATTTGATCCACGTAAGAGAAGTTATAGACCGGCCGCCCCTGACTGTCCTCGTCGTAGATGCCGACTTCATCGTGGAAAATTCCGTGGAAGCGCATATAGCCGAAACCGGTGACTTGCTTCACCGCGCGTAAGTCCTGGCGATAGCTGTCACGCAAAGAAAGTATGGCGCGCCCCGAACCAAACATCTTCTCCCAAAAATGAGGAAAAGGATGCGCAGCCGCTTTGGCGTCGATAACGATTACATCCGGTTCGGAGGTGCGCTGCGCGCACAGCGTGGTCACATTCCACAAAAGCGCGACCAGAACCGCAAGACGGAGGAGGTAGCAGTACTGCCTCATAAAGTGCCTCGTCGGCTTAACTGTCTTCTTCAGAAAATCACGCCGACTTGCGGCGTGGCGCACGAAGATGGCCCGTCGGCTTCTCTTGAAGGAGTAATTCCGTGGCCTGTACCCGCGGATGGCTGTGAAACCAGCCTTGTACCAGATCGTCGTGAAGAAAGTTTGCAATCGAGAGCAGACTCATGCCCTGGTGATGGGCCATCCAGCAGCGCACCATTTCAAAACGGCGAAGCCGTGAGCGCCGTTGCGAGGGACTGAAATCCAGAGCTTCGTAGAATCCGTAGGTCGAGAGCGCGTGTTTGCGTTCCAACTTTCGCAAGTTCCGCAACGCAGCCGGAGAGTCAATCTGCAGCGCCAGGAAGGTCGAATACGGAGAGATTACCGGACCTTCCTGCTCAGGTTTGTGTATGGCTAACTGTGGTACGCCAAACGCGAAATAGTGGTAGTTGCCGGAAGCATCTCTTCGACAGGAGGCCGATTCGGAGATTCCCCAGGGAATGCCTCTCGCGGCTGCGTATGCCTCTTGCGTGCGGACCGCGGCAACTGCCGAACGCTCCAACAATGTGTTCGGGTAGACGCGCATCCACAAAGCCGGCATGAGGTATTCAAACATTGTCCCTGTCCATGAGAGCAGGCCGGCCATCCCATGGTCCAAAGTCTGGGCCCGCCCCAACTGAAACCAACTCTCTTGTGGAATATCGTCTTTGGCGATGGCCGTGAAGAGAGCGATGCGCGCTTCGCTCGCGAGCAGGTCATAACACGCGGAATGAAGTTGCTCTTTCTCGACATCGAAACCGATCGAGAGCAGCTCCCGCTTCGGGCTCAGCAGGAATCGAAAGTCCATTTCATCGACGAGCTCGCTCGATTGAGCGGCAATCTTTTCCAGATCGTCGATAAGCGCCGCCACGCGCGAACGCGCCTGTGGCAGCAACGAAAGCAATTTCCGGTAACGTGTTCGCGATTCTTCATGCTCCGTCGAATCCACCGCCGCATCCACCAAGATCGCAAGATGGTCCAGGAACGCCGGTATCCGCTGGAGCGCGAGACCAGCGTCGGGCGGACATTGCAGAGGGATGGCGGGATCGTCCTTTAGGGCGGCGAACGCCGGGAGCAGCCATGGTACGTAGAGTTCAACCACGCGCCTGATTTGCTTAAGCCGCGTTTCCGCCTGCTCCTGAAACCAGCGGGCTTCGGCCGCGTACTTCGGCTTAGCTGGCCGCCGGATCTCTTCCAGCATGGCATCGGTCTCGGCCAGGAAGTAATCCAACCAGTTCTGCTCCCGCAGCGCTTTCGTTGTTTCAGAGAACCGCCGGCGCGAAACTATCCCAAGGCTTGTAAGGACGTAAAGATGATCCATAAAGCCAACGGCCAGCTCCGGCTGCAAGAGCGGCAGATCGAGAAGCTCCTGGCAACCCTGTTGCAGCGTCCAGAGCGAAGCGACCAGGTTGCCGCTATCGACACTAGAAACGAATTCCGGGGCAAGCGGAGCCAGCGATTGCGTGTCATACCAGTTGAGTAGGTGCCCCTTGTATCGGCGTAATTGCGAAACGGTGGCCAATGTCTGCAGGGTTTGCTCCGCAAATTCTGGCACCGTGAGATAGCCGAAGGTACATGCAACCTGGCGCGCATTCAGAAGAAGGCCAAGATTTGTCGGCGAAATGCGAGGTGCAATCTTTGTCTGCTCCTCCTGAACGTTGTCCGGAATCAGCCAGTGATGCTCTTCGGTGCTGAACTCAGCGAAATATCGCCAGGTTCGAAGTGCCGCGACGCGCAGCAACCATCGATCTCTCTCAGACGCTTGCTGGCGCGGCGCGCGGGGTGGGCGGTTCAGCCATAACGAGATGGGCTTGCTGCAAGCCCAGAGAAGAAGAATGGGTAACGACGCGGGAAGAGCGCTGCGCCGGACGAGCCAGACCAGCCCAAAAACTCCCAACGCCAGAACAGGAGTCCAGTTCAAATAAATATCCAGCGTCGTGCGTTTGCAACCGGCGACCTCCGCCTCGGCCGCCGTCTCCCACTGCAAGAGCCTCTGCCGCGTGATCCAGCGCCGAACCAAGGTTCGCACCACGGCGTCCAGCGACAACAGAGCCTGATGCGCCAGAAAGGTGAGCGTAAGCCAGTTGGCTATGCTGGCATTCACAAACGCGTCGAGGGCATCGCCAACGATCGCACTTTTGCCGAAAACCGCGGCTTGTGCCAACTCGACCCCGAGCTGGATCAACGCGGGCAAGAAGAGAATGGCAATCGTCGCGAGAGTCCAGGACCCTGATCCTCCGGGCAGGCATGTCCAACCTAGCAAGAGCAAAAGGAAGAGAGCAGGCTCCACCAGACTTCGCCGCAGATTGTCGAAGATCTTCCACCGCGAAACCACCGAAAGCGGATTGGGCACCCTCTTTCCCGACTCATCGGGAACCTGCGGAAGCAGCCACTCCGTAATCTGCCAGTCGCCCCGGAGCCACCGATGTTTGCGCCGATTGTAGGCGCTGTAATGAGATGGGTAGTCCTCGATGATCTCGATGTCGCTCACCAGGCCCGCACGGGCATAGGCGCCTTCGACGAGATCATGACTGAGAAGAGCGTTGCGCGGGAAACGGCGATCCAGAACCCGGTGCAGCGTCTCCACCTCATAGATACCCTTGCCGACGAAGATGCCCTCGCCATACAGGTCTTGATAAACGTCAGAGCTGGCGTGAGTGTAGATATCCACTCCTGTCTGCCCTGAGTAAATGCTCGCCAATCGCGAGCGTGCCGAACTTTGAACGCTCACCCCAACCCGAGGCTGCAGGATGCCGTAGCCGGCGACCACGACACCGGTCTCCGGGGAAGTGATCGCTTGATTCAGAGGGTGCGCCAAAGTCCCGACCATCCGCCGGGCGGAGCCGCGTGGAAGCTCAGTATCGGAATCGAGTGTGATTACGAAACGAACTTTGGGCAGCAACGCGAGATCGCCAACCTTCCCCGGAAAACTATCGAACTTGCCCCGCAGCAGATTATTCAAATCCATTAGCTTGCCGCGCTTGCGCTCCCAGCCCATCCAGATTCTCTCGCGCGGGTTGTATACGCGATGCCGGTGAAATAGAAAGAAAGATCCCATCCCTTCCAGGGCGTACTTTTCGTTCAGCTTGCGTATCAGATCCGAAGCCAAGTCCACCAGAGGATGGTCCTTCTGCGGCTCTTCCAGGGAATCGGGAAGATCCGTAAGCAATGCAAAATGAAGATTCGGATCCTGGTTGCCGAGGAACCGCACTTCGAGATCTTCTACTAGCTTGTGGACCTGCTTCTCATTCAACAGCATGGTTGGGATCGACACCAGGGTCACGCAATCGTCGGGGAGACCCTCGGAAAAATCCAGCTTGGGCAAAATCTGCGCAGGCAGCAGGAGTGTGACCAGATAGTTCATGATTTGGACGGCACTCTGCGAGCTCGGCAACAGTACGGCCAGCGTTGAAAGCAGTATCAGCCCCAGGGAAGTCGAGGCATCAGTCAGGAGAAGTACTACAGCCGAAACAATCGCAAGGGTAAGAATTGCGATCCCAGGCAGAAAACCCTCGTCCGGGTGAACGCGCAGAAGGGCACGCATACGTTCAAACAATGGAGCGTGGAAATCCACTCTCTGTTCAAGAAGAGGAGTTCCTTCCGCGAGCAGGTAATTCCCAACGTGCGAACGACGCTGGGTCACGCGCGGGTCACTATCCGGATGGTTCAGCGACTGTCGAGCTAGTGCGAGCGCTTCGCGAGCCACTTCCATTTCGGTGCGCTCAGAGTGCTCCGCGATATTTACAAGCCGATTCCGGTACTGTTCGCGGCTCTCGTAGTCCATCCGGGAATAGGTTCCGGTGGGATCTTCCCGCAAAACGCTGTCGAACCGAATCAGCGACTCGATCACAACCTTCCAGGCAGTCTGTTTAATACCTTGCAGACTGCGGACGGGAACGATGAAGCCATAGGACCGGATTGGATCCTGAAGCAAACGCCGTCCGCGCTCCGAAATTTGCTCGAGCAGAACCAACTGCATGGCAGGAACCAGCGCCCACAACTCAGCCATGTTCAGAATGGTGACTTCCTGAAAGGCCTGGACATAATCCACAAAACTCTCGACGGCGAACTGATAGGAGACGGCGGCAAGAAAACTCTCAGCAAGCGCGGCGATACGCGGAACGACCGTACCCTCTGGAAGTCGAACCTGGGGAAGAGAGGAAGGCCGATTGAAAGCCGCACAAGTGCCTTCAAGTTCCGCTTGGAGTAACAGAATGTTTTCACTCAGAAAGCGGCAATCGTCGGAGGCATCTTTCGCGTGCACGGGGTTCAGTGCCGCGAGTAACGGTTTGAAGGCGTGAGACAGATCGCGGCAACGATCCCGCAGGACCATCGACTCCGGTCTTCCCGGCGCCCATGCCAACTGCCGTGCCAGTTCCGAAGCCGTCAAACGCAGGCCGTTCGTATTTTCCATATCCCCCGCAGCCGGGCGCAGAGATTCTATCTCTGCATGGACCAGTTCCACATCGCTGCTGCGCATGATTATCCTAATCTTTCCCTAACGGTAGCTCGAGGCCTGCATCTCGAACATTTCCGCGTAGCGGCCGCCCAGGCTCGCCAGTTGGGTGTGAGTGCCTTCCTCAACAATCCTGCCATTTTCCAGAACTAAGATGCGGTCCGCCGAGCGCACGGTTGAGAACCGGTGAGAAATAAAAAGGGCCATCTTTCCGGCGGTGAGTTCGGAGAAGCGATGAAACACTTCGAACTCACTGCGCGCGTCAAGGGCGGCGGTCGGTTCATCCAGGATCAACAGTTGCGCATCGCGCAGATAAGCCCGAGCCAGGGCAATCTTTTGCCACTCACCGCCCGAAAGATCCACCCCGTGATCGAAGCGCCGTCCCAGCATCTGTTCGTATCCCTGGGAAAGTCGCCCGATCGTCTCATCCGCCATGCTCTTCTGCGCCGCCGTCCGCAACAGTTCCAGATTGTTGATTTCCTCGACCCGGCCGACCGCAATGTTTTCGCGAGCCGTCATTTCATAGCGCATGAAATCCTGGAAGATGACGCCGATCTCATGGTGCAGATCCTCAAGATCGTACTCGCGGAGATCTATGCCATCGAGCAATATTTGCCCGTCTGTAGGATCGTAGAGCCGGGTAATCAATTTTACGATAGTGGTTTTACCCTGCCCGTTTTCGCCAATCAGAGCCAAGCGCTCTGGGACATGCAATTGGAAATTGATATGGTCAAGAACAAGGCGCGCGCCTCCCGGATAACTGAACGATACGTTTCGAAACTCGATGCCTCGCAGGATCGGCCTGGGCGCCGGCAGCGCATTCGGCTTGGATTGGATGGTCGGCTTCATGTCGAAGAAAGCCAGCAAATCAGTAAGGAACAGCGCCTGGTCGCCAATGGCTGCAAGCGTCGAAAAGATCTGCTCGATGTTGCTGCTGGCCTGCTGAATTGCACCCGTCAAGAAAAACAAGGTGCCGATGGTCATGGCGCCGGCCACGGTCCGCCAGATCACAAACACGTACGCCGAGTAATAGCCCATCGTACCGATCGTCGATAATAGTGCGCCCATCCTCAGCTTGCTTCTGGAGAGGGCGATGTTCTCTTCGTAAATCTGGTCGGAGAGACGCGTGAATCGCTCAGTCAGAAAGTTTTTCAGCCCGAACAGCTTTAACTCTTTCGCCGCTTCCTTGCTTCCGCCCAGCACCCGCAGGTAATCCAGTTGCCGGCGCATTGGCGTCTGCCGGAAATTCTTGGCATATCCCAGGAAGGCGAAGTGGCTTTCGCCGAGAAATGCCGGAACCACGCCTGCGATCAGCAGCAGCATCAGCCACGGAGAGAAGAACATGATCGAAACGGAGAGCGTGACGGTAGTGATAGTCTGCTGCACCAGCCGCCCAACCGCTTGGATCATTACGAGCCGGTCCGTGGCCTGCACCCGGGCCCGTTCCAATCGGTCGTAAAAAACGGGGTCTTCGTAGGTGATCAGATCCAGCCCCGCCGCATGATTCATGACTCGAATGCTGACGTAGCGCGTGTACTTATCACCCAGCAGCGAATCCGAATAGTCGATTGCCCGAGTGAGAATGCTGGTCAATACGGCGAGCGAAAACTCCGCGGCGACCAACCACCAGAACCCATGCTGCACCGGCTGATGAGTTGAAATGGCGTGCTGAATGCGATCAATAATCAGCCTTGTAATCGCCAACAGAGCAACCGGCAGGAGCGCCGCGAGCAACCGCGAAACCAGTCCGAAAACTACTACGCCGGGGCCGGACTCCCACACGATCTTAAGAACAGCCGGAACGTTGCGGAGCGCCGAGATGCGCTCCTGCCATCCTGCCCAGTGATTTGCCCGTTCCGCCATTACTAACCGTATCCCTAAGTTCCCATTTTGCCAAGCGGACGAGTGGAGCAGAGTCTCTGAACTCTATGTCATGCGGTCTGCTCCATGAATTCCGGCGGCTCCACAAAAGATGCTGAAACCTTCCCCAAAGGTTGATTGCAACAGCCCCTTCAATGCGGGGCGCGACTCATTTCGGCGTGTTACCTGGGGAGCCGGCCTTGGTAGCCGATCGGGCGAGAGAAGCCTTGCTAACTTACCCGGCTGGACGCCGGGAGTGAGGCGTCGAGCCCGAGATAGGCGCGAGCATTGTTAAAGCAGATGTTCTCAATCACAGAGCCGATCAACTGCTCGTCATTCGGCAGTTCGCCTCGCTCCATCTCACCCCCGAGAAGATTACACAGGACGCGGCGGAAATATTCGTGCCGGGGGAACGACATGAACGAACGGGAGTCCGTCACCATGCCGACAAAGCGCGCCAGCAGACCGGTTGCGGAAAGCGCGTTCATTTGCCATTCGATCCCGTCTTTCTGATCAAGAAACCACCAGGCGCTGCCCCATTGAATCTTCGCCGCAATCGCTGAATCCTGAAAGCTTCCAATGGCCGTTGCAAAGGTGTAATTATCTGCGGGATTGTTGTTGTAGATGATCGTCCTCGGCAATGCATTCTCGCTCTCCAGCAGATCGAGATAGCGGTTGAGTGCGGCCGCCTGGGGCCAGTCGCCGATCGAATCGTATCCCGTATCGGCGCCAAGTTCGCGCTGACGTCGAGTGTTCACGTTGCGCAAGGCACCCAGGTGCAGTTGCTTCGTCCACTTTCTTGACGAGTCCAGGCGTCCGAAAAACAGCATCATGAAGGAAGCGAATTCCTCATGCTCCTCCGCGTAGGCTGCCACACCGGACCGCACCTTGGCAAAGATCGAGGCGGCGCGCGCTTCAGTGCAAGAAGCCGCATAGCAGTGTGGCAACCCGTGATCCGAAATCCGGCAGCCGGCCTCGTGAAAACAATTGTGGCGAAGCTCGAGGGCCTTCAAGAAAGCGCCGAAATCGGAAATATCCGTATCGCTGGCTGCTTCCAGGCGCGTCACCCAAGCATTGAAAACATCCGGCGCAGAAACCTGAAGCGACCGATCCGGACGGAATGTCGGAAACATCCGAAATCCGCAGTCGCTGCGGTTCACCGTCAAGTGATCCTGCAAATTGTCACAAGGATCGTCACTCGTGCACTGAATCAGCACGTTGAACTTGCGCAGAATGCCGCGTGCGGTGAGATCACTCTGCGCGAGCATTGAATTCGCCCGCTCCCAAACACTTTCAGCCGTCCGTTCGTCCAGAAGTTCGTCGATAGCGAAGTAACGTTTCAGCTCCAGGTGTGTCCACTGATAAAGCGGGTTCCGAACCGTGTAGGGCACGGTGCGTGCCCACGCCAGAAATTTCTCTTTCGGTGACGCATCCCCAGTGCAATAGCGCTCTGAGACTCCATTCGCCCGCATCGCTCGCCACTTGTAGTGATCGCCTTCGAGCGCAATCTCGAACAGATTGCGGAAGCGGCGGTCTTGCGCGATATCGCTCGGCGGCAAGTGCGAATGATAATCCAGTATGGGCTGCGATGCGGCATAGCTTTCATATAGCCGGCGAGCCGTCTTTGAATGCAGCAGGAAATCATCGCCGATAAACGTCACCGAGCTCTCCGTTCCGTCAATCAAGCTGCCTTGCGCGCATTACGAACGATCGACGCGAAACTTCGAGCCGCCTCCACGATCAGATCCGTATTGCCCGACTCAAGCGCTGCAGCCGATACTAACTCGCCACCAATGCCCAGCGCGGCAGACCCAGCAAGTATGAAATCGGCGGCAGTGATCAGATTCACCCCTCCGGTCGGAATCATGGGGATTTGCGGCAACGGCGCTTTCAGAGCCTTGATGTATTTGGCGCCGCCCACGGCCCCGCAAGGAAAGATTTTTACGAAGTCGCTCCCAGCTTTCCATGCCGCGATCACTTCGCTGGGCGTGAGCGCTCCAGCCATCATTAGCTTGCCCGTGCGGTTCACAACTCTTACAGTTTCCAAATCGAAACCGGGACTCACAATAAATTCCGCGCCGGCGTCGATGCAACGCTTCGCGGTCTCGGCATCGAGCACTGTTCCTGCGCCAATCAATATCTCGGGACCTAAGCTCGTGGCCAGACGGGCAATCACTTCGATCGCACCCGGAACCGTCATCGTGACTTCGACTACCGGAACGCCGCCCGCACAGACAGCCTCAGCGGCTTGCATCGCCTGCTCTGAGGATGCCGCTCTGATCACCGGCACGATGCCGATCTCTATAATCCGATTCGCTGCGTCGTCTTTCGTCATGACTGTGATTGTTCTAACGGGCGATCCGCGCACCTTTTCCCTGCATCACTTGCAGCACTTCCTTTAGAGTCACCATGGTTGTGTCGCCGGGAGTAGTCATTGCCAGAGCGCCATGCGCCGCGCCGCATTCGACCGCCCACTGTGGACCTTGGCCGGTGAGAAAGCCGTAGATCAATCCGGAGGCGAATGAATCTCCACCACCTACGCGATCAAGGATTTCAAGATTCTCCCGATATCTCGCCTGGTAGAAGGCGCCACTCGTATAACAGATCGCGCCCCAGTCATTCAGAGTAGCGGTTTTCGCTGTGCGCAGCGTGGTGGCAACAACGGCAAAAGGAAATTCCTCAACCATGCCCACAATCATTTTCTTGAAGGCTTCGGCTTCTACATTGGAGATCTGCTCATCGAGTCCTGCGACTTGAAAGCCCAGCGCGGCTGAAAAATCTTCTTCATTCCCAAGCATGACGTCAACCAGCGGAGCAAGTTGGCGGTTCACTTCCTGCGCACGCTTTTTCCCACCAATCGCCTTCCAAAGAGATTCGCGGTAATTTAAGTCGTAGGAAACTACCGTGCCATACTTTCGCGCCGCTTTGATCGCTTCCATGGCGACACCGGCGGTTGTTTCAGACAGCGCGCAGAAAATGCCGCCGGTGTGAAACCACCGCGCGCCCAGCTTACCGAAGATTTCCTCCCAGTCGATGTCTCCCGGCTTCATTTGCGCCGCCGCCGTGTGGCCGCGATCGGAACAGCCCAACGCCGCCCGCACGCCGAATCCGCGCTCGGTAAAATTCAACCCATTCCTCGCGCTGCGGCCCACCCCATCGAACTCAACCCAGCGAATCAGCGGCTGGTCCACACCGGCCTGGTAGATGAGATCCTGCAGCAATCTGCCGACCGGATTATCGACAATTGCAGTGACGATCGCACTGTTCAGCCCGAAGCACCTCTTCAGGCCACGTGCAACGTTGTATTCACCTCCGCCTTCAGAGACTTCGAACTGCCGCGTAGTCCATATGCGGCGATCTCCAGGATCGAACCGAAGCATCACCTCACCGAGACTGACCAGATCCCAGCGGCACCGCTGCGCCGGCTTGATCTTAAGACTCGATGAAGAAGATCCTTTATCCACTTTCGCCTTTCCGTAATCGAACTTTCCGCGAGGTCAATACGATTCTGCCGCTTGAAACTCTACCGGCTTTAGCCTCGGCGCCAGACCCTGGATGATCGCCAATGCCACCAGGTAAGCTGAACCCGCGAGAAAAAATGGCACCGTGTAGCTCTGCGTGCGCTGCAGGAAATAAGAAACAATTTTGGCGATGAGCATTCCTCCAATCGCGCCCGCCATGCCGCCAATCCCGACCACGGACGCAACCACCGCCCCTGGAAACATATCTGAAGACAACGTGAAAAGGTTGCAGGAAAAGCCCTGGTGGGCCGCGGCCGCAACTCCAATCACCAAAACTGCACCCCACAGCGATGCGACTTTGGGCACAAAGACAATCGGCACCACGCACACGGCGCATATCAGCATGGCTAATTTGCGGCTGGCGTTCACGGTTTTGCCACTTCGTATGAAGAATGACGAAAGCCATCCTCCCGCTACACTGCCCGCGTCTGCGATTAAGTAAATCACAAGAATCGGCATCCCAATGTTCAGCAAGGCCAAACCATGCTCGCGCTGAAGAAAATCAGGAATCCAGAATAGATAGAACCACCAGACCGGATCTGTAATGAACTTCGCCAGCACGAACGCCCAGGTCTGGCGATGAGCCAGCAGTTTGAACCAACTTACCCGGATCGGCGGCGTGATCGGATCGCTGCAAATGTACTCTAACTCCTCCTGGGAGCAGGACGAATGATCCCGCGGCCGGCGATAAACCCACAGCCACAGCACAAGCCACACGAAGCCGATGCCACCCAGAAGAAAGAAGGCCGAACGCCAGCCCCAATGCACAGCGATCCACGGAACGATTAGCGGCGTTGCGATCGCCCCAAGATTCGTCCCGGCATTAAAGATGCCGGTAGCGAGTGCGCGCTCCTTCTTGGGAAACCATTCTGCGACGGCCTTCAAGCTCGCGGGAAAAACTCCGGATTCGCAAAAACCCAAGGCAAAGCGCGCCGCGACAAAACCGGTGAATGAACTCGCAACACCGCTGGCAATCGAAGCCAGGCTCCACGATGCCATGGCCAGCGCATAGCCGAGTCGTGTGCCAACCCGATCAATGAATCTTCCAACCACCACCATTCCCAGCGCGTAGGCAGCTTGGAAGGCAAATACAAGATTGCCGTAATCGATTTCGCTCCAGCCCAGATCATGCTGCAGAGTAGTTTTCAGAACGCCGATGACTTGGCGATCCATGTAGTTCTTCATCACGCCCAGCAGGAGAACGATACAAATGATCCAGCGGAAGCGTCCGACATGATCGGCCAGGCGCGCTGCGGTGCCGCTCGTCAATTTCAAAGTCACAATTTCACAATCACCGGTTCACGCCGCTGGCGAGGAAGCCGCCATCCACTGCAAGTAAATGACCGGTCACAAAGCTGGCCGCGTCGGAGGCCAGGAATACCGCCGCGCCTACCAGTTCTTCCAGTTGGCCGAACCGCGCCGCAGGCGTGCGCATAAGAAACTCCTGACCGCGTGGCGTCCCATCCAGCAGGGCCGCATTCAAGTCTGTGCGAAACACGCCCGGCACCAGTGCATTCACGCACACTCCATGCCGTGCCCACTCGATCGCAAGAGATCTAGTCAGAGAAGCCACACCGGCCTTGCTGGCAGAATAGGCAGCGACTTCGTAGATTGCTACGAAAGAGGCGAGAGAGGCGACGTTGACGATTCTTCCGTAGTGGCGCTCGATCATGTGACGCCCAAACACCTGGCAGGCGCGCAGGGTTCCGTTCAGGTTCGTCTCTATGATCGCATTCCAGTCGCTCTCGCTCACATCGAGAGTGGGCGTGCGTTTCGTGATGCCGGCGCAGTTCACCAGGATATCGACCTTGCCGAACTCCGCGCAGCCCGCTTCCAACAGCGCCTGCAGGCTCGCACGATCTGCCACATCGCAGGGGACTGCGAGCGCCCGCCGGCCGGTTTTCTTAACATCAGCGGCCACCGATTCGACCAGTTCGCGCCGCCGTCCCGAGGGAATCACGTTTGCGCCCGCCGCTGCCAGGCCCTTCGCAAGCGTCAGCCCGATACCGGACGTTCCGCCGATCACGACCGCCGTTTTAGAATTGAGGTTAAGCGCAGGATGTCCCATCAAGTCACTGTTTATAACAGCGACATCGCTTTTGGACAACATAGCGGCGGTCACACGACTGGCCCGAACCGGCCGACATTCCTCGCGTTCGCGAGTCGTTATCTTAAAGGCGCGCCACCATCGCTTTAGGCCACAGCCAGATAGACATAGCGCAATATGAAGAGGACGGTGAGAATCCACACCAGAGTGTTGATCTCGCGAATTTTCCCTGCGGCAATCTTCACCACGGTATAGGAAATCAAACCCAGGCTGAGGCCGGTTGCAATGCTGAACGTAAGAGGCGTCGCCAAAATCGTAATAAACGCCGGCACAGCTTCGCTAAAATCACGCCACTGGATTTGCGCGATGGATTCCGACATCAATACGCCGACCAGAATAAGAGCCGGAGCAGTGGCATAACCTGGAATTGCCGCTGCCAGCGGCGAGCAGAACATCGCAAGCAGGAACAGTGCCGCGACCGCGATATTGCTCAGACCGGTGCGCGCTCCCGCCGCGACACCAGCGGCGCTTTCGATATAGCTCGTCACCGTTGAAGTTCCCGTCAAAGCGCCGAA
>Ga0302324_100006156_pt1 | contig 25973 bp, 27 predicted proteins | sample Palsa_T0_1_FD_201949 | JGI IMG/M metagenome (GOLD analysis project Ga0302324, IMG submission 201949) | Peat permafrost microbial communities from Stordalen Mire near Abisko, Sweden - Palsa_T0_1 | ecosystem: Environmental > Terrestrial > Soil > Palsa > Peat permafrost | place: Sweden: Abisko... | reverse complement strand
CGAAACCATTAGTGCAAATCTCCAATGTTGACGCCGCTGGGGATGGCGCTTTGCAGGTAAGCCCTCCCGGACAAGGCACGCATGTGGCCGCCGCTCTGCAGTACCAGATCGCCCTGCTGAATCTGCAGGTGGCGGCGATCCGAAAACTTGGAACGAGGCGCCGAGGCGAAGGCGTCGAAATATTGGCCGAGAGCTTGACGCAAGTCGGGCCGGGTCGGCCCTTGCCATGCCACGGCAAACACATTGCCGTTCGGTGCGACGAACTCGCGCATCACAGTGCCCGACGGCAACTGGATTTCGTGTACACGGTAGCTGGTGCGATCCTCAGAGGACTTGATCGCGGCGTGTAGCTGCGCGGTGTCGGTCTGAACCGTGACCTCCGGCTCGCCCAGAGTCGCAGACGCGACGTGTGGAATCAGGGCAGCGATGAACACTGTCACGCCGAGCGCGGCTCTTTTGAGATCCTTCGATTGGAATATGGGCATGAGTATCCTTTGAAAACATTGGAGCGGCACTGCGTCATTTGGTTCACCAGGGCTGCTCTTGTGTCGGGCTTCGGCGACATCACTCCTTCACCGGAGGCTTGGATCGGGCTTGTCCCTGAAATGCCAGCATCCATCCGGGGTACTCCGCCGGCAATGCGCTTATCTCGTCCAGTTGCTTGATTTCCGCATCGTCAAGTCGGACCCGCGTCGAGTCGATATTGTCGCGCAATTGCTCAATCGATTTTGCGCCGATGATCACAGTTGTCACGAAAGACTTGGCTAAAATCCAGGCCAACGCGACCTGCGCGACCGAAATCTTGCGCGCGAGCGCCATTGGGCGCATAGCATCGACGCACCGAAAAGCTCGCGGCTTGTCCACCACCGGAAAATCGAACGTAGCACGCCGCGCTCCCGCCGGACCCCTGTCCTCGGCATTGCTGAACTTGCCGCTGAGCAAGCCGCCCGCCAAGGGACTCCACACCATCAATCCCAATTTCTGATCTTGGATCAAGGGAACGAGCTCGCGCTCGAGGTCGCGGCCCGCGACGGTGTAGTACGCCTGAACGCTGACGAACTTGGCCAAATTCAAGCGTTCCGAGACGCTCAAGGATTTCATGACCTGCCAGGCAGACATGTTGCACAGCCCGATGTACCGCACCCTTCCCGATCGGACCAGATCGTTCAGCGCGGACAGGGATTCCTCGAAGGGCGTCAGGGGATCGAAACCATGAAGTTGGTACAAATCGATGTAGTCGAGCTGCAGGCGCTTGAGGCTGGCGTCCACTTGATTGAATAAATGATGGCGCGACTGCCCGCGGCCGTTGGGCGAGTCATCCATAGTGCCCGTCGCCTTCGTGGCCACAATCAGTTGATCACGCCTCAGGCCCAGCATTTTGAGCGATTCGCCGAGCAGCGATTCTGACTTGCCGGTGGAATAGACATTGGCCGTATCGATAAAATTGATACCGGCATCAACGGCGAACCTCACCTGTTCGTTGACCGCATCCTGCTGCAAGTTGCCGATGCTTTCCCAGATTCCGCTGTTGCCGCCGTAAGTCATGGTGCCGAGACAGAGCTCTGAAACGTACAATCCTGTTTGCCCCAATAAGCGATAACGCATATGTCACTCCAGTGATTTCCAATGACCCTAGTTCCCGTGCGCGAAGCTTACAATGAATCGTCGCCGAGTCCGTTCGCGGTGCGGGGCAATGAACTACACACTTCTTGACGCGAATTTCGCCAAATTGTGGGCATGATTTCGCGCCGCGGTTGTCGCAGTAGGAGTTGTAAAATTTTCCGGAGAGCAGCTTGAAGATATTTCGTAACGCGGCCTTGGGCGTCGCAGCCCTCGCACTGACGGGTTGTCCCATTACAGGCGGCGGCAAATATACAGTTGGCGGCACGGTGACCGGATTGAGCGGATCCGGTTTGGTGCTGCAGCTCAACGGCGGCGATTCCTTGAGTTTCAGCGCCAGCGCTACCTTCGTCTTCGGCACGCGGCTCGACAACAACGCGGCCTATTCGGTTACGGTGCTGACGCAGCCTTCCAACCCCGCACAGACCTGCACGGTACGCAACGGTTCTGGCGCGATCGACGGTACCAGCATCGGCAACGTCATCGTCAGCTGCACGCAAACCGGCCAATTTGCCTACGTGGCGAATCGGCAGTCGAACTCGATCTCCGGGTTTGCCATCGATCAAACTACCGGTGAGTTGGTGCCATTGAGCGGATCGCCTTTCGCCTCCACCGGCACCACGCCAACCGCACTCACAGTCGATCCCAACAAACAATTCCTCTATGTCGCGAACAGTGGCTCGAATTCCGTCTCGGTTTATTCGATCGACCCCAGCACCGGCGCGCTGACCGCATTCGGATCCCCGATTGCCGCGGGAACCGGCCCGGGCGCGGTGACGGTCGATCCCACGGATCACTTTCTCTATGTGGCGAATCTGACGTCCAATGATGTGTCGGCCTTCGCGATCAGCGCAGGCACCTTGACGCCGATCGTGGACTCGCCGTTCAGCGCCGGGGCGGAACCGGCTTCTCTGGCCATCGATCCCAACGGCAATTTTCTCTACGTAACGAACTTCAACGACAACACGATCTCTGTATTCCTGATCGACCTGGCGAGCGGTACGTTGAGCACCATCTCCGGGTCGCCCTTCGCCGCGGGCGCGGGACCCGTATCGATCGCCATCGACCCTACGGACACGTTGGCGTTCGTTGCCAACAATACGGGTGAAACGATTACTTCGTACGCGCTCAACGCGACGACCGGCGCGTTGACGCCCTCCGGCTCGCCCGTCGCGGCCGGCACCAATCCGGAAGCGCTCAGCGTCGACCCAACGGGCAGCTACGTCTTCGCGGCCAATGCGCAGGCCCCGAATCAAGTCGCCACCTTCACCATCATACCGGCGACCGGCGCACTGACCGTGTCCTCGGCCACCGCCGCGGATTCTCTGCCGATCGCCGTGGCGATCGATCCTTCAGGGCAATTTCTCTATGCCGTGAATTTCAATTCCAACGACGTGTCCGCCTACACCTTAAGTACGACCGGCGCGCTCACGCCGGTCGCCGGCTCGCCCTTCGCCGTGGGCGTCCAGCCGCATTCGATTGCGATCGACTAGTCGTCTGCTTCGGTTCCGGGTATGTTCGGGGGATGAGCATTCATGGCGTAACGGCCGGCAAGCACGTGCCGCGGGAATTCAATGTGATCATCGAGATCCCGCAGGCCTCGGACCCGATCAAATATGAGATCGACAAGGAATCCGGCGCGCTGTTCGTCGATCGCTTCATGATGACGGCAATGCACTATCCGGCGAATTATGGCTACGTGCCGATGACCATCGCCGGCGATGACGATCCCGTCGATGTGCTGGTTCATACGCCGTTTCCGCTGCTGCCGGGCGTGGTGGTGCGTTGTCGCGCCCTAGGGATGCTGCGCATGGACGATGAATCGGGAGGCGATGCCAAGGTGCTGGCGGTGCCGGCCGACGATATCTGCCCGCTGTTCACGCACTGGAAAACCATCGAGGATGTGCCGGAGATCCGCTTAAAGCAAATCCAGCATTTCTTCGAACACTACAAGGATCTCGAAGCGGGCAAATGGGTCAAGGTATTGGGCTGGGCAGGGGTCGAGCTCGCGCACGCGGAAATTCTGGACGGCATCAAGCGTCACCAGGCGGAACAACCAACTCGGACTTGATATAAATGATGAGCTGAGGTGATGGGCATGATGATGGGGAAAAATCGCGGACTCATCATCGCCGGAATCGGCGCGGCGCTCATTCTGGCGGGGACGCTGACTGCGTACCGCACGCCGGCGCCGCTCAAGCTCGATGCCGCGCCGACCGAGTTCTCCGCCGCACGAGCACAAGAGATTCTCAAAGAGCTGGTGGGCGATGGCGTACCGCATCCCATGGGCAGCGCCGCGGATGCCAAAGTGCGTGATCTGATCGTGAAGCGATTGACCGCGCTCGGCTATGCCACCGAGCTGCAGACCGGACTATCGTGCAATGATTTCGGCGCATGCGGCACGCCGACCAACATTGTCGCGACGCGCGGCGAATTTGCCGGTAAGGACGCCGTGATGCTGGCGGCGCACTATGACTCCGTGCCGGCCGGTCCCGGCGCCTCGGACGACGGCGTCGGCGTGGCGAATTTGCTTGAGATCGCGCGAGTTCTTTCCGCGATGCCCGCGCCCAAGCATCCGATCGTGTTGCTGGTGACCGACGGCGAGGAAGCCGGATTGCTGGGCGCCTCACTCTTCACGCGCGAACATCCGCTGGCAAAGCGCATTTGGGGCGCGGTCAACATGGACACCCGCGGTGTGTCCGGACCCAGCCTCATGTTCGAGACGGGAACGGCGAACGCGTGGCTCATGCACCTCTACGGCAGGTCGACCCTCGAGCCCATCACCAACTCCCTGTGCTATGTGATCTACAAAACGCTGCCCAATAACACCGACTTCACGATATTCAAGGCAGCGTCGTACCAAGGCTTCAACTTAGCGTTCATCGGCGACGTTGCTTACTATCACACGCCTCTCGACAGCTTCGCGAATGCATCGCCCTCCACCATGCAGCATCAAGGTGACAATGCCTTGAGCGGCCTGCTCGCGCTCGCCAATGCGACCGACATCAATGCCCCTGCCGCGGACTCCCTGTTTTTCGACGTGCTTGCGCGCTGGGTCATAGTCTGGCCCATCGGTTTGGTGCTGCCCGCTTCGCTGGTTGCGATCGCGTTCCTGGCCGCGGCCGCGGTGCTGTTGATTCGCCGCGGACACCTCAGCTACGCCCAAGCCGCGTTTGGTTTCTTAAGCGCGCTTGCCAATGTCGTGCTGGGCGGCGTGCTAGCAATCGGTGTGTTGGCGCTATTGCGTTTCCTAGGAAGGCTCCCGCCCATCCAAGGGGCTTCCTGGATCGCTCATCCCCTGGCGATGCACGTGGGATTCTCGGCAATAACGTTGCTGACGACGACGGCGATTGCGGGCTGGTTGGCTCGCCGTGCGGGCTTTTGGGGATTTTGGTTTGGCGCGAGCATGCTGGTCGCGCTCTTGTCACTCGCCACCGCGCTGATCATTCCTGCCGCCGGTTATGTCGATCTGCTGGCGGCGTTGGCGGCGGTACTCGGCGTTGCGCCCAGCGCATGGGCCCTCATGAAGCACCGTAGGCCGTCGCAAGGCGCCGCGGACTTTGCCGTGCTGTTTCCCGGTCTCGTGGCCTTGGGTTTACTGCTGCCGCTGTTGCTGCTGCTCTATCCTGCGCTCGGAGCACCCGCGTGGCCCATCGGTACGGTTACGCTGTGCGTGACGGCCGCATTTTTGCTGCCGCTGCTCAGCAACGCGACGCGGCCGGTCCGCCAACGTCTGGCCGTGATTGCCGCGGCCACAACCTTCGCCGCGATCTGCATCACGGTGTTGCTGCCGACCTACTCTCAAAGCTGGCCGCAGCGCGTGAACGTTGAATACTGGGTTGATGCCGACAGCGGCGGCGCCCACTGGTATACGCAAACCGCATCGCTGCACTTGCCTGCCGCGATGGGCGAGACGTTAAAGTTTGATCCGGCGCCGCGCGAACGCTTCTCGGGATATCCGATAAAAGGATTTTACGCGCAGGCGCACGCCTTGAAGTTGGCCGCGCCGGAACTGACGCAAGCATCCGCGAATTTAGGCACGGGAGATCCAGGCCGTATGGAACTGCTGTTGCGGTCGGTGCGCGGCGCGCCGAAGGCCTTCGTGATCTTCCCGGCGAGCGCAAACATTCACGACATCGAGATTGCGACCCCCGCAGGGCCGCTACGCGCCAAGCTGCAAACGTTGCGCAACGGCAGCACGGTGCTGCTCGCGCCCGGCATTCCGGAGGTGGGACTGCGTTTTTGGGTTAAAGCGCCGGGGGGACCGATGACGACGCAAGTATTCGACGAAAGCTACGAACTGCCCGGCGAACTGCCGGACGGTGAGAAGCTGCAGCAGGCCCGGCCGAAGAACGCGACCGGCTCGCAGGACGGCGACATCACGGTGGTGCAGCGCACCGTGCACGTGGATCCTGCGGCCGGCCGCTAAAACATCATGTCCTTAGCCTGATTTCGTCATGCGGGCCGCGTGCAACGCAGCGAGCCGCTGACTGTGGATCTTGTCAACGGCGGCCGTCAGGGCCTCTTGCCGACACTTCAGCACCACTTCACTGACCAAGCGCGTATTGCTGGCGGTGGGACAGACTTGTTCGGCCGCCTGAGCCAGCCGGCGATACAGTGCGCGCGTTCCGCTGTCAGTCGCGAGGGCGTCGCTGCTGTAATGCACGACCAGGGAGGGCACATCGATCTGCGCAGTTGAGGCTCCCGCTGTACCCGCCGCTGCGAGACCGGCAAGGCCCCCGAACAGCAGCATCGTCTTAGCTAATCGAGTCATGGCATCTCTCCTTCGGTGAATCACTGGACACCCCCATAAGACGCCTCGAGAGGCCCATTGGTATGCGGCGAATCGTCGAGTTCGTCCCGAAATGCAACGGTTTCGTCCCGCGCACCCAAGCCCGTACCGCAAGAAATGGCGAGTTGCGGTAGTCTTGACCCATGATCGGACTGCGTTCGGCAGAATCTTCGCAGCGCTTTGCCGGGGGGCTGAGCCAGATCCAGTTTTTAGGCATCGTTTGCCTGTTCTGGGTCTATGTGACCGTATCGAACCTCCTATACGGCTACAGCATGAGCGCAGGCATCGCGCGCGTAACCAACGTCACGGTGTTTGCAACCTGGGACACGCGTCTGATGCAGCACGTGCTACTGCTACCCATGCTCCTGGTGTCGTTTTGGGCTTCGCTCAAAGTTCAGTGGCGCCCCATCCTTATCGCCCTGCCCTTGCAGGTGATTTTGGGGTCGGTGTTCTCCGCAATGGCTTGGCCGGTGATGATTCTCTCCCAAGTCATCCTGGCCACCGACCAGTCGCATGGCACTCCGCTCTCACATGTGATCAGCGCCTGGAGCGACCCGTTCTGGGTGACGCTCTGGCTCGCCAGTTTCGTGAGTTTTCTGCCCTCCTATGGTTTCGGGCTGGCCCTGGTCACCGGCTTGGCGCTATATACGCGCTTTCGCGATTCGGAATTGCGGCTCGCCGCGCTGGAGCGCGAGTGGAGCGCGGCCCGCTTGGCGGCCCTGCGCATGCAGCTCTCGCCGCATACTCTATTCAATCTGCTGCACACCATCCGCGGACATATCGAGTGGGATCCGAAAGCTGCGCAGTCCATGGTGGTGCAACTCGCGGATCTCCTGCGGCGCTTACTCAACGCCGGGGAGCGGGATTTTTCGCGGCTGGCGGACGAGCTGCAATTTGCAAAACTCTACTTAGAGCTGCAGCAGCGGCGCTTCACCGATCGCCTCAATGTCGAGCTGCCGAACCCGGCGGAGATACCTGCCGTGTGGGTGCCGAGCTTGATCCTGCAGCCCTTGATCGAGAACGCGGTGGTTCACGGCTTGGCGGGCCATCAAGGCCGAGTGATCGTGAGCGTCACGGTGCGCCTCGTCAACGAAACCATTTTGCTGCGGGTCACCAATTCAACAGCGCAGGATCGAGCGGCGGGCGCGGACGGCATCGGTCTGAAAAACGTGCGCGAGCGCATGGCGGTGCAATTCGAGGGCCGTGCCGCGCTCATGGCGGGCGCTCAGGGCAGCGAATGGATCAGCGAAATTTCCATGCCCGCCATACGCGAGTCGCCGCCGCTGACGCGTGAGGCGCCGGCCGGCAACAAATTACATACCACGACATTACTCGGCACATGATGGATGTGATCATCGTGGACGACGAGGCCGCCGGGCGGCGCACCTTGCGCGAGTACTGTGAAGCCGAGCGCGATTTGCGCGTGGTGGGCGAGTTCGGCGACGGTGCCGCGGCTCTCGCGGCCGTTCGATTGCAGAAACCACAGCTCTTGTTTTTAGACATTCAGATGGACCCGCTGAATGGCATCGACCTGGCTCGCGCCCTGGAGCCATCGCAGCTCCCGTCCCTGGTTTTTGTCACCGCCTACGATACTTACGCGCTCGAAGCATTCGAGGTGTGCGCGGTGGATTATTTGCTGAAGCCGTTCGACCAAGAGCGCTTTCGCAAGACGCTTGCGCGAGTCAGGCCGCGGCATTTGAATTCCGGCGCCGACGAACGCCAGACCCTGCTGGCGGGGCTGCTCGCGCAACTCGAGCGCGGCGCACGCGGCGCCGGCGAGGAGAAGCCGCGCCTGCTGGCCGAGCTCGGCGGCCATCTGCATGTGATCGACGCTACGCTGGTCGAAATGATCGAAGCGGACCGCAACTATGTCGTCATTCGAGTCGGCAAGGAAAATTACCACGCGCGCAGCACGCTGCAGCAAGCGGAAGTTGCGCTGCGCTCGCAACCCATGCTGCGCATCAGCCGCTCCTGCCTGGTGAATTTGAACTACGTGAGGGAAGTGAACCGCACGCTGCGCGGCGATTTCATTTTGGTGCTGGCGGGCGGCGCCACCGTCACCAGCAGCGAGGGGTTTCGCGCCAAGGTGAAGGAATACTTGAGTACGCTGCGGATATCATCGTAGCGCATCGCGTCGTAGCGCATCGCCTCAGAGCAACTCGTCCGGCGCAAAGGGCGAGAGAATTTTCAGCCAAGCGCGTTCGGTCCGGCTGGTCGCGGGGTCGGTGTGCCAGATCTTCTGCGTGGCGCCTTCGCCGCTCACCCATTCGACGCGGCCGTGCTGATCCAATTGCAACTTGTAGCTGCCATCGGTGCTGATGTCATCCAACAAGCTCGTGACTTCGCGTGCGATCTCGACGCTCGAGATCACGAGCCCCAGCTCGCTGTTGATCTTTGCCGAGCGCTCGTCCATGTTCAAAGAGCCGATGAAAACGATTTTTTGATCGATCACGAGCGCTTTGGCATGCAGGCTGGCGTTGGAGCTGCGGAAAGGATGGAAGCGCACGTGCTTCTGCCCTAGTTTCGGGCGCATTTCCCGCAGATCGACGCCGAGCTTGAGCAGCGGCACCCGGTAGCGGGCATAGCCGATGTCCACCAGCGGCGAATCGGTGGACGCCAGGGAGTTGGTGAGGATTCGAACCTTGACGCCGCTCGCCACCAGCTTGGCAATGAGTGCGACGCCCTCTTTGCCGGGTATGAAATAGGGCGAGATGATGCTTAAGTCCTGTTTTGCCGTGCCCATCAGCGCCGTAATGTCGTTGGCGATCGTGAGTTCCTCTTCGGAAGAGGTTTCGCTGGCGATTTTGGCGGGCCGATCCGCCAGCGCCGTCGCCGGCGCCCACATGAGCTGCAGTTTTTGCGCGTCCAGTTCTTGCTCGAGCCATCGGTCGCTCACGGAAGTTTGCGCTTCGATAGGGGGCGCCGCATTGGCCTCGGCTTCCACCGACGAGGCGACCGTGGCGATCGGAATGGCGTACTTGCTGTTCCAGAATTGATCGAAGGACGCGGACAATTGCGGCACGATGGCGCCCGCCGCGACTACATCCAAATCCACAAAATTGCTGCGCGGATCGAGGGTGAAATACTGGTCGCCGATATTGCGGCCGCCGGTGATGGCGAGCGCGTCGTCCGCGACAAACAGTTTGTTGTGCATCCGGTGATTGATGCGACGGATATCCGTCGCCGACGCGATGAAGCGCGTCCAAGTCGAGAATCTTCCGGCGGTAAAGGGGTTGAAAACGCGAACCTCGACATTGGCATGCGAACTTAGGTGCATGAAGCGCCGATCCTCGCCCGCGGTATTCAGATCGTCGACGAGTACGCGCACCCGCACGCCGCGGTCCGCGGCGAGGCGCACGTGATGTAGAAAGGCCCTGGTCGACTCATCCTCGTGGATGATGTAGTACTGAATGTCGAGCGTTCGTTCGGCATGATCGGCCAATGCGATGAGGCTGGCCAAGGCCGCCTCCCCCGAGGACAGCAGGCGGAAGCCGGACAGGTTCTTGCCAACCTCGTCGGCGGCGACGATACGCCCGAGCGTGGTGGTCTCCGGATGCTGAAAGGCCACGGACGGCGTTTTTTGCACATGCCGCGGCAGACCGGCGCAGCCGGCCAGCACCAGCCCCGCGGCGATGACCGCAGGCATGAGGGTATTGCGCATCCGACCATGATATCAGGCACACTTTGCAGCGATGCACACTCAAAGACGCATACGCAGCTTCGTCTTGCGAGCCGGCCGCACGACCGCTGCGCAGGAGCGCGCGCTCAGCGAGCTCTGGCCTACCTACGGCATCGACTTAAAAGAGGCGCCGCTGGATCTCGCGACGATATTCGGGCGTGAGGCGCCGCGCTGTTTGGAGATAGGCTTCGGGGCCGGGGAAGTAATTGGGGCCCTGGCGGAGACCAATCCGCACATCGACTACCTCGGAATCGAGGTGCACCGATCGGGGGTGGGCAGGCTGCTGCTGCGCGCAGAGCAGTGCGCCTCTAAGAATTTGCGCGTCATCTGCAGCGACGCCGTCGACGTGCTGCGTGATCACATCGCGGACGCCTCGTTCGACGAAGTATTGGTGTTCTTTCCCGACCCCTGGCACAAGAAGCGCCATCACAAGCGGCGCCTGATTGAGGCGTCCTTCATCGCGCTGGCCACGGCCAAACTGCGCGTCGGCGGAACCTTGCGGCTGGCGACGGACTGGCAGGCGTATGCCGAGCAGATGCTCACGGTGTGCAACGCTAGTCCGGCGCTCGAATCATTGAGCCGGGATGCAACCTATGTGCCTCGGCCCGAGTTTCGACCGCCGACGCGCTTCGAACGGCGCGGCGAACGCTTGGGCCATGGCGTGTGGGATTTGGCCTATACCAAGCGTGCTCAAGCGAACCCGCCGTAAGGTCAGGAGAGAAAGCTGCCGCGGATGCCTTCGACGATGAATTGAACGGCGAGCGCGGCCAAGATAACGCCGGACAGCCGGCTCATGACATTGGCACCCGTGACTCCGAACACCTTCATGAGACGCGGCGTCGCCAGCATCAGCACCCAGCAGATGAGCATCACCAAGAAGACCACGCCGAGGAATGCGGCGAACTCGAGCGGCTTGCCCCACAGTTCGCCGGAGGTCAGCAAAATCGTGGCGAGCGCGCCGGGTCCGGCGATGAAGGGGAAGGCCAAGGGAAACACTGAGATGTCGTCGCGCGTCTTGGCCTCTTCCTTTTCACTGGTGGTCGATTTGGTGCCCGAGGTGCGCGCGAACACCATGTCGAGGGCAATCAAGAACAGCAATGTGCCGCCGGCGATGCGAAACGAGCTCAAAGAAATTCCCATGATATCCAAGAATCGCGCGCCGACCAATGCGAACAGCACGCAGATGCTCAGCGCGATCGTCGCGGATTTGCCGGCCATTTTTTTCTTGTAGCGGGCGCTCGCTCCTTGAGTCAAACCGGCGAACAGGGGAATCAAAGAAATCGGTTCGACCACGACGAAGAAAACCACGAAGAACTTGATGAGCTGTTCGACCATGTAATGTTGCTGCGCGCAAAAATTACATATTGCGCGCGGGGCTCATTGGGAGTTGAATGGTGCGGAGCATAGCAGACGGAGACGCCGATGAATGTTATCAGGCCGATCGTAGGCGAATGGTATCGGGGCGGTACCAACGAGCTCTTTGAAGTGGTGGCCATCGATGCTCAGGATCAGACCATCGAGATTCAATATTTCGACGGCACCGTTGCCGAAATGGATTTCGAATCCTGGAACGAACATCTGTGGGACGATTTGATCGAGGCCGCGGATGCGCCGGAAGACTGGTCGGGCGCCATCGATGTCGAGGCCGAAGACCTGGGCCGCGAATTCGAGGACAACGCCAGATCGGCGTGGTCGAGTCCCAACGATCGATCGATGCGCCGCTGAGCAACTCGCGCCGCAAAACACGCCTTGAGTGAGCGCCTCAGCGCTTCGCGTCCGCGCTATCGCGCGCCGCGAGTTCCTGCAACGGGCGGCGCAAAATCACCAGCAAGATGAGGCCGGGGACCGCCGTCAGGCAGGTCACAACAAAAAATTTCGGCCAGCCGATCGCGGTGACCAAGGTGCCGGCAATGGCGCCGGTGGTGACGCGTGGAAGGGTCGCCAGGGCGGAGAGCAGCGCGTACTGCGTGGCGCTGAAGTTCGAGTTGCACAGGGACATGAGAAATCCGGTGAAGGCGGCCAGTCCCATACCGCCGATGCCGGTATCCAGTGTAGTGGCGAGCGCCATCAGCCAGAGCTTCTTCCCGGCCAGCGCCAGCACCGTGTACAGCAAATTCGTGAGCGCCTGACCAATGCCGAAGACCAGCAGCGAGCGGAACATGCCCCAGCGCATGTAGATCCAGCCACCCAAGGTCACGCCGGTGATGGTGGAGATCGTCATGTTGGCCTTGCCCGCGATGCTGAGCTCATCGAGGGAGAAGCCGACGCCTTTGATCATGAAGGCGCTGTACAAGCTCAGGGCGAAGGCGTCGCCGGCCTTATAGAGCAGCACCAGCAAGAGAAATCCCCACGCGCCCTTCTGACTGATCAAGTTGCGCAGCGGATGCCATACCGCATCGGCCAAGGTCTTCGGCGGCTGGCCCGGCGTCAGGGGCTCCGGCGCCCAGAATGTGGACAGCATGGTCGCGGCCATGATCACAGCGATGACCAGAAAAGCCAGGTGCCAACTGGTGTGCGCGGCAATCAGCACCAGCACCGTACTCGCGAGCACCGATGCCGAGCGGTAGCCGAAGGCCGTGGCCGCAGCGGCGATACCGCGTTCGCTCGCGGGAATGGTGTCGACGCGATAAGCATCGATGACGATGTCCTGCGAGGCGGAGAGAAACACCACGAGCAGCGCAATGGCGGCCAACACATACGGGGCCTCGGTCGGCGAACTGAAACCCATCACGCCGATGACCACTGCAAGACAAGCCTGAAAGACCACAATCCAACCGCGACGCCGGCCGAGAAGGGGCGGCAGGTAGCGATCGAGCAAGGGTGCCCACAAGAATTTGAAGATGTAGGGCAGACCTACGAGCGAGTAGAAGCCGATGGCCTTCAAGTTGACGCCTGCGGACGCCAGCCAGGCCTGAAAGGCAAATCCGGATCCGGACAAATTGAAGGGCAGCCCCGAGGCGAAGCTCATCAACAGCACGGCCATGATGCGTTTGTCGCCCAGCGCCTGCCGGAGTGTGGGCTTGGGGCTTTCCGTCAAAGGAAGGCGGTATTCGTGACGATGCGCATCTCGCGCGATAATATCAGTCCCCATGGCGGCGGCGTACCAAAGTGAATTCATCGAGTTGTGCACACAGCTCGGTGTTTTGCGATTCGGCAGCTTTACGCTCAAATCGGGCCGCGAAAGTCCTTACTTTTTCAACGCGGGTTTATTTAACACTGGCGCTGCCATCGCCGCAGTGGGACGCGCCTACGCGGACGCTTTGGCGGCCTCCGAATTGAAGTTCGACATGCTGTTCGGGCCTGCCTACAAAGGTATTCCGCTCGTAACCATCACCGCGGCCGCGCTGGCGGAACGGCACGAGCGCAACGCGCCCTTTGCGTTCAATCGCAAGGAAGCCAAGGATCATGGGGAAGGCGGCCGAATCGTCGGCAGCCCTTTAAAAGGCCGGGTCCTCATCGTCGATGATGTCATCACCGCGGGCACGGCCATCCGAGAGTCCATTGAAATTATCCGCGCAGCCGGTGCGGTGCCGGCCGGCGTGCTGCTGGCGCTGGATCGGCAGGAGCGGGCTTCCGGAAGCGATTTTTCGGCGGTGCAGGAAGTACGCAGCCAATATCAAATCCCGGTGGTCTCGGTGATCAATTTAGCCGACCTCATGCAGCATGTTTCCCGGACCGGCCGGGCGGGCGAGCTTTCAAGCATGCGGCTGTACCGCGAACGGTATGGGCTCGCAGACTGAGGAATTGCCCCTAGAAAACGCCGCCGCCGCGCCTCACAATGGCGGCCGTTTCATATGAGGATAGATTCTTGAAGAATGTCGCTTGGATCCTCTGTTTATGCGGGCTGCTGGCATTTCCGCTTGCGGCGGGCGCCGCCGCCGCCACAGGTTCCGGCCCATCGAATAACGGCCGGGTTCTATATAAGTGGGTGGACAAGGACGGCGTGACCCACTACGGCGATCACGTGCCGCCGGAATACGCCTCGCAGGAACAGCACATCCTCAACTCCCAGGGTTACGAGATCAAGAAGCTCGATGCGCAAAAGTCCGCGGACCAACTGGCCGCCGAGGAGAAAAATAGACTTGATGCGGATCAGCGCCAGCTACGCGATAAGAACTTGCTCAGCACCTACGCCTCGGTCCAAGAAATCGAGCGCCTACGCGATCAGCGCCTGACGTTAATTGCGGATCAGATCAAAGTCACCACTCAGTTTCTCGAAAACCTCAACGGCCGCATGAAAAAAATGCGCACTGACAGCATGCGCTTTCGGCCCTATAACGCCGATCCCAAGGCGCCCAGCATGCCGGATCAGGTGGCGGAGGATTTGGTGCGGCTCGCGTCCGACATGCGCACTCAGGAACAGAATCTGAAGCAGAAGCACAGCGAAGAGGCGGCGATGAGCATCCAATTCGAGAGCGACATCGATCGCTTCAAAGAGCTAAAGCACATTCAATGACGCCGAAAACTCGGGTTCTGCTGGGTGTGACCGGCGGCATCGCCGCCTATAAAAGCCCCGATCTGGTACGGCGGCTGATCGAGCGCGGCGCCGATGTCCAGGTGGTGATGACTTCCGCCGCGCAACGTTTCGTCTCTCCCATGACTTTCCAAGCCGTATCCGGCCGTCCGACGCGCAGCGACTTGTGGGATAGCGCCGCGGAAGCCGCCATGGGACACATCGAACTGGCCCGTTGGGCGCAGATCGTATTGATAGCGCCCGCCAGCGCTGATTTTATCGCACGACTGGCCGCGGGCCGCGCAGATGACCTGCTCTGCACACTGTGCATGGCGACCGAGGCGCCGATCATGCTGGCGCCAGCGATGAACCGCGTAATGTGGGCGAACAAAGCGACGCAGGCCAACGTGGCAACGGTGGCCACGCGCGGCATTCGCATCTTAGGGCCGGCGTCCGGCAATCAGGCCTGCGGGGAAGTCGGCGCCGGACGCATGTGGGAGCCTAATCAACTGGCGGAATCGGTGCTCGCAGCACCGGCCAATGCGGGCCTACTCGCGGGCTTAAATGTCTTGATCACCGCGGGACCCACCCGCGAGCGCCTCGATCCGGTGCGTTATCTGACCAATCGCAGCTCGGGGAAAATGGGCTTCGCGGTGGCGGAGGCGGCGCGCGAAGCCGGAGCGCATGTCACCGTCGTGACCGGGCCGGTGCAATTGCAGACTCCCACGGGCGTGACCCGAATCAATGTGGAAAGCGCGCGCGACATGTATGCCGCGGTACATCGGCAGGTGGGCGACGCCGACATTTTCATTGCGGCGGCGGCTGTCGCCGACTTTCAGCCGGTGACGGTGGCCAAGCAGAAGATCAAAAAGCAAGGCGGCTCCGTCAAGCTGGAGCTGGAACCCGCGCCGGACATCATCAAGTCCGTCGCCGACATGCCTAAGCGGCCTTTTGTCGTCGGCTTTGCGGCCGAAACGAATGACGTGGAAGAAAATGCGCGCATCAAGCTCAAGCGCAAACGACTGGACATGATCGCGGCGAACGAAGTCGGCGATGGAATCGCATTCGATTGCGAGGACAATGCGCTCACGGTGATTTGGCCCGGCGGCAAACTGGAGGTTTCGCGCGGACCCAAACTCGACGTAGCGCGCGAACTCATCGCGCTCATCGCCAAGCGCTTACCGCCGCGCGATGACAGCCCGCGGCGCGGTGTCAGAAAGCGCAGAACCGCTGCCGGCACGCCGCGCGACCGCGTGCGCGGTCGCCGCCCGCGGCGAGTCTAGGACGGGGCCTGTGCAGCGCACCGTCAAGCTGCGGATCCTGGATCCGCGCATTGGGCGCGAGTTTCCCTTGCCGCAACATGCCACCGCAGGCTCGGCCGGCATGGATTTGCGCGCCTGCATCGATGCGCCGCTGATATTACAGCCTGGCGGCGCGGAGTTGATTCCGACCGGCGTGTCGATTTACATCGCGGACGCAGGCCTTGCCGCTATGCTGCTGCCCCGGTCGGGCCTCGGCCACAAGAATGGCATTGTGCTCGGCAACCTGGTCGGTTTGATCGATTCGGATTATCAGGGCCCCCTGATGGTCTCGACCTGGAATCGGGGTACGCAGCCCTTTACCATCAACCCCGGCGATCGGATCGCGCAGATGGTGATCGTGCCCGTCGTGCAGGTGGCATTCGAAGTGGTGGAGGATTTCTCGGCCACGGCGCGGGGCAGCGGCGGGTTCGGGAGTTCGGGCCACAGTTAATCACCCCGCGAGCTTGCTTTTAAGCCTGGTTAGCGAAGCGCGCCACCAATCCGCGGCACGCTGAAGGGTGACTTGCTCGGGAAAGCCATGTCTTGCGGCGTGCTTTTGCGGAATCGTGTCCCAGGCACGGTGCTCGATTGATATGCGTGTTTCATCGCCAACGCCCTCAAAGCGTACTTCTACTTCGGTCGACTGATCCGGGGCGAAGCTGGCGGGCCGCCATGTGAAGACGAGCCGACTCCCTGGCTCCCAAATTGAAATTCGTCCAATCTCGAATTTCTCGCCATTCGCAAACGTGGTCAATAAGCGGCCATCGACGCCAGGCTCGAACGCCAGCCTGCCGTCACCGCGCGGCGTCAACTGAAACAGGCCGCTGGGTTGCCACCATGGCGCGATTTCGTCTGTGAACGCCTCAAAAGTGCGCATGGGATTTGCCGGTACCCGGAGCGCCAAATAAACCTGTGACGTCATCGCTTCGTCTTGTTCAAATGCGTCTTCAAGGCAAGCAGCTGCCGTGTCCACATTGTTTCGGTCGCTTCGAGCCACGCCTTCAGTGCCGTCATCGGCTCGCTCCGTAAGCGATAGATACGCACACGCGAGTCAAATTCGTCGCGGTCTTCCTCCACCAGCCCGCTTTGGCGCAAAAGTTTAAGGTGGCGGCTCATCGCCGGAAAAGAAATACGCGCCGCCTCGGCGAGTTCGCCCGCGCGGCGCGGACGATCACGCAGCATGTCCACGACGCGCCGACGATGCGGGTCGGCAAGTGCCGCGAGCGTGCGGTCGAGGTTGTCGGTATTCACTTCAGTGTGTTGTACTTGAACCCGGTCGCTTTCTCCATTTCTTCGCGGGATGCGCTTCTAACCGGCTGCGAGAACGTCCAATGATGGCCTTCGTGGTCGACGGCCATATACGCGCGATCTCCGTAGAACTGATCGGCCGGCTCCATGGCGATTTCGGCTCCTGCCCGGCGCGCGCGTGCGCAATGCTCATCGATGCCGCTGTCGAGACGTACGTGGACTCGCTGGGTATTCTTTCCGCCTATTGATGCCGGGCTCGCCGCCCACGCTGCGAATTCACTGCCAATCATGACGACCCCGTCACCATGGCTCATTTCCGCGTGAACAATGTCGCCGTTGGCGGCGGTGAGTACCTCGCTCGCTTCAAAACCAAATGCGTTTTGCAGCCATTTGAGGGCTGCGCGATTATCCTTGTAAATGATCGAGGAAATGAACGCCGGGCGGGGCAGGACTGTGGTAGCCATGTGTTTGCTCCTTATTACTTGCTGAAAACAGTAATATTTAACGATATTTATAATTATGTTGTCAACATCAGATCAAAAATGGTTCTCTATGCGTACCAACACAGCCTTTGCGGGATTGCTGTTCACGCTCGTGTGCGGTGTCGCGCCGCCGGCGCTTGCGAATGGGCGCGCCGATACCTCAAAGGAGGCCGGCGACTCCGCTCACGTCCAGGCATTCGATCTGCCGCAGTCGGTCTATCTGAGCGCGGAGACTCGCTCCGTGCTCCGGCAGCACCATGCTCTCTGGGCCGCCGCCTTCAATGACTCGTGCGGATCGCTGCAAGAGGCAAACCCCACGCGCTTGGCGCAGGTCCGCGAGTGCCAGGCCGCGGCGTTTTACAGGAGTGAGATATATCGGCAGGTGCGAGACCGCTACCCGGTGTCGATTACGTCCCAGCGAATCGGCGGCGTCTATAGCGAGATCTTTGTGCCAAGCGGCGGGATCGGCCGGCAAAACCAAAAGCGCGTGCTCATCAATCTGCATGGCGGCGGCTTCCTGGAGGGCTCGCGCACGGTCAGTCAACTCGAATCCATACCGATCGCGGGCGTGGCACGCATCAAGGTCGTCAGTGTCGATTACCGCCAGGCGCCGGAGGCAAGATTCCCGGCAGCTAGCGAGGACGTGGCCGCTGTCTATCGGGAACTGCTCAAATCCTACGCGCCGAAGAACATCGGCATTTACGGCTGCTCCGCCGGGGGTTTGTTGACTGCTCAAACCGTCGCGTGGCTGCAGAAAGAACACTTGCCGCTTCCCGGCGCAGTCGGAATGTTTTGCATGGGCGCCACTTATACCGGCAAGGGTGATTCATCGTTCATTGCCCGAGCCATCGAAGGGGCCCCCGCAGACGAGTTCGCCAAATACTTGGCGTACTTCGAGGGCACCAAGTCGGACGATCCGCTGGTCTACCCGGTATTATCCCGGAAGGTGCTGGAAGTTTTTCCGCCCTCGCTGCTCGTCACGGCCACGCGCGATCATGCGATGAGCGGGGCCGTTTACACCCATTCGCGCCTTTCGCAGCTTGGAGTCGAAACCGAACTACATGTGTTCGAAGGGTTGGGACATGCATTCTTTTACGATCCCGCTCTGCCAGAATCCCGGGAAGTCTATTCCCTGGTGAGCAAATTCTTTGACGCTCACTTGGGGACCCAATAGCCTTGTGGGACAACGAAGCCAAGGCGCGGGCGAGGGACATCGATGAAGATATACAACGCGATCGGATTCGCAATACTCCTGCTGAGCCTGGCGGCATCGGCCCTGTTCGCCCCGGAAGCGCTAGGCCCCTGGAAAGGTTTGGGTATCGGACTCCTTTACATTCTCGGCGTCTGGTTTCTTGCCGGCATCTATCTGTCGGACGTGATCCATATGGGCATAGCGCACGGAGCGCTGGACTATAAGCTCTGGTTCATCAAGACGGTTGTCCTGCTCAACAACACCATCGGCATTTATGTGGATCCGGTTAGCTGGGTCAACCGCCATCGCAATCATCATAGGTTCGCCGATCACCCCGGCGATCCGAATAAGCTCTCCGCCGACGGATTCTGGAAGACTACGTATCTATGCCTCATGCCGTACCGGTGCGAACAGGACATGGCTCGCGACGCGATCCTGAAATCCTGGCCTTTTTCGATGGTTGGGCATCCGCTGTTCGCGGTTTTGGCGCAGCTCATCAGCTACGCCTTCGTTTGGGCGCTGGTGCGGGACTGGAAATATGCCTTCGTGCTATGGGCGGGCATCAGAGTGTTCGCTCTGTGGGTGAATCTGATCCAAAATTTCTGGACTCACGATCGACGCTTCGGCGCGCGCCGCTATGATGATCCGGGCGATAATGCGATGAACATCGGCGAATGGCTGCCCGTGATGGCGACCTTCAGTGCCTGCTTGCAAAACAATCACCATCACTACCCGCACCTACTGCGACTGTCTCATGCCGAGGATGAGTTCGACTTCGGCCTCATGACGGTGAAGGCCATGGCCGCGCTTAAGTTGGTCAAGCCTTCAAAGACGGGAACGGTAAGACCCGCGGACCTGGCCGACTTGGAACTCGTTCTCTAGAGCGCTTTTACCGGCCCATGAACGGGTCGATGAATTGCCTGAAGAAGCCGGGGCGAACCGAGGTGCCGCTCAAGCCATAGCTCTCCGGCCATTGATCCTTCGGAAAATGGCAGGTACCGAAGATGCGATCGATCCAGGGAAAGTGGATGGCGAAGTTGCAGTCGATCGCTTCTTCCTGAGCGGAATGATGCCAATGATGGTAGCGCGGCGTGACGAGATAATTTTCCAGCCAGACGGCGCGCGGACGAAAATCGATGTGCGAGAACGTGGCGTGGAAGGACACGAACAGGATATAGCCGATGATCGCGCCTTGCGAAAATCCGCACAGCGCCAGCGGGATCATGATCAAGCCGCGCGTGATGACGATATCGAAAAAATGCGAGCGCGAGCCCGCGATCCAGTCCATCGTCCGGATCGAGTGATGCACGGCATGGAAGCGCCAAAGTATAGGGATCTTGTGGAACATGCGATGCACGGTGTACTGCGATAGATCCGCCACGAGAATCACGCCCAAGAGCTGGATCACGAAGGGCCAATTGCCGACGTGCGCCTGAAGCTGCGGGATGGCGAGCCACGGAGCCGCCAATGCCGCGGGCAACAGCATCAGGAAATTTATCAGTTGCGATGGGAGATGCGTCGCGACGAAATAGAATGCATCCGTGGTCCACTCCGGACGAAAGGTCCCTTGCTTGGGATGCAGCGGCCAAATTCGCTCGAGCGGAACGAAGACGATGGTCATGACAAACAAGTCCAACACGAACCAGTCCAAACCGATTCCGCTTTTGGTTCCAACTTCCTGCGGCAGAGGGACTGTCCCGCCGCCGAGAGCGGCCGCGGCCAGCGCAAGCGCCGCGCCGGTGAGCGCAAGAACTTTGCGTTCACGCAACGCGGCGGACACAGCGGCAAACACGAAGGCGGCTAAGATGATGCCCTGAATGAGCGGGCGTATGACGCCCATCGGGTAATGGGCGCGCGCCTCGGGCAAAGTCAACAGCGCGGGAAAGCGCAGGCACAGCACCGCGCCCATTCCCAATAATCCGAGGAATACCGCGCTGACGCCGCTGACCCAACCGCTGCCTAAGTGGACCGATTCGGAATCACCGAATGTTTTGCGAAAGAATTCGTCGGACATGCCGCCCTCCTGGCGCCTGATCGGTGCTGAATATAAACATAAGCCGGGCCGCCGAAACACAAACGCCCGTCTCAACTTTGCAGGTCGATCATGCGCAGGCGGCACCGGGACTGCCCCCCCCGTTTCACCCTTTTCTGCCGTGAAATGCGCCTAGAGGGAAGCGGCTCCAACGGTCATGCTGTGGCATGGCAATTCGGGACTGGCCCAGCGATGAACGGCCGAGGGAGAAGCTCCTCGAGAAGGGTGCCGCGGCGCTTTCCGATGCGGAACTGCTGGCCATCTTGCTGCGCACCGGCACGCCAGGGCACTCGGCGCTCGACCTGGCGCGGGATGTACTCAAAAGCTTTCATTCACTGCGCAAGCTGATCGCTTCTGACCGGCAGCGATTCTGCGCGGAGCCAGGGTTGGGACCCGCTCGCTATGCGGAATTGCAGGCATCGGTCGAGATCGCGAGAAGGCAACTGTCGGAGACGTTGCGCGCCGGCCCCTCCCTATCGAGCCCGCGGGCAACCCGGGATTTTCTCACCGCCCGCTTACGCGATTTGGAACATGAGGTATTTTGTTGTCTGTATCTGGATAAGCGGCATCGCCTGATTCAATTCGAAGAGTTGTTTCGCGGCACCATTGACGGCGCCAGCGTGCATCCGCGGGAGATCGTGAAGCTCGCCCTGCAACGCAATTCCGCCGCCGTGATCATCGCGCACAATCATCCGAGCGGGGTGGCAGAGCCGTCGCAGGCGGACGAGTTCATCACACAACGGGTGAAAGAGGCATTGGCTCTGGTGGACATCCGTCTGCTCGACCACATCATCGTGGGCGATGGCGCATGCGTGTCGCTGGCGGAGCGTGGACTTGTGTAGTTGCGCGATTAAGCGGGAACGTACGTCAGCCTGATCACGTCCTCGGCAATTTGATCGCTGCTCACAAGGCGGAGCGGCGGCCGCGGGCCGGCGAAGAACGGCCTGCCGCGACCAAGTACGACGGGGTGGAGGTAAAGTCGATACTCATCAATGAGAGCAAGGTTGGTTAGGCTTCCTGCCAAGTCTGGTCCGGCAACTTCAATCGCCCCAGCTGCCTGAGCCTTCAGCCCACGAATCACCGCCTCGATGTCGTCCGCGACAAGTGTGGCGTTGGGTCCGACCGACTTCAACGAGCGCGACACAACCCACTTCGGCTTGCTTCGCCACGCCGCCGCGAACTCGTGTTCGTCCGCGGACCAGTCCGCACTGTCTTCGTCCCAATAACGCATTGTCTCGTACATGCGACGACCGTACACCATGCCCGTCAGGTCGCGCACATCCTCTATGAAGTGACGAAAAAGCGCCAGGCTTGGCTTAAATGCCAGATGGTCGACGTAGCCGTCCAAGGACTGGTTCAATGCATAAACGAGCTTTGCCACGCTACAAAATCTCCGCCCCAGGTTCCTTGTCCAACCGATGTATATTATCAAGAAAGGATTTTGAGTTGAAAGCAACGGCGCCGCCAGATCATCGTCAATTGATTGAACCGCTGTAATTCGGAGAAAATCAATGTGGATCGGTCAACAGGTTGGACAAGGGTGGACGCAGCTCGGAGAACTTGGGCTGGCGTTCGTACTATCTGCGCTAATCGGAGTCGAACGCGAGATCCGCCACAAGAGTGCGGGCCTGCGGACCTACACTCTCGTTGGATTTGGTGCAGCGCTCATCATGCTCGTGTCCAAGTATGGCTTCATGAACATCTTGGAGACCAATCGCGTCGTACTAGATCCCTCCCGCATTGCCGCTCAAATCGTTACTGGCATCGGTTTCATCGGCGGCGGACTAATCTTCGTGCGCCGAACAAACGTTCGCGGCTTGACCACGGCGGCCATTGTATGGCTAACGGCGGCCATCGGTATGGCCTGCGGTGCTGGCTTGCCGGTCCTGGCCCTGGCAGTTGCCGCGGGTCACTTCGCGATTATCTTGGGGTTCCCGTACATTGCCAAACAATTACCTAAGTCGCGCTGGACGCCTTCCCTGCTGCAAGTATGTTATTACGATGGAAGAGAAATACTGCGGGAGGTGTTGGTGAAATGTACGCAATACAATTTCACGGTCAGCAGCTTGCAGGTCGAAAAGGAAGCATCTCTGACTAGTACCGCAGACTCGGAGCGAACCGTAACCGTTGCTTTGGAAGTCCAGGGAACGGGAGCCGTGTCGAAGCTGGCAGCAAAATTGGCCGATATCGACGGGGTGGTTTCAGTCAACGCCGGCGACGTAAACGAAGTGAACGACTAAGACGACGCCGGCATTCTGGTCGCCGGCGCGAGCTATAGGTTTTAGTCCGAAGCTATTCGAACACTGGAAGGCTGGCGACTTCTTCTGGCGGTACATCTTCCACCGGCAGCCCCGCCTTAACCCACGCGCTCAGACCGCCTTGAATTACCGTAACTCGTACATTCTTTCCCAGCAGCATCGTCTGCAGCTCACGCGCCACCTTGGTGCTGGTTGCTTGTCGAACACACGTGCAGTAAACAAAAACATTGCCTTGTTCAGGCATTTCAGCGCCCGACTGGTGCAGCGCGTTGGGATCCAGGCGCCGAGACCCTTGAATGCGAGTCGCCTTGGGATCGAAGTAACCGTGGCTGCGGACATCGTAGACAGGCGCGCCCGTCGCCAATTCCCGCGCGGCCTCTTCGGGATGGGCGAACGGCACGGCGCTCAAGGCGCGACCTCTTATCCACAGCCACACGCGAAACAGCAAATAAGCGATCACCAGCGCGAGGACTATCCAGCCGATGACGCGGCCTGCGGAATCGTAGCCTCGCGTTACCGCGCCCAAGGCGTCGCTGAAAACGTAGCCGACCGCAAGATAGGATCCGGCGTAGAGCAGCGCTCCGGCGAAGTCCAGGCGCAGAAACGTGATGGCGCGCATATTCATGCTGCCCGCGAGCGGCGGCGCCATGGTGTTAATGCCGGGAATGAATTTGGCGATGACAAGGAGCGTGCGGCCGCGACGATAGAAGGAATCTGCCGATCGCAAAATGCAGGCTTCGGGATTTAGGGAAACGCGGCACAGCAACCCTAGTAGCCACCAGCCCGTGTAGCGCCCCAGGAAGAACATCAGGGTGTCGCCGGCGAGCATCGCGAACAATGCAATGCCGAGCACGTATTGGGCCTGCAGCATTCCGCGCGCCACCGCACCGCCGGCAATCAGCAGCGCCACCGCGGCCGGGACCGGCACGCCGATTGCCTCGAGAAACACGATGACGGCCAAGATTGCATAGCCGTGGTGCATCAGCGCGCTGTTCAGTGAGCCCATACGTTGTTCCTTATGGCCGCGGGCCATTCTCTAATGCAGAGAATCCCGCGCAGTTTCGTCGCTCCCCAAATCGAAATTGCAGTCTTTCAGGGGCACGATATGCGTCTTGTTCCAAAATTTGTGGCCCAGATATAGGGCGACCACTGTCGGAATGGTGAGGTAGTCGGTAACGAAGTCGAACCATGAGAACACCGGCGTTTGGAAGACGCCGATGTTGGCACCGAACAGGACGATGAGGAACAACGCCAATGCGAGCCACGGACCGTAAGGGTAGAACTTGGATTTGAACTTCAACTCATCCAGGCTGCGGCCCTGCGCGATCCAAGCCTTACGAAACCGCAAATGACAAACCGCGATCCCGAGCCAGATGATAAATCCGCTCAAGCTCGAAGCATTGTAGAGCAGTTGATAGATTTTCTTGTCGCCTACCACGGTGGAGAAAAATGCCATGGCGCTCACCGAGCCGGTTGCCAGCAGCGCGAGTACCGGTACCCCTCGTTGATTCAGCATGCCGAACATTTTCGGTGCTTTGCGGCTGTGGGCCATCGCATGCAGCATGCGCGATGCCACGTACATGGATGAATTTCCGCACGACAACACAGAGGAGAGAATGACTGCGTTCATGAGATTTGCCGCGTAGTAGCCAACCGTCGGCAACTGCTGCAAGACCATGGTGAAAGGCGAATAGGCAATATGGCTTTCGTCCGCATTGAGCAAATTCGGGTCCGTATAAGGGATCAAGGTGCCCGCGACGAAAATGGCGCCGATGTAAAACAGCAAAATGCGCCAGAACACGCTGCGAATTGCCTTCGGTACGTTCCTGGCGGGATCCTGCGTTTCGGCCGCGGCAAGACCCACGCCCTCCGTGCCCTGGAAGGAAAACCCCGCCACCAGGAATACCGTGAGCATGGAGGTGAATCCGCCGACAAACGGCGCATGCGTGCCGGCTTTGGGATCGCTCAAGGTCCAGTTGTGAAATCCGCTGCTCTGGTTGCCAAGCATGCCGGCGATCATCAGGAAGCCGACCGCCACGAAGATGATGACCGTGACCACTTTGATGCCCGCGAACCAGTATTCGGCTTCCGCATAAGCCTTCACTGACAGAAGATTCAAAGCCAGCAGGACCGAGAAAAACCCCATGGCCCAGTACATTGAATTGGAGTGCGGAAACCAAAACTGGACAATGAGAGCGCCTGCAACCAACTCGGCGGCCAAGGTAATGGCCCAGCTAAACCAATAATTCCATCCGACCGCAAAGGCCAGCGAGGGATCGACGAAGCGCTCCGCGTAGGCTTCGAATGAGCCGGGGATCGGCAATTGCGTCGCCATCTCGCCCAGAGACTGCATCATGCAATAAACCGCGAGCCCCATGGTCGCATACGCGAGCAACGCCCCGCCGGGACCTGCTTGAGCGATGGCCGCGCCGCTGGCAAAGAACAAGCCGGTGCCGATCGCGCCCCCGATGGCGATCATGCTCAGCTGTCGATTTCCGATCGTGCGCTTGAGCTCGCGTGTTTCACCTAATGACATGTGGTGAGTCTAGTCGGTTGGGCCCACGAAGGACACGTGCCCGTTCGGACGGTGCGCATCGGCCGCGGCATCCACGATCGCGGCAGCAAACTCTCGGATGGTGGGCAGCGCACCGGCCTCCGCGCGGCGGCTTTCAATCAACCCGCGCTGCGTGCGCTCGAGCAGTTTCGGCGTGATGGTTCCTTCAATCATGTCGCCGCTCACGATTGCGAGGCGAAGTCCGCGCGCTTCGAATTCTGACATTCGCGAACGAAGGGCATCCTCGCCAGCCTTTTTGCTGGCCGCGATAGGTTCATAGGCGCCATAGACCGGCTTGCGGCCGTAAAAGTGCGCCAGATGGCTGGTAACGAAAACGACGCAACCACCGCTCCGCATCAGCG
>Ga0302324_100006155_pt1 | contig 25978 bp, 19 predicted proteins | sample Palsa_T0_1_FD_201949 | JGI IMG/M metagenome (GOLD analysis project Ga0302324, IMG submission 201949) | Peat permafrost microbial communities from Stordalen Mire near Abisko, Sweden - Palsa_T0_1 | ecosystem: Environmental > Terrestrial > Soil > Palsa > Peat permafrost | place: Sweden: Abisko... | reverse complement strand
CATTGCGCGGCTTTGAAGAGAAGAACCCATCGGGTATGCCATTTTCTCTTTCGCTACTTGTCCTGCCCCTGTGCCTACATAAGGACACGCGTCTTGTTCTTGCGGAACATTCGCGCAGTTACATTCTCAAGGCTGTCGAAAAGAATCCGAGACTTCTAGTCGGTTTCGCGGAACGGGCGAGACATCTAATGCCCTTTACACTCGAGGCGTGCGGGATGTTGATGGAGAGGGGCTGCTTCAACGTTACTGAAGACGGGCGCCTTAAGTGTGTGGACAACACAGTTCGTAAGACTATCAGCGGAACAGATGAGTCGATGGCATGTCAAAGAGTCGCTCGTTTTATCGGCAGGGAATTCGCACGCGTCGGTGATCGCACGACGGTTTATACATCCCTTGGGGTTCGGCCATGAAGATCAAGTCGATTCACCTGTACAGCCATGACGGGCAGCGGCGCGACCTCCAGTTTCACGTCAACGGCCTCAACGTCATTACAGGTCGCGCATCCACTGGCAAATCTGCCCTCTCAGACATCATCGAATACTGCATGGGACAATCCGACTGCAGTGTGCCCGAAGGTGTGATCCGAGACAAAGTCGCTTGGTTTGCGGCTCTGTATCAATTCCCAAATGAGCAAGCGCTCATTGCAAAACCGTCTCCAGAGAACGGCGGCTCAAGCTGCAGCGTCGCAATGGAACGCCGAGGGAAGGTTGTAGCAATTCCGGCCTTCCAGGAATTGACGGTTAACACAGACGACGACGCTGTCGTAGCATTGCTCTCTAGACTGCTTGGAATTCCTGAAAACAGAACAGAGGTGCCTTTGGAGAGCAGTCGAATTAGCTTTGAGGCAACGGTGAAGCATGCCTACTACTACTTGTTTCAAAAGCAGGGACTAGTAACTAACAAAGATCAACTATTCTATCGTCAAAACGAGCAATTTCAGCCGCAGGCGATTCGAGACACTCTCCCAATTCTGCTAGGAGTGTCTTCGAATGACCGATATGAGCTAGAGGCCAAACTTCGCCTCGCGCAACGAGATCTAAGAGTCAGCGCTAAATTCCTGGAGGAAGCACGACAGGCTATCGATACATCTCAACAGAAGGGGCTAAACCTGCTCTCAGAAGCTAGGTCAGTTGGAATTGTGCCACGGACTGCGCAGAGCCTAGACAATGAGGCGGCTCTCGAGCTGCTTCGCGGTGTGCTCAATTGGAAGCCGCAATCGATTCCGCAGGATACCGCCGACCACATCACTGAGTTTGAAGAACAGGTCGCTGAGCTCCGCCGGCAGCGACGAGAGCTCCAAGCAAGGGTCGACAGTGCTCGTCAGTTTTCAAGAAAGGCGGGAGGGTTTCAGAGCGAGGCGGCTGAGCAAAGGGACCGCCTCCTGTCGATCAGAGCGCTACCAAGGAACCCAGCAACCGGTGAATGGCAGTGGCCTTTCTCCGAGAAGAATTTGGGCCTCGAGTCTCCAATCGCCTCCGCGCTTCTGAATGAACTGACCAGTTTGGACGCAGAACTGGCAATCGTTGCCGGGCAACGACCGAAACTGGCGTCGTACCTCAGTGATCTCGAAGCCCGGATACAAGAGACTTCCGATGAAATCAGGAGCGCGGAAGAACAGCTGGCGGCTGCAATCGCTACCAATGAGCTAATTACAGAGATGGGCACTCGCAATAGCGCGGCCGCCAAAGTGGTTGGTCGAATCAGCCTGTTTCTGGAAAATCTTGTTCCTAATTCAGAACTCGTCGCTCGAGAGGCCGAGCAACGACGGCTCCGGGTGAGGGTCGCCGAACTCGAGCGGCGCGTAGGGCGAGATAGTAGCCACGAACGGCTCACGTCGATATTGAACAACATTGCGGCACAGACATCCCAATTCATTCGAGATTTGAAAGCCGAGTTCAGTATTTTCCCCGTCAGAATCGACCTCGCGAATCTGACCATTGTTTTCGACCGCCCAGAGAGGCCGGTGCCAATGAGCCGCACTGGCGGCGGCGAGAACCATCTTGCTTATCACCTCTCAGCCCTCTTGGCTCTTCATCTGTTTGCGGCTAAGAACAACCATCCCTTTCCACAATTCCTCATGATCGACCAGCCCACGCAGGTGTATTTTCCCTCAGAGAAGGTCTATCAAGAGGCCGATGGTTCAATCCAAAAGACTGAGGCAGATGCGGATCTTATAGCCGTTCGGCGGTTATTTGCATGGCTTCTGAGGTTCACTCAAGAGCTGGCCCCAGGATTTCAGATCATCGTGACTGAGCACGCCAATCTTCGGGATCAGTGGTTCCAGGAAGCGCTCGTAGAAGAGCCTTGGGCGAAGCCGCCAGCGCTTGTCCCAGAAAACTGGCCCGACGAGTAACGTCGGACGGCAGGGCGGGCGTTCTGGAGCGCTAGCATTTAGTCGGCTGATCTCTCGGTGGGCTGGTTGAGTAGCGATATGTCGGACAGCGTCCGGCGACCGCATTGGGACTGCCACTTGGACGAGGAACAGCCAAACGGCCGGGCTGCAGACTTCCAGGCCAGACCGCTGGAGCCGGGTTTCCCTACTGCTGGATGGTCACGATCGGCTGAGAAGCCGCCAGCACCGCTTCAGCCTCTTCCGCGGTGAACTTTTCGGTTTTGGCCGAATGGTTCATGGAGCAGAATTTCGGACCGCACATGGAACAGAACGCCGCGTCCTTGAAACCTTCCTCGGGCAGCGTTTCGTCGTGCATGGCTTCGGCGGTTTCGGGGTCGAGCGACAGTTCGAACTGCCTGCGCCAGTCGAACTTATAACGTGCGCGCGACAGTTCGTCATCGCGGTCGCGTGCACCGGGCCGATGACGCGCGATGTCGGCCGCATGCGCCGCAATCTTGTAGGCGATAATGCCCTGTTTCACGTCCTCCCGATTCGGCAGGCCCAGGTGCTCCTTGGGCGTCACGTAGCACAGCATGGATGCGCCATACCAGCCAATCATGGCGGCGCCGATGGCCGATGTAATGTGATCGTAGCCGGGAGCGAAGTCCGTCACCAAGGGGCCGAGCGTGTAGAACGGCGCCTCGTCGCACATCTGCAATTCCTTCTCCACCTGCATCTGGATCTGGTCCATCGGGATGTGCCCCGGACCCTCGATCATCACCTGGACATCGTAGCCCCAGGCTTTTCGGGTCAGCTCGCCCAGCGTTTTTAATTCGGCAAACTGCGCGGCGTCGCTGGCGTCGGCCACGCAGCCGGGACGCAGTCCATCGCCCAAGGAAAAGCTCACGTCGTGCTTCTGGAAGATTTTGCAGATTTCGTCAAAGTGCTCGTAGAGGAAATTTTGTTTATGGTTCTTGACCATCCACTCGGCCAGAATCGCGCCGCCGCGGCTCACGATGCCGGTGATGCGCTTGGTGGTGAGAGGAACGTACTGCACCAGCACGCCGGCGTGAATGGTCATATAATCCACGCCCTGTTCGGCCTGCTCCTCAATCACTTCCAGCATGACGTTGATGTTCAGATCTTCCACGCGGCGCACGCGCCCCAACGCTTCATAAATCGGCACGGTGCCCACCGGGATGGGCGAGGCGTCGATAATCGCTTGCCGGATGCGCGGGATATCGCCGCCGGTGGAAAGATCCATGATGGTGTCGGCGCCGTATTTCACCGCATAATGCAGCTTTTCCACCTCTTCGTCGATGTTGGACGTGGTGGCTGAGTTCCCGATGTTGGCGTTGATCTTGCAGCTCGACGCCACGCCGATGCACATGGGCTCCAGGTTGGTGTGGTGGATATTGGCCGGGATGATCATGCGGCCGCGCGCCACCTCCGATCGGATCAACTCGCCCGTGACGCGCTCGCGCCGGGCAATATAATCCATTTCCTGGGTGATCATTCCCTGGCGCGCGTAATGCATCTGCGTCCGGATCGGATCGTTCAATCGGGGGGTAATCCATGGGCTGCGCATACCGGCCATTTTAGCGCAGTAACGGTTCCGCAACCTGCGCCGCGGCCAAGACAGCGGCGGTTATGCGATCTTCTCCCAGTAAGCGTTTCTGCCGAAGGGCGTCACTACCAGGTGTTTCTGGAACGTTCCGCGCGCGTCGGTGAATACTGCGCCGTCCGAATACGTTTCGCCCGGAACCGAAAGATAGATGGTTCCGACGGATTGTAATCCCACCGGATCGTCACCCGCCGGCGTCTGCGGAGTGGGCTGCGGTGGAGGAGTGAACGGCGGGTAGTCCGCAATGTTGGTGGACACTTTGATAGAGCCTGGAGGCGGATGCAGGGGATCGTAAGCCACGACACCGGGCTGCGCGACGCCGGGTGCGATGGCCACCGGCGGCTGCAACGCCGAAGGCACCCAGGTATAGCCGAATTGGGCGCGCAGCGTCATCATCAGGTACGGATCCCAACCCCACGCCATGATCGGAACGTCGATGGTGAAGCCGTTGGTGGCCAGCGCCGCGGCTTTGGTGGCGCGCTGGCCGGGATCGGAGATGGCCTGCAACGCCTGCACCTCCGGCGGCTGCGAGGCCCAATAAGCGGCGTCGAATTGTTGTTGCATGGTTTGCATAACTGGCCGCACTCTAGCAGTGGAATACGACCGCGCCATCGGCCGGATCCGGCAAGACGTTGAATCACCGGATCACAAATCCCTGAACGCGCCGTGATTGAAAAAGCTCTGTTCGGTTTCGCGGCGCGAGGAGGCCGGGGAATGCCGAGTGAGTTCCTGTCTTTATTGGGTTTTGTTTTGCGGAGTGCTTGGGAATCTGGGGAAGGGGAAGCGGGCAGTTGGGGTTGAAGCGGCGCCACGTCTCACTGGAATTGGTCATTTGAGAAAATAGCCCGATTCAGTGAAACATGTCGCGTACACACGAGTGTGCACGCCGCGCGCAGGAGTGCGTGCGCCACGGGTTTGGCCAGCACCTCCGATGCCGGCCCGGGTACTGTCTATTGAAGTTAGTTAGGGTAAAATGGGTTGCGTAGATCGAAAGTGGGCGGCTAGCTCAGCTGGGAGAGCGCTGCGTTCGCAATGCAGAGGTCGGGGGTTCGATCCCCCCGCCGTCCACCAAAATCCGGGCCTACCTTGATTGGGTCGTCCTTCTCTTCGCTAGCGATGGCGCGCCAGACCAGCGATCGGGTGGTGGGATCGCGCAGGTCGATGACCAGCGTGCCTTCCGTGTACGGAACCGTCACGAGGCGCGTGCCGAAGCCGCGCCAGCCGTCGGGATAGCTCTCGATCTCGTCCTTAGCGCGCCGTCCCCAGCCGGTATGGGACGTTGAGATCGGATGGCCCGGCCACCATGGCCAAACCTCCGGCTGTCAGGCCGCGCTCGATATCGGCGTCGATTTGCTTTTTCGCCAGTTCGCTGTCCCTTAGGAGGCTGTGTCGAAACCGGCTCCCTTACGGTCGCGGCTCTGTAACGCGCGGAATCTACTGGGCGATCAACCCGGCCTGCGGCCGGGTTAGAAAGGTCCGCCGCGGCTAGCGGAGGAGCCCGATGGCGTACTGGAGCGCGGAATATTGGGTCTGGTAATCGTACTTCGCATTCAGATTTTCGATCTCGGCTTGGGTGACGTTTAGCTGCGCCTGAGTCAGTTCCACGATGGAGGCCAAGCTCAACTCGTAGCGTCCCTGCGCCAATTGCAGCGCCAGCGCCGCTTGGCGCATAAACTGCGCCGTGACGTCGATGCGCCGATAGGCGTCGTTCGCGCCGGCCCAAGCCATGCGAACATCGCGGCTGATCTGCTGCTGCCGATCGCGCAGCAGTTGACCGGCTTGCAGGGCGCGTTGATAGGCGGCTTCGCGGCGAGCGGAGAACAGACGGCCGTTGAAGATGGGGATGCTGACGTTGGCGGCGAGCCCTTCGTATTGGGGAGGAATGGGCGCGGTGGATGGAGTGTTGAAGTAGGGGATGTAGCCTCCTACGGCAACGGCGCTGACGGTTGGGCGCGCCAAGTCCTTCTCCGCATCCGCGAACCTGCGGGCGGCATCCAGAGACGCGCGCAGCGACGCAAGTTCGGGGCGGTTGCCGAGGGCCTGCGGAACCAGGGCGTCGGGGGCGGCGGGAGGCGCCGGGGGAAGAGGCTCATCGGAGAGCCGGTAGTTCGCGGGCTGGTCTGAACCCATGGCCCGGCCCAACTCCGCGAGCGCTCCGGCGACGCTATCCTGCGCACGCAACAGCAGGAGCCTGGCTTCGGAGACATTGACGTCGGCGAAGGCCACGTCCACCTGCGAACGGAGTTTGTTTCTTGCCAACTCAGTTACCTGATTGTCCAGAAGCTGGCGCGCGGCCACGGTCTGCTCGGCCACTTTCACTGTGGCCTGCGCGTGCAGCACTTTGAAATAGGCGCGATTCACATCCAGCAGCACCGTGTACCGGGTGGCTTGCGAATTCTGCGACGCGGCCTGAGCCTGAAAGCGCGCGCCGGCCACCAGGTTGGGAGTCCGGCCCGAGTCGGTGATTAACTGCCGGACCGTCACACCTTGGGCCTCGCGATCGAACAAGCGCGATGCCGGCAGATCTCCGGCGCCGATTCTCGAAAGATCGTTGCCTTGCGATCCGGTAATATCGGCGGTCACGCCCGGATAGTAAGCGGCCCGGTCGATCACGATCTGCTGGCTGGCATAACTTACCTCGTTTTGCGCCGCTTGAATCCGCGGATGGTTCTTGACGGCCAGAGCTTCCGCTTCTTGCAGCGTCAGAGTGGGCGGCGCCTGCGCGAGCGATGCCAGCGGAATCAGGAGTACGAAAAGGCCGCCGGCTATCGCGCGCGGCTTATGCCACAGGCTGCTAAGCCCGATTCGGTGAGGGCTGGGGAACATTTCTTGGCTTCCTCCCATAGACCAGAAGATAGGCGGCGGGGACGATGAACACGGTGAGCAGAACCGAAGAGGTCAGCCCGCCGACGATGGCTCGCGCCATGGGCGTGTATTGCTCGGCGCCTTCGCCCAGCCTCATCGCCATGGGGATCATTCCGATGATGGTTGCGAGCGACGTCATCAGAATGGGCCGCAGGCGCACCCGGCAGGCGCCGACGACGGCGTCCTGCACCGACAATCCCCGCTCTTCCAGCTTGTGCGCGAAGTCCACAATCAAGATGCTGTTGGAGTCCGCGATGCCAATTAACATGAGCACGCCCATCAGCGACATGACGTTGAGCGTGGTGTGAGTCAGCGGCAGGATGATGAGCACTCCGACGAACCCCATCGGGATCGCCAGCATGATCAGAAGCGGATCGATCCAGGATTTAAATTGCGCCACCAGGATCAGAAACAGAAGAATAAACGAAATGCCGAAGCCGAGAGCGAAGCTCTTGAAGGACTGATCCATGCTGTTGACCATGCCGCGCAATGTGACGCGGACGCCGGACGGGAGCCTGGCGTCCGCGATGGTGTTGACGATTCCCGTGCGCAGCTTGCCCAAGTCCTCGCCGGCGGGAGTGACGTACACATCCACCACACGCTGAATCTGATAATGGTCCACTTCGGTTGGGGATTGCACGTGGACCAGTTTCACTACCGCATCGAGAGTGGTTGGAAGCTTCGCCTGGGGGGCATGCAGAGGGATTTGCTTCAAGTCGACCAGATTGTGGATGGCGGGCTGCCCATGTTCCGCGTATTGCACACTGAGGAAGTAGTCGTTTCCGGTTCGATAGTCCACCCAGTAATTCGGCGCGATCATGATATTGGAATTGAGCGCCGTGATTACGTTTTCGACGATGTCTTTCTGCGTAAGCCCCAGCTCCCCGGCGTGCACCCGATCGATGTCCATTCGAATGGAGGGATAATTCATGTCCTGGGGAATATAGATCTCGCCGACACCGGGCAGATGGCGAATGCGTTCGGCCAGATTCTGCGCGGTGTCGTAAGTCAGACCCAGATCGCGGGTATTGACCTGGACATCGATGGGCGCGGGCTGTCCCTGATTCAGAATCGCGTCCTGCATGGATCCGCTTTGGAAGAAGGTGCGAACTTCCGGAAAGTCCGCCGCCATCCGGGCCTTCACTCGATCCATGTAGTCGAAGCTGGAGACAGCGTGCCCCGCGTTAAGAGCCACCTGAATCGTGGCGGTGTACATTCCGGCGTTGGTGGTGTAGAGAGCGGAAATATCGTTTACGACGCCGATGTTCGAGAGGACCATCTTGAGATCCCGCGGAGCGACGATATGGCGGATCAGATCTTCGATGCGTGCCACGTAGTCGTTGGTGACCTCAATCCGCGTTCCGGTGGGAACCTTCACGTTCACGGTAAACTGCCCCGCATCGGTGCGCGGGAAGAACGCCAGGCCGAGGAAAGGATAGATGCCTAGACTGGCGACGAAAATTCCGAGCAGCAAAGCCAGCGTCAAAGCCGGCCGTTTCAGAGCGCGGCGAACCCAGCTTTCATAAAAATCGAGCAGCGCATTGAATCTGCGATTGAACCAGGCATTGAACCGGCCGCCCCAGGAGCCATTCACCGGTCCCTCCCCCGCATCCCCGTCCGGGTGCCCGCCGGGAACCGCCTTCAGAAAACGGGAGCAGAACAGCGGAATCACCGTCATCGCCACTACGAACGAAGCCAATAGCGCCAGGCAGAACGCGAGGGCGAGCGCGGAAAACAAAAACTTGCCGACTCCGAACAACAACGTTACCGGGAAAAAGTCGACCACATCCACCAACGTGGCGGCAAGTACGGCCAGGTTCACTTCGGCTCCGCCCTGCTCGGCGGCAATTACGGCCGCCGATCCCATTTCCAAATGCCGGTAAATGTTTTCGAGCGAGATCACGGAGTTGTCGATGACGCGCGAAAAGGCTAACGCGAGACCCCCGAGAATCATGGTGTTGATGGTGCTGCCCAGCATGTAGAGAATCACGAAGGCCGCCAGCGCGGAAATGGGAATCGACAGCAGGACCGCGCCGGTGGCGCGCATGCTTCCCAGGAACAACAGGATCATGAGGCTGGTCAGAACCAACCCAATGAGGCCTTCGTGCAGCACGGTGTTTAACGCTTCCTTGACGAAGACGGATTGGTCGAAAACGATGCTGGTAACCAGTTGCCTGGGAAGATCGAACAGGTGCTGGACCAACGCGCGGACGTCGTTGACCACCTGAATGGTGTTGCTGTCGCCGCCCGATTTCATGATGGGAATGTAAGCGGACTTCTGGCCGTCGATGCGGACGATGTTGTATTGAAGCTGGCTGGCGTCTTTGGCCTGGCCGACATCTCCCACCGAAACCCAGCGCGTGTCCACCGTCTTGATCGGCACCGAATCCAAGTCCGGCACGTTCTGAACCAGGCTGTTGGAATAAACGTAATAATCGCTGGGACCGATCTTGACGTCGCCCGCCGGCAAGATGAGATTGCTGTTGTTAACCGCATCCACCACGTCCATCAGGCTCAACTGCCGCGACAGCAGCTTGTAGGGATCCACGTAGATCATGGCCTGCCGGTATTTCCCGCCGAATACAGCCGGGATTTCCGCGCCATTTACCACCGCGATCTGATTGCGGATCTGAAATTGAGCCAGATCGTGAAGCTGGGTTTCGTTCAGACCCTGGCCCTTGACGGTGACCAGGCAAACGGGAAGGCTGGACGCGTCGAACTTCAGCACCAGCGGCGGCAATGTTCCGGGCGGCAGACGCTTGAGATCGGCGAGCGCAAGATTGGACAACTGCGTCACGTCCGAATCCGCATTCGTCCCCGGCTGGAAATACACCTTGATGATGCTGACTCCCAGCAGCGAGCGGGATTCCATGTGATCCACACCGCTGGCCTGGGTGAAGAAGCGCTCCAGCGGATTGGTGATGTCCACTTCGACGTCGCCGGGAGGCATGCCGTTGTAGAACGTCGCAACCACCACTTCCGGCAGGTTGATGGGCGGAAACAGGTCCACCGGCATTCGGAAAAGAGCATTGATGCCGATGACCGCCAACGCCAGGCATACCACGACAATGAAGTACGGGTTGCGAATGGAGAAACGTGGCATGGCCGGAACCTGGGCTAGTGCTCTTCCGCGCTCCGATACTGGATCAGGCCGATCGTTTTGGGTTGCACGGGCTGGCCCGCCCGCAGGCCGCTTCGGTCGCTGACCACCACTCGCTCACCTTCCTGCAATCCGGAGAGGACCTCGGCGTCGGTGGCTGTCTGGATGCCCAACACGATTGGTCTGCGCTCGATTTCGTTGGATGCATCGATCGCGTCCACCGTCGTCCGGTCGTTGTCCTGATCCACTGCCTGCAAGGGCACCGCGATGGCGCCGTCTTTCATTTCGAGCGTAATGGTGGCTTCCGCGTACAAACCGGGAAGCAGGACACGGCCGGGGTTTTGCACATCCACTTCGGTGTGCATGGTGCGCGTGTCTTCTCGAACGTCGACGGAGAACCGCGCCACTTTGCCGGGAAAGGTCCGGCTGAGCGCGGGAACATTGACGCTGACCGGATCGCCGAGATGGATGAATTTAACGTAGGATTCGGGCACGGGAATCACGAGCCGGAACAGGTTGTCCTCAGAAAGCTTGACCAGCGGCAGCGCCTGCGTGCTGGAGCCGGTGCCGGCCTGCATCAGCGTGCCGAGGTTGGCGTAGCGTTGGGTGATCACACCCGCAAACGGCGCCGTGATCCTGGAGTAGTCGAACAGCGCCTGATCGTGCTCCCGCTTGGCCTGCGAGGCCGCCAGCACGCTTTCAGCGGATTGCAGATTCGACCTGGCCCCTTCCACTTGCGCCGCCGAAGCCAGAGCCTTGCCCTGCGATTCGTCCACTTCCTGCTGCGCCACCAGGCCCGGCTTGGACTGAGCGACGCTATTCAGCCTGTCAAACTGAAGCTGCAGCACTTTCTGCTGCGCCTGCATGCGGTTCAGCTCATCCTGGGCGTGCGGAATCTGGGCCGCCGCATTCGTGACCGCGGCGTCGTCCTCCTTCACCTGCAATTGCAGCTCGGGAATTTCGAGTGTCGCTAGAACCTGGTCCTTTTGGACGCGCGTTCCATAGTCCACGTTCAGGTCTTTGACGAAGCCGGATTCCTTGGCGTAGACGTCGATCTCCTGAAACGGGACCAGTTCGGAAGAGACCGTCAGAGTGCGCCCGACATTCTTCCTGATCACCTGCACAACGCCCACGGAGATTCCGGCGGAACCTGGACCCGGCTGGCCAGGATCCTTCGCCTGGACTTTTCCAGCGCCGCTGCAGGAAGCCAGAATTCCAATCCCAGCGGCGATCGGCGTGAGCAAAACAAATACACTCGTACTTGACCTCATAAATCTAGTTCCACCCAGCCGTTCGGCCGTAATAACAGCGGTGGAGCATGGGAGCGGACGCGGTTCGGATTCGGGCGGTAGCCGGGTAGCCCGGCATCGGCGGCAATCGGGGAAGGCGGCAGCTCGCCACGTCCGGAAGGAAGCCCCCGTTCCGCAAGCGAACGTTGAAACGCTGGGTGGCGTTCGAGATTGTGCAGCTATCGAAACCCCTCAATCGCTCGATATCCGAAGTGGAAATAGCGGTTGGCTGGGTCATCCCTCTACCTTCGACAATACGACTCCCGGCCTTTCGACCCCATACCAGCCGCTTGGTATTTTTCAACAAAAGCGCTGGTAGTTTGGGTCCAGGGAGCGCAGCCTGCCGTAACATGAAGGCAAGTGTTGGAGCCCGCGTCTGGTACCATGGTTTCGGAACAAATTCGTTCCGATCGTGTGTTTTTTCGCTCCCGTATCGCACTCGTGGTTGGTTTTGGCGGGTTGTTGTCGATCATGGCGCTGGCCGGAATCGACGCACTGCGCGTCCTGGGGCATTTTCGCCGCAGCGACGAGCAAATCCGCCGGCGCTATCTGGCGGAAAATCACGTATTAAACGATATCCGCTCGGACGTTTATGTCTCGGGCACCTACGTCCGGGATTATCTGCTGGAACCCGAACCGCAGCGGGCCGACGCGTACCGCGCCAACCTGGAACAGGTTCGCAAGCACATGCAGGCGGCGCTGGACTCCTATGGCCGACAGGCGGCTCCGGCAGGGTCCCAGAACTATGCTACGCTCCGCACGGAATTGACGGATTATTGGGGGATTTTGGATCCGATTTTCCAGTGGGACGCGGCCCAGCGGCGCCGCTCCGGTTACTCCTTTCTGCGCGATGAAGTGTTTCCGCGGCGGCAGAATATGCTGGAGCTGGCGGGCCAGATCGCCGGCCTGAACGAACGGCAATTGGATGCCGGCAATCGACAAGTAGTTTCCCTGCTGGTCAGCTTTCAAACCCGGCTTCTGCTGACATTGTTGGCGGCGCTGGCGCTGGGCCTGGGTCTCGCTCTGTTCAGCATGCGCAAGATCCTGGGTTTGGAAGGTCAGGCCCGAATCCAGTATCGGGAAGCGGCGGAAGCGCGGATCCAACTCAAGGAACTGTCGGCGCGTCTGGTTCAGGCGCAGGAAGAAGAGCGGCGGGCCCTTTCGCGCGAGTTGCACGATGGAGTGGGGCAAGCGCTGTCGGCGGTGTTGATTGAACTGCGGAATCTTTCTACCGGGCTCACCATCCGGTCCGAAGAACAATCGCGCCGGCATGTGGAAACCATCAAAGGCCTGGTGGAAAATACGGTCCGCGCGGTTCGGAATATGGCGCTTTTGCTGCGGCCGTCCATGTTGGACGACCTGGGTTTGATTCCCGCCTTGAAGTGGCAGGCGCGGGAGATTTCCAAAAGCACTCCGATGGATGTCAGCGTAGCAGCCGAGCTGCACTCCGATGAGCTGCCGGACGATTACAAAACCTGCATTTATCGCGTGGTTCAAGAGGCGCTGCATAATTCGGCGCGGCATTCTCAGGCTGCCTCCGTTCGCATCCGCGTGGAACAAGCGAGGGATCGCCTGGTTCTGAACATTCAGGACGATGGCCGGGGATTCGACGTCCTGCACACCAAAGGCTTGGGTCTGCTCGGGATACAGGAGCGCGTTACAAGGCTAGGGGGAAAGTGCCAGGTTCACTCGCAGCCCGGAGACGGCACCACGGTGTCCGTGGAACTGCCTTTCAGCCCGGAGGTCCGGAGCGCGCAGACACATGAAACAGCGCAGCCGTGAAGCAGATTCGCATCCTGCTGGCTGACGATCACACCGTGATGCGGCGCGGTCTGCGGCTTCTGCTGGAGAGCCGTCCCGAGTTCGGCGTGGTGGGCGAAGCTTCGGATGGGCGGCGAGCGGTGGAACAAGCGGAGACCACCCAGCCGGACGTTGTCGTGCTCGATATCGCGATGCCCAATTTGAATGGGATCGAAGCCGCGCAGCGCATCAACGCCGCTTGGCCTCAAATGGCGATCGTGATTCTGAGCATGCACTCGGACGAAGGCTATGTACTGCGCGCGCTAAAGGCCGGGGCCAAAGGATACCTGCTGAAAGATTCCGCCGAAGGGGATCTTGTCGATGCGATCAGATCGGTACATGCCGGCAAAACTTTCTTCAGCCCGGAAATTACGCGGATGTTGATGGAAGACTACGTTCGCGAAATTCGCGCTCGCGGCGCGGAGGATAGTTACGGCCTGCTCACCCCGCGCGAGCGGGAGATTCTTCAGCTTCTGGCGGAATTGAAGTCGAACAAAGAGATCGCGCAGATTCTCAATCTGAGTCTGTATACGGTGGAGACCCATCGCAGAAACCTGCAGGAGAAACTGAACCTGCATAGTTTCGCGGAGTTGATTCTGTACGCCGTGAGAAAGGGCGTCATTTCCTGACGCCGCCGGCAGCCTGGGATCAATGGCGTCTTAAGTCAGGCGCGCGCTAAACATCGCGTCTTAATTAAGTATTTGCGCACCCGCTCCCTGACGGTCGCGGCTCAGAATGGGGTGAACGCGCGTTAGCCCAGCAAATGAAGCAATACGGCGCTGGCGGCCGGAACCTCGACCCCCAGTTCGCCGCCTGCTGCTCGTAATCGCTCGCCCGCGCCGGCGGCCCATTTCCCCGCGCTGCCGACCGGCGATCCGCCCAATAGCACATCCTTTTTGCTGGCAAGCGACGGTGCGGTGAGGCGAAGAACGTTGGCGGTTGCGATTCCCGGACAGGAGACTCGCACGGAGGCGTCGCGGGCCGCTTCCTTGTTCACCAGCGTGAGCCAGATGCCGCCACCATCCGAACGCACGGCATAGGCTGCGATATTCAGCCCGGCGCTATCCAGAGTCAACGGAATGCGCTCCCCGCGGCTAGCCCGCGAAAAAGCCAGCATGCCGTAGTACAGAGGACGGGCGCCCTCCGGACCGATCGGCGTGTAATAACTCAAAAATCCCAAGTGATTGACTCCGGTTTCCATGTTGACGCCGGCGGCGTTGAATTGCGCGAGCGTGAACAGGAAGTCGAGGCCCCAAAGAGCCGCGGCCATGGTGTCGCTGACACCGGGCTTGCCGCCGCCGAAGCAGGAGTTGGTTTCGCAAATTCGATAGGGCATGCGGGCGGTGCGCGAGGCGGCTTCCAGACGGACGAGCAGGCCCGGGAGAATTGGATTCGGCTTCAACAGATTTTCGATGGTACTGGTTGGATTGTCCGGAGGACCCTCGGCATAGTAATGATGCGTGAGCAGCTTGAGATCCGGGCCTTCGGCGGCCGCGAATTGCTCCAGCCAATCGGCATGAACGATGACATCCGGTCCGGCAAAGGGCGCATTCGGCAGCTTGTCCCGGATCGCCTGCTTGAAGCGGCGGTACTCGGCGTAGTAATCGGAATATGAGTAATTCCGCGGCCGATGGACGCCTGCAAAAAGATCCGGCTCATTTCCAATTTCGAATGCCAACAGATGGCCGCCTGCGCCGGCTGACACTGCCATGGCTTGGTCGACGGCCTGATCCATAGTGCCCCGGCCGAGATTGAAGCCCCAAATCAGCCGCCAACCGGTGGCGCGCAGGAAGGTTCCAAGATCGCGAATGCCGCGGCGATCGACCACGGTCGCCTTGGGCGACGAAACTGCCGGTCCGCCGGGCGACCAGGAGGCGTAATCGCTGGTGTTGCCGCCGATCCGAATCACGCCTGCCGGCGAGAGGGTGCGCACGAACTGCACGTAGGCCCGGTTGGAGGCAGTGAGCAGACCGCGCTCTGAGACCGAAGAGACCTCGTAGCCGAGGCCGATGAAGTCGGCCGGGATGCGGCCCAGCCGGGATTGCGGTTGGATTTGCACCCGCACGGAATTGTCTTGCGCCCAGCCGCGAACCGGGAGCAAAAGCCCGGAGAGGAAGGCGCGCCTGTTTAGTCCTTTGGAGGCTGACATTCGCTGCCATAATAGTATTTCACCAATGTTCCGGATACTCACCCCATGAACGCTCTGCGAGTTTGGCCGGCGGCCTTCTTTATTATTTTGTCCGCTGGCTGCCATCGGGTAATAGCGCCTACCAGTGTCGTTTATATGGGCGATCCATCCAGGGCCAACCAATTGATTAGCGGATTTTACGGGGTGGAAGGGGGAGGCGGGGGCGATGCATGGCGCTGGACTGGCCCGGATTTTTCTCTGGCACTGGCTCCGCCCGCGGCCGCGCGGCGCGGAACTCGTTTATTGCTGCGATTATATTTCCCTGAAACACAAATCCAAAAACTCGGTCCAATGACATTAACAGCTTTTGTGGATGGCCAGCCGCTCGCACCGGAAACCTTCGAAAAGGGCGGCAGCTACGATTTTGTGCGGGATATTCCGGCCTGCTTTCTCGATACGAATTTGCTGCCAATCAGCTTCAGTTTCGATGCGTATTCGCCCAGATCCGGGGCCGATGGACGCGATCTGGGAGCGGTGGTGTTGATGGCGGCGCTAGAGGCAAAGTAAAGAAGCAAGGTAAATATGAGGACTGTTATGGTGACGGGCGGCGCCGGCTTTTTCGGTGGGATTTTGAAGCGCGCGATTTTGGAGTCGGGAAATCGCTGCGTCAGCGTGGATGTTTGTCCGGATGAGGACGAGCATCTCAATCTCGACAAGCGCCAGGTGGACCTGCGCAATCGGGAAGCGCTCGATCAAGTATTTGCGAGCGGACCGATTGACGGCGTGGCGCATTGCGCCGCCATGCTGGCGCACGGCTCCGAAGATCCCAAGGAGTTGTGGACCAGCAACGTAGATGGAACCCGCAACCTGATGGATGCCATGCGGAAATACGGCGTCCGGCAACACGTATTCACGTCTACGAACTGCCTGTGGGGGGAGGCGATGGGCCGCCCGGTCCGGGAAGACGACCCTCCCCATCCGGTGGAACTCTATGGCCGGTCCAAGCTGGAGGCGGAGCGCATTATTCTTGAGTATCCCGATATTAATTCCATCTTGTTGCGCTGCCCCACCATCATCGACTTTGGCCGCTTGGGTCTGCTTTCGATCCTGTTTGAGTTTATCGACGAAGGACGGCGAGTTTGGGCGGTGGGCGGAGGACGCAACCGATATCAGTTCATTTATGCCCAGGACCTGGCGAATGCGTGCGTGCTGGCTCTCGATTATCCCCGTTCCGAAACGTTCAATATCGGTTCCGACGATGTGAAATCGCTGGCGGAAGTGTATGAGTACGTGATTCGCAATTCCAAAAGCAAGTCGAAAGTGGCCACGCTTCCGCGCGGTCCGGCCATTGCGGCCATGAAGCTGGCGTATCATCTCAAATTGTCGCCGTTGGGGCCATATCACTATAAAATGATCGCCGAAGATTTTCTCTTCGATACGTCTCGTATCAAGGAGCGCCTGGGCTGGCTTCCCACCATGACGAACGAAGAGATGCTGTGGCGAGCGTATCAATATTACAGCCGAAACAGGCGGGAGATTGAAGCTCGCGAAGACGTTTCCGCGCATCGCAAAGCGGCCAAGATGGGTGTGATCCGCCTGCTGAAATGGGTTTCTTAAAAGCGCAAAGGGTGCGGCGCGCACCACCAAGGGAGTCAGGAACCGGCTCGCGCCGCACTCCGTTTTGCGCGTGTTCCTCAAAAGCGCAAAGGGTGCGGCGCGCACCACCAAGGGAGTCAGGAACCGGCTCGCGCCGCACTCCGTTTTGCGCTTATTCATCAAATCCAACGATCCCACGCGGGCCTAGCAGGCTGTGTCTAAAGTTTGAGAAGACCGCTTGCTCACGCGCGCGGCTCAGTAGATTGCGCACGTTACAGAGCCGCGACCGATGACCTTTGCCGAAACCGTTCGCTTCCTCCTGAACGAAGCCGCCCGTTTCGTTTCTCCGCTTGCGGTAGCCATTCAGTGGGAGTTGGTGTTCCTGGCGGCCCTGGCAGTTTGGCTGGCGCCAACGCTGTTCGGCCGGCGATTGCTTACTCTCCGACCCGCCTTCGGACGGCTGGCGAACCATCGCGCGGCGTCCATTGCGCTGTGCGGACTGTTGCCGGTTGCCATCCGGCTGGCGCTGCTGGGGATTTATCCCGTGCCGGAGCCGAGCATTCACGATGAGTTCAGCCATTTGCTGCTGGCGGACACCCTCGCGCATGGCCGGCTGACCAACCCGCCGCATCCAATGTGGGAGCATTTCGAATCCATCCACATTATTCAGCAGCCGACTTACAACTCGATGTACCCGCCCGGGCAAGGCGCATTTCTGGCATTGGGCGCGTGGTTGTTTCACGAGCCCTGGGTTGGCGTAGTAATCAGCGTCGGCCTCATGTTTGCCGCAATGTGCTGGATGATGCAGGCCTGGCTGCCCGCGAGGTGGGCGTTATTCGGCACGCTCCTGGCAATCCTGGCGTTCGGAGTGACGACGATCTGGATGAATAGCTACCTGGGCGGCGCGGCGCCGGGAATTGGGGGAGCGCTCGTTTTGGGTGCGGTGCGGAGACTGAGACGAAACACAGAGCGAATTCGACATTCGATCCTGATGGGCATCGGTATCGTGCTGTTGATGAATACGCGTCCATTTGAAGGCGCGGTGCTTACTGTGGCTGCACTGGTGTATTTGGCTCTTGGGGCGTGGCAAAGGGGATGGGCGCAAATGGTGGTTCCCGCCGGCCTGATCCTGTGCGCGGGCCTCATTTTTATGGGGTTCTATAACTGGCGTGTCACCGGAAGCCCGCTGCAAATGCCTTACGCAGTCAATCGAGACACCTATGGATGGCCAGAGAATCTGGGTTTTCTTCCCGTCAAGCACGTGACATTTCGAGATCCCGTGTTGCGGCGCATGTATCAGAAGGAAATTGCGCATCACAGCATTTATAACTCCTGGCAAGGATTTGTGGATAGTCTGGATTTGCGCGCTTTTGAGAACTGGTCGTTCTTCTGCGGTCCGGTTTTGACCATTCCGCTGCTGCTACTGCCCAGAGTGTTTCTGGACCGCCGCACCCGTCCGCTAGTGGCGATCCTGGCGTTGATGTTGGGGTTGAATCTCTTCCAGATGGTTTTGTATCCTTACCATCTCGGGCCAATTGTTCCGGCACTCTTTGCGATCGTCGCGCAAGGCGCGCGCCACATCTACGTGTTCTTGTCGCGAGCAAATCCCGCGCGCGGGATGGCCTTTGCCGCACTGCTTGCATTGAGCGTCGCAGCGGCGAGCACGTTGAAGCTGGCGGCTACCGATCTTGCAATACCTGTGTCGTACTGGGAGCACGGAGCGGAGGCGCACCGCGACGCGCGCGCCTACCTGCAGGATTGGTTATCGCGCCGTCCCAGGAAGCAACTGGTGATGGTCCATTACTCGGCGCAGCATTCGCCGGATCAGGAGTGGGTTTATAACGGGGCCGATATCGACGGCAGCCAGGTGGTGTGGGCGCGCGAGATGGATCCGCAATCGGACGCCCGGTTGCTGAGTTACTTTAAGGATCGCGAGGTTTGGCTCCTCAATGCGGATTCGTATCCGCAGCGCGTGCGGCCCTATGCGGCGGAATCGAGCGTGTGCACGCCCAGCCGCGCGGGTCAGTGAGCGGAATTTTCTACGCCGCCGGGGCGCTCTTCTTCGCCACCGCTTTGGACAGCACGAAATCGGAATGCAGCTTGCGCCACGGCGTGTCCATCTCCTTGCCATCGGGTGCGATCCCGGGCTCCTGGCGCGTGAAATCGCGAATCAGCGAGTTCTTCACCGCAAACACCGCGTCGCTATCCAAGTATTGATCGCCGTCCACGAACAGATGCGTCACCAGCATCTCATGCCCGTTGGCGCTGATCATGAAATGCACGTGTGCGGGGCGATACGGATGCCGCGCGGTGGCCTTCAGCATGTCGCCCACCGTGCCATCGTACGGAATCGGATAATACCTCGGCAAGATGGTCCAGAAGCGGAAGCGGCCCTGTGAATCGGTGTGGAAACGAGCGCGCAAGCTCGGCTCTTCCAGCTCCGGCAACTGGACGTCGTAGAAACCCTCCGAGTCGGAGTGCCACACGTCGATGGTAGCGTCGGCTACCGGCTTGCCGTCGTCGGACAAAATCGACCCATCGAGATACAGCGGCTCGCCCTTAACGCCGTGGCTAATGTCTCCGCCCAATGGCGCTTCCGGCGGATCCTGCACATAGAACGGACCCAGCACCGTGGTCTCGGTGGCGCCCTCGGTGAAGCGATGGTTGATGGCATCCACCAGCATGGAAACGCCCAGGGTGTCCGACAGCAGAATAAACTCCTGCCGCTTGTCGGTGCAGAGCTGTCCGGTGCGTGTCAGGAACTGGATGGCTTGCCCCCATTCGGCTTCGGTAGGTTCCACATCGCGCACAAAATCGTGCAGATGGTGCACCAGGCTGGTCATGATCCGCTTCAGCCGCGGGTCGGGCGTGTTCTGGAAGCGGTCGATCACCGCGGCCGTGATGTTGTTCTCGTCGAAATCGCGCATACTTATCCTTTGTATCATCGCGCGCCACGCCGCGGGCCGCGAATGTTTTTTGCTTGCTGCGGCGCGTCCCGCGCTGCGCGCTCCGAAGGGACATCATATCGAATGTGGCATGGTTTGAGAGGGCTTGCCGAAAATGCCAAGCCCGTGCCGCGATCCTGCCCAGGAGGCAAATCGAGAAACTGACGGCGCAGGTTCGGAGGAGCCCGGTATCCCAAAACGTCCAATCGGCTTCGAAGAAAAGACCCTTTCGACGGACGAACCGGGAAGGACCCCACCAATCAGATAGCGCGGTGACGCCGGCCCGTTCCCCTGCTTGTCCCACCGGCGGAATCGGCGCCGGGTCGAGCCGGGTCACTTCCGCTTGGACACCGGCTTAGCGCGTGAGGTTCCCGGCCGCCGCGGACGCTGCCTGGCCGAAATCGACTTGATTACGATCTTCCCGCTGCCAAGGCCCGGTACCAATCCGGATCGTGCGGCCTCGGCATCGATCAGCGCCAGCACCCCGGGAAGATCCAGCAATTCGACATTCTGCAGCCGGATGCTGCGCGCCTGTTTGCCGCCGCCTTTCAAAAGCTTGTTCGGATCGGGAAGCCCGGCGCCTTGCAGGAAAAATAAACTGGCCCAGCGAGGAAACAGGGCGATGGAAAACACCGCGCCGGAGGTTCGCTCATTTGGGCCGAAGCCGATGGCAAGCGCGTTGTAGTTGTCGTATACCAGGACGTCGGCATCGGGAAATTTCCGGCGCATCCAGGCGAACGCTTTCCGCGCAACGGCCGCCACTTCCGGCGAGTACTTCGCGATGAACGAATCAAGCTGTTGTTTCGCGGTCACGGCGTTTACTCGCTGGGAGCGTAGTAGCCCGTTCGCCAATGCGCCCGCAGTTTGGGCAAACCGCGCGGCGGCTCCAGTTTCACGCCGATGCGATGGTATCGCCCATCCCGCTTCGCATCCATCGGCTTATATCCCAGCACGTATCGATTCCGCAGATCGATCACGATTTTGTCGGCGAAATCCCCCAGCGACATTCCCACTCCCGGAAACATTCGGCCACCGGTTTGTTCCGTTAGATTTTTCAGCAGAACCTGGTCGCTATAGTTCGATCCCATACCATTTCCAAAGGTTCCGATGGCATAAATCAGCACATCGCTCTCCAGGATCGCATTCTTCACTTCGCCCGGCGTATAGCGGCTGTGATTTTCGCCGCCATCGGAGACGATCACCAAAGCCTTGCGCAAATTCTTCGACTTCCGCACTTCGTTCAGCCCCAGGTAAACGCCGTCCAGCAGCGCCGTAGAGCCGCCGCCTTTGCTGGACATCAGCTTGTAATCGACCTCGGCCGCGTTTTGCGTCAGCGGCACAGCCACCTGCGCTTCGCTCGAAAGCTCCACCAGGCAAAACTCGTCGCCGGGATTGGATGTCTTGAAAAACTGAGCCGCGGCGTGCCGCATCTCCCGCAGATCGCCTCCCATGCTGCCGCTGACATCGAACACCAGGGCCACCGCGATGGGATCGTCTTCCATCGAAAACGAAACGATCTTCTGCTCCACCTTGTCGTCGAACACATGGAAGCGTTGTTTCTCCAGGCCGCTGACTGGACGGTTCAACGCATCGCTCACCTCCACGGGGACCAGCACGAGAGCCGTGTCGATGCGCAGACGGGCACGCCCGGAGTCGTCCCGCGCGTCTTGTTTTTTCCGGCCGGCGGGATGTGGGCGGCGAGGCTCAATGGAAACCCGCTGCCCAAACATCGCCCCAACCAGGACCGCGATCGCAAGCGGCCATCGGAGCGCGCGCATTGTGCTAACCTCGCAGGCGATCATGAAGATATTCCTTATTATGGCGCTGCTGGGCGGAGCGCTCGCGGCCCCGCTTTCGCCGCCGATCCCTTCTAGATTGGGACTTGGAAGATCACTTCGGCTACCGTTGCGCTTTCCGAACACTTTCGAAGTAGGGCCGATCGCGTTTAGATTGTGGTCGTGAGAGATTGGAGCTAGCAAAATGACGCCACCCACCGATTCCCCGACTCTCGACCGCGATCTCGCCTACGCCGTCTTTCGCCTCACCCTTGGCGTCAACATTCTGGTACACGGAGCCGGGCGCATTTTCGGGCCGGGCGCGGAGGCCTTCGCCACCACAACAGCGGCTGAATTTACCAAGACCGCATTGCCCATGGGCCTGGTGCAGGCTTTCTTGATCGTTTTGCCGTTCGCAGAATTGGCGCTGGGCGCGCTGACTACGCTGGGCCTATACACACGCTGGGCCTTGACCCTGGGCGGACTGACGATCACAGCTTTGGTTTTCGGCACTGCCATGCGGAGCGATTGGAACACGGTGGGCGTGCAGATGATTTACGCGATCACTTACTATCTGCTGCTGATGAATCGCGCCGACAATCGTTTCTCGGTCGACGTGCTCGTAACGGCGCGTCGATGATAGAGGGGCGCCGCACATGTCCCGCCGGAAGCGCTTTAAAACCTGCAATGACGACAATTCCGGCAGCCCGCTTGTAGCCATAGCCTTGGAAGGCTTCGCTCCGGCTGACGGTAACAAAACCCGGCTGTCCGGCGCGATGCCTATCGCTGTTTGAGGATGAGTGGCACCCTGCAATCGCGAGGGTCGTAGGCGGGGCGTAGGTCTTTCGCGCGTCATGAGCCTGCCGCTCGGGCGACGCGCTTGTTCTTTTCCGAACGCAGCCATTCCGGAAACGAACACTGGACCGGATCTGTCGGGAAGCCAACGGCCTTTGTTTGTACAACCATTCCAGGGGCGAGCTACTTGCCAATGTTATTAGACTGATAACGGAGGTGATGGCATGATCCAAAGCATTATGTCTTTCTTGAGCGAGCTGAAAGTTGGCGCCCGTTCCCTGGCCCGCTCGAAAGGCCTCACCATCACCGTCGTGCTGACCCTGGCCATCGGAATCGGAGCCAATGCCGCCATGTTCAGCCTGGTGCGCGCCGTACTGTTGCGCCCTCTGGTCAACCGCGACGAGGACCGGCTCATTTACATCCGCCAGAGCGCGCCAGGCAGCGGCGAGGACAATTCCGCGTTCTCAGTGCCGGAGATCCAGGACTTGCGCTCGCGCGTGAAAACTCTGAGTTCGTTCGGCGATTTCTCCACCGTAGGGTTCACTATGGTTGGCCTGGGAGAACCTCGCTCGGTTCAGGCCGGGGTAGTGGGAGGTTCCTATTTTCAGGTGATGGGGTTGCGCCCGGTGCTCGGCCGCCTTCTTGACGCGCACGACGATGGTCCCAACGCCGCGGGCGCCGTGGTATTGACGTATCGTTTCTGGTCGACGACGCTGAAAAGCGATCCCTCCGTGCTCGGCAAAAAAATCCGGCTGGACTCTTTCATCGATGCCCGCCCGGCCACCGTGGTGGGAGTTTTAGAGCCGTGCGTCCCGTACCCCCAGGACACGGAAATCATCGCCAACATCGTGACCAGCGCGCATCATCTTTCAGCCACCATGGTAACCGGCCGAATACACCGGATGACCGAGCTGTTCGCAAGGCTAGCGCCGGGCGCGGATCTGCAAATGGCGCGTGCGGAGTTGAGCTCGGTATATGGGGTTATGAAACGGGAGCATCCGGAGGACTATCCGGCCAAAGCGGACTTCCGAATCGGCGCCGTGAAGCTGCGCGACCAGCTTACGTCGGGAGCGCGGACCATACTGCTGGTCCTGATGGCGGCATCGATCCTGGTTTTTGTCATCGCCTGTTCCAATGTCGCGAACCTGATTCTGGCGCGCACCGTGCGCCGCGAAAACGAACTCGGTATACGCGCGGCCCTGGGAGCCGGCGCCAGCGCCTTGCGTCGTACTCTGTTGGCCGAGAGCCTGCTCCTGTGCGTCGCGGGCGCCACCCTCGGCTTACTAATCGCGCGCCCCATGGTGGCGGTGCTCGCGCGCTACGCTTCCCGCTATTCCGTGCGCGCATTGGACCTCCAAGTGGATTCGAGCATGCTCTGGGTGGGCGCCGGACTGGCCGTGGTTGCCGCGGTGCTGCTGGCGTTCGTTCCACGCCTGCCCTCTTCGGGAGGCGCCCAGGGATTCTCGCTGGCGAGCGGAGGCGCACGCGTCACCGGGATCGCCAACCGGAAGTTGAGGATCTTCGCGGTGGTTCAGATCGCCGCCTCGTTCGTTCTCGTAGCGGCGGCCGGCTCATTCGTGAAGACGCTCCTGGCGCTGGAGGCGGCACAAACGCCGTTCGATACGCACCACGTGCTGGCCGTGGAAGTGCCCGTGATACATAACGGAAAAACGCCTGCGCAGGTGGTGGAGTACTACCGGGAAGCAACGCGCCGGATCCGTGAACTACCCGGCGTTCAGAACGTGGCTGTCGGCACGGACGTTCCGTGGCGCGCCAGCGGGAACTTTGCCCTCCAAGTGGCGGTGGACGGGCACGTTCCGGCGCCGGCTGAGGAACATCCCCGGCCATTAGTCCGGATCGTCACACCCGGATTTTTCGCCACGCTTGGCCTGCCTATTATCGAAGGACGGGATTTCAACGAGGCGGACCGCGAGGGTAGTGAGAGCGTCGCGATTATCAGCCAGAGCGCAGCGCGCCGGATATTCCCCAGCGGTGCGCTGAATCATCATCTGACATGGAACGACCCAGTCCTGAAATTCATTCCGATGATAAACCCCGCGCCGCAGCGCATTATCGGTGTAGTGGCGGACATGGACGACATCAACCTGGCGCCCGTTCCCACCATGACGTTGTATCGTCCTTTCGCTCAGGAAGCAGCCATGGGAGGAGGGAATCTGATCGTTCACGTGAACTCCAACCCTTACGCTCTGGTAAAGCCCATCACGCGCATCATGCACGATATGTCCGCGGACCAGCCCGTGGAACGCCCGGCGACGCTGGACGACGTCCGTACGGAGGTGCTCTCATCGGATCGGCTCAATGTGGTCGTGTTCGGCGTTTTCGCGGGCGTGGCGCTGCTCATTGCGGTGGTAGGCGTTGCGGGCGTGCTCGCATTCTCCGTCAGCGGACGCACCCGGGAGTTTGGCATCCGGCTGGCGGTCGGCTCCCAGCCGCGCAATCTGCTGATCCGCGTTATCGCCGAAGGCGCGGCCATGGCCATCTGTGGCCTCGCTGTCGGGCTGGCCTGCGGGTACGGGCTGGCGCAACTGGCAGGCAGTTTTCTCGGCGATCTGAAAATGCCCGACGCTCTGCCGGTGGCCGGTTCGGCTTTGGTGCTGCTGCTCGCCGCCGTGATTGCGTCGGTCATCCCCTCGGCGCGGGCAGCCCGCGTCGACGTGATGCAGGCACTGCGAGCCGAATGAGATCGTACGAGAACGCTATCAGAAGCGCAACCATTATCCTGGATCGGTAATCGATAGGAGAGAGCCCAGGAGAGACCATCTGACCAAGTCCAGAGAATCCTAGAAGACCTGCTTCGACTCGCCAGCTTCTTTCATTTGCCAATTGAAGCCGCGCATTGTGTAAGCATGTTCGCGATCACAGGCTCGCCGTCAGGAGTCTGGAAGCGCACCCGGCTTAGAGAACAACGGCTAAAGGTTTGCGCCGTGGAACTGCCCCAGGGCCTGGACCGCCCAACTTCCTGAGTTGGCCCATCTGATGCGTCGCGAGGACTCTCCGCAGCCTCCTCAACGTCTTCCCCGTGCCTTGCGGGCGCAACAGGATCAACGATCCAGCAGGAGTTGCTCCGCCGCAACGACCTGCCGGCCAACATCTTCCCGCTGCCCCGCCATACCGGTATGCGCATCGGCGAATGTGTCGATCTCTCCTGACTGCCTCCGCAATGTTGGCCCCGATCGCTGGGCAATTCCGCCTTCGGTCACGCCTGAGACCAGGATGTCGATTCGAAAGTTTCTCGTGTCTTGCTTCCCGTTACTCCTCTGAATAACGCGAACGTGCAGGCTTCGCCACCTCTGGAACAGGCACCGCAATCAGGTCGCGTGGATTTATCGTTACTCCGGGCCGCTTTTCCGGCGTATCCTTGCAGACCGCCTTTTGGCAGACCGCCTTTTGGCAGACCGCTTTTCCAGCCACTTTCCTTAGACCGATTTCCCGCAGCGGAGTTGTTGGGCCGGACGAAGACTACGGTCTTGCCAAGTTCAATTTCGATTCCAAAAGACCCAAAAGACTGAAGTAGTTTGACGCACCCGCCATCCTGCGCTAAGATCTAACTGCGGGGTGGAGCAGTCTGGTAGCTCGTTGGGCTCATAACCCAAAGGTCGGTGGTTCAAATCCATCCCCCGCAACCAATCCTTCCAACAAGTTACAAGTTTCCAAGCGGAATCTCAAGACCATCCTAGACCACATTAACGTCCGGTTCCGGGTTTTCGT
>Ga0302324_100006150_pt1 | contig 25995 bp, 24 predicted proteins | sample Palsa_T0_1_FD_201949 | JGI IMG/M metagenome (GOLD analysis project Ga0302324, IMG submission 201949) | Peat permafrost microbial communities from Stordalen Mire near Abisko, Sweden - Palsa_T0_1 | ecosystem: Environmental > Terrestrial > Soil > Palsa > Peat permafrost | place: Sweden: Abisko... | reverse complement strand
ATCATCGACGTGACGCCCGGCCGGATCCCGACGGCGCTCGGCGCTGGCGCCATCCCGATCGTGGCCGGCTTCCAGGGCGTGTCGCAGGACACCAAGGACGTGACCACCCTCGGCCGCGGCGCCTCCGACACCACCGCGGTGGCGCTTGCCGCGGCGCTGCGGGCTGATGTGTGCGAGATCTACACCGATGTCGACGGGGTCTTCACCGCTGACCCGCGCATCGTGCCCGGCGCGCGGCGCATCCCGCGAATCTCTTACGAGGAGATGCTGGAGATGGCCGCGAGCGGGGCCAAGGTCCTGATGCTGCGCTGCGTGGAGTACGCGCGGCGGTACGGCATCCCGATCCACGTGCGCTCGTCCTTCAGCAACAGGGCAGGCACCTGGGTCACCGACGCAGCGGACGCGGCGCGGGAGACGGAGGGCGGGAAGATGGAGCAGGCGATCATCTCCGGGGTCGCGCACGACCGGGGCGAGGCCAAGATCACTGTGGTCGGGGTGCCGGACAAGATCGGCGAGGCGGCCAGGATCTTCCGCGTCATCGCCGCGGCCGCGATCAACATCGACATGATCGTGCAGAACGTCTCCGCCGCCGCGACCGGCCGCACCGACATATCGTTCACCCTGCCGCGCGAGGACGGCCAGACGGCGATGACCGCGCTGCGCCGGCTGCAGGACGAGGTGGGCTTCGACTCGCTGCTCTACGACGACAGGATCGGCAAGGTCTCGGTCATCGGCGCCGGGATGCGGTCTCACCCGGGCGTCAGCGCCACGTTCTTCGGCGCGCTGGCCGAGGCGGGGGTGAACATCGAGATGATCTCGACATCGGAGATCAGGATCTCCGTTGTCGTCGACGAGAACGATGTCGCCGTGGCGGTGGGGGCCGCGCACGCGGCGTTCGAGCTCGGCACGGGCGAGGACGAGGCCGTCGTGTACGGGGGGACGGGCCGGTGACCGGCGACCGGGAGGCCGGGCACCGGGAGGCCGGCCCGAGGCGGCCCGTGCTCGCCGTCGTCGGCGCCACCGGCGCCGTCGGGACCGTGATGCTCGACATCCTGTCCACCAGGGACGACGTCTGGGGCGAGATCAGGCTGGTCGCCTCAGCGCGGTCGGCCGGCCGGCGGCTGCGGGTACGCGGCGAGCAGACCGAGGTGCTCGCGCTCTCCCCGGAGGCCTTCGACGGCGTGGATCTGGCCATGTTCGACGTGCCCGACGAGGTGTCGGCGGCCTGGGCGCCGGTGGCGGCCGCCCGGGGCGTCGTCGTGATCGACAAGTCCGGGGCGTTCCGGATGGATCCCGCGGTGCCGCTCGTCGTGCCCGAGATCAACCCGGGCCAGGCCGCCAGCAGGCCGAAGGGGATCATCGCCGTCCCGAACTGCACCACCCTCTCGCTGATCGTGCCGATGGCCGCGCTGCACGAGGCGTTCGGCCTGCGCGAGATGGTCGTCGCGTCCTACCAGGCGGCTTCCGGCGCGGGCCAGGCCGGCGTCGACGCGCTTTACGACCAGACCGGCAAGGTGGCGGGCAGCCGGTCGCTCGGCCAGCGGGCCGGCGACCTGCGCGGAGTGCTCGGCGATCTCGGCCCGTTCCCGGCCCCCCTCGTGCTGAACGTGGTCCCGTGGGCCGGCTCGCTCAGGGACGCGGGCTGGTCGTCGGAGGAACTGAAAATCCGTGACGAGTCGCGCAAGATCCTCGGGATGCCGGGCCTCAGGGTGTCCGCGACCTGCGTGCGGGTGCCCGTGGTGACGACGCATTCGGTCGCCGTGCACGCCGTCTTCGACCGCGAGGTCACCCGGGAGGACGCCCAGCGCGTGCTCAGCGAAGCGGCCGGCGTGGTGCTCCTTGATGATCCCGCCCGGGGCGAGTACCCGACGCCGGCGGATGTGGTCGGCACCGACCCGACCTGGGTGGGCCGGGTACGGCGCGGCCTGGACGACCCCGCCTCGCTCGACCTGTTCATCTGCGGCGACAACCTGCGTAAGGGCGCCGCGCTGAACGCGGCCCAGATCGCCGAGCTGCTCATCCCGGAGTTGGCCGCGCGGTAATTCCAGGCGATAGCCGGGTAAAGCGAATTTTGCAGCGTTAAATCCAGTAATGCGGATTGCATAACGCGATGCCAGGGAAACACTGCCAGGCCAGTGGATCAGGCTCTCCCGGGCAATCAGCAAATGATTTTGCATATCACTGGCCCAGCGGAATCTAGCTGTCCATAAGCTATCCTTAAAGCAAGGATAGGATTCATCCCATGCCGACGAATTACGCCATGGTCAGTACCTATCCGCCGACGCAATGCGGCCTGGCGACATTCAGCGCGGCCCTGCTGGCGCACCTGCCCGAGCCGGGCGACACCGTGGGCGTCGTGCGGGTGCTCGACGAGCCGTCACCGCGCAGTTCGCCAGTCGTCGTGCATGATCTCGTCAGCGGCTCCGCCGCGAGCGCGGCCGGCGCAGTGGAGATCCTCAGCGGCTTCGACGTGGTGATGGTCCAGCATGAGTACGGCATCTACGGCGGGCCCGACGGCCAGGACATCGTCACGCTGCTGGACGCGCTGGACGTGCCGGCCATCGTGGTCCTGCACACGGTGCTGGCCGACCCGACCGTTCGTCAGCGCAGGATCCTCGATGACGTCATCTGCGCCGCCGACATCGTCGTGACGATGACGGCGACGGGACGAGCCCGGGTGCTGGACATGTACGGGACGAGCCCGGGCAAGGTGTTCGAGATACCGCACGGCGCCGCCGCCGCCCTGGCCGTCGCGTCGCCGCCCCCCGGCCGGCGAGATGGCGGGCCCAGCGTACTGACCTGGGGACTGCTGGGCCCGGGCAAGGGAATCGAGCATGCCATCGAGGCGATCGCGCTGCTCAGGGGGGACGGGCTGCGAGTGGAGTACACCGTCTCCGGCCAGACCCATCCGCGGGTCCGGGCCCGGACCGGCGAGGCTTACCGGCTGTCCCTGCAGATGCGGGCCCGCGCCAGGGGCGTCAGCGACAGCGTGCACTTCGACGACCGCTACCTGCCTGACAGCGCCCTGATCGACCTGGTGGCCCGCGCGGACGTCGTGCTGCTGCCCTATGACTCGCTGGAGCAGGTGACGTCCGGCGTCCTGATCGAGGCCATCACGGCCGGCAAGCCGGTCATCTCGACCCGCTTCCCGCACGCCGTCGAGCTGCTCAGCGGCGGTGCCGGCCTGCTCGTCGGGCGAAAGGACCCGGCCGGAATCGCCGCGGCGCTGCGCCGGGCCCTCACCGAGCCAGGGGCGCGCGAGCGGATGAGCCGGCACGCGGCGGACATCGCGCCCGGGCTGGTGTGGCCAGCGGTGGCGGCCTCGTACCGCGGGCTCGCCGCAGAGCTCACTGGAGACCCGGTACTCACTGGAGACCCGTTGCTCACTAGGACCCCAGAGCTCACCGGGACCCTGGGGCTCACCAGGACCCCGGCGGGAGCCGCGGTATGAACTGGCCGTCCGCGCCGTTCCAGCATCTGCTGCGGATGAGCGACAGCGTCGGCCTGCTGGAGCATGCCAGCGGAATCGTGCCCAGGTACGAGCACGGCTACTGCGTCGACGACGTCGCGCGCGGCCTGGTCGTGGTCTGCCGGGAGCCATCGCCCTCGCCGGATCTGCTCGCGGCGGCGCACCGCTACCTGAGCTTCCTGGCGCAGGCACAGGACCCCGACGGCAGGTTCCGCAACCGGCTCGGTTACGACGGGCGCTGGCGGGACCAGCCCGCCGCGGCGGACTGGTGGGGGCGGGCCCTGTGGGGTCTCGGCACAGCCGCGCTGCGGGGACCCGCACCGGAAATCCGTTCAGAATCCCTGGACAGGTTCGGTAGGGGGGCCAGCGTCTCGTCGCCGTGGCCACGGGCCATGGCGTTCGCCGCGCTCGGCGCCGCCGAGATCCTCGGCGGCTGGCCGGAGCATCCCGGCGCGCGCCGCCTGCTCGCCAGCGCCAGCGCCGTCATCGGGCAGCCGCCGGCCGGCCGCGGCTGGCCGTGGCCGGAGCCACGGCTCGGCTACGCGAACGGCGCGATCGCGGAGGCCGTCATCGCGGCGGGCTCCATCCTGCGCGACGACAAGGTCCTGCGCGATGGCCTGCGGATGCTGGAGTGGCTGCTGGCGACCGAGACCAGGGACGGCCACCTGTCGGTGACGCCAGCCGGCGGCTGGGGCCCCGGCGAGCCCCGCCCGGCATTCGACCAGCAGCCAATCGAGGTGGCCGCGCTGGCCGACGCGTGCATGCGGGCGGCGACGGTCACCGGCGACGATAGCTGGCTGGCGGCCGTGGAGATGTGCGTGGCCTGGTTCCTGGGCGACAATGACACCGGGGTCGCACTGCTCGACCAGCAGACCGGCGGCGGCTGCGACGGGCTGACGCGCACCGGCCGCAACGGCAACCAGGGAGCCGAGTCCACGATGGCCATGATCTCCGTGCTGCAGCAGGGACGCCGCCTGATCGCCTCGCCGCGGTGACCGGCCCGGGGGCGGAGGGGCAGCTGGTGACCCGGACGCCTGTCCGGCTCAGGCCCGATCCTGCCCGCACGCTGAGCCGGCTGTTCGTGCCGGGCCAGGAGACGCTGATCCGGGGCGAGTCGCGGGCCATGGAGGTGATCGACCGGATCCTCGCGATGAGCGAGGACGAGGCGGATCGCGTGCTCGCCCGCACGCTGGCCAGGTTCTCCGGTCAGTACCGCGACCTGGGGGAAACCCTGGAGAGCAACTTCGGGCTCATCGCGCACCGGCTCGGCGGCAGCATGGAGCTGGACACCGCGCGGCGCTGGCTGATCGGCGCCTACTTCACCCACCAGTACGCGCTGGAGGCCGCGGCGCTGTTCAACCCCTCGATCGTCGCGCATCCCGATCAGGGCGGCTGCGCCCCTGGCGGGCTCAGGTTCGTGCTGAGCCTGCGGGCCGTCGGCGAGGGGCACCTGTCCAGCATCGAGTTCAGGACCGGCACGATCAGCGCCGATCACCAGGTCAGCGTGGACCCGCCGGGCCCGTTCCCCGGCAGCGGGCGCTCCCGCCCGGCGTCTTATGACCGCAGCCTGCTGCGGGAGAAGCTCGCCGAGCTGAGCCAGGAGGACGAGAACGCGCAGTTCCTGCTCAGCCTGCTGCCGCCGCGCTTCAGCATGGCCGACCTCGACGCGGCGTTCGGCGAGCTCGCCCTGCAGCAGGTCATGCGCGGCGACTCCGTGGCGCTGGTGGAGCACGTCCGCTGGATGGCCGCGTCCAACTACGAGGTCGAGTTCGACCCGAGGCACGCCATCTCCGAGCGGGTGCTGTGGCCGAGCGGCCCGGCCGAGAGCCACGGCATGGAGGACGCGCGGTTCGTGCGCTTCACCGGCGACGGCGAGCCGGCCTACCTCGCCACGTACACGGCCTTCGACGGCCGGAAGGTCGCCTCGCACCTGCTGCAGACCGCCGACTTCCGGCGATTCACCGTCTCCCAGCTGTCCGGCCAGTCGACCAGGAACAAGGGCATGGCGCTGTTCCCCCGCCGGATCGGCGGCCGCTACGTGGCGCTGTCCCGCTGGGACCGGGAGAGCAACGGGATTGCGTACTCCGACGACGTTCACCGCTGGGGCCCCTCGGTCACGATCCAGGCGCCCGCCCGCCCGTGGGAGCTCGTGCAGGTCGGCAACTGCGGCTCGCCGCTGGAGACGCCGGCCGGGTGGCTGGTCCTCACCCACGGCGTCGGGCCGATGCGGGAGTACGCGATCGGCGCCATGCTGCTCGACCTGGGCAATCCGGAGCGCGTCATCGCCGCGCTGGCCGAGCCGCTGCTGGTGCCGAGCGAATCCGAGCGCGTCGGATACGTCCCGAACGTCGTCTACTCCTGCGGCTCGCTGCTGCACGCCGGCGCGGTCATCCTGCCCTATGGCTGCAGCGACTCCTCCGTCCGGTTCGCCGTCGTGGACCTTCCCCGGCTCCTCGCCCGGCTCACCCCGGCATGACCCTGGCCTGACCCCGGCGTGACTAGGCCTGACCGTCGTACCCCGGGCCGCGGCGCGATGATCAGGTGAGGCGCCGCTCGTTGGCCCACCTGGTCAGCTGGTGGCGGGTCGAGAGCTGGAGCTTCCTGAGCACCGAGGAGACGTGGCTCTCGACCGTCTTGACGGAGATGAAGAGCTCCCGGGCGATCTCCCGGTAGGTGTACCCCCGGGCGATCAGCCGCAGCACCTCCCGCTCGCGCGGGGTCAGCTGGTCGAGCTCGGGATCGAACGACGGGCTGCCATCGGCCGCCGCGGGCAGCGCGGCGAAGGCGTCCAGCACGAACCCGGCCAGCCTGGGCGAGAACACCGAGTCCCCGGCCGCGACCCGGCGCACCGCGTCCACCAGGTCGCCGCCGGAGATCGTCTTCGTCACGTAGCCCCGCGCGCCCGACCGGATGACGGCGATCACGTCCTCGGGCGCGCCGGAGGCGGACAGCGCGAGGAAACGCACGCCCGGATGGCTGGCCCTGATCGCCGTGACCACGGCCTGGCCGCCGCCGCCGGGCAGGTGCACGTCCAGCAGGACGACGTCAGGCTGGCACTCGGCGATCCGCGTGATCGCGGGCTCGACGTCGTCCGCCTCGCCCACCACGTCGACCTCGTCGCCGAGCTCGGAGCGGACCCCGGCGCGGAACAGGCCGTGATCGTCGACGATGAAGACCCGCGGCCTGGCCCCGTCCCGGGCGGCCCCGTCCCGGGCGGCCCCGTCCCGTGCGGCCCCGTCCCGTGCGCTGCCGGCGGGCGTGCTCACGCCCGGCTCGGCTGGCGTTCCCCGGCGGCGCGGGGCATCGTCAGGGTGACCTCGGTGCCCTCGCCCCGGACGCTGCGGATGATCGCGGAACCACCCCGGCGGGCCATCCTCCCGTGCACGGACTCGGCCAGCCCCTTCCGGTCGCCAGGCACCGCATCCGGGTCGAATCCCTGGCCGCGATCACGCACGAACACCGACACCTCGGCTGGCTCGACCTCCGCGAACACGGAGACGACCTGGGCGCCTGACCACTTCACCGCGTTGACCGTCGCCTCGCGCGCGGCCGCGAGCAGCGCGCTGAGGTTCTCCTCGACGGCGCAGTCCCCGACCGTGATCGCCTCGACGGCCACCCCGTACTGCGCCTCCACTTCCTGCTCGATGAGCCGCACGCCGGCCGCCAGCGTCAGGCCGCTGCCATCCAGCGAGCCGGGCGGCCGGTCGTCGAACAGCCAGCTGCGCAGCTCGCGCTCCTGGGCCCTGGCCAGCTGGATGACCTGCTGGGGATCGGCCGAGCGGCGCTGGATCAGGGCGAGCGTCTGCAGCACCGAGTCGTGTACCCGCGCTGCCATCTCGGCCCGCTCCTCCGCCCGGATCCTGGCCTGGCGCTCGGTGATGAGGTCGCGGGCGATGCACAGCCACCAGGGGCCGAGCATCAGCATGATCGCGGCGATCACGAGTGCCAGCCCGCCGAGCGGCCGCAGCGCGGCATGGCTCGGGTGCCCCGCCAGCAGCGCGAACAGGCCGCCGCACAGCAGCGCGATGGCGACGCAGCCGCGCAGCACGTTGCGGGATGCCGACCGGCGGGCGCCCCGGGGCAGGCTCAGCAGCGGCTCGGCCAGCCGCCGCATCGTCGCCTGCTCGTCGGCGGGGGCGTTGCGCCAGATCAGCACCAGCCCGGCCACGCTGATCAGCACGGGCGGCCAGGCCAGCGTGCCCAGCCAGCCGGCCCGCAGCACGGAGGCGATCAGCAGCACCACGATGAGCAGCGACGAGAGCCCGGCGGCGAGCGCGATGCCGCGCCGGTCGGTCACCGCCTTGCTGGCGATGCTGGCCTGCTGGCCGGCCGCCGGCACCAGCAGCCAGGCCAGCACGTAAAACGCCACGCCGGCACCGCTGGCCAGGGCGGCCAGCACGAACGCGAACCGCACGACCGTGACGTCGAAACCGGTCCGGCTCGCCAGCCCGGCCGCGACCCCGCCGGCCAGCCGGTCATCCGGCGAGCGCCGCAGCGGCCCGCTGCCCCTGGGCCCGCGCCGCCACCGGCCGCGGATGCGCCCGCGCCGGGGCGCGGACGGCTGCGGCGCGGAGCTGCCTGTTTCCTGCACGCATCCATCATCGCGCCATAACGCCTGCGCGGCCATCCGGGCAAACCCCGATACCGCCGCGGCGGTTATCAGGGTCCGGTCAGTGGTCTTCCCGATGGCCCCGCCGGGCCGGCGGCGGCACGCTGGGGCCATGGATACAACCACAGTGAACCCAGCACCCGGCACCCAGGGCCAGCATGAGACCCACGGCCCGCACGAGACCCACGCTCCGCACGAGACCCAGGGCCTGCACGAGACCCACGCCCAGGAGGAGGCCCGCGCCCAGGCCAGCCGCCCGCTGTACCGCCCCGTCGAGGACCGGATGCTGGCGGGAGTCGCCGCCGGCGCCGCCCGCTACCTCGGAGTGGACGTGACGGTGGTCCGGATCGTGCTCGCCGTGCTGGCCGTGATGGGCGGTGCCGGCGTGCCCATCTACCTGGCCGGCTGGCTGCTGATCCCGGATGAGGACGCCGGGCAGTCCATCGCGACCGAATTCATCCGCTCGCTGCAGTCCCGGTCGCACTGACCAGCAGCCGCGCAGATCACGAGAGGTGGCACACACATGCCAGCGCAGTACTCCCCGCCCTGGGCGCGCGGATCCGCATCCCGCCGCGCCAACGACAACGCCGACCTGCGGGTCGGCGACGCCGAGCGGGCCGAGGCCGCCGACCGGCTGTCCCGGCACTACGGCGACGGGCGACTTGACCAGGACGAGCTCGGCAAGCGGCTCGATCAGGCGATGAGCGCAAAAACCCAGGCAGACCTGAACGGCTTGTTCACGGATCTCCCGGAAGCAGAGCCGGCTCACTCCGGGGCCGGCCGCCCGCACCGCCCCCCGCTGCCTCGCATCCTCTTCCTGGCTTTCGTCGCCGTGATCGCCGTCGGCGTCGGGCACGCCATGGCGCACTTCGCAGTGCCGTGGCTGCTGATCGCCTTCCTCGCGTTCCTGGCGGTGCGCTACGGCCCTTGGCATCGCCGCCGCTGTTAGCAGCCGCTGTTAGCAGCCGCTGTTAGCCGGCGCTCCTAGCCGCCGTGGCCGCCGCCGATCAGGCTCCCCACGGCGAACGTCACCGCGACCGCGACCGCGCCCAGCGCGAGCTGGCGCAGCCCGGAGCGCAGCATCGGGCGGCCGGTGAGCCTGCCCACGACCATCCCGCCGGCGCCGAGCGCTATTGCCGCGATCCCCAGGGCCGCGGCCAGCGCCCGCAGGCCGGCCAGGTAGGGCAGCAGCGGCACGAGCGCCCCGAGGGAAAACGCGACCAGCGACGAGACTCCCGCCAGCACCGCGGACGGCAGCTCGAACGGGTCCACGCCGAGTTCCGCACGGGTATGCACGCGCAGCGCGGTATCCGGATCCCGCGACACCGCGGCGGCCATCCTGGCGGCGGTGTCCGGGTCGGCGCCGTAGCCGCGGAACGTGTCCGCGAGCTCGGCCTGCTCGGCCGCCGGGAACCGCGCGTGCATCGCGGCCTCGACGGCGACCTCGGCGTGCACGAGCTCGTTCTGGTTGGTCACCGATATGTACTCCCCGGTGGCCATCGAGCACGCCCCCGCCACCAGCGCCGCCACCCCGGCCAGCACGATGGCATGCCCGGAGACCCCGGCCCCGCCGAGCCCGGCGATCAGCGAGGCGTTGGTGACCAGCCCGTCCACCGCGCCGAACACGGTGGGCCGCAGCCAGCCGCCGGACACGTCGCGATGCCGGTGCGACCACCCGGCCGCCGCCGCCGCGGCCTGAGTCGGCTCCCGCAGCTCATCGCCCACGTGCCGGACCGCCTGAGACGGGGAGCTGCCGGAGGCGCAGGCTGTTCCAGACGACGAAGGCGGACGACAGCGTCATCGCGGCGGCCGCGATCAGCGGGTCGAGGAAGCCCGCCGCCGCCAGCGGTATCGCGGCGATGTTGTACCCGAATGCCCAGGCCAGGTTGCGCCTGATGGTCCGGAAGGTGCCGCGGGCCAGCCGGATGGATTCGGGCACGGCCATCAGGTCGTCCCTGAGCAGGATCAGGTCGGCCGCGCTGATCGCCACGTCGGTGCCCGAGCCCAGGGCCAGCCCCAGGCTGGCCGCGGCCAGCGCGGGCGCGTCGTTGACCCCGTCGCCGACCATCGCCACCGAGCGGCCGCCGGCCCGCAGGCGGCTGATGTACGCGGCCTTGCCGGCGGGCAGCGCGCCGGCGATCACCTCGTCGACCCCGGCCTGCGCGCCGATGGCCCGCGCGGTGGCCTCGTTGTCCCCGGTCAGCAGCACGCAGCGAAGGCCGAGCCGCCGCAGCTCGGCGACTGCCGGGGCGGCGGAGGGCTTGATCGTGTCGGCGACCGCCAGCACGCCCCGGGCCTCGCCATCCCAGCCCGCCAGCACGGCGGTGCAGCCCGCCTGCTCCCAGCGCGCCGCCTGCGCCAGCAGCGCGGCGGGGATCGCGATGCCCAGGTCGCGCAGCAGCTTCTCGCGCCCGACGACCACGCGGGTGCCAGCCACGGTGCCGCGGGCGCCCAGCCCGGGCAGCGCGGCGAACCCGGCAGCCTGGGCGAGATCGCCCGCCTCGGCGCGGGCGGCGGCGCTGATCGCGGCCGCCACCGCGTGCTCCGATGCCTGCTCGACGGACCCGGCGCGGCGGAGCAGCTCGGCGCGGCTGGTCCCGGCAGCCGGCAGCAGGCCGGTGAGGGACATCCGCCCGGTAGTGACGGTGCCGGTCTTGTCCAGCACCACGGTGTCGATCGACCGCGAGGACTCCAGAGCCTGGTACCCCTTGATGAAAATCCCCAGCCGGGCGCCGCGCCCGCACGCGACGACCAGCGCTGCCGGGGTGGCCAGGCCGAGCGCGCACGGGCAGGCGATGATGAGCACGGCCAGAGCGGCGCTGAACGCGTGCTCGGCGGGGCTGCCGGCCGCGAGCCAGCCGGCCAGGGTCGCCGCCGCCATCACCAGCACGGCTGGGACGAAGACGCCGGAGATGCGGTCGGCCAGCCGCTGGACGGCCGCCTTCTGCGCCTGGGCCTGCTCGACCAGCCTGATCAGCTGGGAGAGCTGGGTGTCCGCGCCCACCTTCACGGCCCGCACGACCAGCCGGCCGCTGAGCGCGACCGTGCCGCCGACGACGCCGTCGCCTTCGGCCACCTCGGCCGGGACGGACTCGCCGGTCATCATGGACCGGTCCACTGCCGACTCGCCGAACAGCACCGGGCCGTCGGCCGCGATCTTCTCGCCCGGGCGCACGACAAAGGTGTCACCGGCCCGCAGCTCGCCGACCGGGACCCGGCGCTCGCTTCCGTCGGCCGACAGGACGCACACGTCCCTGGCACCCGTCGCGGCGAGCTCGCGCATGGCGTCGCCGGCCGTCCGCCGTGCCCGGGCCTCGAAGAACCGGCCCGCCAGCAGGAAAGTCGTTACCGACGCCGCCACCTCGAGGTAGATGCCGCCGCCCGAGGCGTGCAGCAGCTCCTGCATGCCGCTGACCCGGGCGCCGCCGGAGTCGAGGAAGAACATCGCGTAGACCGACCAGCCGCAGGCGGCCGTTATCCCCAGCGACACCAGCGTGTCCATGGTCAGCGCGCCATGCCGGGCGTTCCGCAACGCCGCGCGGTGGAAGGGCCACGCCGCCCACCCGGCGACCGGCGCGGTGAGCGCGACGAGCACCCACTGCCAGCCGGGGAACCGGAACGCGGGGAACAGCGACAGCAGGATGGACAGGTCGGAGAGCGGGATGAAGAAGACGAGCGCCAGGATCAGCCTGCGCTTGAGGTAGCCGACGTGCTCGTCGTCGCTGCTGCCGCCGGGGTCGCCGTCGCCGGCCGGCTGCCCGGCCGGCGGCCTGGCGTCCGCGGCGCCGTATCCGGCCTGCTCGATCGCGGCGATCAGCAGGGGCGGGGTCACGCCCGGCGGCGCGGTGACGCTGGCCCGCCCGGTGGCGAAGTTCACCGTGGCGGTGACCCCGTCCAGGGCGGTCAGCTTCTTCTGCACCCGCGCCGCGCAGGCCGCGCACGTCATGCCCCGCACGGAGAGCTCGATCTCCGTTGTCCCGGACGACGTTGTCCCGGACGACGTTGTCCCGGACGGCCCTTCGGCCACGGCAGCCGACGACATCCCGGCCCACCTTCTTCCCGGTCGGCTTTCCCGTCGGCCAGCAGGCAAGCCGACGCCGCCGGCCTGGCCCAGACGCCGCCCACCTGCACGAAACGGTACTCTGCCGCTGCCCGGTCCGCCCGGCCGCCCGGTCAGGATCGCGGCGGCTACGATGCCTGCATGGATCAGAGCGTGGTCGCCGTCACCGGCATGAGCTGCGGGCACTGCGCCGACGCGGTGCGCGCCGAGATCACCAGGATTCCCGGAGTGAGCCACGTCGACGTCGACGTCGAGTCGGGTCAGGTCAAGATCGCTGCCGCTGCCCGGCCCGACCCGGCGGCAGTCAGAGCGGCGGTCGAGGCCGCCGGCTACGAGGTGGCGGGCTAGGCAGCACGCCAGCCGGGCCGGCCGCTGCCAGGGCGGTTACCCCGTGAGCAGCGTTATCTCGGGCGGCCGTTGTCTCGGGCGGCGCGGCCGTTGCCTCGGGCGGCTTAGAGCATCAGGATCAGCATGTAGCCCATGGTCACGCCCATGGCTATCTCGCAGCACGCGGCCAGCCGCGGTGACATCGGCGTTGCGGGGGCCTGGCCGGCCCGCAACCGGCTGTCGTCCGGCGCCTGGCCGTCCGTCCGTGCCTGGCCGTCCTCCCGCGGCGCCATCGCGCTGGCCTGCGTCGCCGTACTCGGGTAACTGGCGGCTCCGGCCGGCACCGGCGCCGACGTGGGACGGGCGGCGAAGGCGGCGACCGTGGCCAGGCCAGGAAGCCGGTCCGCCGTCCATACCACGTAGCCGAACAGCCCCAACGCCAGGATGAGCGCCAGTGTGGGGAAGCGCGCCGCGCTGCCGGCCATGCCGCTCATGCCGGACCCGCCGGAAGCGGCCCTTGCTGAGGTCACCGCCAGGAACATGTACAGCATCGCGCCGCAGCCGAGGACGTGCTGCAGGTGATGAGCCCGCGGATGGCTGACGGCGCTCCGGGTCCGCGGCTCCCGGCTCGCCATCCACTCCCGGATCGTCAGCCAGGCGAACCAGGCCGTGGCGACGCCGAAGACGATCTCCCAGCCGCCCGCCCAGAACACCCGCAGCCGCGGCACCAGCATCCCGGCCATCGCGACGCCCATCAGTACGTGCACGCCGTCGACACGGAAGTCGGTCGGCCGGTGCTGCCGCCGGGCGACCACCAGGCGGCTCACGCAGTAAGCCGCAGTGATGATCATGATGCCCGCGAAGGTGTCCGCGAGCCAGGACTGTCCCGCCATGCCAGGCTCCTCAGGCCGATTCTGACCGGGTTGCGGCCGGGCGGCTGTTCGCCAGCGGCCAGTACGTCAGCGCGAGCAGCGCGAGCAGCAGCCCGGAGTTCGGGTCGGTGCCGCCTCCGGTCAGGATGCCGCCGAGTCCCTCGGCTATCCAGATGGCAGCGGACGTCACGATGGCCACCGCGATCACTGCCCGGGCCGCGGGCCGCGGCAGGTAGACGCCGACGGCGATGAAAGCGAGCACGACCGCCAGCACGACGGCCGCAGCCGGGCCCCGCTGCGCCAGGAAGGCGGCCAGGTGGTTATCGAGGCCGGCCAGCCAGCCGGGCTCACCGGACGCCATCCCTGCCACCATGCCGCTGAGCGCTTTCGCTGCCCTGGTGGCCGGCAGCAGCGCCATATACGCCAGGCTGCCCCACAGCACAAGCCAGAGCAGCCGGGCGACGGCGGCCCCGGTGAACCGCCCGGCGACGAACGGGGCCGGGCGGTCACGCTTGCCCGGCCAGAGCAGGACGGCCAGCAGGGCGTAGATGATCACCGCGCCCGGCGCCCCGTTGGCCGGGCTGCCGGCGCCGTTCAGTATCCCGCCGAGGCCCTCGCCCAGCCACCAGACCGCGATCGCCCAGCCGATGGACGCGCCGAGCGCGAGCCTGACGGCGGGCCGCCAGGCGATCCCTAGGCCCAGCAGCAGCTGGATGACCGCGAAGGCGCCGTTCGCCACGACGGTGTGCTGGTCGATGAGCCGGGCGGACCAGTTGATCGGCCCGGCGATGACCGCGGGATTACCCGGCGCCGTCCCCGCGAGCATCTGGGAGAAGCCCTTGCTGAACATGAACGACTGGAACTGCAGCACCGCGTCGAGCAGCCAGATGAAAGCCAGTCCCAGCTGCAGCCACCGCCGGGTGTCCGGGGCCGCCCAGCTTTCCTCCCGGGCTACGCCAATGCCACCGATCCGCCGGCCACCGGATCTGGCATCCGTCACATGGCTTGTCATGGATGTCCTTCCGGGATTGCTGATGGCGCGTATTCGGGATGGGGCTTTACCTGAGCATCCGCGCCGACCGTGACGGGCGCCGGAACGCCTGCCGGGCAGGGACTCGCCGTGAGATGAGATTAATGTCGTGGCGCTGGCGTGCACAAGCTTAAAATCAATTTGCCAGGCATGATTCGCTGGATTATTCCGTTCCGGTGAACCCCGCATAGGTATCCAGTAAACCCCGCTGCGGTATTCATTAACCCGGGAGGGGTATATGGAAAACCCGCCAGGGGTATTGCCTGAGTTTCGGCGCTACCCCGTGACGGCAAGGCGGTCCACCCTGCGGCGGTGGCATGCCACGCGGTGATGGCAGACTGCTGGCACTGCGACCAGCGAGAAGGCAAGGGACGTGATGATGGCAGGTATCGCCGCTCCGGCTCGCGCCGGTCGCGCGCTGCTGGCTGGACCCGGTCGCGCCGGCTCCGGGGAGCTGCGATGAGCGCGGCGGCCCGGCTCTGCGCGTTCGGCATCCTGCTGGTCGCGCTGTTCCTCGGGGCGCGCGCCGTGGGCCTGCAACTCGGGCCGGTGAGCACGACCTACGCCCATACCGGCGGGCCGCCAGCCGGCGGCGGATCCGGCTCGATGAACATGGGCACCGGGCCGGCGCCGGGCACCCGGGCCTTGCTGCCGGTGATCCCGGCAGCACCGTGACGGCGCTGATGGCCGTCACGGCCGGCCCGGACGCCCCGCTGGAACTCGCCATCGGCGGGATGAGCTGCGCCGCGTGCGCCGCCAGGATCGAGAAACGGCTGAACCTGCTGGACGGTGTCGCCGCCTCGGTCAATTACGCCACTGAGCGTGCTTACGTGAGCTCGGCCGGAGGCAGGGACCTCGCCGAGCTGATCACCGCTGTCGAGGCGGCCGGATACACCGCCGCAGTTCCCGTTCCGGCCGGAGGCGACCGTCCCGAACTGCCGGAACGCGCCCGCGCGCTGCGCTGGCGCCTGGCGGTCTGCGGTCCGCTGGCGCTGCCCGTGGTACTGCTGGCGATGATCCCGTCCGCGCAGTTCAGCGGATGGCAGTGGTGGAGCCTGCTGCTGGCCTGCCCGGTAGTCGGCTGGGGCGCGTGGCCGCTGCATCGCGGCGCCTGGGCCAGCCTGCGGGAGGCGACGGCCACCATGGACACATTGGTCAGCCTTGGTATTGCCGCGTCATTCATCTGGTCGCTCTACGCCCTGCTGTTCGGCGGGGCCGGGATGGCGGGCATGCGGATGCCGTTCGCGCTCGCGTTCGGCCCCGTCGGCCAGCACACTCTTTATCTCGACGTGGCCGCTGGCGTCACCCTGGCGGTGCTGACCGGGCGCTACCTGGAGGCACGGGCGAAGGACCGGGCCGGGTCCGCGCTAGCCGCGCTGGCCCAGCTCGGGGCCAAGACCGTGGCGGTGCTGCGGGATGGCGTCGAGCAGCGGGTGAGCGCGGGCACGCTGGTGCCTGGCGACTGCTTCGTCGTCAGGCCCGGCGAGAAGATCGCGACCGACGGGGTGGTGGTCGAGGGCCGCTGCGCCGTGAATGCGTCACTGCTCACCGGCGAGTCTGTTCCCGCCGAGGTCGGGCCAGGCGATGAGGTTACCGGGGCGACGATCAACAGCAGCGGGCGGCTTGTCGTGCGGGCGAGCCGGGTCGGATCGCAGACGACGCTTGCCCAGATCGTCAGCCTGGTGACCAGGGCGCAGACGGGCAAGGCAGCCGCGCAGCGCCTCGCCGACCGGCTGGCCTCGATCTTCGTGCCGTGCGTGATCAGCCTTTCGGTGGTGACGCTGGGCTTCTGGCTGGGCGCGGGCCTCCCGTCGCAGGATGCCTGGGGTGCTGCGTTCGCCGTTCTCGTCGTTGCCTGCCCGTGCGCGCTTGGCCTGGCCACGACCACCGCCCTGCTGGCCGGGACAGGGCGCGGCGCCGAGCTGGGGATCCTGGTCAGGAACGCTCAGGCGCTGGAGTCGGCCCGCCGGATCGACGTCGTCGTGCTGGACAAGACAGGCACCATGACCACCGGCGCCATGACCGTGCAGCAGGTCACCGCCGCGGCGGGCGCTGAGCGGCAGGAGGTGCTGCTGCTCGCCGGGGCCGTAGAGGATTCCTCGGAGCATCCTGTCGGCCAGGCGATCGCCAGGGAAGCGGCCCGGCAAGCGCCGCTGCCGCCGGTGACCGGCTTCGCGAGCCTGCCCGGCCTGGGCGTCAGCGGCGAGGCCGACGGCCGGCATGTCACCTGCGGCAGCCAGCTGCTGTTCGACGAGCTGGGGCTGGCGGTGCCCGGGGAGCTGCGGCAGGCAGCCCGGCGCGCCGAGGATAGCGGCGGCACTGCCGTCCTGGCCGGCTGGGACGGCCGGGCCCGCGGCATGCTCACCATCGCCGACACGCTCCGGCCTGGCGGCGCCGACGCGGTGGCGAGAATCAGGGCGCTCGGCGCGCGCGTCATGCTGGTGACCGGTGACAACAGCCGCGCCGCGCAGGTGGTCGCCGCGCAGCTCGGCCTGACCGGGCCCGAGGTCGTCGCCGGCGTCAGGCCGGAGGGCAAGGTCGAGCTGGTACGCCAGCTCCAGGCGGACGGCCTGCGGGTCGCGGTCGTCGGCGACGGCATCAATGACGCCGCCGCGCTCGCCCAGGCCGATCTCGGCATAGCCACCGGGGCCGGCACCGACGTCGCCATCGGAGCGGCGGATATCACCCTGGTCAGCGGAGATCCGCGCGACGTGGCCGAAGCGATGCTGCTCGCCCGGGCCACTCTGCGGGCCATCCGCGCGAACCTGGCCTGGGCGTTCGGCTACAACCTGATCGCCATTCCGCTCGCCGCCCTCGGCTACCTCAACCCGTTGTTCGCCGGGGTGGCTATGTCAGCGAGCTCGCTGATCGTCGTCGGCAATAGCCTGCGCCTGCGCCGCTTCCGGCCCGGCGGCGCGCCGCGGCGCGCCGAGGCGGGACTTTCGTGATGATCGGTCACGATCCGGTGCTCGCGCTACCCCGGCAGGCCGCGGCGGCCCCGGAGTCAGGCAGGGACGCGCTGGGCCGGCTGGTCAGGGCCGCGCTCGCCCCGGTCATCTGCGCCGTGGTGCTGCTGGGCCTGCTATCCGGCTGGGTGGTCACCGGCGGGGCAGGCACCATCTCGCGCATCAGCATTGAGGTCAGCTCGGCCTCGGTCGCCATGCCCGCGGGCGGCGGCACGCGCGCCCTCGGCTACCTGGTGCTGGTGAACCTCGGCGGCGCGGACGAGCTCCTGTCGGTCACCGCGCCAGGCGCCCGGCGCGCCGAGCTCATCCGGCACGACGGCAGCGCGGCAGGCTCCGGGCACGTCGTGCGCGGCCTGGCGATCCCGGCGCACGCGAGGCTCACCCTCAGCCCGTTCGGCGGTGACATCACGCTCATCGGCCCAGGCCAGCTAGCGCCCGGCGAGACGATTCCGCTGACCTTGCGGTTTCGCCACGCCGGGCGGCTGACCGTCGACGCGACCGTGACGCCGCCCGGCACGCCCTGACGCCCGGCACCCTGACGCCCGGCACCCTGACGCCCGGCTGGCCCTGACGCCCGGCACGCCCTGACGCAGCGCGCTGGAGAGCAGCGGGCCGGGTCATTTCGTTTCGGTCAGGCGGGCGGGCAGCCGGGCGGAGTAGATCGAGTAGCCGTCGATGTAGTAGGCGACGATGGTGGCGCTGATGGTGGCGGCCATCATCGGCACGATGATCCCGAGGCCGTTCTGGGTGAGCTCGAGTACCAGGGTGAGGCCGGCCAGCGGCGCCTGCATGGCGGCGCCGATCATGGCGGCCGCGCCGACCATCGCGAAGGCCCCGGACGGCGTTCCCGGCCAGGCCATGTTCCATGCCAGGCCGAGGAACCCGCCCAGCACGGCCCCGGTACTCAGCGTCGGGGTGAACAGCCCCCCGGATGCCCCGCTTCCCAGGCACAGCGCGGTGACCAGCGGCTTGAGCGCGAAGAGGACCAGCAGCAGCCCCAGGCTCCCGCCGCCGATGAAGGCGTCACGGGCCATGTCCTGGCCGTTACCGAAAAGCTGCGGGTACCTGATGCCGATGACTCCGAGCACGCCGAAGGCCAGCAGCGGGGCGACCAGCACCCTGAGCCCGGTCGCCCGGTGATAGGAAAACCAGCCGATGAGCCTGATGTACCCGACGGAGATCACCCCGATCAGCGGCCCGGCCAGCAGCGCCCACACCAGCAGGGACGCGCTGAAGGGATAGTCGGGGACGCCGAGGTAGGTGGCGTGGGCCGGGAGATAGAGCCATGCGGTGACCGTGGCGATCACCGAGCATGCCAGCGCCGGCAGGATGACGGGCAGGGAGATGCCGCCCCACAGCACCTCGGCGGTGAACAGGGCTCCGCCGAGGGGCACGTTGTACACCGCGGCGAGCCCGGCGCCGCCGCCGCAGGCGACGAGCAGGCGCCGCTGCTGCCGCGACAGGTGGCTCCAGCTCGCCAGGACGCTCGCCGACGCGCCGCCCATCAGCTTGGGCGCGGCCTCACGGCCGATCGACGCGCCCATCCCGATGACCACCTCGGAGATCACCGAGGTGGCCAGGCAGCGGCGGAACGACAGCTTGCCGTCACCGTTCCAGATCGCGTCGTCGATCTCCGAGCGCTCGCCCTTGGTGTAGCGGCGCAGCAGGAACCAGGCGACGCCGCCGAAGGCGCCGGCCACCAGCAGGGAGATGACGCGTCGGGAGGCAGCGGCGTGGTCGACGCTGGCTTCGAAGCTCCCGGTGTGGTAGCCGAAGGCGAGGTGCTGGACGCGGAACAGGATCGCCATCATCAGATCGCCGAACAGGCCGCAGGCGATCCCGGTCGCGGCGATCATCAGCCAGAACACCGGAGTGAGCGCCGCTTCCCCGTCGCTAGTCATGTTCGGCTGTTCCGTGGCGCCCCGGCCGGAGGCAAGCCGCCGCCGGACCAGCGGCCGGGGGCTCCGCTGGCGCTCGTTCTCGCGCGGGCCTCTCATCGCGCCATCACTGTCGCCCCCGACGTGTCTCGTGCGGCGCGGATGAGAGAAGCCGGGCGCTCTGGCCGGCCCGCGCCGCGCACCCGCCAGCTACAGTGTCGCGCGTCACGCCAGCCAGGTACGTCCCGCACCACCCTCTGCAACCCCCGTTACCGAGAACGCCCGCGCTGGGTCCACGCGCTGCCGTTCCAGTGGTCGACCCGGCGGGCACGTAGCGCTGTGGATGATCCTCTCGAGCATGTTCGCCGGCAGGCCCGGACGGCCCCGTTCTCTTGACGTAACGATTTTCGTTGTTTACGATCCTCGATAACAACGATAGTCGATAAGAGGGGTTCCCGATGTCCGCACCTGCCGTCAAGCCGCGCAACCGGCTGCAGCTCATCGCCAACGTGGTCACCTGGGTGTTCTGGTTCGCCGTCCTCGCCACTGGGCTCCGGGTGATCCTTGCCCTGCTAGGCCAGCATCCCTGGTTCGTCCTCGGCGGCCCCGCCGGCACGCCCCCCGCCGCCTGCCTGGAAACCGCGCCACCCCTGCTGCGGCACGCCGGCAGCGGGCTCGGCCAGGCCGGCCTGGCCCCTGGCGTGCGCGCCACCTGGAACGCCGCAAGCGTCTGCACGGCGCATCCCACTCACGGCCAGGCCCTGGCCTTCGCGGTCACCTTGCTGCCCGTTGACCTGCTCCGCCTGGGCACGCTCTACCTGGCGATGCGGCTGGCTCGCACAGCCGCCGGCGACGGCGTCCACACCGCCCGGGCTGCCCGGCTGGTGCTGATCCTCGGCTGGTGGCTGCTGGCCGGTGAGCTGGTGGCCACCTTCGCCGAAGGGTTCGCCCGGGTGAACCTGCTGGGCCAGCTGGTCACCTGGCACGTCGACTGGGCCCACTGGCCCGCGTCCTGGGGAGTGTCATGGCCGGTCGCCTGGATCGGCCTGGGCCTGATCATCTTCGCCCGGGTCATGCGGATCAGCGCAGACATGCGCGCCGACCTCGAGGGGACGGTGTAATGCCGCCCACGGTCCCCGATGCCCACGCCATCGCCATCCACCTCGACACGCTGCTGGCCGAGCGGGACATGACCCTGACCGAGCTGTCCGAGCGGGTCGGCGTCAGCATCGTCAACCTGTCCATCCTGAAGAACGGCCACGCCCGGGCGATCCGGTTCACCACCCTGACGCGCCTCTGCCAGGAACTCGACTGCCAGCCCGGCGACCTGCTCAGCTACCACAACGGCCAGGCCGCAGCAGAACCGGACTCACTTATCTAGAAAGCAGCACAACCGGACTCACTCATCAACGTTGTTCAAGCCGCAGCGCGTCGTGTGAGTCCAGCACGTGCGCGGCGTGGGGACGGCTCCTAAGGCCGGCGCGCAGCGCGCAGCGCAACGGTTACCAGCGGCAGAGTGAACTCGCCAGCCGAGGTCTCTGGCTGGCGGTGCAGGAAATCGCGGATCGCGGCGAGCGTCCTGGCGCGCTCCGCCTCGTCCATCACCAGCATCCGCGAGTGGGTGGCGATTGTGGCGACCAGCGAGTCAGCGCTCCGAAGCTGTCCATTGCCGAACTCGTGCTCCTGCACTGGGGCAAACCAGCTGCTGCCTGCGCGCAGCACGCCCCACTCGGCATCCGCTTCCGGGGCAGCCCGCCAGCCTGACAGCGTTGAACTGCTCTTGCTGATCGCGGTGAGCCCGGCGACCCAGCCGACGCGGTCGTCATCGGTGTTCCACAGCCCGGCGAGCACCCCGCCAGGCGCCAGCACCCTGGCGATCTCCGGCAGCGCCCGGTCCAGGTCGAACCAGTGCATCGACTGCCCGCACAGCACCGCGTCGACGCTCTGGTCCGGCAGCGGGAGCGCCTCGGCGCTGCCTTCCACGGCTCTCACTCCGGGCAGCTCGTGGCGCAACTCGGCGAGCATTGCCTGGTCCGGCTCTACCGCGACGACATCGGCGCCGAGGCGGGCCAGCGCGCCGGTCAGGATGCCGGTCCCCGCGCCCACGTCCGCCACCCGCACCGGCTGCGCGCCGCTGACCGGTGCCAGGCACCAGCGGATTGCCGCTTCGGCGTAGGCAGGGCGGTGGCGCGCGTATTGCCCGGCAGCCGCGCCGAATGAGGAGGCACGCCGCAGCCGGTCAGCCGACTCTGCCGCTGCTTCCAGCCGCTCTGCGCCTGTTTCCACCTGGACATGTTATGACGCGTCGGCTACGGTGCCCCGCCAGCCGTGGGCGCCCAGACAGCACCAAGGGGCATCAGGCCGGTGATCTTGACCCTCCGGATGGCCGTTCACCGGTGCGGGGCGCTTCCGATCGGGAACGCCCAGGCGCGCTATCCTCGGCCGGGCGTCGCGGCAGGTCACGCAGCTGCCGCAGGGGAGTCAGCAGGAAGGTGAGACCGGTCGCGGCGATCAGGGCAGTGAGTATCCATAGCGCAGCCCTGACTCCCAGCACGGTGGCGAGGGCCCCGGCGAGCAGCGCGCCAACGGGCATCATCGCGAACCCGACGGCCCAGGTCGCCGAGATGACCCGGCCGAATATGTCCGGCGAGACGTAGGCCTGCATGAAGCTGTCGACGATCACGTTCCCGATGACGACGACGCAACCGACGCACGCCAGCGCTGCGCAGGCGAACGCGAGCCGCGGTCCGGAGTCCGCGAGCGGCAGCAGCAGCGCGAAGCACAGGCCGCCCGGGACGGCGAAGATCATCGTCCGCGCTGTGCCGAACCGCCGTCCCAAGGGCCGGGCGGCAAGTGCGCCGAGGACGCCGCCCATCCCGAGGCTGGCCATGACGAGCCCGGCGGCTGCCGCGGATAGCCCGACGGTGCGGACCAGGAAGACGACGAGGAGGGCATCGACACCGGTGAGGGCCAGGTTGCCGAGCGACGAGAACGCCGTCATCGCACGCAGGTAGGGATCGTGCCAGGCGAAACGAAGACCGTCGAGCACGCCTCCGGCAGCCGGGTCATCCGACCGGCGATCCCGCGGTGGCTGCATGGCGGTCAGGCAGCAGAACGAGACAGCGAAGCTCACCGCGTCGGCCAGCAGCCCGGTCACGGGCCCGCCTGCCTGGGCGAGCAGCCCGCCGAGTCCTGGCCCGCCGATCTGGGCGACCTCGCGGCTGCCCAGTAGCTTGGAGTTCCCCTCAGTAAGGTCCCCCTCGTCAACTACCCCTGGGAGCAGGACCTGGTAGGCAGTGTTGAAGAACACTGACGCCGCACCGGCGACCAGCACGACCGCGATGAGCTGCGCCACGCTCAGCACCCCGCACCAGGCCGCGACCGGGACGCTCGCGTACACCACCACCGAGACCGCATCACTGGCCAGCATGACGCGCCGGAGCGGTAGCCGGTCGACCCACGCCCCGGCCGGAACGCCGATAATGACCCAGGGCAGCCAGACCATCGCGGTCAGCAGCGTGACGATGAACGTGCTGGCGTGCAAGGTGTCGATGGCCACCAGCGGCACTGCGAAGACGGCGACGGAATTGCCGACCTCGCTGAGGCTCTCCCCGGTCCAGAACAGGCGGAAGTTCCGCTGCCGCAACAGGCCGCCCCGTCGGCCGGTCATCGCCGGGGGCTGACGCCGGTGAAGAAGAATATCCGGGCGGCAGGCACGTCAGGCGGCTGCGGTGGCGCGCTCGTCCCACGTATATCCCGCGCAGCGCCGCTCATCTTATTCCCGCTTCTCTCCCGTCCTCCTCGTAGCTGTCTGTCCTTGGCCGAGTCCGCCGTGTCCAGGCTCGCGAAGCGACTCGCGTCAGCGGGCTTGGCCTTGGCTCGGCGGACTCGGCCAAGATCATCGAACAGCGAGGAGGACCACCTGCTTGCAAAGGTGGTGGCTGCAGCCGCCTGACATGCGACTGCCGAGGTCACCTCCACTTCGGTTACGCCGTGAGCGACCGCGACTGACCGCTGGCGACCGTCCTATCGGGCACGTGGCGGGCACGTAGCGGGTTATGCGGACTGTCAGTTTGGGAAGCGGAGCAGCTACGCCTGATCGGATGACTGACCTGCCGATCCTGGTGGACTGGAGTGGCCGTAGCTGACCCCTGGGGACCCTGCCAGTATCCAGTTCATCACGGCTGCGAGCGCCAGCCACGCGGTGCAGATGGGCAGCTCTCCCCAGCCCACAGCGGGACCGGGACTCGGCAAGGTAGTCCCCTCCGCGGGGAAGGGCGGGTTACCATCAAGCCACCTGAACGCCGCGACATAGGTCAGAACCATCAGCGCCACACCCGCGACCCAGACACCGATCCACGCACACCACTGGATGCCGTCGCGCGGCTCTCTCCTGCCGAAGCGGGTGAGCCCGGCGACCAGCATTGCGATAGCCAGCAGTATCTATACCGCCGCTGCCAGCGCGGCCACCGCGATGATCACCCCGGGCTCCCCATTCCATTGGGGGAACGAGATCACGCCGCTGGCGCACTCGTCGCTGCACGTCTGGGTGGTCATGGCAAAGGCGTAACCGGCCCCACTAGCTCCTAGCGCCACCCACAGAAGCGACAGCGACCACACCCAGCTACGACCCCGCAGCCCCTCTATGACCAGTGCCAACGCGCCGCGAGATGAAGGCCGTCGCCTGCCGGGCGGACTGGCCTTGCCGCTGACCGAGCTTGCATGAGGCACAGGCCCAGGATAATCACAAGATCAGCTCATTCCGGCGTTCCACACCTCCCTTGTCCTCGTCATGGGGCGCCATCGGGGGGCACCTAGAGGGCTCGGATCGGCTCGGGTGATGTCAGGGCGAGGGTGTCGCGGCTGTCGGTGGTGTCCTAGCAGGCTCTGTTCTGACGAGGTTGCCGATGTTGAAGCGCCAGGAGTTGGCTGACCGGGGATCCGCGATCTGGAGCGCGAGGTCGTCGCGGGCGCCATCGGCGTAGTCGATCGCCACCTCGGCGAGCCCGGTGTCGATCGGGCTGGCGGTGAAGGTGGCCGTCGCCAGCCCAGCCCGCGCGTCGGCCGAGTGACGGAGGGCGGCGGTGGTGAGGCGGACGGACCCGTCACCGTAGTCGCTGTAGGTCGTCGCATACAGGCCAGTCATGTCGCGCTGCGCGAGTGCCCTGAGGTAGCAGCGGACAGCGCCTGCCTGCCCGGCGGCGGGCTCACCGCGCACCCGCAGCGGCCAGGAACAGGACAGCTCGGGAGCGGAACGGCTTTCGGTGTTCCCCCATGCCCAGGCGCCCGCCACCAGGAGGCAAACCACGCCAGCCATCGCCGCTATCCCCCGGTAGCGCCCGCGAATCCTAAGCACGATATTCCCAGCGCCAGAACCGATATCCCCAGCGCCAGACCCGATATCCCCAGCGCCAGACCCGCTGCATTCGCACATGTTAGGCAGGTCCGGGGACTACCTTGATCCATCTTCCTCACAGGGGCCAAAATCCAGGTTAGTGGACGCCGGGTCCATACACTCGCACTATCAGCTTGGAAAACTGTACAGTACGGCCGCTGATGCCACCTGACCAGCAAGTCTGAATGCCCGCCAGGTACCGTCGCTGACCGCTCAGCACCCTGGCTAATTGCACGCTAATTGCACGGCGTGGCTGCCTTAATCCGGATAACTGGCCGAGATGACCGAAGGTGACTGGTGCAGGCATGTCAGCAGGTGACCTTCCCGGCGCCCGGCCCGCATCGCCCGCGTGTAGACGGTGGCGGTGAGAGACCCGGGCGGGTCGGCATCTGCGGGGCCGCGGAAGCGAGACACCCGGCCGATACGTATGACGAGCGGATCAGCGGCGCATCCGTCCATGGCGGCGGCAGCGGTCTGAGCGCTGGTGCCCGGCCGGAATATGACCTGCAACTGAAACGGCGGCCCGCATTGTCCGCCGCACGCTTGATTGCTACATGAGGCGAGTGCAAGGCACAGGCCAAGCAGGACCGGCGCTAGCAGCCCGCCGGTCGTAATGGCGGCCCAGGTGCGGGTTAGCCTGCCCATGACACCTTGCTTCCGACTGCTCATTATCCGTCCGGGCAATGGTTGCAGACGGTCCCAGGCTTCTAGTCTGCCCCGTACTTCTCGCAGGCGCCAGGTCCCAGGGGGTGAACGGCTGGGGCGCTCCCGCACCCTCCTGTCTTGCTGATCATGCCGTCTGCCGTCGACCCGCCCGTCAGGGAGCGGCCTGTTCTGCTGGGCTTGCCCCTGGTCGATGGCAGACGGGATGATCAGGCTCCACCCTCAGCCAGCAACAACCGTGGCCGCTGAGGTAGCGATCATCCCGGAGCCGGAGTGCCCCACCGGAGGGAGCGGGTTTAACAGGCCATTACCGCTCTAGCCAGGGGCGTCATGTCTAGCGGGGCGGCTGTGGCGCCGGAGACCGCTACGAGCCAGAGCAGCCCGGCGCCGCCGGCGAACGAACCGGCCAGGACCAGGCAGCTGACCCGTTGAGGTAGGCGGCCGACTCGACCACGAAGCCCGCGTCACGCTGCGCCGCGCTGTCAGCACCGCCGCCGGGGCAGCCGGCGAGGAGGAGTTCTTCACCCGCCTCCGGGAGGCGGGAGTGCTCGTGCGGGCCCGGCTCAGCATCCTGCACGGCCACCAGACCTGGATGAAAGAGGCAGGCCATCTCCGACCTGCTGCGAGCGGAGCGCACGGGCCACCTGGTGCCCGGCATACGCGGCGTCTACGGGCACGTCTCCCCGGCCATGCGCGCCGACCTCAAAGGCGCGCTGCAAGAACGCTG
>Ga0302324_100006148_pt1 | contig 25996 bp, 23 predicted proteins | sample Palsa_T0_1_FD_201949 | JGI IMG/M metagenome (GOLD analysis project Ga0302324, IMG submission 201949) | Peat permafrost microbial communities from Stordalen Mire near Abisko, Sweden - Palsa_T0_1 | ecosystem: Environmental > Terrestrial > Soil > Palsa > Peat permafrost | place: Sweden: Abisko... | reverse complement strand
ATTGGAACTAATAAGGCCATAATGGTGTCTAACTTGGCGGGACTGGACTAGGGATGGAATTCTTCCGCAGCGTCAACGTTGATTGGATGGGAAAGGCGAAGTACTTCGTGTCGTGCTCGCTGCTCCTGCTGATCGTCGGCTGGATCTCGATATTTCGCGATGGAGGGCCGCGCTACGGAATTGATTTCCGCGGCGGCACGCTCGTTTACGTGCGCTTTGCCTCCGCGCCTCCGATCAATCAAATCCGCAAGGGCCTTCAGGACGCTGGCCTGGCCAACAGCACCATTCAGCAGATCAGCGATATCTCCAACGCCTCGTCAAATAACGACGTCGTAATTGGTCTCGATCTGCGGGGGCAGGGAGACGAATCCATTGACGCGGGTAAGCAGGCGATTCTAGGCGTGCTACAGAAAACATTCGGCGTGCAAGGAGCCAAGCCTGATTTCAATTCCGTGACTCCGTCCGCCTTGGCAACATTCTTGACCCAAAAAGACCCGCTATCTCTTGGCGCTGCCGCGGGCGATCGCTATAACCAGCTCGCGAGACAGCTCACGGACGAACGCGACAAAGACCATGGCGGAATCCTTACGAATTTCGATGACTTGAAAAGCGTTCCCGCCGTGAACGCCACGCTGCTCGGCGAGTTGCGCGATTCCTTCTCGCTCGGCACCTTCGCCATCCGCGACGTTGAGGTGGTCGGGCCCAAGGTGGGAGCCCAGCTACGCAAGCAGGCCATTTTTGCTACCCTCTATGCGTTGGCGGGCATGTTGATATATATTGCCATCAGATTTGAGTGGGTGTATGGGGCCGCGGCAGTGATTGCCGTCTTTCACGACGTGCTTATCACGCTCGGGCTGTTCTCTCTCTTTCGATTTGAGATTTCGTTGACGGTGATTGCGGCATTGCTGACTCTCGTTGGATATTCGATGAACGACACCATTGTCATCTTCGATCGCGTGCGCGAAAATCTCCGGCTCATGCGCCGCGAGCCTCTCGAAGCCATTGTCAACAAGTCCATCAATCAAACTCTTTCGCGGACGATCCTGACGAGCGGTCTGACGTTTCTGACCGTGCTCGTCCTCTTCCTCATGGGCGGGGAGGTACTCCGCAGCTTCTCTTTTGCTATGGTGGTGGGAGTTGTGATAGGAACATACTCCAGTTTCGGCATTGCCGCCCCCATCGTGGTGGTTTGGAGCAAGTTTAGGGGTCAGAGAAGTGTCGCTCGCGCTGGATCCGCAGCCTAAGCGCGCAGCGATTGCAGGGAGGGTAAGCCATGTTCGACGATCTGGTTGAATCAACTGCTGTCGCGAAGAGAACGAACAAAAGCTGGACGGTACTGCTTTCCGCGATCATCCAGGGTGGGATTCTCTTCGTGCTGATTTTGATTCCACTGATATACACGGAGGCGCTGCCGAAGCAGTTGCTCACAACGTTCCTGGTCGCGCCCGCTCCTCCTCCGCCACCACCACCTCCAGCCGCAGCGGTTCAGCGAATCGTGAAGCCGATCGCCCGCATTATCCAGGCTGGGAAAATGATGGCGCCGACCGTCATTCCGAAAAAAGTGGCGATGATTAAGGAAGAAGAGCTGCCGCCGGACGTTGGCGCAGTCGGAGTTGTCGGCGGGGTTCCGGGCGGAATCGCGGGCGGGCAGGCCGGCGGAGTGCTCGGCGGTATCATCGGCGGCACAGGCTCGAATCTACCGCCACCGCCGAAACCGACGCAGCAGAGAATCCGCGTCGGAGGCAACGTGCAGTCCGCGAAAATGATTCGCCAAGTTCAGCCGGTCTATCCGCAGATCGCCAAAACGGCGCACGTTTCGGGGACTGTCCTTCTGCATGCCATCATCTCGAAGGACGGTTCCGTTCAGGAACTCCAGTACGTTTCCGGCCCGCCGCTGCTTATGAAGGCTGCGATGGACGCGGTCCGCGAGTGGCGTTATCAGCCTACGCTGCTGAATGGCGAGCCAGTGGAAGTAGAAACCACGATTTCCGTTATCTTTTCTCTGGGTGGATAGGGCCGGCGCGGCTCCGGCGTCGCCGGAGTTGTGCTGGGTAGGACGCTTGGGTTGCCGGCAGAGTTTCGCTGCCGAAGATTGGATTTTGAAAGTCTCTGAGGAGGATTGAAGGACATGCTAGCGAACACTCTATGGGCAAGTCTCTTGATGTTGCAGGGCGGCGGCAACGCGGACGTCGGTTGGGACCTGGTGACCATGTGGCACAACATGGGCATCCCGGCGAAGGCTGTCGTCGTGCTTCTGTTTGTGATGTCGGCCTGGTCGGTCGGCATCATGATTGACCGTGCGTTGATGTTCAGTGCGGCGCGCAAGCAGTCCCGCGTATTTGTTCAGCAGGTGGCGGGCGCGCTGAAGGACAATAAGCTCGACGAAGCGATCTCGATCGCCGAGCGCAATAAGAAGAGCCACATCGCCAAGGTCGTTGCCACCGGCTTGTCCGAATTTCAGGCGGCGTCGGCGCAGGTCAGCGATGAGGAAGTTATCGAAGCAGCCCGGCGCGGTCTCGAGCGCTCGGTCGCCATCGTGCACGCCGAAATGAAGCGCGGCCTTTCCGGCCTCGCGACTATCGGTTCGACGGCTCCCTTCGTCGGCCTCTTCGGCACGGTCGTCGGCATCATCAACGCGTTCAAAGGCATTGCGAGCAGCAAAGCGACCGGTCTCTCGGCCGTGGCCGGCGGTATTTCGGAAGCCCTCGTGACCACCGCTCTCGGTCTGCTCGTCGCCGTGCCTGCGGTGTGGACGTTCAACTATTTCACGAACAAGGTCGAAGCCTTCGACGTCGAGATGGACAATTCCTCGATGGAGTTGATCAATTACTTCATCACGCGACGGGGCGGAAAGAAGTAGCAAATGGCTTATAAGCCCAAAGCACCACCGGTGATGTCGACTCCGAACGTCATACCGATGGCCGACATCATGCTCGTGCTCCTCATCATTTTCATGGTGGTCACGCCCATGTTGCAGAAGGGCGTCTCCGTGGATATGGCGAAGGTGGAAAATCCCGAAGACATGCGGGACGCCGATAAAGATGATGCCATTCTCATCGCGGTGACTCGGGACGGACGCTACTTCCTCGGGACCACACAAATTAGCCTCGATGACATCACGAACAAGGTGAAAGACCTGCTCGCCAACCGCCTCGACAAGACCGTCTTCGTCAAGAGCGACGCTCGCGCGAAATACGGCGAAGTCGTCAAAGCGGTCGATGAGGTGCGTTCCGCCGGCGTGGACAATCTCGGTTTGCTGACCGATAAGCTCGATACGGGCCGCAAAGCGCCTCCTCCGCCGCCGACGGGACAGTAAAGTTTTGCGATAAAGGAGCTCCTCCATGGGGATGGCAGTTGGTGGAAGTAAAGGCGGCGCAATGGCGGAAATGAACGTCGTGCCGCTCATCGACATCTTGCTCGTGCTGATCATTATTTTCATGGTGATCACGCCGACGGTGCCGAAGGGCCTCGACGCTCTCGTGCCCCAACCCGCGCCTCCGAATCAGAAAGAAGATCCGGCTCTCTTGGCGAAAACGATCGTCGTTCAGGTCACGGCGAGCGGAAAAGTCCTGATCAACCAGGACGAAACCACTTGGGATCAGCTCGGACCGCGAATCGACGACATCTTCAAGCAACGCGCCGAGAAAGTGGCGTTCGTCAAGGGTGAGGATTCCGTGGACTTTGCCGAAGTGGCCCGTGCGATCGACATCATGCGGGCCAACGGCGTCGACAAAGTCGGTCTCATTACCGCGAAAGTTGAGGCGGGTCAGTAGTCGCGGTGTGTTCGAAAGCCTTCTTCTATCGCGAAACTGAATTCTGTTTGCGGGAGAAGTAGATTTCGCAGCGGGACGCCGGCCGAGAATTCTCAAGGAGAAATTGGAATGGAGCGCAAGCCCTGCAGTCGGTACACCCTCGTACTGCTTCTTGCCGCGCTAGCCGCCACGGCGGGCTGCAGCAAGCTCAAAGCCCGGGATCTACTCAACAAGGGCGTTCAGGCGTACAAGGGCGGCCAGTTCGATCAGGCCATCGAAGACTTCAAGCAGTCGAAGGAGCTCGATCCGAGCCTCCTGAACGCGCGGCTTTATCTCGCCACCGCTTACTCGTCGCAGTACATCCCTGGCGCTCCCTCGGATGAAAACGTTCGCATGGGAAACCAGGCGATCGACGAGTACAAGCAAGTCCTCGATGTCGATCCGAATAATCTCTCCGCGATTGACGGCATCGGCGCCATCCTCTACAACATGGGCGGCACACCCTACGATCCGAAGAAATTCGAAGAGTCGAAGACCTATCACGAAAGGCACATCCAGATTAAGCCAGACGATCCCGAGCCTTACTACTGGATCGGTGTAATTGATTGGTCTCTTTCGTACCGCGGAAACAAAGACATGCGGGCCGAATACAACGCGAAGGGGAAGAAGCCCGTCAAGGATAGCGACCCAATGCCGGTGCCGTTGGCCACGGACTTTCAGACTAAGTTCGGCTCGATCATTGACGAGGGCATCACGAACCTGAAAAAAGCCATCGAGCTGCGGCCCGACTACGACGACGCCATGGCGTATCTGAACCTGCTATATCGCCAGAAAGCTGATACCGAATTGACCGCCCAGGCTCACGACGCCGACGAAAAAATGGCCGACGAGCTGGTGGACAAGGTGAAGGCCATCAAGCAGAAAAAGATGGAGAACCCACAGGGATCTTCATAGGCAGCGAACTTCGAATCTAGCTGGCCGGCTGGACCTTCGTGGTTCAGCCGGCCTTTTGTTTTTTGACGCGCTGATATAATCATTTCTCGATTGCTGAATTTTGCGGTGAACCGGCCTTGACAACTTTCTCCATCGAAAATTTTGGGTGCCGGGCCACGCAAGCGGATGCCGCGGCGATCGAGCGGCAGTTGCTCGACCAGGGACTGCTGCGCGCGAGCGGCCATCGCGACGCCGAAATCGTAGTGCTGAACACGTGCACCGTCACGGCCGCGGCGGACGCGCAGGCGCGCGATGCCATCCGCCACATTCACGCGGCGAATCGCGGCGCCCGCATCCTGGTCACCGGCTGCTATGCGCAGCGGGCGCCCGAGGAGTTGGCAAGTCTCGATGGCGTCGAGTGGGTTGTCGGCAATTCTCATCAATCCGCGATTCCGGATTTGGCGGTGATTCCGGATTTGGCTATTCGCACCGCAAGCGCGGGCTCGCAGGCGGTTCTTCGCGCTCCGGATTTTGTCCCGGCGTCCATTCTGGGAGATGACAGCCTTTCGCTTAAGCGCGGACCCGCGAAGATTTTGACGGGCGATATTTTTGAACAAACGGAAGTGATGGTCGCGCCCGTAGAAGGCAACGAATTCGAACGAACCCGCCCGACGCTGAAGATTCAGGATGGCTGCAATAACCGCTGCGGGTACTGTGTGATTCCCTTCGTTCGCGGAAAAAGCCGAAGCCTTGCGCCGGACCGGGGAGTCGCCGAGATTGCGCGCCTTGTGTCAGCAGGCGCGCGCGAAATCGTCTTAAGCGGAATCAATCTTGGCAGCTATGGCAGGGATTTGGCGCCTCGCGCCTCGCTCGAGGAGCTTCTCCGCCGCGTCATGGCGGAGACTGCGCTCGATCAACTGCGGCTCAGCTCGATTGAGCCGATGGACGTAACGCGCGATTTCGTGGAAATGATCGCTTCGGAACGCCGGTTCGCGCGGCACTTTCACATGCCGTTGCAATCGGCGTCCGATCGCATCCTAAAAGCGATGCACCGGTGGTATCGCGCTGCTCACTACGAGCGCCGCGTCGAAATCATTCGGGAGTTGCTGCCCGGTGCCGCGATTGGCGCGGATGTGATCGCCGGATTTCCGGGCGAGACAAATGAGGAGTTCGCCGCCACTTTCGAATTCATCGAGCGCTTGCCGTTCACGTATCTCCACGTTTTCTCGTTTTCCGCGCGTCCCGGCACTGCTGCGGCAAATTTGGGGCATGAAGTTGCGCCGCCGGTGATTCGAGAGCGCGCACGCGCTCTTCGCGCGCTTGGCGAGCGGAAGGCGGCGGAATTTCGCGCCGCGCAGGCGGGCCACGTCGTGCGCGCCTTGACGCTGAGGCGGAAAGGCGAGGGCTGGACGGAAGCGCTCTCGGAAAATTATTTGAAGCTGCGCGTCGCGGGCGATTGGCCTGCAAACGCGTGGCTCGATGTTCGCGTGGCTTCTGACGGCTTGCTTGCAACCGCGCAAGCGATTGGCAATTAATTCTCGAAGATTACCTGGGCGAATGCGATGTTGCCGCTATGCGTGATCGAAAGCGAAATGTTTTTGACACCGATGCGCGCCGCGAATTCTCCGGCAACGCCGCTAAGGCGCAGCGTAGGTTTCCCGCCGGGCAGATTTGTCACCTCGATGTCCACCCAGCGCACGCCGCGCGCCCAGCCTGTGCCGAGCGCTTTCATCGCCGCTTCTTTCACGGCGAATCGCCCGGCGTAACGCTCAAATGGATTTCTGTGCCGCTCGCAATATTCGATTTCGAGGGGCGTGAAAATCCGCTCGATAAAGCGGCGGCCATTGCGCTTGATGGCCGCTTGGATCCGGTCGATCTCCGCGATGTCCACGCCCATCCCGACGATCACGCGCGCCCTCTTTGCACCGCGGCAATCGCGCGCCCGCGGCTCCGTGGAATTATAATGGAAAGCGCGCACGCGCGGCCGCTTCCCATCGCGAGAGCATAAAATCATGACACCCACCGGCACTCACCGCCGCGCGAAGACAACCCGCCGGAAACGCCGCGGCGCAAACGCTGCGCGCGCGACAAATTTGGATCGACATTGGGCGATTCGCAAGTCCGGGCGCGTCACGATCCTTCAGTCTGCGGCGCTCAGTAAACAAAAGTGGCTCGCGCACGGATTCAGCACGCGAGCCGGCGGCGCAAGCTCGCTCCCGGCTTCGGATACCTCGCGGAAAATTGCCGCGGGAATTTTGAATCTTGGCTTTTCCGATTGGGACGTTCGGGCGAGTGTTGAAGAGAATCGTCTCCGCTTCCCGAAAGCCCTCGGAGCCGCCGGCATGAAAATGGTGCCTCTCCGGCAGTTTCATTCCGACGTCATTCACGCGATTGATTCCGCGCCAGCCGAAACGCTGCGCGGCGATGCGCTCATCACTCGAACGCCAGGACTCTTGCTCGCCGTACAAACTGCCGATTGCATTCCAATTCTTCTCGCCGATCCGAAAAATCGCGTCGTCGCTGCAATTCACTCAGGCTGGCGCGGAACTCTCAAGCGCATCGCCGAAAAAACAGTCGGCCGCATGCGGATGCTTTTCGGTTCGCGGCCAGAGAGCATCATCGCGGCGCTGGGGCCCGGGATCGGGCGCTGCTGCTACGAAGTCGGTCCCGAAGTGGTGAAAGAGTTCGCGAGCCAGTTTGATGCGGCGCGTGATTGGTTCGACGGGCCATACGATGCACTTGTCTCGGGCGAAGATCCGAATCCGCTTCCCTGGCTCTCGATGATGCCGCCGGGACATCAGCCGCCTGAACCCCGCGCGCAACTCGATCTGCATGCCGCGAACCGCGCCATTCTCGAAGGCGCGGGTGTTCTCGCAAGGAATATTGATGCGAGCAGCTTTTGCACGTCCTGCCGCACCGATTTGTTCTTCAGTTATCGCCGCGAAAAAATAACCGGGCGCCTGATGGCTGCAATCGGGATTCTCTGAAAGTAGCTGCCGGGAGAATGCGTTCAGGGCCGCAGAATATCGGTTTGATTCATGGAAACCAGGCGGTAACGCAAGCCTCGCCAGCGAATTTGCCGCGTCGCGAGCGACACGCAGAAATTCCAGAAGAAAAGGAACGGCACCACGGGCGCAAGAGCAGTCCAGCTCCAACTCCACTCGTGCATCTTCACCTTCCACTCCGGCAGAAGTTCGGTGATCGCGATCGTTCGCAGCGCGCCTTTCATCGCCGCGAGCAACGGAATCAAGAGCGTGAACACCGCAAGAGAAATCCACGGATCGCCTGACACAAATTTGGAGAACGTGATCGCCAGGGCGGTCAAGAAAGTGATGACGTAGGAAAAATGTGCGATCGCGCCGCTCAGCCAGATCTTTGGCGAATAAACGCGCGTCAAAATAATCTGGCGGTTGGTGAACTCGACCAGCTCGCTGAATGTCGCTGCGTAAGGCGTCGGCGTGATGCATTCCGGCACGAAAACAATCGGCATGCCCGCGCCTCGAACCGCATTCGTCAGCGCCAGATCGTCGGCAACTGCGCCGCGCCAGAAATTATCGGTTCCGATTTCAAGAAATGTCATCCGGCGAATTGCCGTTCCCCCGCCCCAGCAAAAATTCTGCGCGTGGTCGCCGAGCATTGTCGCGATGGATGCATTCCAGACCGATCCCAGCGCGCTCGCCAGCGCACTTTTCTTCGGCGCGCGCATCGGAAGCAGCCAGCGATAGGTCGTGGCCGCGCCGATTCTGGGATCGCCAAGCGGCGTAATCAGTTTGATGAGCCAGCCGCGGCTCGGCAGCGTATCCGCGTCGGTAAAGACAATCACTTCGAACGCCTCATCCAGTTGATCGATCACCTTGGAGAGGTTGTTCACCTTTTCGCCGCGGCCCAGCGGCGGGCCGGCAATCACGACGTTGATTTTCCTCTGCGTCGAAGCCTTGATTCGCTCGATCGCTTTCATCGCCGGATCGCTGTTCGATGCCACCGCAAAAAAAATCTCGTAGTTCGGATAATCGAAGTGCGTCAGGCACATCAGCGTGGCGTCGAGCCCGGCATCCGCGCCCTTGCACGGGCAGATCAACGCGACTTTCGGATTGTAGAAACCCGCGTGCGTCGCGAGCCGCCGCCGCACCATGCCCAGCCACGCAAATCCGTTCCAAAGCGAATAGAGCCCCTGGAGAATTTGCTGGCAGACCAGGATGTAAAAGATCTGCAGCATTTCCAGTCAGAATATCACCTTGAAACATCTCGCGGATTGCGCGCCATTTGAGTCTGTAGCTTCATAGGCACGGGAGGGGGCCGGACGCGCAGCAATACATGTCCTGTCACGTGCCTCGAGGCTGAAGCGTGGGGTCATTTCTTGACACGAGCTAGGTGCGACTCTACACTTTCGGTAAATTTTAGTTCCAGTTCAGCCTATGGAGGAAACACCATGTCTGCCCCTGCTCAAGTTCCTATAGATGAAGCAAAGTTGCACGCATTCCTCGGTCAAGCCATCGGCGAGATGGGCGCAGCGATCAACGCGGCGCTCATTCTGATTGGCGACAAACTCGGTCTCTACAAAGGAATGGCCGGCGCGGGACCCATGACTTCCGAAGAGCTGGCAAAAAAAACTGGGTTGTCTGAGCGCTATGTGCGCGAATGGCTGTCGGCGCAAGCGGCGGGAGGTTTCGTCACCTACGATGCCGCGACTAAGAAATTCACACTACCGCCGGAGCAGGCATTTGCCTTGGCGGTCGAAGAGAGTCCCGTTTTTCTACCAGGTTTTTTTCAAGTTGTTTCCGCGGTCATAAAAGATGTGCCTAAGATCGAGGAAGCGTTTCGGAGCGGCAAAGGCCTCGGCTGGCACGAGCACGACCACGATCTCTTCCACGGCACCGAGCGCTTTTTCCGCCCGAACTATCGAGCGCATCTGATCGGTGAGTGGATTCCCGCGCTCGAGGGCGTCGAGGCGAAATTGAAAGCGGGCGCGCGTGTCGCCGATGTCGGCTGCGGCCTTGGCACCTCGACGATTTTGATGGCGCAGGCTTACCCGCAATCGACTTTCATCGGCTTCGACTACCACGATCGGTCGATCGAGCTCGCGCGGGAAGCGGCGGCGCGCGCCGGCGTCAGCGACCGCGTCAAATTTGAAGTCGCAGCCGCGAAAAAGTTTCCCGGCAAAGACTACGATCTCGTCGCGTTTTTCGATTGCCTGCACGACATGGGCGATCCGGAGGGCGCGGCGCGGCACGTCTTGCAGTCGCTCGGCCGCGACGGCACCTGGATGGTCGTCGAGCCTTTCGCGAACGACCGGCTTGAAGACAATCTCAATCCAATCGGCCGCGTTTTTTATTCCGCGTCGACGACGCTTTGCACTCCCGCGTCGCTCTCGCAGGAAGTTGGGCTGGCGCTTGGCGCGCAAGCCGGCGAGGCGCGGCTCTCGGCGATTCTCAGGGCGGCGGGCTTCAAGAGCGTTCGCAAAGCGGCACAGACGCCGTTCAACATAGTCCTCGAAGCGCGGCCTTAGCGCTTCGAGGCCGGCGTTCGCGAGCCACTGCGAGAAGCCGCGAAAAACTTCGTAACGCGCGAACGCAAATTCAGTTTCGCGGCAAGCGAACGAAATATTAGTTTCGCGGCAAGCGAACGAAATATTAGTTTCGCGGCAAGCGAACGAGATATCAATTTTCGCGGCGCGCCGAAAAAACCTTCTTCAGCACTCTCTCCGCCGCGCCCTGGAGTTGTGCCTGAAATCGTCCGGCGGCGCGACGCGCCTGCTCGAGCATCGACGGATCGACAAGCAGCCCGCAACGGTCCACGAACGGCCCCGAGGAAAAATTTCTCGCGCCGCCGGCGGAACGCTCCGTGCCTGCGCGCGACGCGATCGCTTCGTACAAGTCGTAGTCGCGCGCGAATTCGCCGAATTCCTCTTCGCTCCAACGCATCGCGCGGCCCAGCGCGACTATAAACTCCTCGCGAAATAAATTGAGCGCAGCGGTGTGAGCCGCCAGTTCGCGCCCTGTCATCGACGCCGGCCGCGCGGCCGGACCCTTTTTCCGTGAGCCGCGTGCGCCCCGCTTGCCCGTCGTTTTGCGCGCCCTTTTCTTCGTTGCCGCGGTGGCCGGCAACCCGAGTCCCAGGCGGCGCGGCAACGCTTCATCGACGTGCGTCACCATCGCGAGCAGAGCTTCACGCCGGACCGATGCCATCAAGTCGCGGTAGAGCGCCGGTTGCGTGATCACACCGGCGCGATTCTGATCCTTCGCATAAGATTGGAGGAAGCGCGCGACCAGCGCTTCGCGATCGAGCGCCGCCAGCAACTGATACGCCGTTTCTTGCGCGCGCACTACAATTTGCCGTGGGGTGAATCGCATGGCGAATTTCCTAGCTGTACGCGATTCGCCCAACCCGCGCAATAAAAAAAGGCGGGTCTGTGACCCGCCCCTTCGAACTATTGATGTGAAAATCGACTGCGATTAGTGGACCGGAGGAGTCGCCGGGCGGATTTCGCCGCGGCGGCCGCCGCCACTGATCGGCCGAATCGGCTTCTCGATTTTGCCGATGGCAATTTCGATGGCCTGTTCGACGGTGCGAACGAAGTGGATCTTCAGCCCTTCCAGCATTTCGGGAGTCAAATCCTCCTTCAAGTTCGGCTCGTTCTCCGACGGCAGAATCACTTCGCGGATGCCGGCGCGCTTGGCGCCGAGCACCTTTTCCTTCACGCCGCCAATCGGCAGGACGATTCCGGTGAGCGAGATTTCTCCCGTCATCGCAACGCGCGGCCGGACAGGCTGCCCGCTGAGCAAACTGACGAGAGCTGTAACCATCGCCGCGCCCGCCGACGGGCCGTCCTTCGGTATCGCGCCCGACGGAACGTGAATGTGCAGGTCCGATTTGCGGAAGAAATCGGGATCGATTCCGTATTCTTCAGCATGAGCGCGAACCCAACTCAACGCGGCGCGCATCGATTCCTGCATCACCTCGCCGAGATGGCCGGTCATTGTGAATTGCTTGCCGCCCCGCATCGCCGTGGCTTCGATGAAGACGATGTCCCCGCCAACCGGAGTCCACACGAGCCCGACGGACACGCCGGGCTTCTGCACGCGCTCCTCGACTTCTTTTTCGAGGCGGTATTTCGGAACGCCGAGCGTTTCGTGAACCAACTCGGGCGTGACGATTTGCTTCTCCGTCTTGCCCTCGGCGATGCGCCGCGCTTGCTTGCGGATTAGGTTCGCGATCTCGCGTTCGAGATTGCGGACGCCCGCTTCCCGCGTGTAGCTGTGAATGATTTCACGCAACGCCTCGTCGGTGAATTCGATCTGCTCGCCGAGCTTCAATCCGTGCTCCGCCGTTTGGCGCGGAATCAGAAAGCGCTTGGCGATATGGATTTTCTCTTCCTCGGTGTAACCGGGAAGCTCGATGATCTCCATGCGGTCGCGCAAGGGCTCCGGAATCGGATCCATCCAGTTGGCCGTGGCGATGAAGATGACCTTCGAGAGATCGAACGGAACGTCGAGATAGTGATCGCGGAACGTCGAATTCTGTTCCGGGTCGAGCACTTCCATCAACGCCGCCGCTGGATCGCCGCGGAAATCGCGGCCGAGCTTGTCCACCTCGTCGAGCATGAGGACCGGGTCCATCGTCTCGGCGCGACGGATGTTCTGAATCACTTGTCCCGGCAGTGCGCCGATGTAAGTCCGGCGATGGCCGCGGATTTCGGCTTCGTCGTGCATACCGCCGAGCGAGACGCGGACGAATTTTCGGCCCATGGCTCGCGCGATGGATTTGCCGAGAGAAGTCTTGCCGACGCCCGGAGGCCCGACGAAGCAAAGAATCGGACCCTTCATTCCCGGCTGAAGTTTTTTCACCGCGAGGTAGTCGAGAATTCGCTGCTTCACCTTTTCGAGATCGTAGTGATCTTCGTTGAGGATTGTCTCGGCCTTCGCGATGTCAATGTCTTCCGTGCCGGAAGTCTTGTTCCATGGCAGCGAGGTCATCCATTCGAGGTACGTCCTCGCGACCATGTACTCAGCTGAAGCCGGCGTCATGCGCGCAAGGCGCTTCAGTTCGCGCTCGCACTCTTTCTTGGCTTCGGCGGACATGCCCGAGGCTTCGACTTTATTGCGAAGCTCGTCCACCTCGGCTTGCGAATCGTCGCCGTCGCCAAGTTCCTTCTGAATCGCCTTCATTTGTTCGCGAAGCAGGAATTCGCGCTGGCCTTGATTGACTTGCTCCTGCACCTGCTCCGAAATCTTATTCCGAAGTTCGAGTACTTCGCGTTCCTTGGCCAACTCGCGAATAAGAATCTCGAGACGGCTGCGGACACTCGAAGTTTCGAGCAACTCCTGGCGCAACATCGTCGAAAGCGACGGCAACGTCCCGGCGATGAAATCGGCGAGGCGTCCCGGCGAATCGATGGTCGAGACGACATTCTGCAAATCGTCGGAGAGTTGCGGCGAACGAGCCACGACGTCGCGGAAGAGCTCTTGCGCGTTGCGAACGAGCGCAGTCAATTCCGAGTCAAGCTGGGTTTCGAGATCGGGCTGCTGTTCGACCTTGGCGCGTAGGAAAGGCTTGATGCCGAGAATCTCCTCGACGCGAATGCGGTGCAAGCCTTCGAGGAAAGCGACAACGTTTCCGTTGGGCATTCGAACCATTTTGTGGACGCGCGCGGCGGTTCCCATGCTGTGCAGGTCACTGCCTCCTGGATCTTCTATACGCGGGTCAAGTTGCGCTACGACACCCAGAACCTTTTCGGTGCCTTCGAGAGCATCGAGTAGGGCGAGGGAGCTTTCCCGGCCTACGGTCAGAGGCATCAGCGCGCCTGGAAAGAGCACAGTGTCCCGGACTGGAAGGATAGGAAGATCTTGTGGATCAAATTTGGTTGTCACAATGTCCCCCTTGCATTACCACCTTTAACACATATCGGCTGACAAAAGATTAGATGCAGCTGTGGGTAAATCGATTGCGGTGGTTCACTGACGCTATAAACAAGGCTTAGTCTAAGGCACTAAGGTTTGTCTGTCAATAGTCCAAACTACTGATTGTAAGTCACTTAAAATTTAGCCGTCGATCTTACCGTGTGCCACAGACGTTCCCGGAAGTGTTAAAACTGGCCTATCGGCCGGTTATCCCTTCAGATACTCGCGCCGAATGAGTTCCAAAGCATCCTCGCGGCTGCCGACCCGCCCTTCCAATTGGGCGTCCTCGACGTTTCGAAGGATTTCCTTGAACGCAGGGCCCGGATTGAGCCCCAGAGCCTTGAGATCGTCCCCGGTGACGAGTCTCGCCGGTCGGACCTCCTCAGGCGGGGTCTCGGCAAGGAACCGGCGAACGAAGTCGTAGATTTCGAGCTGGCGGTGGCTCGAAAGGCAATCCATCCGATGCAGTTCGAGGTGCTCGTCAAATTTTGGCAGGCGCACGAAGCGCTTCAGCGTGGACGGGCGCATTTGCGGCACGTCCTTGAAGCGAAGATGATTCGCGACGAGCGCGACCACTTGATCCGTGTCCTCGTTAGGAAAGCGAAGCCGGCGAGCGATGACTTCGGCCATCCGCGCGCCCACTTCGACGTGACCATCGAACCGAATGCGGCCCTCGGGCCCGGTGGGCGGCGCAAAGGTTGGTGGCTTGCCGACATCGTGGAGCAACGCGCCCCAAGCGAGCGTCGGCGAAACGCCGGCGGGCAACATTTCGAGGATCATGCGCGTGTGAATCCAGACGTCGCCTTCCGGATGAAACTGCGGCGGCTGCTCGACCCCCTTCATGCGCGAAACTTCCGGAAGAATTTCGTGTAGCAGGCCCGTTTCATCGAGAAGCTCGAAGCCGCGGCGCGCGGCTCCTTCAGTGAGAATTTTGGTGAGCTCATCGCGCTGCCGCTCAGCGGATACGGCGTGAATTTCGGGTGCGAGCTTGATGATTGCGGCGAGCGTTTTCGGCTCGATCGCAAAACCGAAGCGCGCCGAAAAGCGCACCGCGCGAATCATCCGCAGTTTGTCTTCGCGGAAACGCGTTTCCGGATCGCCGATCGCTCGAATGATTTTCGCGCGGAGATCGGCGCGGCCACCAACGTAGTCGAGAACTTCGCCGGAGACGGGATCGAGCAAGAGGCCATTGATCGTGAAATCGCGGCGAAAGACATCTTCTCGTGCGGAGGACGCATAAACGACACTGTCCGGGTGGCGGCCGTCGGAATAGCTGACGTCAGATCGAAACGTCGCGACCTCGACTTCCGCGCCGTCTTCGACGACAAGAATCACGCCGAACTGCGCGCCGATGGCCAGGCTTTCGGGAAAAAGTTCCTGAACGCGCTCAGGGTGAGCGTCGGTCGAGACGTCGTAATCTTCCGGCTCGCGGCCGAGCTCGAGATCGCGCACACAACCGCCGACAAGATAGGCCTGATACCCGGCCTCGCGCAACTTGTGGCAAATCTTGTCGGCCAATTCGCGCGGCGTCATGCGCCGATTATGCGGGAAAGTAGCATGTTGCACCAACAGTTCGCGGTGGCGCGGCCTATTCGCGGCGTTTCGGCTCGTCGAGCGAGCCGCCGAGCTGAAGTTTGCTGAAACCGAAGCGGTCGCGCAGGCGATCGGCGGTGCGCGCGAGGCGCTCGAGTTTGGTTTTCTGCCCGGCATCGAGCAAGCTGAGTTGGCGCGCATCAGCCGATAGCGATTCGAGCGAGATTCCGATTAGCCGCAACATTGCGCGGCCATCCCAATTCTTCTCGAAGAGATTTTTTGCGATTGCGAGAATCGTGCCGTCGAGATCGATTGGCTCAGGCAGTGTTTTGCTGCGCGTCACGGTGCGAAAATTCGCGTATCGAATCGTGAGGCTGATCGTGCGCGCGTAAAGGCCCGAATCGCGCAGGCGTTTCGATGCTTTCTGCGTGAGATAGCTTAGGGTTGTTTCAAGCCGCGTGCGATCGTTCGTGTCCGCGCCGAAAGTTTGATTGTGCGAAATGGATTTCGCCTCGGCGTCCACGAAAAACTCGTACGAATCCTGCCCGAGCGATTTGCGATAAAGAGCCGTTCCCCAGCGGCCAAACGATTCTTCCAGCTTTTCGCGAGGAACGGCGGCGAGTTGGCCAACGGTGCGAATCTCGAGCGCATTGAGCGCGCCTTCCGTAACTTTTCCGATCCCCGGAATTTTGCGCACATCGAGCGGCGCGAGAAACGCGGCTTCGACGCCGGGCGGAACCCATACGAGTCCCTGCGGCTTTGCCTGCTCGGACGCGACCTTGGCAACGAGCCGCGTGGATGCGAGTCCTCCCGAGCACGGCAGGCCGGTTGTGCGGCGAATGTCGCGCAGAAGTTGGTCGGCGGCGACGAGCGGCGGGCCGTGCAGTCGCTCCGTGCCAGTGAAATCGAGATACGCTTCGTCCACCGATGCCATTTCGACTACGGGCGAATATTTCGCGAGGATCGCTGCGATGCGATCGCTCCACTCCCCATAAAGTTCGGGGCGATTATCGAGGAAGATGGCATGAGGGCAGAGATGGCCTGCGGTGCGCAGCGGCATCGCGGAGTGAATTCCGAAGCGCCTCGCCTCGTAGCTTGCAGATGTGACTACGCCGCGCTGATCTTTTTGGCCGCCAACGACCACGGGCAACCCGAGCAGCTCCGGCCGCGAAAGCAACTCCACGGAAACGAAGAACGCGTCCATATCAACGTGAAGAATCGGCGTCGCTGAACTTGCGGTGGCGGCGGATGAAGCGAGAATGCTCGCGCGCGATTCCGCGTCCGGCGGCGTTTGTTTAGCGCGGAATCGAGCGATCTTCGGCATGGCGCGTGCCAGAGGAAATATACACCTGAGAAGAGAAAACCCGCCCAACGTTCCGGCTAGTCAAATAAACGCGGACCGCGCACTCGTAGCGCCGGCATCTTGCCGGCGTTTTTCCGCGCGGCGGCGTAAACCAAAATCGCCGGCAAGATGCCGGCGCTACGAATGTCTAAATGCTCTTAACGGCGTTTGGCAGAGATGACGCGAGGAATTCCGGCGAGGTCATTCGTCACATAAATATCTGACCAATCGCCGGATTCGAGCCATCCGCGAACGGGCTCGAGTAAATCGTATCCGAGTTCGAGAATCAGCAGCCCGCCCGGCCGGAGTGCAGCGGATGCATCGCGAATCAGCGGAGCATAAACGGCGAGTCCATCATCACCAGCGAACAACGCGATTTCGGGTTCGTGAGCGCGGACTTCGCGTTGCAGCGTGGGCATATCGGCGATGCCAATGTACGGCGGATTGCTCACAATCACATCGAGGCGTTGAGCATCGCCCGCAAGAGCGTCGAGAAGATTCGTTTCGGCAAAATGGATTCGCGCGGAGAAGCCGTAACGCGCGGCGTTGCGCTGCGCGACTTCGAGGGATCCGGCGGAAATATCCGTCGCGAAGATTTGGGCCATAGGCAATTCACTTGCGAGCGCGACGGCGATGCAACCTGAACCGGTTCCAATATCGGCGATGCGAAGCGCACTCTTGCCCGCAGGTCCAAGGCGCTCGAGCGCGACTTCAATGACGTGCTCCGTCTCGGGCCGCGGAATCAGAACCGCGGGCGTGACTTCGAACTCAAGCCCCCAAAATTCCTGCTTGCCGGTGAGATATTGCGTTGGCACGCCAGAAGCGCGCTGCGCCACTAATTGGAGATATCTCTCGACTGCTGTAGCATCGAGCTCAAATTCCGGATGCGCGTATATCCATGCACGATCGCGCCCGAGCGTATGCATCAGCAGCAACTCGGCGGCAAGCGCATGCGAGGGCACATTCGCGGCGCTGAGCCGGGCCATCGCGTCTCTTAGCGCCCTCCGAAGATCCATCGCCACGGTCATTGAACTCGAAACGTTTGCCTTCATGGAATCTTAGGATTCCTCCAGCTCCTGCCTCAGCCGCTCGGATTCGAAATGGGTAACCAGCTGATCCACGATCGGCCCAAGCTTTCCATCCATCACTTCGGTGAGCTGGTGAAGCGTCAGGCCGATGCGATGATCGCTGACGCGGTTCTGGGGAAAATTGTACGTGCGAATTTTCTCGGAGCGGTCGCCGGTCTTGATCTGGCCGCGGCGCTCGGCGGCAATCTGCGCGTGCTGCTTCTCCACCTCCATCTCGTAGAGTCGCGCGCGGAGAACGCGCATGGCCTTAGCGCGATTCTTGATCTGCGATTTTTCATCCTGCTGCGAAACCACAAGGCCCGACGGAATATGCGTGATGCGCACGGCGGAGTAGGTCGTATTCACGGATTGTCCGCCGGGGCCGGACGAGCAGAAGGTATCAATCCGGAGATCTTTCGCTTCAATCTTGATATCAATTTCGTCAGCTTCAGGCAACACGGCAACAGTAGCAGCAGACGTGTGAATGCGACCCTGCTGTTCGGTGGCCGGAACGCGCTGGACGCGGTGAACGCCGCTCTCGTATTTCAGCTTGGAATAAACTTTTTTGCCCTGAATCGCGGCGATGACTTCCTTCATGCCGCCGACGGATGATGGCGAACTTTCGAGAACTTCCACGCGCCAGCCCTGCGATTCGGCGTATCGCGAGTACATGCGAAAAAGCTCGCCGGCGAAGAGCGAAGCTTCGTCCCCGCCCGTTCCGGCGCGAATTTCGACGAGGACGTTCTTATCGTCGAGCGGATCCCTCGGCAGAAGCAGCAATTTCAGTTCCAGTTCGACCTTCTGCAGCCGCTCTTCGAGCGAGTGCTCCTCGTCGTGCGCCATCTGCTTCATTTCTGGCTCGTCGGTTTCAACGAGCATCTGTCGCGTGCCAGTGAGATTTTTCTCAATCTCCTTCCACTCGCGGTACTTCGCAACAACGGCGGCGAGGTCGGCGTGCGTCCTGGCAAGCTTCTGGTAACGCGAAGAGTCGGAGAGCACGTCAGGCGATGAAAGCTGCTGCGTCAGCTCCTCGTACTTCGCCTCAATTTGATCCAGCTTTTGAAACAACTTGCCGTCGGACATGGCGGAACCTCGGAAATGCAGAAAATCGAATATGGAAAAGAGAAATTAGAAAACAGAAATCGCGAATTCGGACGCCGGGATTCCAGCGCGACGGGAACGAGCTAATAGAACGAGGTGGTCATCGCGTACTGCCTGATTTGAGAATAGTCGCAAAGCGAGGAGCTGTCAAATTACGCGGTTTCGTCGTTGTTCAGTTCAACCGCCATTCGGAAGTTTGTAACGTTCCGTTTTTAGGCTCGATGCGACGCGTGAAAATGGCAACAGGGGTGAAAATGGGGATGAGTATTGGAATGAGCGCGCACCACAGCTGGGGCTTCGCTATGAGTAAGCTAGCCGCAACGTCGATCGCGGCCACCAGACAGATGAGGATGGCCATTCTTAGCGCACATGAACGAGTCGACCGCAGCTGCATTCGGATTTATCCTCGCAACGCCGGATTGTATATGATTCTGACTCCATGCTGCCAGTAGAGCGGCGATAAATGATTGCTTCATGATTTCCCGGCCTTGTTCGATAACGCAGTAATGAAAGGGAGCATTTCAAACTGAACGTGTACTACGATAACGGCGCGAAGATGAGCGATTCCGGACAAGTTAACGAAAATGCAGCCCCGGCCGCGAGCCGCGACGCGGATTTCCTGCTCGGATTCTGGTATCCCGCGATGCGCAGCAATCAAGTAAAGCGCGGCCAAATGCAGACCACCCTGCTGCTCGAAGTTCCGATCGCCATCGGCCTTGACGCGAACGGCAAGCCATTCGCGATGCGCGACGCTTGCCCGCATCGCGGAATGCCGCTTTCGTTCGGGCATCTCGACGGCGGCAGCGTTGAATGCAGCTACCACGGCTGGCAATTCGACGTGCACTCAGGTCAGTGCGCGGTAATTCCCTCGTTGACGGCTGATTCCAAATTGAAATGCGACCGCATCTTCGCGGATGCGTTTCCGTGCGAGGAGCGTGACGGCTACATCTGGGTTTATTTTCCAGATGGCGATCTTCGCGCGCCGCGAAGCGATGCGATCCCGCCTGCGCCGGACCTTCCAAAATTCGGCGAGCGCTTCCGCATGGCGCACTTTGCGGCGGAAATGCCGGTCAGCGTGGACAACGGCATCATCGGCCTGATGGACCCTGCGCACGGGCCGTTCGTGCACCAGTCTTGGTGGTGGCGCAGCCGCCGCAGCATTCACGACAAGCAAAAAGCTTTCGAGCCGATTCCGAATGGCTTTCGCATGAGCGCGCATACGCCGTCGTCCAATAGCGCGCCGTACAAATTACTGAAGGCGCTCTACGGCGCGCCGGTGACGACGACCATTGATTTCGTTTTGCCAAACATGCGCTTCGAACAAATTCAGTGCGGGAAGGCGTGGTTTTCGAGCCGCGCAACCGTCACTCCCATTCGACGAGATCGCTGCCGGCTGGATTTTTGCGCCGCGTGGAATGTGGCGCCGTGGGGAGCGATGATCGGAGCGGGCTTGAACCTGTTCGGGCCGCGCTTCATTCATCAAGATACGGAGACGATGACGCGGCAATCGATTGGTCTGAAGCACGCGCCCAAGCTGATGCTAATTGACGATGCCGACCGCCCCGCGAAATGGTATTTCGCGCTCAAAGCAGCGTACCTCGAATCGAAGCGCACGGGCGCGCCCATGGTCCACCCGATGGAAAGCCCTGTAGTTCTGCGCTGGCGCTCGTAGACCGCGCGCGTTCGCATCACTTCGCAAAATGGAATACCGCAGCAGCCATATCGTCATGCTGCTCCTCGCCGCTCATCGATTTCTCGACCGAGCTGAAAATGGAATCCAGGAGAACCGCGGGCGGACTCGTGGCATGTCCTCTGCAGTGGTCCACGAGATGATCGACACCCACCCTGTTTGGGTCTTTCAGTTTTGCTTCGACAATTCCATCGGTCATGAAAATCACTGAATCGCCCGGCTCGATCTTTAAAGTCGAGGTTTCGTACTGCGTGTCGGCGAATAATCCCGGCGGGAGGCCCATGAGCCGCAGATTCCGGCAGCCCTTGGCGGAAAGATGGAGCGGCCCGTGCATTCCTGCGCTCGAGATGCGCATTTCCCGGGTACGAGGATCGAACACAGCGTAAAGCATCGCCGCGTATCGCGACGCGATGGAGCGAGCGCAGAGCCTCTTATTGAGCAATGCAAGCACGGCGGACGGTGGCAGCCCCGTTTTATGCACGCCGCGAAGAGTGCCGACTACGAGCGCGGCATAAAGCGCAGCCGGAAGTCCTTTCCCCGCGACGTCGCCGAGATATATGCCCACGGTGTCGTCACTCAGCGCGAAATAATCCAGAAAGTCGCCGCCGACTTCGTGCATCGAACGCATCCGGTGAGCGAACGTGACTTTCCCGATGTGGAGCGACTCCGCCGGGAGCATCGCGCTTTGGATCAAGCGGGCTTCGTCCAGCTCTTGCTCGCGGAGAATTTCGAGCGAGGTCAAGCCGCGCACGGGGCTGATCAGTTGCATATTATTTTCCGGAAAGCGAGATTCGAAAGCGGAAGGGGACTACGCATGCCATTCTAACAGCAAATGGACATGCGCACTCGATAATCAATCCGTGATGCCGCTTAGGAATGGATAATGGTCCGCCGCGCCCATGAAGAAAAGCATTGGAAACGACAGCCAGAACGCCGTTCGAGCGGCGAAATTGGACCAGGCGCGCAGGCGCTCAGCTTCCGCTGGCATCGGCGTTCCATCCGTCGCGTTCGCGCGCGTCCACGCGATCAGCCGTTTCTGCACGCGCCATACGACTCCCCACACATTCAAAAGCATTACGAGGCCAAGCCCGCCGCCGACGCTGATCGAGAGGTGGCTGTTCGACGATTGCGGGCTGCTATTGAGATCGAGGACGATCCACGACGCAGCGATAACGACGACGGCGATGAGCGCGGCGCGTAGCCAGCGAAGCTCGACCACGCCTTTCCACGGCATTTGCAGCGGATAGATGAATACGTACGCGACGATCCAGACGAGGAACCACTCGCCGAGCCAGCGCCATTGCATCGCAGGATTGCCAAGATTCGTCGCATCGGCCTTCAAAATGATCATGAAGTAGCGAATGCCGAAGAGCACGGTCAGCACCGCCGACCAGCGGAACCACCACATCGCGCGCGACATGATCACCGGGAACACTTTGCCGCGGCTGGCTGCGTCGATTTCCTTCATCGCGGGCGTGCCGACCAGATTGAAGAAGTAGAGCAGGCCGATCCACATGAACCCGGCGATGAAATGGAACCAGCGAAGAAAGATTTCCTCGGTGGCCGTGCCGCCGGTGGGGAACGAGATTTGCGGCCCGAGGTACAAAAACGCCAAAATCAAGAATCCTCGCATTTGTGCTCCGTGCGTCGAGGTGAATTATTTCGAGAATTGCTCACGGCGAGCCGATCCTCGCCGCGAGCCACGTTAGCGAGTAGCGGCGCGAGTGTCAATCAACGCGGTTGAGCCGGTCGAGCGCCCACCGCGCGTGCTCGGCGATCGTCGAATCGCCCGAGGTCACGAGACGCTCGAGTGTGGCCGTGATGCTCGCGTGTTGCCCTGAGTCACGCGCAACTTTTGCGTTTCCGAGCGCAATACATGCATTTCGCACGAGCCCGCGCCACTTTGTTCGCTTCACCGCGCTGCCGCGAAATATTTCGCTGAACTCGCCGGCGGTCAGCGTTGCCAGAACTTCGAGCGGCGGAGCGAAGAGAGACGCATCCCCCGCATCGCCTGGGCGATCAGCTGGCGAGGCATCCGGGGAATCGTCCGGCGTAGGCAGCGCGCGCGGCAAAAATTCCGCCAGTTGCGCGACGGGCGCGTTTCGATTCCACGGGCAAACGTCCTGGCAAATATCGCAGCCGAAGACCATGCGGCCCAACGCGCCGCGAAATTCTTCCGGAATGGCGCCGCGCAGCTCGATGGTTAGATAGGAAATGCAGCGCCGCGCGTCGAGAATGTACGGTTCTACGAACGCGCCGGTGGGGCAAGCGTCAATGCACAGGCGGCAATTCCCGCAGAGGTCGGCAGGCAGCGATTCCCCCGCGCGCACCGTTGGCGCAAGATCGAGACTTGTAACAATCACGCCGAGAAAAAGCCACGAGCCGAGCTGCTCGTTGATAAGCATCGTGTTCTTCGCGAGCCAGCCGAGACCGGCGTGATGCGCGGCGATTCGCTCGACGATCGGGCCGGTATCCACATAGGCGCGCGCCGCGAACGGCTCCGCAAATTCTCCGCGCATCTCGGCGAGCAGCGCATTGAGCTTGGCGCCGAGGATTTCGTGATAGTCGTCGCCCCACGCATAGCGGGAAAGCCAGCCGCGCGGCCGATCGCCAGCCGCGGACGAGGGGACTTCTGTCGAGTATGGTTGCCCGGTGCGGTAGTTCAGCGCGCAGACAATAACGCTGCGCGCGCCGTCGAGAGCTTGCGCCGGATCGCTGCGTCGCGGATCGTGCAGATATTTCATTTCGCCCGCGTAGCCGCGCGCCAGCCATTCCGGCAATCGCTCCAGCTCGTCGAATTTCTCCGCCTGCGCCACGCCGCACAGGTCGAAGCCAAAGCTTCGCGCCTTGCTGACTATCCATTCCGTGCGTTCTTCAGAGTTCACGGCACCATCATGATGCACGAATCTGCGCCACTCGGCACGAGTGTGATTTGGAACGGGCGGCGCGAGGATTCAGCCTCGCGCCGCAACATGCGGCGCTAACAGCGCACACTTGCTGGCTTCACGGCGGCTTCGGCGATACAATCGGCGCTCATGGCGAATTGGCGGCAAATACAGGGACGCATCCGGCGCGCGAAGAGCAGCGCCGAGGCCCCGACGAAACTCGCCGAACTTTATGCCAAGACGCGCGACGCGATGGTGGCGTTCGAACTTGGCGCCGTCGAGGAAAAAGCCGCTCACAACGACGAGGCCATCCGCTGGTACACGACGGCGATCGAGCGATTCCGCCGCGCCGACTGGAAGAAAAAAACGGCCGAAGCGCTCGAGAGATTGGGCGCGCCAATTCCCGCCGGCGCGTTGGCGGTAACGGCCGCAGCCTCAGTCACGGGCGGACATCCGACGGATGAACAAGACTCCGCATTGCCGGAATCGGCCGCCGGTGAGCCGGAAGTATCGGAAGAAATCTCCGTAGAGACGGAAGCCGAAATTTCCGTAACATCGGAAGTGCACGCCGCCGAAGAATCCGCGCCGGGCTCCGCGCAGGCAAACAGCGGCGCCGATCCGGCCCATAAGCGTCGGCGTCGAGGGCGCCGGGGCGGGCGCGGAAGACATCGTCGCGGAGGCTCGGCAAGTTCGGCGACACCGGCAGTTCCGGCTCAACGATTCGTTTCCAGAGAGACGCCTCCTCCGCCCGAAGCGCCAAGCGCACCGGACTCTGGAACGCTTCGCGCTCGAAGCGGCGAAGAATCCGTGAGGTCAGCGGCTTATAACGCCCCTCCACCGCGCAGTTCGTGGCCAACGGAGGAAGCCCCCACGCTGCCTTCCGAACGCATCGCGCATGGCCGCGGCGGCGAGCCTGCCATCGCATCGCGTCTCGCCCACCTTGAATCGATGCTGCGCCGGATGCTCGGAAGCCAACTCCACAAGCTAGACGAGGCGGACGAGGCGCCGGCGGGACCGGGCGTGTTTCTGCTATCAGATTCCGATCTGGTGACGTCGTACTACATCGAGGCGTGCAAGACCCTTCGTGTAGGCATCGGCCAGCTTCTCCGCGGAGTGCGCGGCGGCCGCGCGCAATCCGGCGGTTCGCTCCGAACGCGGCTCGCGGAACATCTCGAAATCAGCGAATCGAAAGTATCGGATTATTTGAAGAAGCACTGCGTGGTCCGCTGGATTCAGCTCGACGACGAAGCCTCGAACCTCGCCCATTTCGCCATCGGGGTTCTCCGCACGCCGCTCAACGCCGAATAATTCACGCACACTCCCGCTATCTTGGACCTGTGTAGCGCCGCACCGATTTTCGTGCGGCATTTTCGTGCGCCTTAATGAATGGCAGAAAATGAAAGGCAGTCGGGGCTCGAGCCGGCCGCACGACTGTTTTGACTCCTCCAGGTGCCGCAGTTCATCTATAGAACTGGGGGTACCAGGAGGTACCCGAGCACAGATCAACGCTCCGCCCAAGACCCATTTATGCCGTTTAACCCCCATTAAGCCCCTTTGGGCACTTCGGGCTAGACGCACCTCCTACTAAGCGGCAAACTCTGCTAACGTAAGCCTTTAGGGGGTAGTGTGCTTTTGGGGCGGCCCGCTCGGTTTTGAAGTTCTGAGCGGCGCGAGTGGGTAACGAGACGTCATGCGAAGACGTCATCTAAGCAGTAAGGGGAGTCTGATTACTATGGCCGGATCTAAAAGAATCGCTAGGACGTTCGACTGGATCGTCTGCAAGGCGGCAGGCGCGACGTTCAACTCCATCCAGTTCTTCAACAAATACAAACCGAACCCGTCGTTCACACCGAAGTGGTCCGAGAAGCCGCTGCTGAAGTCCTACGAAAAGAGCAAGCCGACACTCGGCTGGCCGCGCACGACGGATTCACTCTGTCCGGGCTGCGTTTCCGAGGCGCGCGAGGCCATTTTCAACGGCAAAAAAGATTGGACCGATCTCGTTAACGAGAAGGTCGGTGAGATCAAAGCGCAGATCATCGAGCGCGACGGGCAAGTGTGGATGGTGAAGGAATGCCCGCAGCACGGCCGATGCGAAGACTTGATGGCCGTGGATGCAAAATTCCTCGAGTGGATCGAGCAGAATTTCCCGGGGCGCGACATCCCCGCGCACAACGACGAAGGATTGCACCGTCACGGCAGCAGCACGGTCCGCTATGGTCGCGGCTCCGTCCTCACCGTCGACCTCACGAACCGCTGCAACATGATGTGCGATCCCTGCTTCATGGACGCGAACCAGGTCGGTTACGTCCACGAACTGAGCTGGGAAGAAATACAAGAAATTCTCGACAATGCGCTGAAGATCAAGCCGCGCCGCCAGATGTCCGTGCAGTTCTCGGGCGGCGAGCCGACGATGCATCCTTACTTCCTCGATGCAGTGCGTTATGCGCGCAAAGTGGGCTACAACAGCGTGCAGGCTGCGACCAACGGCATCGAATTCGCGAAGAACAAGGATTTCTGCCGCAAGGCCTTCGAAGCGGGCATGCGTTACGCGTACCTGCAATTCGATGGAATCGGCAATGACGCGAACAGCCACCGTCAGGTCGGCAATCTTTTTGACGTGAAGCTCCGCGCCATCGAGAACATGCACGAAGCCGGAATCGAAATCGTGCTGGTCACGACGATCGTGAACAACGTGAACAACGATCAGGTCGGACCGATCGTCAAGTTCGCGATGGAGAATCCCAAGAAAATTTCATTCGTATCGTTTCAGCCGGTTTCGTTTACCGGCCGCGACGA
>Ga0302324_100006147_pt1 | contig 25997 bp, 19 predicted proteins | sample Palsa_T0_1_FD_201949 | JGI IMG/M metagenome (GOLD analysis project Ga0302324, IMG submission 201949) | Peat permafrost microbial communities from Stordalen Mire near Abisko, Sweden - Palsa_T0_1 | ecosystem: Environmental > Terrestrial > Soil > Palsa > Peat permafrost | place: Sweden: Abisko... | reverse complement strand
ACCGCCTCGGCCAAATGCATGGCATGCAGAGGGCGGCCCTCCTCGATATGCTTGCGGGCTCGTGCAAGCACGGGCGCGGCTCCCCCTGCGAGCTCGATCCAATCAGCGGACACAGACTTTGGGGGTACATTGTATAGTTCTGTGGTTGATTCGTAGCGGAACCATCCGAGATGTTCCTCCCAGATCGCCCGTACCATCCACGGCACCTTGCCGTGCCCCTGACCGATGGCGAGTTCCGGCGGCAGCGAAATGCTGCCCATGAGCGTCCACAGATCAACGCCCGCGTTCATGCCTTCCCAGGTGCGATCCTTCACATACTGAGTGGCGTCGCGAATTCGCGCAAGTTGCCGCTGAACTTCCGCGCCACCGCGAATGGGGTCGCCATGACCGGTGATGAGCAGCTCAGGCTGCAAGTCCAGCACTCGCTGTACGCCGTCCAGAAACCATTGGACGTAGCGGATCTTATCGCCGCGCAGCGTGTAGAGGTTGGGGACGTGACCGAATAGCGGGCCGGTCAGATTGCCGGTGAATACGGTGCGCTCCTTCGGCATCCAGACAATCAGCGAATCGAGCGTCTCCCCACCGCGTACGGAATAGAGCTCGAATCGTCGGCCGCCGAGCTCGAATGCGTGCGCATCGAGAAAAGTCGTCGTAATCATCGGGTCGGGCTGGGAGACGACCGTCTTGGTTTGATCGCGGCTCCATAGGTGACGCGAACGCATGGCCATGATCGGACGGAGGCCGCCCCAATAACCCCGCACGTGCGAATAATTGGCATGCGCGATCGTCTCCACGCCGCTCGCGTTGAAGGCATGCCAGCCGCCGATATGGTCTTCATGGCTCTGGGTCAGAATGATCTTCTTGAGCGGATTGCTGCTGACCGCCGTCAGCCGGCGATAATTCTCCTGGGCGTTGAAGCTGATGCCGGTATTGATGAGAACATCACCCTCTGCGGTCAGAACGCGATACGCATTGGACACGCAGCGCGACATGAAAATGCCATCGCCCAGAGCCACCGCATCCTGCAAGCCTTCTCCAGCGTTGACGATGAGGGCGTTGAGTGGTTGTTTGGGTTCAGTCATTGGTTTTTACCTCTTGACGCACCGGAAACACATCCGTGTAGAAGCGAAACCGTTCGCGCAGGTCGATTAGATTCAAATTGAAGTCGCCGGCGAGGTCGTAGATCACGCGCCCAGCCCGGCCCCGCTGATGATGGGCCATGTAGTCGCGCAGATCCTGGGTGCTCTCGGGCGTCGTCGGCAGTCCAGCCGCGACCATTACCTTTTGCGCCGAGCCGATGTCATCGGCAATGATGTCCTGAAACAGCAGGTCGACGCGTCGATTATCCGGTATTGCTTTGTAGTCGCGAAGGTAGGCGCGCAGCATGTGCTCGATCCGATCTACCCAATAAGCAACGTGCGCTTCGATATTCGGCTTCTTCTGATTCGCCAACACCGCAAGGCCCCGCATCGTCAACACGGACTGTAGAATGGCCAGAGGATCGCGATGCGTCTGCACGATAAATGCATCCGGATATGTACGGAGGAGGGCGGGTAATTGTTCACTATGCTGGTTGCCCTTCAGGATCCAGCGTCGCTCGCTCGGAAACTGAAAGGCGATGGCCTTTAGCATCGTGCGACCGTAGGCATAGTGGGGCGTCTGGTCGTGCGCGAGGTAATAGTTTCGCCATCGCGGCACATCACCCATCCATTCCCACTGATAGGTGGAGAAATCCGGCATCTGCAGCTCGTTTTCGCCGCATGCATGGCCAGGGGAATGCTCATGCAGCGCTTCCATGATCGGATTGGAGCGCATTCGCTCCCAGTGAGCGTTCGAGCGCGTCCAACGCGGATCCTTGGCCGTTGCACCTAGCTGCTCGCCTGGTGCGGGAACGGGTTCCGATCCCAAATAGACCGGCAGATAGCGCAGCCGACGATCCGCGGCGATCAAGTTCTCGAGATGAGTTGTACCGGAGCGAGGCAGCCCAACGATGAAAATCGGCCGATCGATGGCAATCTCATTGATCGATGGGTGGCGCTTGATGAAGTCGCGGCCTTTGAGGCGATTGGCCGCTGCTTTGACGCAGAAACCGATGAACTGAGCCTTGGCCGTGCGCCATACATTGGCATCCGCGTCGACCTCACGGAGAAGCAGGCCGAGCCGTTCTTCGAAATCCGCGGGGCCAAAGTCGGCGAGGCCGGTCTGCGCCTTCGCCGCGGACAGCACTGCGGCCACCGACATGTCGAGCGGCTCCGCCTCCGCAGACTCAAGCGCGCGGCGCTTCTCTTCCGAAAGCTTCGGGTCGCGAAACTGTTCCACGCGAAAAGTTTTGGATGCAATCGCCTCGGCGGACACGGCGCTGCTCACCCGCGTCGCCCCGTCGCCAAATTCGATTTACCGGCATTCGCCATCCAGCCACCGTCGATCAGCACCAGATCGCCGGTGTGAAAACGAGACGCGTCGCTCATGAAATAGACGCCGATGCCTTCGAAATCATCAGCCATACCGAAACGACCGAGGGGGTTTCGCTCGCGCACCTGATCGCCCAAGGGCGTGCCAGGCCCGGGGTCGCGGACGGTGTCGCTTATGGTGTAACCGGGGCAGACCGTATTGCAGCGAATGCCGTATTTGCCCATTTCGACCGCGATTCCGCGCGCCATCGCCGCCATTGCCCCTTTGGAGGAATTGTAGTGTTGCATCGCCACCGATCCCGTGATGGCGGAAAGGCTCGCACAAAAAACGATGGAGCCACCGGGCTCGCCCGCTTCCGCGCGCGCCCGCATGTGCCGCGCGCCCTCGCGGGCCGTGTAAAACGCGCCGAATTGAATGATCTCGATCAACCGTCGGTACAATTCCCCGGTCATCTCCGTGAAGGATTTTGCCGCGTTCATGATGCCGGCATTGGCAATCACGCCATCAATCCGGCCCATTTTCTCGGCTGACGCAGCCATGGCTGAAATCACCGCTGACTCATCGGCCACGTCTACGGTCTGTGCGAGAACCTTTGCACCTAGCGCTCGTAATTCAGCCGCGGCTTGTTCATTTTTGTCGGCGCGCCGACCCCAGATGACGAGAGATCCGCCCGCTTTGGCAATGCCGCGCGCGAAACCAAGGCCGATGCCTGAATTGCCGCCAGAAATCACGACGACTTTGCCCGTCATGTCCCAAGGTAGTCGCGCCATAGACTCCCCTTTTTGTAATTTGGCCACTTAGAGTGTACTCTGTGTCAAAATATTGCGCCAACTATTAATATTAACTGCCAAAGAGTGGCCTGTTATAAGCAGTTGAACTCTCATAAGACTATAGAGGCACGGCCGGCCGATAGACTCAGCCGATGCAGAAACATAAGAGTGTGGTCCGCATGAGAGCGCCGAAGTTGAAGTCGACGATTGAAGCTGCCGCGTCTCGATTGCGTTCCATTGTCCTTGGAACCCAAGAGGACTCCCTGCTCGGCAGCGAAGAGGAGTTGATCGCGAAGTTGGGAGTCTCGCGTGCCACGGTCAGGCAAGTGGCGCGATTGCTCGAGAGGGAAGGGTTACTGCGGGTCCGCCGCGGCATCAAGGGCGGCTATTTCGCCGGTCGTCCGAATTTGCACACGGTCGAAACAACGGTGAGCGCCTATCTTGAGATGGTGCATACGGAACCTGAGGACGTTACCGTCATTGCCTCAGTACTTTGGGTAGAAGTGATGCGTAGAGCGGCGCGCACGAAAACCGCCAAATCCACGGCACTCGCCGAAAAGTATTTGGAACGCGTGAAGGACCTGCAGCTCGGGGCGTCGTTCAACGATATTTTGCTCATCGAGCAGGAAAGCCGCCAAGCGATCTTCGAACTGGTGAACACTCCCTACATCGAACTCATTTTTCACATCAACACGACATTTGCTCAGCGACGGTTCGCGCCCAACGCGGAAAGAGACAATACCGAGGCCCACCGCGAGTTCGTGCGCGCCTGGCGCAGCACAAAGATATTGGAATTCGAGAGCATTGCGGAAGGGGACCCCGAACTGGCAATGATGGCGGCGCGGCGCGCTCGCAGAGTGTGGCACCGACGAATTTGGAACCACGATACGCCGTGACGCATGCCCGATATCGAACCGATATGACGACAGAACGAAGCGTTGGTAGTGATATCGTATGGTTGATGTATCTTAAGTACAGGGCACCGCGGGCTCGCCAGCGCGTTGCTGTTGTACTCCCCCGTCCAGTCAGCCCGGTTGCGAGTCCTCGGAAGCCCACCAAAAGCCGCTCACTCGAGAACCGCCTCGCAGCCTTGCTCCTGCTATTGGCTCCTTTGGTTGCGGTTGCACAATCAGAGGTTGCACCATCAGAGAGGGCCGATCTCATCCTGATACACGGCCAGGTTCTGTCTGTCGACGCACACGACACCGTCGCGCAGGCAATCGCCGTGCGCCGCGGGGTCATTTTGAGGGTAGGGTCCGACACTGAAGTCCAGGCGCTTGCCGCTTCGAACGCAAAGGTCATAGACCTTAGGGGACATACCGCCACACCTGGGCTCATCGACACCCACGCACACATCGCGGAAGGCGGCGTACAGGATCTCTACGGCGTCAAGCTGTCGGACGCCAAATCCGTGGCTGAAATCGCCGCGCGCGTCAAAGCCAAGGTGCCGCTGGTCAAGCCCGGCGACTGGATCACCGGCGCCGGCTGGGACGAAGGTAAACTGGTCGAACACCGTTATCCGACAGCAGCGGACCTTGATGCCGTCGCCCCCGATAACCCCGTCTGGCTGGTGCACACCACGGGCCACTATGGTGTCGGCAACTCCTTCGCCATGAAGCTGGCCGGCATCACGGCTGCTACCGCAGACCCGCCCGCCAGCACCATCGACCGCGACAGCCAGGGCAAACCCACCGGCGTATTCAAGGAAGACGCGGCCATGGCGCTCATCACGCGTCTCATTCCAGAGACAACACCGGAGCAAATGCGCGCGGGCATCCTCTACATCCAGAATATCTTGCACAGCGAGGGCATGACCGCCGTCAAAGACCCCGATATCTTCCAAATCCAATGGGACGCCTACAAATCACTGCTCGATACCGGGCAGCTCAAGGAGCGTATATGCGTTCTCTGGGACGCGGGTATCACGATGGCCTCGGCCCAGCACGCGCTGGAAGAAATAAATAACGTCCCACGGCTCCCCGATTCGCTAGGCGACAGCCGCCTGCTCTCTTGCGGCGTCAAGCTCTTCATGGACGGCTCGGGTGGCGCGCGCACGGGATGGATGTGGCGACCGTGGATGCGCGAGGGCGAAACTCCCGACGTGACCCATGACGGCAAGCCCAACACCGGTTATCCACATATGAACCCGCATACCTACCGTGAGATGGTGCTGCTGTTTCAGAAATCCGGCGTGCCGGTGGGCACGCACGCGGTTGGCGATCGCGCCATGGATTGGGTCGTGGATACCTACGCCCTCGCCGAAAAACAGTTTCCCCATCCCGGCCTTCGCCACGCCATCATTCACGCCAACCTCCCTACGGCCCATGCGCTGGATACGATGGCGGTCTTGCAATCCAAATATGACGTCGGCTATCCGGAGATGCAGGCGGAGTTCCTGTGGTGGATCGGCAATATCTATGCCGTTAATTACGGGCCGGAGCGCGATCAGCGGCTGATTCCGTTGAAAACCTTGCAGCAGCGCGGCATTCTATGGTCGGGAGGCTCCGATTATTTTGTTACGCCAGTGGCGGCGCGCTACGGTCTTTGGGCTTCGGTTGCGCGACAGACTTCCGATGCCCGTAAGCCATTTGGCACGGCGGAGTCCGTCGATAGGCAAACGGCGTTGCGGAGCTATACGGCTTGGGGTGCGCGCCAGATGTTTTTGGAAGACAAGATCGGAACGCTGGAGGCGGGGAAACGCGCCGACATCGCCATCTGGGACCGCAACATCTACACCATCCCCACTGCTCAGATCAAAGACATGAAATGTCTGATGACGCTTGTGGACGGGGAGGTGGTCTATCAGTCCGCGGATTTCCACTGAGCACGTGGTAGAGACTCAGGTTGCGTCATTTTCTGACATCCACTCAGGCCCATGTCCTCTGTTACGCGAGATATCGCACTCGCATCGTGCATTGGGTCGCCATTATGGGAGATTGTAATGAACAAGAACCAAGTCAAACGCCGGGCTCAAGAAACCGCCCGCCATGCGGTGGCAAGCGTGCAAGCGGTACGCAGTGCGATGAAAGTTGCGCGTATTTTCGTCGCAGCGCTCGCATTGGCGGCCACTGCCTGTGCACCTTCCTCGCATATATTAACGGGCACGCCTCGCCCGGCCATCTCCCCCTCGGAGGTGAAGATCTATTCAACGCCGCCTCCACAATACCAAGAGATTGCGTTGCTCGACGCCCACAGTAGCAGTGCATTTGGACCGGGCGGCCAAAAGGCGATCGACAAAGTCATCGAACGCCTCAAGGTTCAAGCGGCTCAACTGGGCGCGAACGGAATCATTTTAGGCGACGTGGCCGATCGTCAAACCGGCTCTATCGGAACAGGCGCGGGCTCGGACTCGTACGGCCGAAATTCGGCCGTGGGTATCGGCGTCGGCGGGTCGCTCGGCATTTACAAAAAGACCGGCAAGGGCACCGCCATCTACGTGCCGCCAGGCTGACTTCGCGCTCACGCAATGATGCCCGCGTCCTTCAGATTGGTTATCTGATCCCACGTGAGTCCGAGTTCCTTGAGGAAACTCTCGGTGTGTTCCGAGGCCGCGGGTGCGCGGGTCGAAGTCGACGATTCTTGGTTGAATTGCACCGGGCCGCTGGCGACCCGCATCGGTGCTCCACCGTCGACCGCCTCCACGTCGATCAGCATGCCGTTGGCGAGCGCCTGTTCATCGGCGGCGAATTCCAAGAAGCTCTGAACCGGCGCCCATTGGCCCGTATAGGTCTTCAGATGTTCGCGCCAATAGGCAAATGGCCGCGCGGCAAAGGCCTCCACCAGGCAGTTGCTTGCCGCCTGCCAATTCTGCATCAACGCCTGCGCGTCGCAGAAACGAGCGTCGTCCGCCAACTCAGGCCGGCCGAGGTGTTCGAACAGACTACGAAAATGCGGGCCTGGCTGCATGGTAAACAGATTGATCGTCTTGCCGTCCGAGGTTTTGAAATTACCGATGAACGGATTCCCCGGCGCTCCGCCCGCGGCGGGCATGCGATTGCGTGTGACCTTCTCCGAGAGAGTCGCGGTATTGACCGCCACCCCCGATGCCCACCAGGCGCTGCTCAGCAGCGATACGTCCACCTCCAGCGCTTCGCCCGTCTGACTGCGGTGGTAGAGCGCGGCCGAAACACCGGCGGCGATGTTCATGCCGCCGATCGAATCCCCGAAGCCGCCGATTCCCGGCATCAGCGGCACCTCGAGTTCCTCGGGCGTCACTGAATTGGCGATGCCGCTGCGCGACCAAAAAGCCGTAGCATCGAAGCCGCCCAGGTTGCGCTCGAGTCCTTTTTCCCCGTGAGCGCTGCCTCGCACGTAGATGATGTTGGGATTGACCGCGCGAAGGTGCTCGACATCGATCTGCAATTTCTGGCGTATGGAGGGCAAATAGTTGGTCAAGAAGACGTCAGCAGTCTTGGCGATCTGATAGATCAACGCTCGCCCTTCCGGAGTCGACACGTCTATTCCGACACTGCGCTTTCCCCGGTTGGCATGCTCGATCACCGGATTGCGATCAGGATTGATGGCCAAGCCGCCGACCCGGGCTAAGCCTCGCTGCGCATCGCCCCGGACGGGATGCTCGATCTTAATGACGTCCGCACCCCATTCGGCAAGAATGACGCCGGCAGAGGGCACGAATATGAACTGTGCAACTTCCAGCACCCTGACGTTTTTGAACACGCGGATCATGGCTGTAAGCGTAGCTCGAAAGCCGCTAGCCGGTGTGAAATTTACGCTGGCCGGTGAAATTTGATTGCGTGCGCCACAGTCCGCCGCCGCCGCACCACGACCGTGGTGTTCCTGCTACTTGCCGTCGGCGGGAGCGGCGGCCATGCGCTTTCCGCTACGTCGGCCAATGACGCGCAGATTGTCTCATTGGGTCGACAAATCTTCTTCGATCCGTCTCTTTCGAGCTCCGGGCGGCTTGCCTGTGCCACATGTCACGATCCGGTACATGCCTACGGGCCTACCAATGGCCTGGCGGTGCAACTCGGGGGACCGGCGCTCAGCTTGCAGGGTACGCGAGCGGTACCGTCCTTGCGTTACACGTTGAATCGTACGCCCGTGTGGAGCAAATCCTTCACTGCCAATCCCGCAGAACGGATCTTGGAGGGTGACGAGCCGCCGGTGGGTGGCTTCGGCTGGGACGGGCGTTTCAATAACTTGCGTGACCAGGCAAAATTTCCTCTGTTGGCGCCGAATGAAATGGCTAATGCCGGCAACGAGGCGGTGGTGAGCAAACTGCAGCACGCCGCATATGCCGCGGAGTTTCGCCGCATCTTCGGGTCAGGGATTTTCGATGACCCGCAGCGTGCGTTTGCCAACGCCATGATTGCCCTCGAGCGGTTCCAGTTGCAGGACTCGACCTTTCATCCTTATAGCAGCAAGTACGATGCCTTCCTGGAAGGCAAAGCCATGTTGAGCGCACAGGAGTTGCGCGGCCTCGCCTTGTTCAACGACCCCCGGCGCGGCAATTGCGCGAGTTGTCACTTGGACGCCAAAGGCGCCGATGGGTCGCACCCGTTGTTTACCGACTTTCAGTTCGAGGCGCTCGGGGTACCGCGCAATCCGGAATTGTCGGCCAATCTCCTGGCCACGTATTTTGACCAAGGGCTGTGCGGGCCGGTGCGTACCGATCAAGCCGACCAATCTCAATATTGCGGTATGTTCAAGACGCCGACCCTGCGCAATGTGGCGGCCCGCGCCGTGTTCTTCCACAATGGCCGCTTCCATACGCTTAAGGAGGCGCTGCGTTTCTACGTGCGTCGCGACACCGAGCCGCGGCTCTGGTACCCACAATCAGCCCAAGGCGGGGTCGTGAAATTCGACGATTTACCAAGCGCCCTGCGCGGCAATGTGGACGTCGTCGATCTGCCGTTGACCAAGGAGGAGGGCGAGGCTTCCGTCTGGAATGACGTTGAGATCGACGATGTCATCGCGTTTCTCGAGACGCTGACGGACGCAGATGTCCAGCGCGTTATTGCGCGCTGATGGTCGGCGCCATGTCGCATTGGTTACAATGGCGGGGCGGCGATCGATCGATCCACCCATAAGCTTCTAAAGGTCAAGGCATGCGTCAATTGAATAAGCGACGGCTGGCATCGTTCGTTTTGGCGGTGGCAGCGAGTGCATTCGTCGGCGCCTTCGGCGTAGGTCGCGGTCATGAAACTGATCGCGTCGAACCTGTGAAAACCGATGCCGCCAAGATCAAACACGTATTCGTCATCGTGCTCGAAAACAAGAACTATGACGACACTTTCGGCACCAGCACGCAGGATCCCTACTTACAAAAGACTCTCGTTCCCATGGGTGCCTTGCTGCGGCAGTACTACGGCACCGGCCACGTCAGTCTGGACAATTATCTATCGATGATCAGCGGCCAGGCAGCGACGCAGGATACCGACAACGACTGTATGTCGGGGTTCAACGCCGCCATGCCCAATTTCAACGACGTGAACCAGATCGGCACGACCGCTGACGGCCAGGTAATCGCCAATGGCGGGTGCATCTACGGCAAGGACATCAAGACTCTTGCGGACCAGCTGCAGGAGCGGGGGCTGACGTGGAAAGGCTATATGGAGGATATGGGCAATGATCCGGCGCGAGAGAGTGCCGCCTGTGGTCATCCCACGATCGGCATCGCCACGGATCGCACTAATGCGTTCGAGGCACCGAGCGCCGCCGTGCCGCAGGGAGACGGCTACGCCACACGGCACAATCCATTCGCGTACTTCCATTCCATCATCGATTCACCAAGCTGCGCCACGAAAGTCGTCAACTTGACGCAATTGACCGCGGATCTGGAAAGTCTCGAGACCACGCCGAACTATGTGTTCATCACGCCCAATCTATGCAACGACGGTCACGATGGCAGCGGCACGGGCGAGAAGGGCAAGACGTGTGTCAATGGCGAACCGGGTGGACTCACCTCGGCGGATGCGTTTTTGAAGAAATGGGTGCCGAAGATTCTGGCTTCACGCGCATATCAACAGGATGGCTTGATTGTCATCACGTTCGACGAGGGCAATTACACGTTGAGCAGCGAGACCGATCCGGCAACCGGGCAGAAAAAAGTTGACATAACCTTCCCCGGGGAATCCTGCTGCAGCCAACAACCGGGTCCCAATTTGAGTGGCGTGCGCCCGAGTCGGCATACGTTCGTGAACACGCCTGCGCTGGTGCAGAGTTTCGTGATCAACGGCTTTGGCGGCGACCGCATCGGCGCAGTGCTGCTGTCGCGGTTTGTCAAACCCGGGACCGTATCCGACACGCCGTACAATCACTACTCACTGCTCAGAAGCCTCGAGGACATCTTCCAATTGAAGAGCCATCTCGGCTACGCTGCCAACCATCCCGAGGCACACTACGTCCTCAGTACGATCGGCGACGACACGGCGGTCTTCAAGGCTCGGGGCAAATAACAGGCGGGGCAGCATGCCATGTGCCAGAGATAGTCCCATGCTCGAGCGCTTGAATCCTGCAATGGCAGGACTGTTTCTTGCCGCAATCGGCTTGCTGAGCCTGAGCGCACCCTGCGCGGCAAGAGAGAACTATGCGATCTTGGTCGGGGTCAACAACTACGTCAACCTCGATCGCGAATATCAATTGCAGGGCCCGGTGAACGATGTCGTGTTGCTTCAGTCTGTCTTGCGATCCCGCGGATTCGCCGAAGACCACATTCTGATGTTGGCGGACGGCATCGCCGGCGCGCAGGTCCCGACTCGGCAGGGCATCATGGCCGCGCTCGCCGCAGTCACGCAACGAAGTCAGCGCGGTGATTTCGTCTATCTGCACTTCTCCGGTCACGGCTCCCAGCAACCCGAGGATCCCGCCCGCACCGATCGAGGTCACAAGCCCGACGGCATGAATGAGATTTTTCTACCGCGGGACATCGGCGCGTGGAATGAGAAGGATACTTCCATTGCCAACGCCATCGTCGACTTCGAAATCAATTCTGCCATCACCGCCCTGCGCAATAAGGGCGTCTTCGTCTGGGCCGTATTCGATAGCTGTCATTCCGCATCCATGGCCCGCGGCGCGGCTCCCGAGGACGTGCGCTTTCGCCAAGTCGACCCAGCCGTGCTGGGCGTTCCCACCAATCGCATCGACCAGGCGATGCGCGATGCCACTGCGCTTACTAGAGGGTCCAAAGAAGGGAACTATGCGAGTCCATTGGGCGCGCCGCTGCAACTCAGTCGCGACGCCGCGGGCTTTGTGGCGTTCTATGCCGCGCAAACTTCCGAGACCGCGCCTGAACTGCCGCTGCCGCGCGACACCAGCGACCACAAGCGCCAGGGACTCTTCTCCTTCACGCTGGCCCAGGCGATTGAACAGAATGGCAGCATCACCTATCGGCAACTCAGGGACTTCGTTCTGCACCAGTACGCGGCCCTAGGCTATTTGTCGACGACACCCCTCATCGAGGGCACGGATCTGGATGCACCGATTTTCGGCGACACGAAAGCGCAGCGCGTGCCGCAATGGGCCATCGCGATTCACGATGGGCAGGCCAAAATCCCCGCCGGCGCCCTACAAGACATATCCGACGGCGCGCTGTTCGCTATCATCGCCGACCCACTGCAATCGGACGCGCAAGCGATCGGCTACCTGGAAGCGGGCACGGTCAAGGTCTTTGAAACCTCCTTGCTGAACACGCAGCGCCGGCCGGCGGGAAGGGGAGGCTTACCTGCCTTGTCGCCCGACGCTGTCCCCAAGGGATCGTATGCGCGGCTGCTGCAGACATCGCCAAATTTCGCGCTCGCCGTCGCGATGCCGCCCCTCGCGACGAGCGAGGGCCGCGATGAGGCACGCATGCGCAAAATCATGCAGCAGCTTCAAGCGTCGCCCCCGGCCGGCCTGCGCATCACTTGGGTGGCACCGGACCAGCCCGCCGATTTGCGCGTCTCGTTCGGTGCAATTGGCCCCCTTAAGTCAAAGCGCGAGACCGGCCGGTTGTGGCTGCTGCCGCCGGCCGGAGAATTGATCGCCTCGGGGCCTGAAAGAAGCCACTCCATCGAACTCGCGCTGTCGGATGCAGACTTGTCTGCCAAGCTGCAGGACAGCCTCCGGCGCATATCGCGCTACGTCAATCTTCTCAGGGTCTGCGCGCAGATGCCGGTCGGCGCCAGCAGCGTTGCGGACGCCCAAGTTCAGGCGACGCTCACCCGCACCCACAGCAACGAATCGGTGCCGCTTCCCGACGGCGTGCTGCCCAAGCTCTACTCGGATGACATCGTGGAATTCAAGATTCAAAATAAAGGACCGAAGGCGGCAGACGTCACCTTGTTGTTCCTCGACAGCCAGTATGGAATCACGGCGATGTATCCGGAGGCCGGGCGGCTCAATCGGATCGAGCCGGGCGGGAACGATCGCTTGAAAATAAAAATTGATGTCGATACGGTGGGAATCGAACGCATGCTGGTCATTTCAGTCGCAGCCGAACCGAATCGGCCCAACGCGGACTTCAGCTTTCTGCAGCAGCAGACGCTGGCGACGAGTCGTGGCGGTTCCGGCAGTCCTCTGGACGCGCTGTTCGAGGAGGCAGCCTTCGGGGCCTCGAGTACCCGCGGCTTGGCTCGGATCGACGATGTGAGTGCCGCACGCATGCGCCTCATCAGCTGGCAGACGGCACTTCCGGTGGAGGGTTCGAAAACGACGCGGCAATAGCACTGAGGAGGGGATGTGGTAGCACCAAGAACAGGATTCCGCAGGTCGAATCGCTGGCTAGCCGGCAGCGTGTTTCTTCTGTCGATCGCAGCAGTGGCTTTGGGTCAGCAGGGCCCGAGTGCGCCGAGCGCCGAGCAGAGCGCAGCCTTGAGTGGAGGCCAGCGGGGCGCGCAGCCGATCCATGAAGAGACCCTGCCGCTCAACAACGGCCATCAATATGTAGTCGCGATTGGCATCGATCACTACGCAAACTGGCCCGTGCTGAGCACGGCGGTGAGCGACGCCACGGGGTTTGCGAAGCTGCTGACCAGCAAATTCGGCTTCGAATACGCGGTCGAGCCGCTGACCGAGAAGAACGCGACGCGCGACGCGATCCGCTCGTTGATCGATGATGATCTGCGAGGCCGGCTGAAGCCGGAGGATTCTCTGGTGATTTTTTTCGCCGGCCACGGAACGACTCGCAACGACAGAATCGGCGACGGCGTTCGACCGGTGGGCTTCATCGTGCCGGTGGGCGCGCACGCGGACGCGGATCAGCGTTGGAGCGACTACCTGAACGTCGAGGAGATGCTGCGGATCATCAGCACGCTGCCGGCTTCGCATATTCTGGTGATTCTGGACAGCTGTCACAGCGGCATGGCATTGGGCAGCAAATTCTCCACCAGCCGCGACGACATGCGGTTGCAGCGCGACATGCTGGTGAAGGTGAGCCGCAAGGTGATATCGAGCGCGCAGGGGGATCAGAACGCGGCCGACCGCGGTCCGCTGCCGGATCATTCGCTATTTACCGGCCTGATGATCCAGGGACTGACCAATGGAAAGGCCGACAGCTACAGTTCGGGATTCGTGACCGCAAGCCAGCTGGGGGCCTATGCGCAGCACGAGGTGGGGATTGCCGAGGGATCGCGGCAGACCCCGCTGTTCGGGTCGTTCGATCTGGACGAGGGAGGCGAACTGATCATTCACATGGGCGCGGGGGCGGGCCCGACGAACGCGGACGGCGCGAACCCGGCAAACACGCTGACAAAATACGAGACGAACGAGCTTGCACGCCTGAAGAAGGATGGCGACCGGCAGTACTGGCGCGCCGACGACCCACTGAAGAATTTTCCGGCAGCGCGCAGCGCGACGCTCAAGTTATGTGAAAGCGGAGATGCGTGGGGCTGCGAACAGGCAGCGCGAAGTTTGGCGACTGGGCTGGGCGGCGGAACCGATTATCCGCGCGCCGTGAATTTGGCGCAGCAAGCCTGTCAGGTGCAGATGCAAGCCTCGAATGCGTGCGTGTTGCTCGGTGCTCTGTATCAGACGGGTGAGACGATTGAGCCCGACGTTCAGAGCGCGGCCCACCTATTTCAGCAGGCCTGCGATCAGGGGAACCTGCGCGGCTGTTACAGCGTAGGACGACTGTATATTGAGGGTCATGGCGTATCCAAGGACTACGCTCAGGCGAAGAATTTCTTTACCAAGGCGTGCCAAGGCGGGGAGACCAATGGCTGCAACGGCCTAGGCAGCCTCTACGCGAATGGATTTGGCGTCACTCTCGACTACAAACAGGCATTGACCTGGTGGCAGAAGGCTTGCAATGGCGGCACCTTTATTAGTTGCGGGAACGTCGGCGACCTTTATCGCAATGGCAGGGGCGTTGCCAAAGATCCGGTTCAGGCGATCAGCTATTACACCAAGGCCTGCGGCGGAGGTTGGATGAACGGCTGCAGTGCTCTGGGCTGGGCGTACCAAAATGGCGACGGACTAGCGAAAGACAGCACCAAAGCCGTGAACCTGTATCGTAAGGCCTGCGACGGTGGTGGGACGCAGGGCTGCGTGGACCTTGGCCTGCTGTACGAGAATGGGGATGGCATAGCAAAGGACGACGCGCAGGCGGCCGCGACGTTTCGCAAGGCCTGCGACACCGGCGGCACGTACGGCTGCAACAATCTGGGAGCGTTGTACGAACAGGGCCGGGGCGTCAACAAGGATCTGCACGAGGCGCAGCGCCTCTACAACCGATCGTGCGAGGCGGGTACCATGCTGGGCTGCCGCAATTTAGGCTGGGTGTATTTGAACGGACGCGGAGTCAAGAAGGATGTCGCGGAAGCGGCGCGCCTGTTCCGGCAAGCCTGTGATGGCGGGGACGTGAAAGCATGCATCCAGCTGGCCTCGCAGCTGCTGTCGGGGCAGGGCGTGGCGAAGGATGCGATCGCGGCCGTTGGGTTATATCGCAAGGCCTGCGACTCGGGGGACATGTACGGTTGCCTTGGGCTGGGCTGGACGTATCAAACCGGGCAGGGCGTGGCGAAGGACCCTTCCCAAGCAGCGAGTCTTTATCGAAAGGTCTGCGATTCCGCCATCGCGGTCGGGTGCACGAGTCTGGCGACGATGGTCTACAACGGCGAGGGCACCCTGAAGGACGAAGCGCAGGCAGTGGCCCTGCTGCACAAGGCCTGTGACGCTGGCGATATGAATGGCTGCAGCAGACTGGCGTATGCCTACTATGCGGGCGTCGGAGTGCCCAAAGACATCGCGCAGGCGATTGCACTGGACCAGAAGGCCTGCGACAACGGCGGCATGCAAGGTTGCACGACGCTTGCCTTCATGTACGCCACGGGCGCCGGAGTCGCCAAGGATGCGGCCGCGGCGGCGAACTTCAGCCGCAAGGCGTGCGATGGCGGGGAGTTGACCGGCTGCCAGAACCTCGCGGTTGCCTACTACATGGGTCGGGGTGTGGCGAAAGACCTGACCCAGGCGGCCGCTTTGGACCACAAGGCATGCGACAGCGGCCAAGCGTTCGCATGCACCAGTCTGGCATCGCTGGAATTCATGGCTCACCACGGTATGGGTCCACCGGAAGCTGACGCGTCCTGGGCGGATGCCAGTCGAAAAGCGTGCGACGCGGGACAAGCAGCCGGCTGCGCCACGCTGGCGCTGTTGCTGCACAACGGCCTGGGCATCAAGCAGGATGACGTCGCGGCGGTGGCGCTATTCCGCAAGGCATGCGAGGGCGGGCAGATGATTTCCTGCATGAACCTCGCGGTTGCGTATTCCACCGCCATGCAGGTTCAGAGGGATGATGCGCAGGCTGCGAGTCTTTACCGCAAGGCCTGCGACGGAGGAATTTCGGCCGGCTGTACTGTTTTGGGCATGGCGTACCAATATGGCACGGGCGTGGCGCAGGATCAGAAGCAGGCCTTCACCTTCTACGCCAAGGCCTGCGAGGGCGGCGAGAGCACCGGATGCCACAACCTCGCCTACCAATATCAGAACGGCGAGGGCGTGCCGAAAGACCGAGACCAAGCCGTGGCGCTTTATAAGAAGGCCTGCAGCGGCGGGAGTCAGGCTTCGTGCAACGAGGTGAAGGCGGAATAGAGGTTCATCACCATCGCCGGCGGCGCTGGCAAGCCCGCACCCGCAGGCGCAATTCCTCGGCGCGCTGCTTAGGGGTCACCGACGGCGTATCTGCCGGCAGGTGCTGCCGCAGTGCGGCCAATTTTACGCGCTTGATCCTTGGGACCGGTTCGCTATCGCAATCATACCAACGGCCATAAATGCCGCCTTCGGTATAGCCCGCAGGATCAAGCCAGTTGGGCACACCCGGATCGGCGAGCGCGATCACCGCGCGGATCTTCCCGTCCGAGCTCGCTTTGGCGTAGTGCCCGTTGGTGCTCGAAAAACGATACACGTACTCGAGGGCGTTGAAATAGGGATCGTTGAGCTGAATATTCCAATAAGGGCGTCTCGCCGGCAGCGCGGTCTCGATAATCAGCGCTTCGTCTTCCTCGAACTGAAAGCAAGCGGGCCAGTAGGTCTGTTTGACCAATGCGCCCGGGTAGCGCACAGGCTCGAAGACATTGAAGCCGACCCGCTGCTTCACGCCGTTTTGCATGGCGTAATAAAGCCTCGTCTTGCGCGCTGGAAACTTGGCCATCTCCTGGATGCGATGCAAGATCTGTTCAGTCGACAGGCGCGGCTTGGGAGGCACAGGATCGAGGCACTCGATCGACAGAACTGGATCGACTTCGTTGGCCCAGTCATAGCTGCGGAAGCGCACCATCATACCGCCCGCCTGCGGGTCGATCGGCGCCCATAAACCAGTATAGTCCGGCGGTCTTCGGGCGCTGAAGATCACTTCAAAATCTTGACCGATCTCAAGACCGAGGTCGTCGGAATCCACCTCGTTGTGTCCGCTCGGCTGCGGCATCTGGTCCACTGTCCCTGACAAAACCTTCTGGGTGGTGAAGCTGACAATTTTGCAGCTGCCGCGATTTCCCGACACCCGGTAAGTCAGATCGCCACGGATCGGCGACTGTAGATAGAGGTCATCCGGATTGGGCTGCAGTGTGTAAACCGGGTTCCACAGCGGTGCCCAGTCCGGATGCTCGGCGTCAGCATGAAAGTAGGCGAAATACGCATAAGACAGGCTGGTCATCGTCTGCCGATAAACGTCAGCTTGGTAGCGCGGGTCATCCGGATGCCAGGTGTCCTTGAGGTTCGCCACCGCGCCTTCGAGGTCCGCGAGATAGGTGAGAATCGTTGGTGCCAATTTACTGCTCATGAACCGGACTCCCGCCCGAGCCTCTTGGTCAGCATCGCCTCGATTTGACGCCTGGCAACCTTGTTGCTGGGTAACAATGGAACTTCCTCGCGAGTGAAGGCGACATATACCCGTGGCACCTTATAGCTCGACAAGCGCTGTCGCAGACTCGTTTCAATCGCTGCGAAATCGAGTTTTGCACCGTCCCGCGGCACGACGGCCGCCACCACCAGCTGCCCTCGTTCCCGATCCGGCAGTCCCACAACATAAGCAGAGTGCACGCCTTCCAACTGCTGCATCTCCAACTCGACCTCCGCTGGGGACACATTGGAGCTGGCGGTTTTGATCATGTCGCCATCACGCCCAATAAAGTTTATGCGTTCGCCATCGACGAGACCCATATCACCCGTTCGATAAAAGCCGTCCGGTTCGAAATACTTGTCGCGTTCGACCTTGTGAAGCCCAGGCGTCAGCGCGTAGCCGCGAACCTGGATTTCACCTCTCCCTTGGTCGCCAACCGTTTTTCCATTGTCGAAAACGCGAACCTCGAAGCCATCCGCAATATGGTCCAGCGGCGCACAGAGCGGATAGCCCTCAGCGCGTAGCACATCGCCATAGGAATAGGGTCCAAGAGTCTCCGTCATGCCGAGCCCCCAATACGGCTTGCCTTGTTCATAAAGCTTCAAGTCGTCCGGCGCGAGCACGCTACCCATGGCCACACGGCTGTTCTTGAGCGTCCCCTCGGTGCAGACCGTGACGGCGCCGACTTCCCAGTCGGGCATCAGATGCATCATCATGCCCCCGATCCAGAACATGGGCAGAATGGCTTTCGCCTCCTTTCCGCGTTCAATCCTGATCATGGATCGGATGTAATGCGTCCGAGCCAGAACCGGCCCATGGTTATGCTTCACGCCTTTTGGCAGGGCCATCGAACCCGATGTGTAGATCTCCAACATCTGGTCTGTGGTGTGGACTTCGGCTTCAACCTCTCGTAACAATTCCTCACTCACCGTACTGGCCGACTCCGTGAAGTAACTCATATCACGGACGCTGGGCGGGAGCGCGTCCCCGGTGGAAGCGATCCAACGCAGGTAGGGCGTTTTGCAGATCCTCAAATCAGGGCTGTCGTCACTGCGTAGCTCCGGCAGCGCATCACAAAGGCGCGCTACGTAATCATTGTCGAGGAACCTTCGCTGAACGATCAGTCCGCTGACGTCGGACTGGCGCAGCACCCGGACCAGCTCATTGGACTTAATCAAGGTACTGAGCGGAATAGCGACGGCGCCGATACGGGCGATTGCGGCGAGCGTCAGGGTGAAGCGGGGCCCGTTTCCATGGATGAAACCGACACGGGCGCCCTTGCCCACGCCTCTGGCAATCAAGCCTCGGGCAAGGAGCGCCGATTCGCGTTCCAGCTGCGAAAAAGACATGGACTCATCCGGGAGCGTCTCGCGTTTAAGCGTAATGGCGACGGCGTCGCCGTAGGCGGCCGCTGCCGCGCGGATCAATTGAGGGAAGGTCGTCGCGGACTCTGGACCATCTAAGATGCCTTTACGACTACTCACAACAGCGATTCTCCCGCCTTTGGCTCTGCAACTTACAACGCATTGCCAATCATACCCCGGGAGAGGGCGCTGCCGGCTACATCGGCATCGGCTCTGTCTTCACTTGGCGGAAGCCCACGAAACGCTGCCGCTGCTCGTCCCAGAGCTTATAGGTCAGCGATTTGAAGCTCGCCAGCAGCGTCACGGGTTTGACTCTCTTGAAGTAGGGGTCTGCTTCGTGACAGCGCTCGAGATGGTAATTTGCGATGCGCGGGCTCAGGTGATGTATATGGTGAAAGCCAATATTGCCCGTAAACCACTGCAGGATTTTAGGAAGTTTATAAAAGGAACTGCCCTGCAGCGCCGCGCTCGTGTAGTCCCACTCCTTACCCCGCGCCCAATATGCTCCCTCAAATTGGTGCTGCACGTAGAAGAGCCACAGGCCCAACGCCCCGGCAAACGCCGTCACGGTCAACTGGATGAGCAAGAAGTGTCTCCACCCGATGAGGACGCTCATCATAAGGGCCACTGCAAGCAGTGCCAGGTTGGTGTACCACACTGAGCGACGTTCACGCGGCGGAGCCCCCGCCGACGCAAATCGATGATGCACTACAAAGATATACAGCGGCGCGATCACGAACAGCACCAGAGGATTACGAGCCAAGCGATAGGCGACTCTTCGCCAGCGGGTGCTGTCGAAATACTCCTGCACGGTCAGCGTCCAAATATCACCCGAGCCACGTCGATCGAGATCCCCGGAGGTTCCATGGTGAAGGGCGTGTTGCCAACGCCAGTGGTGATACGGCGTTAAGTTCAGGAGCCCGGCGACAATGCCGACGACGCGATTGGCGCGTTTTGATCGAAAGAACGAACCGTGGCCGCAATCATGGAAAATGATGAAAATTCGTGCCAGAAACCCGGCTGCAAGAACCGCAAGCGGCAGCATCAGCCAATACGACACCGTGAGCGCGCAAACCATCGCCGCCCACAGAAACACGTAGGGAATAAAGGAGTTCGCCAACTGCCACCGGGCCCGCCAGGCCGAAGGAGTTTGGAAGCGCACCACGTTATCCCTTGATACTTCCGTAGTGACCCGAAGTTCGAGGGGCGAAAAGCCGAGCGAGTTGGCCATAAGGGGTCTCACGTTAATCCTGCCGCAATGGCGTCCACCAGCATCACAGGCGGGCGCCGAATTGTCTGTTCGGTGGGAGACGCTTGCGCTGTAATGATGTCCCCCGCTGGTCACGCCACTCAATAAATTTAAGACGCAAAAATCCTAGCGTCTTTTGCAATTCGATTGTGATTTAACAAAATGCTCCGGCCCCCTTATCGCGCGCTTCAGCGTTTGGATATTCGACGTCATATGTTCGGTTCGTGACTCGCATCACGTTGCAAGTGATGAATTCGGGTAGGTTTGAGAGAGTTGTTCCGAAGAAGGAATATCCTAATGGATAATCTCTACCTGACTTTACCGTTTTCCAGCCGTCGATTTAGCGCGCCCGCGCAACCGACCGCCGACGCCAGGGCCAGCAAGGATTGGCATACGCCTGATGGCGTAGACATCTGGCAGGCTAGGGCGTTGTATCAACCGCGTGTCGAGGTACTTGAAGGAGAGCGTCCGCTGCGGGTAGTGCTGCTGCAAGATTACGAGGCGCTGGCCCGGTTACTTGCGGCTCACGGCCCCGCAGTAGAGCCCGCGGGACCGGATATGCTCTCCCAACATTCGATAGGTGCCGAATGAGTACGCCCAGCGACATGGAGATGTCGTTCATTCGGACACTTTCAGTGAATGGGGTGATATTGAGCGGGGCATTTTCGGATGAGGAGCGCCGCGAGCGCATTCGGGTCGCAATTTATCAGCAAAGACTTGCGGTCGAGAGATATAGCGACCAATTAACCTTTGCGCAAGCCTACCAGCGGTGTTACGACCGTCCGCTCGAATTGCGGCGGGTCCCGCGCGATGAGCATCAACGTCCGACGGACTTTCTCGCCTCCAGGGGAGACCATGCGGGTGATAAGGATAATCCTTCGGGCCAATGATGTTTCGCCATCGGACGTTCGAAACTGTGTGGTACGTCGGTCCAAACAATCTGAAAAAGGCTAATCCTGACCTATAAGTGGATACGACTGATCAAGTGCCATCGGCGGAATTCGCAACATACGTTCGTCAATGCGGGATTCTAAATCGTGCCGGGTAAACTCCTCACCCAAGCGCTTGCGCAGAGCGAGCACATACATGATCTCGTAAGGCAATCGGCCGAAAATCTATCCTCGATCAATACGGGCATCAAGCTCGAACTTGAAAACAGCGACCCGTTGCCGGGAGTGAATGGTTTTCTCGACCAAAATGAGGCTATTAGCAAGCTGTTGCAAGAAGCGTCCAGCAGCCTTACGGCGATGAATCAGGCGCTGCAGATTGAAATCAGAGATCGGACCATGCTCGATAATCAATTAGCCGCGGCGGTGGAACAGCAGCAGGGTGCTCTCAATGCCTCAATGCATGACCATTTGACCGGTCTGCCAAACCGCGCGCTATTCAAGGATCGGCTGGAACACGGAATTGCGCAGGCGAAACGTCATCGGTGGATTCTTGCCGTGATGTTCGTCGATCTGGACAATTTCAAGAGCATCAATGATACGTACGGACATCAGGTAGGTGACGCGGTTTTGCACATTGTTGCAACACGGCTCGCGCACATTGGGCGGACCGAGGACACAGTCAGCCGCCATGGCGGTGACGAGTTTTTATGCTTGCTGACGGCGCTCCAAGAGCAAAGGGACATTGCGATGATTGCGGCAAAGATCGTCAAGGCAATTCAAGCGCCATGCGACGTGCGTGTAGGTGATGCCATCGTCAACCTGGTTCTTGGGGCCAGTATAGGAATCTCGGTGTTCCCGAAAGATGGCGCCAGCGCGGCTGCGTTGATAGGTCGAGCCGATGATGCCATGTACGGGGCCAAACAGAACAGATCCGGGTTTGCATTTGCACAATAGAAGGCTGTACTGTTCGTGTGCGCTTCCGTACAGACGGCCGGACCGGGGCGGCGTAGGGTGGAGGGATGCTTCACGAGTTCGTAACGTCGAATCGACAGCTATTAATCAGTCGGTGTCGGGAAAAGGTCGCCAAAAGGTTCCAGGCCACTGAGAGCCCGGCAGCGATAGATCACGGCGTACCACTGTTCCTGCAGCAGCTTGTCCAAACCCTGCGAAACGAGCAAAACACGGACATTCGGAATGTCGACGATGAGCCGACGCCAGCGCCTACGGAAATCGGTCGTGCGGCGGCGTTACACGGCGCGGACTTGCTGCGTCAAGGTTTCAGCATCGACCAAGTTGTGCACGACTATGGGGATGTATGCCAAACCGTTACGGCGCTGGCGGTCGAACAGTCCGTGTCCATCTCCACAGACGAGTTTCGCACGCTAAACCGTTGCCTAGACAACGCAATAGCGGACGCCGTCGCGTCCTTTGGGTCTGCCCGCCAGATATCCATTGACCGCCAGGCGGAAACTTTACAACAGCGTCTAGTCACTTTTGCCGCCGAACACCGACGGCTAATCGAGATCGCCATCCAGTCACTGGCTGCAATCAAGACCGGCAATATCGGAATAGGCGGAGCAACCGGCGCACTGCTCGCTCATGCATTGGACGAACTACAGTCCCTTACTGACCGAACGCTGCCGGACATCCGTCTCGCATCGTCAAGCGGTCAGGCAGCAGCCTAGCCTCATCCTCTGCGCGGACCTACACTCACGCCCGGCAGGCAACCGCCGACTCGGTGATACGCCTCGGTCGGCCGCTTAAGATTCCCTCATATTGGCCCAGGGGTTGGTGAATGACTATGCCAGCATCGGTGATCTCGAACTCGCGCAACTCGTTGCTATGCGCGCTTCCACGCACCTTGACGATGGCCAGAACCCGTTTTAGGCGGCTCTCGATTTCGATATAGCGCTGTACGATGATCGCGTCCGTAAGGAACGCCGAGCCATATGGACTGATTCGTAAATCACCATAGGGGTGCTCTAATTCCGATGTCATCAGCACTGTTACCCCTAGGGAGGCGAGAACGGCAACCAAGCGGAACAGTGACTCGCGAAAATCCTCTCGGAAGCAGGGCGCCACCGCCAGTTCGAACCTCGACAAAGAGTCGATCACGACCCGCTTGGCCTTCATTCGCTGAATGAGGTCGACGAGCCGCTGCGTGATTTCATCAATCGAAAGATCCAGAGAGCGGGTGTTGATCAAGCCGACCTTACCGGACCGCACCAAATCGTCGATCGTCCGGATTCGAGACTGGCTCGGCGTCTGTTCGAATGTGACGATGACGCCTGCCTCTGCGAGGCGCGCTCCCTCCGCCAAGAAGGCGGTGGCAAGTACGGTTTTCCCCGATCCGGAGGGGCCCGCGACCAATAATGAATATCCGCACGGCAATCCGCCGCCCATCATCTCGTCCAGCAACGGGACGCCCATCGCAACGCGCGATTGCGCGAACCTCGATCGAGTGTGTCCTGGCGCCGCCGCCTCATCGTCGCGCACTAACGCGCTCGGGAATATTTCTATCCCGCAATTCGATATTCGAAAGGTTTGTATCCCCGGTCGGCTCTCTTGCCCGCGCATTTTTAAGACCTGAATCTGCCGAACCATGCAGTTTCGGTAGATGTGCTGGTCCAGCAGCAACAGACCGTCGGCGACGGTGAATATCGGATGCGGATCTTGCCCCGATATACTTTCGCTTACCATGACGCTGGTCGTCTGCCATGCACTTAGGTGTATACCCAGACGCTGAATGAACCGCTGCAGGCTCGGTTCCTCTGACGGCTTCCGGCTTGCTTCCAAGAGCGCGGATCGGAACGAATCGATGACCACGAACCCAGGCGATGAAATCTCGACTTCTCTAGTAATGCGATCCATCACCTTGCTGAATTGGCCCGTTGAAACATCGTCGCTCAAATCGACGAAGCGGATCGCTGCGGCGACCTTGTCTGGATCGAAAAACATGAATTGTTGTTGGTAGCGCATCATTTTCAACGGTGTCTCGCCCAACACCGTAAAGAACAAAGCAGGCCGCGCCTCTGTAGCAAGGGAGAACATGATCTGGTGTGCCAGCGTCGTCTTCCCAGATCCTGGAGGTCCGGCGATCAGGTTGAAGGAATATTCCGGCAACCCGCCGCCAAGGATGGCATCGAGCCCCGGCACGCCCGTGGCGAGCCGGTGTATGGTCACTTTATCGATCATCGAGCAATCTCCCGTTGGACGCCGGCGGGGGAAGTCCCCACAAAGGGGCCAGCAACCGCTCGGTTAATGGTGCGCCAATGAATATGGTCAGTAGTTCCGCAAATCCCGCGAAGAACTCTGTACTAGCTTCAGTCGCCGTAGCCACCGGTTGCGCGGCAAGACAGGCGGACAACCGGGCGACCGTGCTTGAGTTCTCGTCGGGGCTATCCGTGGCGACCATCACCAAGAACGGAAAGGCGGCACTCGAGTTGTGTAGCACACGCTTGAAAAGGACCTCCAGTCCACTCGCACCAATCACGGGTGCCAACTGCACCACCAAGACGCGGCAGAACGCAGCCGTGGCGCTCGCCATTGTCTGGGAACTAGCTCGCAGCCCCGCGCGCTGCAGCAGCGCACTTCGGACGGCATCTCGAAGCAAGTCCCGGTTCATAGAAGAGTCGACAGGCTAATGAAAGCGCCGGCGCACTACCTCCGTAACCTGCGCAGCAGCATAGATCCGGCCAATGATTGTGTCAGTGCGGTAACGTACGGAATGTACGGATATTGCAGCGCAGTCATTTTAGGCTACGGTCCAGCGCCTCGCGTATCCTCGTCAACAACGCGCCGATGCTGAACGGCTTCTCCAGCAGAAGAGTCTCGCCGTCGACGACCGCAGGATAGGAGATGTAATCGTCCGTATATCCTGAAATGAAAAGCACCTTCATGGCGGGATGAACTTGAAGCAGCCGCTCAGCAACCTGCGGACCGCTGAGATCAGGCAGGATCACATCGGTTACCAGCAAGTCGATCTGGACGCCTTGACTGTCGCCAAGAGAAATACCGGCCACTCCAGTATTGGCCTCCCGCACCTTATAGCCGTGGGCGCGTAGGGTCGTGCCGACCATGGACAGCAACGATTTCTCGTCTTCCACGAGCAGAATCGATTCGCCGCCGCCGCGCTGCCGCTCTGACGGCGGTGCTTGGGCCATCTTGGTGAGCAGGGCAGCCGTGGCCGGAAAGTAAACTAGGAACGTCGTACCTTGCTCCGGCTTGCTGTCAACTTCGATGTATCCGCCATGCTGTTTGACTATGCCGTACACGGTGGACAGCCCTAGACCTGTGCCCTTGCCTGCCTCCTTGGTGGTAAAGAACGGTTCGAACAATTTTGACAAGGAGTAAGGGTTCATGCCGCACCCCGAGTCGCGCACGCTCAGCAGCACGTGAGGGCGCGGTGCAGCCATCGGGCTCAGATCGCGCATCTCTCCGGCCGAGTCGATGATCGACGTGGTAATGCACAACTCGCCGCCATGCGGCATCGCGTCCCGCGCATTGACCACGAGATTCATGAGTATTTGCTCCACTTGCCCGGCATCCGCCTCAAAGCCGCAGACGTCCGGGTGAAAGTTGGTCGTCAGCGTGATATCAGCACCGATGATTCGCCGCAGCATCGCTTCGATGCCGGCGACCACGACGTTGAGATCGAGCAGCACCGGCCGCACAAGTTGATTACGGCTGAATGCGAGCAAATGACGCGTCAGCCACGCTCCCTGTTGGCTGGCGGCCTGAATTTCCTTGACGTATCCGCTTTCCAGCGGGCGGCCCAGCAGGAGGTCGTCCAACATTTCGCTGCACGTCATCACGACTTGCAGCGCGTTGTTGAAGTCGTGCGCCACTCCGCCGGCGAGTTGCCCGACAGCCTCCATTTTTTGCGCCTGCAGCAGCTGCGCTTCAAGCTGCCTGCGCCGCGTAATGTCGATCGCGACCCCAACAGCGCGGTTCACCTCACCGCGCGGCTCCCGGATGGGAAAGCCCCGATCCTCAATCCAGCGAAGCTCTCCGTCGGGGCGCCTGATTCGGTATTCGATG
>Ga0302324_100006146_pt1 | contig 25998 bp, 20 predicted proteins | sample Palsa_T0_1_FD_201949 | JGI IMG/M metagenome (GOLD analysis project Ga0302324, IMG submission 201949) | Peat permafrost microbial communities from Stordalen Mire near Abisko, Sweden - Palsa_T0_1 | ecosystem: Environmental > Terrestrial > Soil > Palsa > Peat permafrost | place: Sweden: Abisko... | reverse complement strand
CGTGCGGTTCAGGGCCCGAGTTTCGAACGCAAACAACCGACCAATTCGGGCGCCAGCTGTGAGATGTTCATGCCCTCTGAAACCATAAACTTACAACTCAAGATAGGCCGAGCCTGAGTGTCATCCGCAAGCTGGCAGTCCACGCGGCAATATTGGCACTCTTGATTCCAGCAGAACCGCCCGTACGGTATCGTGTCGGGACTGATGAACTGGAAGCAGCGCAGTACCGAATTCTTCTCCGGTACGAGAAACGTTCTCCCAAGTACGCTGATTTCCACGAGCCGTTCGAACGGTCGGAAAACCTCAGACATGATCTCGGACCCCTCGCGCCTACCTCAATTGTAAAGTAAGCGACGCGTCACTCCGCCGCAACCGCCGCAGACCGCGCCGTGTCCAAAGCCCAACTGTCGAGTACTGGACACACGAGCTCTATGCGGGATGTGCGAGCCGTTTGTACTCGACTCGTGCGGGTTCTGGGAACAGAACGACGAGCGAGTAGATGCCCAGTGCCGTCCCGAGCGGCAGCCGCAGCAGCGCCAGAAATGCCAGAACGACCGTAAGCATCCGAGCCCAGGACGCCCGCTCGAGCAGCCCCCATCCGGCAACGATCGAGGCCACTCCGATCACGATTGTCAGCACGCTGCCCAACATCATCCCCGTCCCAATGAGCCTGGACAGCGGAAATGCGTGCGGGAAATCATGCATGCGATTCGTCAGCGCCTCGCCGAACGGACCAACCCAGCGCGACCCAATGAATCCGAGCCAACCCGCCAGGAGAATCCTCATGACGCCTCGAACGATCCACAGCACACCGAGAATGGTCAGGTGCCGGTCGAGGCGCGCGGCCGGCGCACCGCCCGTCCTCGAAACCACGATAGCCCGCCCGCATCCGCTACAAAAGCGCGCGTTATCGGGCAATGCCATGCCGCAGCGGTTACAGAACATACTGCACCTCCGGAAGCGTAATGATCTCTACTTCACAATACGGCGGGGACAGTGGGAATGTTTCGGGCTGCCCGGGGGGAATCCGCTAGGCGAAGAATTGCCCCATGCGGCGAAACTTCTCATATCGGCGTGCGATGAGCTCCTGCGCCGGCAAACGGGAGAATTCGCGAAGCGAGTTCACCAGCACTTCATCGAGAGATCGCGCGGCTGCCTCGTAATCAACATGCGCCCCGCCTTCAGGCTCGAGAATAATTTCGTCAATCAGCCTCAACTCGAGAAGATCCTTCGCCGTGATGCGCAGAGCTTCCGCCGCCATCTCAGCCTTTCCGGCGCTACGCCACATGATCGACGCGCAGCCTTCCGGCGAAATGACGGAGTAAACTGAATTCTCGAACATATGAATCCGGTCGCCTACGGCGATCGCCAGCGCCCCGCCCGAACCGCCCTCGCCCGTGATGGTCACGAGAATTGGCACCGGCAGCCGCGCCATCTCGCGAAGATTCACCGCGATGGCTTCGGCTTGCCCGCGTTCTTCCGCGTCCACGCCGGGATACGCGCCGGGAGTATCTATAAACGAAAGAATCGGCCGGTTGAACTTGGCGGCCAGATTCATCGCGCGGAGCGCCTTGCGATAGCCTTCCGGCTTGGCCTGGCCAAAATTTCGAGCGACGCGCTGCTTCGTGTCGTGGCCTTTTTGTTGCCCAATCACCATTACCGGATTGCCATGATACTTCGCCATACCGCAAACCATCGCGGGATCGTCTGCGAAGGCACGATCACCGTGGATTTCGATGAAATCCTCGAATAGCAACTGAATGTAGTCGAGCGTTTGCGGCCGCTGAGGATGGCGGGCGAGTTGCAGTCGTTGCCAAGCGCCGAGATGAGCGTAGAAATCCCGTTTCAATTCCGCCACCTGGCGCTGCAGGCGTTCGAGAGCCAGTGCGTTCTCGACACCGGTAAGGTTCAACAGGTCGTCCACTTCCCGTTCAAGCGTGTCAATCTCCCGCTGGCGTTTTTTGTCCTGTTTTTTCATCGCCTACGCCTACGTCACCACCGAATCCGCTCCGCAAATCACTCGAATTTGATCGAGCAACTCCGCATCGGCACGAACCAAGCGATCGGATTCGAGTACGGCTTCCGATCCGTCGCCGCCGACCAGGCCGAACTCAACCTTGCACCGGCCGGGGCGGCTAGCCATCAGCAGATCGAGCCGCTCGAGCAAGCTCTCGTCCGCCGCACTCAAGTCCACGCGCACGCGCAAAAGCGATGGCGAGCGCTCTAGCATCTGGTCCAGCGGCTTCGCGTCCATAATGCGCAGCCGCGTCCCAGCATCTTCCACCGCTACCCGACCTTTTACAAGCAGCGGCACCGCGGTCTTGAGAACTGCTTCGAGCCGGGCGAACGGCTCGGAAAAGACGAGACACTCTACGACCGCCGTTCTGTCCTGCAGCGTGACGATCGCCCAGCGCTGGTTGTCTCTCTTCGACCGCATTGGGCGAGTTTGCACAACTATTCCAGCCACAATTACGTCCGAGCCATTCTTCTGGCTCTCGAGCATGCCGATATCGATCGCCTTCACTTCCGCGAGGCGTCCCGCGTATTTCTCGAGCGGATGCCCGGAAATGTAGAAACCGAGCACCGCGTATTCACCGGCGAGGCGCTCTTCCTCGGTCCATTCATCAACGGCTGTCGGCTGCCGAGCCGACGCTGGTGCCGCAGAGGCCATTGCGCCGAAAAAAGCATTCTGACCACTCGCTCGCTCGCGATTTAGCCGCTGGCCGTGCTTCATCGCATCATCAATGCTGGCCCAATGGCCGGCGCGAGTGCCACCAAGCGAATCGAACGCGCCAGACTTCACCAGACTCTCGAGCACACGCCGGTTCAATAATCCAGAATCGAGTGCACCACAAACATCAAAGAGATCGGTGAATCGCCCGTGCCGTTTCCGGGCCTCGACGATTCCTCGCGCCGTACTCTCCCCGACGTTCTTGATCGCCGCCAATCCGAAACGAATGTGTTCGCCCACAGGTGTGAAGTCGAGCGAGCTTTCATGTACGTCCGGAGACAGAACCGTAATTCCCAAGTCGCGCGCTTCGGCGATATATTTCACAAGCCGCTCGGTGTTCCCTGTCTCCGCCGTCAACATCGCGGCCATGAATTCCACTGGATAATGCCGCTTCAGATACGCAGTCTGATACGCAACGACGGCGTAAGCGCAGGAATGCGACTTATTGAACCCGTATCCGGCAAACTCCTCCATCAGCTTAAAAATCTTCTCGGCCTTTTTCACGGGTACCTTGCGTGCCGTGCTGCCCGCGATAAATTTCTCGCGTTGGGCGGCCATGTCCTCTTTATTCTTCTTGCCCATGGCCTTTCGAAGAATATCCGCCTGGCCGAGCGAGAATCCCGCCAGCCGGTTGGCGATCTGCATCACCTGCTCCTGATACAGAATTACGCCCCAGGTTTCCGACAGGATTTCTTTCAACTCCGGTAAGTCGTAAGTGACTTCTTTCTTGCCGTGTTTCCGCGCGATGAAGTCGTCAATCATCCCGCCTTGGATTGGGCCGGGGCGATAGAGCGCGTTGAGGGCGGTCAAGTCCTCGAGGCGCGTCGGCTGATAGCGGCGCAGAACGTCACGCATGCCGTGCGATTCAAACTGGAATATTCCGGTGGTGTTCCCGCTTGCGAAAAGCTTGTAAGTTTCCACGTCGTCGGTCGGAAGGCTTGCTAGATCGAAGTCGACTCCGCGGTTCTGCCGGATCAGCAGGACGGCGTCGCACAGTACCGTAAGCGTCGTCAGCCCGAGGAAGTCCATCTTCAGCAGGCCGATTCGCTCGAGATCATTCATGTCGTACTGTGTCGTGACTTCATCCTTGCTCGACTTGTACAACGGAACGATTTCAGTGAGAGGCCGAGGTGAGATGACGACTCCAGCCGCGTGAGTCGAGGCATGCCGCGCAAGCCCTTCGAGGCGCAGAGCGACGTTAATCAGATCGCTGATCTTTTCATCGTCCTTCTTCAGTTGCGCGAGCTGCGAGGATTGCTTCAACGCATCTTCCAGCTTGATGTTGAGCTGATTGGGAATGAGCTTTGCGAGCCGGTCCACGTCGCCGTAGGGCATATCGAGCGCGCGGCCCACATCCTTGATCGCCGCCTTTGCCGCCATGGTCCCGAAAGTGATGATCTGCGCCACGCATTGTTCGCCGTACTTCTTCCGGACGTATTCGATCACTTCACCGCGCCGCCGATAGCAAAAATCGATGTCAATGTCTGGTAGCGACACGCGCTCCGGATTCAGAAATCGCTCAAAAAGCAGATCGTATTGGAGCGGATCAATGTCGGTGATTCGCAGTGCATAGCTGACCAAACTTCCTGCCGCCGAGCCGCGCCCTGGCCCTACGGGTACTCCCTGCGTGCGCGCGTAATGAATGAAATCCCATACGATCAGGAAGTAGCCGGCAAAATTCATCTGCTTGATCATCTCGATTTCGCTCGAGAGGCGGCGCTCGTAGGAGTCAAGCGGCTGGCGCAGCAATCCCTTCGACGCCAGCACTTCAAGCTGCGGCAGCCGCCACGCAAATCCTTCACGGACGACTTTTTCGAAGTAGGAATTTGCGGTATGGCTTTCGGGCACCTGAAATTCGGGGAACGGATTATCAACGCGCTGAATCTTCACGCGGCAGCGTTCGGCGATCGTGACCGTTCGCGACACGGCGTCCGGCAATTCGTGGAACACGCGAGCCATTTCCTCTGCCGTCTTGAAATAGAATTGGTCGGTCGCGAACTTCATGCGATTGACGTCGCTCATGGACTTGCCGGTTTGGATGCACATCAGAACTTCCTGCGGGCGCGCATCGGACTGCTTCAAATAGTGCGTATCGTTCGTTGCGACGAGCGGGATGCCGGTCTCGCGCGAAAGCTGAACGAGATCGCGGTTCACCCACGTCTCGATTTCCATTCCCTGGTCCTGCACTTCCAGGAAAAAATTGCGTTTCCCGAAAATTTCCTGCAGGCGATAGGCGGACTCGCGCGCCTTATCGAGCTTCTTTTCGGAAACTGCTTCGGTAACTTCGCCGCGCAAGCACGCAGACAGCGCGATCAATCCCTTGCTGTGCCGCGCCAGCAGATCGTGGTCGATGCGCGGCTTGTAATAAAATCCTTCGAGGTATCCGGTTGAAACCAGCTTAATGAGATTTCGGTAGCCCTCGTCCGTTTCGCATAGAAGCACGAGGTGATTCGAGCGCTCAGCCTCCGCGCCCCTCGTCTTATGACTTCCCGGCGCGACGTATACTTCGCAGCCGATGATCGGCTTCACGCCCCGCATCGTGGCTTCGTGATAAAAATTGGCAGCGGCGAAGAGATTTCCGTGATCGGTGACTGCTACAGCGGGCATTCCCCGGCGCGCGGCTTCGGCGGTCAGTTCGCCCACTTCGCAGGCTCCGTCGAGCAGCGAATAATCCGTGTGCAGATGAAGGTGGACGAAGTTCGGGCGATCCATGCGAGCCTATTTTAATCCAGCTACAATCAATCGTTCACAAAAGTTGAGGGCGCCAGCAACCGCCCGGAATCCCTGAAGATCAGCGCTTGCGCGACTTCCCTGCCGGCTTCGACGGTTTTACAATTTTTCCATGCGGACGAGAGTGTGCTTTTGGCGCCGCAGCCCGAGCGGGCTTGGCAGCTTGTGCTTTCGGCGGCTGGGCCTTACCCGCCTTAGATGCCTCAGCCGGCGCTGCCTCAGGAGCCTTCCCGGCCTCTGCCGCAGCTTGCGCTGACATGATCGCCGCCTTGTGTTTCTGCTTCGACTTTTTCTTTTCCTCTATCTTTTTCTTCGGCTCGTCTTTTATCCCGGCAAGCCGCTTGAGAATCTTCGTTCGCTCGATCAGATCCCGCCCCTTACCTCGAAGCTGCGCTTCAAAGAAGTCTTCGAGAACCCTGTCGAACTTGGGGCCGCGAGGCACACCCAGCGCGTCAAGCTCAGCCATGGGAAGGCTTGCGCGCATCGGCCGCCACTTTTGCAGGTAGTTCCGTATCTTTGCGCCCGCTTTCGAATTTCCATACTCCGCCTGAAGAAACGCGAGCCGCTCAGGAGGCACGGTACCCAGATAAAAATATGCGTCCTTCGGCGCGTTCGTCTTGCGCCCCTTCAGCGTCTTCAGCGCCTTTTCCGTCTCCGGCACGAGTTCGTGGTACGCCGCCATTTCCTTGGCTGTGAATTCCATCGTACGCAAAGCTGCCGCCGCTTCACGGTCTTTCAGCCGCGCCAGTAGGAAATAGGTTACGGCAGTCGCGAGGCGCGGGCGCACACCCGCCGACAAAAATGCTTCACGGGCCCGATGCAACCGGGTGAGTCCGTCGTAATCCGGATGGCGCCGAGGCAGATTCGGGTGAATCGCGGCGACGAGTCCATGAGACTCCCATTGTTTCAACACGCCTCCCGGATTGTCTTCCCGCCCGAGGGCCAGCACTTCCCTTCCCACAGCCCGCCCGTCGAGATGCTCGTGTAAGCCGCGTCCCATCGCCAGATCAAACCACTCTTGCGTCCGGCTTTCCTGCTTGAAATCCATGCGCACGCAGTAACGAAGAATGCGCATCAGGCGAATCGGTTGGTTCGTGAATGCGTGAATTGAAAGAGAACGCACCTCGCGTTTCTCGAGATCGGCCAGTCCGTTTGTCGGATCGAGAAGAAGCCCGCGCGACGCCGGATTCAAGGAAATCGCGATCGCGTTCAGAGAGAAATCCCGCCGGCGGAGATCTTCCATCACCGTGGACCAGCGAACTTCCGGCTTCGCTCCGGGACGCTCGTAGTAATCGTCGCGCGCGGCAGAAATCGAGCCATCGGCGTCGCCCGCGAAAATAATTTCGTAGTGCCGCAAATGCTCGTTCTCCGAAACGACGCGTGCGCCGCCCTTCTCCAGTTCGCGGACAATCCGCAGCGGATTGCCCTCGATCGTGAAGTCCAGATCGCGTATCGGCATCCCGGAAATCAGGTCGCGTACCGCGCCGCCCGTCAGATAGACATTCGAGTCCTGCGCGCGTGCCAGTTCCTGCACGCGCACCAGCGCCGCGCGCTGCTCCGGCGAAAGCCGGCTTTCCAGCAAAAACATGTAATCAGGCATGAGGCTTAGAACTCCTCCCAAGTTCCGGCAAATTTATCGACGTTACGCCGGCGCTGGCGCGATTGCGCGCCGTTCCCCGAAATTCAATGCGCTGCCATCAGGCTCGCGGATGGTGCTCGCGATAGACCTGCTTCAGCCGTTCTTCCACCACGTGGGTATAAATTTGGGTCGTCGAGATATCCGAGTGGCCCAGCATCATTTGTACGGCGCGCAAATCCGCGCCACGATCCAGCAAATGTGTCGCGAAGCTGTGCCTCAGCATGTGGGGCTTCAGTTTTTTCCGGATGCCCGCTTGCCGGCCGCAATCAGAGATGGTCTTCCAGAATCCATGGCGCGAACACTCGCCGCCCTTCCGGCTCAGAAACAACAATGGCCGCGAATTCTCACGCGCGAGTTTTGGCCGCGATTTCGCCAGATACGCACGAACGACCTCGACAGCTCGCCGGCCAATCGGCACAAGGCGCTCTTTGTCGCCCTTGCCGATGCACCGCACGTAGCCTTTATCGTAATGAATGTCGTTGAGCCGCAGCTTGCACAACTCAGAGACGCGCAGGCCCGCCGAGTACATCACTTCAACCATGGCCCTGTCTCGCAATCCTACAACGGTCTTGGCGTCGGGCTGCGCGATGAGACGTTCAACTTCGTCGATCGTCAAAAACATCGGCAGGCTGCTGCGAAATCTCGGCGACTCCACCGTCTCCGCGGGATCTTCACGAATCAATCCTTCGGCCAGCGCAAATCTGAAAAAATGCCGGATGGTGACCAAGTGCCGCGCCACGGACCGGCTGTCAAGCTTCCGGTGATAGAGATGCCGCAGAAAATCAACGATTTCGTCGCGAGTTACCTTATCCAGAGCCAATCCCTGGCCCGCAGCAAACGCCGCAAATTTCTCGACGTCGCGCCGGTACGCGTCAAGCGTATTGGCCGAAACGCCTTTCTCGACGCGCAGGTAACTCAAAAACGATCGGATTGCCGCCTCCACTCATCCTCCTGAAAGACTGTCTAGCAAATATCTCTTGTACTTCCGGGCTGCCCCGAGTTTTCGAAGAACACCTCGCCTGCTCTTCGCTTTTATCGAAGCTAAATCGCACTCATCAGACCGCCCGCCCCGCCTTCATCGTGCTGCGAACAAATGCGACCACCTCATGCACTTCTTCGCATCGCATTAACCACGCCACGCCCATGTAAATCCCGGCCGCCGTCGCGATCATCACCGCCAATCCAGCCGCCTGGGGCATGAATCGGTCGCTTGGAATTGACCGGTAGCCTCGCATCAACAAAACGCACGCTGCTGTCATCACCACGGCGCAAACTACCGTTCGTCCCAGAGATGCCAACAGAGCTGTCCCTCCAACGCGCCCAAATCGTCCGCGGAAAATCACGAAGAGCGCTCCGAAGTTTACGTAGGCCGCGACCGCCGTTGCCAATGCAGGCCCCGCGTTCGAAAGAGTCTGCGCTAGAAAAATAAGAAATCCCACGTTGAGCAAAATGTTCACGCACAAAGCCACCGCGGCGACGCGAACGGGCGTCGCCGTGTCGCGCAGGGAGTAAAACACCGGAACAATCAATTTCACGGCCGCAAACGCCGGAAGCCCAAGCGAGTAGCAAAGCAAGGGCCGCGTCGTCAGCGCCGTCGACGCTGCAACAAATTGGCCGTGCTGAAACAGGACGCGCACGATCGGCTGTCGCAGCAGCGCGAGGCCGACCGCCGCCGGCACCGTGACGAACGAAACCAATCGCAGCGCGTAGCCAAACGTCGCGGTCATGTCGCCCAATCGCTGCCGATTCGCCTGCCGTGAAAGAGTGGGCAATAACGCCGTCGAAATCGCCAGTGCAAAACTCCCCAGTACCAATTCGACCACCCGGTCGGCTACGTATAGCGATGTAATACTTCCCTGCGGCAGTCTCGGCGACATCGCAAAAATCGTGTCTACAAAAAAATTGATCTGGTAGAGCCCGATCCCAAAGAAACTCGGGATCATCAGCTTTCCGACCGCGCGGATTCCCGGATCCTTGAACGAAATTTGAAAATGGAATCGCATCCCGCGCCGGACCAATGCCGGGACCTGCATGAAGAATTGCAGCGCGCCAGCCAACAAAACGGCCGCGGCCAGCGCCACCGCGGGACTCCGATACTGCGCGGGCGCCAGATTCATGATCGGGACATACACGGCTCCAAACGAAAACGCGATCAACGTGAGGTTGAACACGATTGGCGTGGACGCGGGCAGTCCGAAAACGTGGTAGCTGTTCAGAATTGCCATGGCCAGCGCCGAAAGGCCCATAAAAAATACGTACGGGAAAATGATGCGGTTGAGATACACCGCCATGCCCAAATCGATTCGGTGCCCGCCGGCGAGTGTGAACAGATCGATGACGCGATCCGAAAAAATCACGCCGAGTACCGTGAGTGGCGCCAGCACGACCGTCAGCGTCCAAAACGCTCGTTGGGCGAACTGCCAGATCTCCGCCTGCGACTTCCCCGTAATGTACTCGGTGAATACGGGGATAAACGCCGCAGTCATCGAGCCTTCGCCGATCAGACGGCGCAGCAGGTTGGGAAGTCGAAACGCGAGGATAAACGAGTCCGCCGCTACGGACGTGCCAAGCAGAAGAGTGATCCGTTGGTCTCGTAAGTACCCTAGAATGCGGCTGATAATGGTGGCTAGGGTTATGGCCGAGGCGGATTGGAGAATCTGCCTTTTTTCGGTCAATCGCCGGAAGCTCCGATTCTAACCCTTTTAACACCAACAAGTTGACAACACTTTCACCAAAAGATAACATAACTCTCCATAATCTGCAACTGCCTTCCAAAGGAACTGGAATTTGAAGCGCACCGCACCAACTTCCACGCACAAAAAGGTCGTCGTCATGTTAGAGGACGGCACTGCCCTAAAGGGCTACCTGAATCCATCCGGGCTGTCATCAGCCGAGTCAGTAGATTTGCTGACACCAGACGGCGAACACAAGGAGATCGCCCTGGCGGTCATCAAAGCCATCTATTTCGTCGCCGATCTGAATCAGCCGTTCGAACCGGAGCGCAAAGTCTTCCTCAGTCGGCCCAAACTCGAAGGTCTGTGGCTCAGATTGACCTTTCGCGACCGTCAGACTATGGAAGGATTGAGCTCGAACGAACTGCTTGAGACTCTCGATCGGGGCGTCCAGTTCACACCGCCGGACTTGCATGGCAATTGCCTGCGGATGTTTGTCCCGCGCGCGGCGCTCACCGAGGTGAAAGTCCTCGGCATCGTCGGCACTGCAAAGCGGCCACCACGTCCCGCCATCGCGATCCCCTACCAACCGCGACTTTTTAGCGAGTGAGACTCGCGCTTGACAGCGCAGCGGAGCTGCGTGCGAAGGATCATGGATCGCGGTACTTTCCGCCCTCCGCCATAAACCCCTGTTCACTCTGCATCCAAACACCGACTGAGGTAGATTATTCCATTGGATAGGAGACACGCTATGAAACTCGGCGACATAGCCCAACGGCTGGAATGCAAACTCGAAGGCGATGCCGGAATTGAGATCACCGGTGTAGCGGGCATCGAAGAAGCCGCGCCGGGACAATTGACGTTTCTCGCCAACCGCCGCTATCGTCCCGCCGTGGCCACAACGCGCGCTTCGGCAATTCTGATCGCGCCCGACGCAGGCGACGTGCCGCTAGCCGCCCTCCGCTCCAGGAATCCTTATCTCGATTTCGCGCGCGCCCTCGAATTCTTCCATCCCGCGCCGCCATATTCCGCGGAAGTTCATCCGACGGCGAGCATCTCAAAAACCGCGAAAATAGGGGCCGGAGCGCATATCGGGCCGTACTGCTACGTCGGAGAAAACGTCCAGATCGGACGCAACGCGGTTTTGCACAGCTTCGTCACAATTTATCGCGACGCGAAAATTGGCGACGATTTTTTCGCGCACTCTCACGCGATCATCCGGGAAAAATGCCACATTGGCGATCGCGTTACGCTTCAAAACGGCGCAGTCATCGGTTCCGACGGTTTCGGATTTGCAAAGCAAGCTGACGGAAGCTGGTACAAAATCCGGCAAGCAGGCATTGCTGTGCTCGAGGACGACGTGGAAGTCCAAGCCGGCGCCATCATTGATCGCGCGACAATTGGAGAGACTCGAATTTCCCGCGGCGCGAAGATCGATAATCTCGTGCAGGTGGGGCACGCCTCGAAAGTTGGCGAGAATTCCCTGCTATGCGGCCAAGTGGGTTTGGCCGGTTCGACGCGCGTGGGGAAAAATTGCGTCCTGGCCGGCCAAGTGGGCGCAGCTGGACACTTGACGATCGGCGACGGCGCGGTGGTGACATCGCAGAGCGGCGTGCCCAATGACGTTCCTCCGGGCGCGCTCTATTCCGGATATCCAGCCATCGAAAATAAGGCCTGGCTGAAATCGGTGGCCGTATTTAATCGTTTGCCTGAATTGCAGAAACAAGTGCGTGAATTGACGGCGGAAATCGAAAGACTGACGTCGCAGCGCAACAAATAAGCCAGTGCGGGATGACTCTATTTTGAGAGCGGCCGCTGCTCTTCGGGCAATCCTGCCGCAACCAAGTCGCGCACGCGCTCACGCAGCGCCTCGCGACGCTCGAATTTATAATCCGCCGAATCCACTGCCGGTCCAAAGCGAACGGTTACGCCCCCCGGCCGGAGCGACGAATCGCCCTTGCGCATCAATCGCTGCGTCCCAATCAGCGAAACCGGCACAACCGGCACGCCCGCTTCGATCGCCATCACGAACGTTCCGCTCTTGAACGCCCGCAATCGTCCATCGGGACTTCGCGTTCCTTCTGGATAGACCAAAAACGAAGTTCCCCCGCGGACGTATTGGATCGCTTTGTTGACGCTCGAAGCTGCCGCTTCTTTGTCATCCCGATCCACCGGAACAATTTGGCACATACGCATGCCAGTGGCGAGAATCGGAATACGAAAAACCTCCTTTTTCGCCAGAATCGCCACCCGCCGCGGGATGAACGGTACAAGTGCCACGGGATCTATATTGCTCACGTGGTTCGACGCGAAAACGCACGTTCGATTGGGAATGTTCTCGGCACCCTCGACGCGAACCCGTATGCCCACAATCCAAAGGCCGGACCGCAAAGTTTTCATCGCCATCTCGTACATCGCTTCCGGCGACCCAGTGATCCAGGAATACAGAATAAAAAACGGCAATACGATCGCGATCGCCAGGCCCACGTAGGTGACTAGAAAAATTGTACGAATCATCGGAACTTACCGGCGTCAATCCGTGGTGCCGTGCAGAAATCCGTCGCGGATGCGAAGCTGCCGGGGAGAGGGGTTTTCGAATTCCTCAACACTGCTCTCTTTTATCTCGCGGCTCCCGAGGACCAACGCGACGTTTCGCTCCCGCCCTTCTCGCAGGATGTGCAGCGTCACCGTGTCGCCCGGTGCGTGGCCGCGCAACCATGTGTCGGCATTCCGCGGCGGTTTGTCGCCGTCGATCGTAACAATTTCGTCGCCATCGAGCAGACCCGCTTTCTCGGCGTTGCCTCCCGTCTCCACGCGAGCAATCATCCAGTTGCCCCCGGCGCCGCGCGTTCGAGAGAAACCAGGCCCGGCTTCCGTCCGCGGCGTTTCGTTCAGACGCAGACCCGCGACCGAGAAAAATTGGTCGTACGGAATTTCGTCCACGCCGGAGACATACCGGCGAAAGAAATCATCAAAGCTCTTGCCGCTAACCTGTTCAACCGCGGCACGAATGTCCGCGCTGTCGTTGTAATAGCGCCCCTGCTTCGCGAATTCGGTATTCATGCTGCGCATCACGTCATCGAGCGACTTCCGATTATCCGTAGCATCACGGATCGCAAGATCCAGCATGTCCCCCAAAATCTTGCCCTTGTTGTAATACGAGATGCTGCGTTGCGGTGAATTGTACGCCGGATATTTATCGAGCCACGTGTCGAGACTCGACTCTTCGGCGCTCTGCCACGAATGCGCGGGACTATTCTGCAGATGGCGAATCTCTTCCGCCAGGTCGGAATAGAACTTGTCCTTGGTCCATTCTCCGGAGCGAAGCAGGGCGAACGCTCCGTAGGTGCTCGTAACGCCCTCAGCGAACCATAGCGCCCGCGTCCACTGCTCCTTGGTGTAATCCACGGGCTGGAGACTCTGCGGACGAATTCGCTTTACGTTCCAGGCATGAAAGAATTCGTGCGCGACTATCTGGAGGACATCCTGCTGAGAGCCAGCGCCTATTGCCGTGCAATTCGCGTGTTCCATCCCTCCGCCGCCGGCGTCGGCATACGGACCCACGTGAAGGAAAAAGGTGTACTCGTCGAAAGGCGCGCCGCCCATCAAATGCAATTCGTAGGCAACGATTTTGTGCAGGCTTTCTTCGAGAAAAGCCCGATCCCACAATTTGCCGTCCAGTACAGCGCGGAAGCGCGCGCCGCCCTCCGCAAACGTGAAACTATCGAACTTCCCAGCCTCCGCAGGCGCATCCACAAGTAAATCGTAGCTCTGCGCGACGAATCCGTTTGGTACCGTCGCAGCCGGCAATTCCACCGCGATTTTCCAGCCCGCGGGAACATCCACAAACTGAACCACCGACTCTTCCGCGCGCCTGTCCGGCAAATACATCAGCACCTCGGCAAAATTCACGAATGCATGCTGCGCGTTCAACTGCGAATCGAAGGGGCCCGCTTCATCCCACTCGATTGCGTAACTGACAGATAAATCTCCGCCATTTCTGTTAGTCGCAGCTCCCGCCTCACCAAGCTGCCACGTTTGCTTGTCGAGCTTACGAACGCCGATTCGCTCAGCCTGCTGGCCTTCGCCCCGGACCATGTAGGCTTGGACGTCCCGAACCCGATAAGCGAAATCGCGGATCTCGTAAAGAGCATTCCACGCGGGAATCGCCACGATCGTTCCAAGCGGAGCTTTTGGGATGCTGACGGTCACGTGAAAGAGATGTTCGTCGGGATGGTTGAGCGAGATTCGATATCGGATCGTCGCCCGCGTCGAATGCGGAACGGCAAGCAGAAGAACGAACAGCAGGATCGGGCGCGTGCGCTTAGAAATGTTCACAGACGAGCGACTGATTTGGATTTCAGCCTTTCGAGAAGTTTTCCGCTCAAGCCGTCGAAGCTTCCGTTGGACATCACCAGCACGACATCCCCAGGCTTCGACTCAGCCGCGAGATAGTCGGCGATTTCCGTTGCGGAGTCAAATGCGCTAGCAGGTTTCCCGTGCGCGCGAACATCCTCGGCGACCTTGGCTGGCGAGAAGCGCTCTTCATCGGCCAGCAGTTGCGCGCGGCTTACCGGTCCGATGGCAACGCTGTCGGCCACCGCCAAAGCTTCCGGCAGAACCTTTTCGAAAATTTTTCGGCGCATCGTATTCGAGCGAGGCTCGAGCGCAGCCCAAATCCGCCGATTCGGCCACTGGGTGCGCGCCGCCTCGAGCGTCAACTTAATGGCGGTCGGATGATGTGCGAAGTCTTCGACGACAAGCACGCCGCCCTCTTCGCCCTTGTGTTCCATTCGCTTGCGCACGCCCTGGAACGTGGCCATGGCATTTTCGATGGCTTCGCACTCCACTCCACGGCCATACGCGATTCCGATCGCCGCGAGAGCATCCAACACATTGTGGCGTCCCGCGACGGGCATTCGAATTCGCGTGACTTCATTTCCTCGATACGCCACTCGAAAATTGGTCATTCCGTCTTCCCAATGTAAGTCTCCCGCCGACCAATCCACGCCTTCGCACAACCCGAACGTCTCTACAGGGCAAAACGCCTTCTCAGCGCATCGGCGAACCTCCTCTCCTTCGCCCCATACTAAGATGCGTCCCCGGCGCGGCACGAGATTCACAAGCCGTCGAAACTGAAGCGCGATCGAAGCGAGATCGGGATAAATATCGGCGTGATCGTATTCGAGGGACGTAAGAATCAATTCGTCGGGATGATAATGAAGGAATTTCGGCCCGCGATCGAAGAACGCGGTCTCATATTCGTCGCCTTCAATAATGAATTCCTCGCCGCCGCCAAGGCCGTAGCTCTTGTCGCCGAAGTTTGTTGCCACGCCGCCAACCAGAAAATCCGGCCGGCGCCCGGCCACATGAAATATCCAGGCGAGCATCGCCGTAGTCGTAGTCTTGCCGTGGGTTCCAGCGACGACGATAGACGTGTGATTCGGGATGAAGAATTCCTCGATGACTTCGGCCATCGAACGATACGGAATTTTCTCGTCGAGAATAAATTCGAGTTCCGGATTGCCGCGAGCGATCACATTGCCGATGACCGCGAGGTCCGGCGCAGGCTTCAGATTCTCCTCGCGAAATCCTTCATTCCATTTGATTCCGAGCGATGAAAGCAGAGTGGATGCGGGCGGATAGACGTTTACGTCAGAACCGGTGACGTAGTATCCGCGCTCCTTCAGCATCCCAGCAACGGGCGCCATTGCAGCGCCGCCAATACCCAGCAGGTGAAGGTGCCCCGAAGTTCGCGGCAACAGATCGCCTAGAAAATCAGATTGTGCCATTCCGTCCTCTGTACAAAATTGTAGCGGTTCCGGAAAATCATCAAACAAGCCGCGAAGATCCGCCTATCCATCGCTGCATGCGGCTTCGAGAATTTCGAGCGTGGGCGATGCATTCGCCGTCAATCGCGCTCGGACGCCCAACGGTATCGTAAGCATCGGACGCTCCGTATGCCCAAACGGAATATTCCACACCACCGGCACGTCAAACTTTCGCGTAATCCGCGAAACCACCTCGCGAATATTGGCGCTTCCCGCCGGCCCTTCACACTCGGGAAAATCGCCGAAGAGCAAACCCGCGGCTCTGTCGAGTTTCCCCGCCTGCTTCAGTTGCATCAGGGCGCGATCAACCTGCCACGGCTTCATGCCGCGATCTTCGAGAGCCAAAATCGCTCCCTTGGTGTTCACGGCCCACGGCGTTCCGAGCGTCGATACGATCAGCGTCAGACAGCCGCAGAGTACAGTTCCCTCAGCGTTGCCTCGAACCAATGTTTCGCCTTCGAGCTTGATCGTCCACCCGGTCGTCGTAGCCGAAATCGCTTGCTCAAACGATGCCTTATCGTAACCGTGCGGCGAGCCCTCTCCCGCGTCGAATCCGGCCGCGGCCATCGGCCCGTAAAATGTGACCCAGCCGCATTTCTCCCAAAGAAACACTTGGAGAGATGTGACGTCGCTGTAGCCGATCAACATTTTCGGCGGCGACATTTCTTTCACGTAGTCAATTTCACCAAGCAGTTCATCGAGCAAATAACTCGATCCGTAACCGCCCCTCGCGCAAATCACGCCGCGGGTCTCCGGCTCGCCGATGGCCGCGAGAAATTCTCTTACGCGATCCGCAACGCTGCCCGCGAAATAACCTTCCCGGGACAGAACCCGCGGATTCCTGTGCACGACAAATCCCAGGCGTTCGAGTTCAGCAATTCCCTTCGCAAGTCTCTCGGCCTCCACCGGGCTTGACGGCGCGATAACCCGAATCGCGTCACCCGGGCGGAGAGCGCGTGGCTTGAGCGGCATGGGCATTCGAAGAATTCGAGAATAAGGAATCTCGGGGAATGAGTCCAGAGACGCCAGCGCGGCCGATTCCTGAATCGCATAAGCGGGCGTCCGCGTGCGGCTAAGGCGCAGAAGGAAATTGCAGGAGGAACACGTCGCCGGCGCCGCTCGCGTTCGCAATCACGCCCGAAGCGACGGATGGCGGCGCAACCGAAAAGATAGCCAAAATCGTGCCATTTTCACTGATCGGCACCGCGAACCGCGCATTGCGATCGGGCAGCAGGTCGGCTTTACCGGCGGTCGAAATAGAAATTAGCATCGTATGAGGCGTGCAGTTCCCACTCGATGACGCACCGACGCAAGTCGCGTGTACGTATCCTAGTATCGTGGCAGGAATTGCAGCCGCGTCACCCGAAGGGATAGTCGAATCATCGGCCACGAAGCTAATCAAACTGCCGTCGGCATTGATGGACGGTGAATGACTTTCACCGATGACGCCTTCCGTCGCCATCGAAATTGTTGGTGTGCAGCCCTTCGGCGCGGAATCGCCCAGGCACGTATCGCGAACGGCGATTTGTTGGCCCTTGGTATGGAATCCCGAGATCAGGTTTGTTGCCCGCGTCACGAAGGCCACATAGCGGCCGTCAGCATTAATCGCCGGCGCAAAACTTGGACCGTCGCCAGTCGCGCCAGCCCATGGCGCGGAGAGCATTCGAGTTGAGGGCACGCAATTATCGGGTGCGGCGGCGCCCTGGCATGTGTCGCGCAGCAGAACACTCGATGTCGCATTCATCGGGTTCGAGACCATGTTCACCGCGTCGGAATCGAACGCTACATATCTTCCATCAGCCGAGATCGAGCTCTGCAGGCTCGCACCTTTGCCGCCATGGCCGGACTCGTCTTGCGAAACCAAGGTCGTGCGAGGGACGCACTGAGCCGGCGCGCTGACGCCCATGCAGGTATCGCGCAAATAAATTTGTGCCGCGCCGCCGTTGACGCCGGAAACAAGGCCCGACGCGATCGAAGTGAACGAAACATACCGCCCGTCAAAACTGATCGAAGGAAATTCGCTCGCGCCAGCACCGGTCGCTCCATCGAGGGACATCGAGATCAAAACTGTCTTGGGCGCGCAATCGGCCACTGCGTCCGGGCCCATGCAAGTATCACGGAGATAGATCTGCGTGGACTCCGGGCTCGCCCCGGCAATGAGATTTGTCGCTCTCGAAGAAAATGCGACGAAGCGCGCGTCGCCGCTAATCGCCAGTCCGCGTCCGGCGGGACCATTCGCGGGACTGCCATCGCGGCCAACATCAACGATGAGTGTTTGCGGCGTGCATGCCGCGGCGCCGAGGCAAGTGTCTCGGACGAAAACGCGTCCGCCTCCGCTGCGCTGCACGAGATTTGTGGCCACGGATTGAAATGCAACGTAGCGTCCGCTGCCGTCCATTCTTGGCGCGCCACTCGGTCCATTCGATGCAGCACCGAAGGCGCTGATGGAAACGAGCTGTCCCGTTGCATTCAGATTGAGCGCCGGATGCGCCTGGCTGCCCGTGATCTTGAATGTAAGAGCAGCAGATGTTCCTCCGCCCGGAGCCGGATTCATCACAGTTACGCTCGCAGTTCCCCCGACCGCAATATCTGCTGCCGTGATAGCGGCGGTTAATTGTGTCGTGCTTACGTAGGTCGTCTGTCGTCCGCTACCATTCCAATTTACGGCGGAATTCGTTACGAAATTCGAGCCCGTCACGGTTAGGGAGAACGCCGCACCGCCGGCGGCGGTGCTGGAAGGCGCTAAGCTGGTAGCTGTGGGCACCGCATTGTTCACGGTAAATTGCTGCGCCAAGGACGTGCCACCGCCTGGAGCCGGATTCGTTACCGTAACGTTATTGACGCCGGCCGTGGCGATATCGGCCGCGAGGATTGCCGCTGAAAGTTGGCTGGAACTCGCGAATACGGTTACGCGCGGGCTGCCATTCCAATTCACCACTGACGTGCTGACGAATCCGCGGCCCGTCAGAGCCAGCGAAAATGCCGCGCTACCTGCCGAAGCGCTTGTCGGATTCAAGCTTGCGATGCCTGGGATTGGATTGCCAGACGGGTCAACGTAGAACGGAACGCTATTCGAGTTGCCGCCTCCCGGAGAGGAGTTCGACACCGAGATCGCATCGGTTCCCGCCGCCGCAATATCGGAGGCGGTGATCGAAGCCGTTAGTTGCGTAGAACTTACAAAAGTCGTGGCTCGCGGCTGCCCATTGAAATTTACCGTGGATACTCCGGAGGCGAAACCGGTTCCAGTGATAGTCAACGAAAAAGCGGCGCCGCCAACGCTCGCGCTAGCGGGGCTTAACGAAGTAATCGTTGGCGCGGGATTGTTTGCCGGGTCGATGTAAAACGTGTAGCCGCTCGAAGTTCCGCCACCGGGTCCTGGACTTACCACCGTGATATTGGCGGATCCCGGAGTGGTGATCAAACTTGCAGGAACCTGCGCGGCCAGTTGGTTAGTTGTGGTGTTCAGCGTAGTCGGTAGCGGATTGCCGTTCCAATCCACAGTTGTCGTGCTGATGAGATTCAAGGCGACCACGTTGAGCTGGAAGGCTGGGCTCCCGGCGGTAATCGAAGTGGGCGAGATCGAAGACAGAGTCGGAGTCGCATTGAATGTGGTGCTACTACAGCTCCCAAGGGAAACTACCGCCGCAAGGAGCAGTCCGGCCTTTCCTATCGATGCCATTCCTGTCAATTTGTTCCGCAAGCCATCCGTCAAACCGTTCTCTCCCGTACCATAGTCGCAAATTTATCCCAAACGCGCATCACCCGCGAGCATGCATTGCGGTTTTAGACCATTCGGATTCGGCTGAGCCCAAAGAGGTTGGCCGTCGCCGCCAAGACTTATAACTTAAACGCCGTCAGCCTGGAAAATAGCTTGGCTCGGGCCTCGATTTCACGGCGTGTGAGCGTCTTCAGGCGATCTACGCCGAAACGCTCGACGGTGAAACTCCCGACGACGGAGCCATAGACCATCGCGCGCTTGAGCGATTCATCGGTGATACTGCCGGCGCTGGCCAAATAGCCCATGAATCCTCCGGCAAAGCTGTCGCCCGCCCCGGTGGGATCGTGAACTTCTTCCAGCGGAAATGCCGGGACAGAAAACAGAAACCGATTATGGACCATCAGAGCGCCATGTTCGCCGCGCTTTATCACCAGCGTCTTTGGACCCATCTTGAAAATATGCTTCGCGGCGCGCAGGAGGTTATGCTCGCCAGTGATTTGGCGCGTCTCGTCGTCGTTAATCATCAGAATCTGCGTGTGCTTCAGGGTTTCTCGAAGTTCGGCCGGGGTGCGCTCAATCCAGTAATTCATGGTGTCCAGAGCGACCAATTTCGGTTTACGGCGCGCCTGCTGCAGGACCGAGCGCTGCAACGTCGGATCAATGTTGGCCAGGAATATGTAAGGCGAGTCGCGATACGACTCCGGCAGTTTCGGGTTGAACTCGGCGAACACATTCAATTCGGTCACGAGGGTGGTGCGCTCATTCATGTTCTGGTTGTAGCGCCCAGCCCAGAAAAATGTCTTTCCGTGAGCGCGCTCGAGTCCCTCGAGATCGATTCGCCGCCGACGCAAGATTTGCTCGTCCTGCTTTCCAAAATCTTCACCGACTACGCCAACCAGCCGAACAGGCGTGAAATTGCTGGCGGCGAGGGCGAAATAACTCGCGGCGCCGCCTAATGTACGCGGCACGCTTCCGTGCGGAGTTTCGATGGCGTCAAATGCGACAGAGCCGACAACCAGTAAGGACATTCATTCTCCAGGCTTCAAGATAGATACCTGCCCGCGATTGGTGCTAGCCGCTTTTTCGCTGCCGCGGAGATCACTTTCCGATCGGTAAGAATCGCGTGAGCCAGAGCGCCGCCGCATTTGCACTCGCGAGCATCCGGCATGGCCTTCACAACTTCATGGATTACGTTCCGGGCGTTTTCGGCGTTGCGCGTCAAGTTCTCGATGATTTGGGCCACGGTGACGGAACTGTGCGCCACATGCCAGCAATCGTAATCGGTGATCATTGCAATGGTCGCGTAACAAAGTTCCGCCTCGCGCGCTAGCTTTGCTTCCGTCAGGTTGGTCATGCCGATTACGTCAAAGCCGTGCTTCCGGTAAGTGTGAGATTCCGCCAAAGTGGAAAACTGCGGGCCTTCCATACAAACGTATGTGCCACCGCGATGGACGTTAACTTTGATTCGGTCACAGGCGTCGGCGAGCAGAACTGAAAGCTGCGTGCAGGTGGGCTTGTCGAAACCAACGTGCGCGACGACGCCGCCACCGAAGAAAGTCGCGATCCTTCCCCGCGTACGATCAAAGAATTGATCGGGCACGAGAAAATCGAGCGGCCGGAGTTCTTCGCGGAGCGAGCCAACAGCGCTCACCGAGATCAGGCGCTCGGCGCCCAACATTTTCATAGCGCAAACGTTTGCGCGATAGTTGATGTCGTTCGGCGAAAATCGATGGCCCCGGCCATGCCGCGCGAGGAACGCGACGCGCGTTCCGTCTAGTAATCCGACCATGATCGCATCGGAGGGATCGCCGAACGGAGTGCGCACGCGCACTTCCTTCACATCCGAGAGTCCCTCCATGGAATAGAGTCCGCTTCCACCGATAATTCCAATCCGAACGGGATCCGCTGCGCGCTTTTCCCGCGATTTGGTCTTGGCGCCCATGCTGTTCAAATCACCTCGTTAATTCAACTTTGTTACGTCACTTCCATCGGTTCGATCTCGATTTCATCGTCATGCGCATGCAGTCGCGCCGCCGGAACCTTCGCGTCGTGAGCAAAGAGCGCCAGCGTTCCTTCGCGCGCCACTTCCGGAATCCACTTGCGCTTGTTTTCAAGCGTCGTTAGCGGGTACAGATCGAACGACATGATCCACGGATAAGCAAGATGGGCCGTCGTCGGAACCAGGTCGGCGAAAAAGAAAGCCGATTTGCCTCCGCCAGAAAGACGCACGCACTGCGTATCCGCGTTGTGACCGGGAACCCGGATCACTTCGACACCGGGAACGATTTCACGATCACCGTCGAGAAGCCACCACTTCCCCGCGGCTTCGATGGCAAGGAAATTGTCCGCCACGTAGCTGCCGCGGTCGCGCTCGGTGGGGCGCTTGGCGTGCTCGAGTTCGCCGCTCTGCACCACGTATTGCGCGTTCGGAAACGTCGGAATGATGCGGCCATCCTCGATTCGCGTGTTCCAGCCGCAATGGTCAAAGTGCAGGTGAGTATTCACGACGTAATCAATCTTATCGAGGCCGCAGCCGCGCTCGGCGAGCTGTTCGGGAAGGCGTTTGCCAGCGCCGATTGCATAGATGTCGCGGCGTTTTACGCCCCATTTATCGCCAGCGCCGGTTTCAATGAGAAGCGTCTTCCCTGCCGCGCGCACCAACAGGCAATTCATTTCGAGCGCGATCCGGTTGCGCTCGTCGGCCGGAATTTTCTTCTCCCACAACGGCTTCGGAACGACTCCAAACATGGCGCCACCATCGAGGCGAAATCCGCCGTCATTCAAAATCCAGAACTCGAGATCGCCGAGCTTCACTTCGAGTCCCCCAGACCGACCCGCTCGAGAATTTCGTTCACGACCGCGTAGGGGTCCTTCCGGCGATTAGCAATCTCCTCCGCCGCCGACGAAAGCGCCCCGTCACCGATGCGCCCGCGAATTACGCGCTCCGCAAATCTCTGTTCGAGCATTTCGATTAGTCGTTGCTTCCAATAGCCGATTTCCTGAGCCTTCCGATCTACCGATAGCGCTTTGTGCTTGCGAAAGATCTCGATCTCCGCGGCCAATTCGGAAATGCCCTTCGATTCGGTGGCAATCGTTCGAACAACCGAAGGCCGCCAGCCATCGCGATCCGGCGCAATGGTCAGAATCGCGCGAAGCTGTTGCTCGAAACGATCGGCGCCTTCGCGGTCGCACTTGTTGATGACAAAGATATCGGCAATTTCCATCAACCCGGCTTTTAGATTCTGCACATCGTCCCCCATTCCGGGAACGAGCACGACGATGGTGCAGTCAGCGAGTCGAACGATTTCCACTTCGCCCTGGCCAACACCTACGGTTTCGATGAGAACGAATTCCTTTCCGGCCGCGTCGAGCAGCAGCGCCGCATCGTTCGTGGCTTGGGAAAGTCCGCCGAGTGAGCCGCGGGTGGCCATCGAGCGGATGAAGATTCCCGTGTCGGACGCGTGCCCCTGCATGCGCACGCGATCTCCGAGGATTGCGCCGCCGGTAAACGGGCTCGATGGATCAACGGCGATGACACCGATAGATTTGCGCTGTCCGCGATAGTGCGCTGCGAGACGATCAACCAGAGTGCTTTTCCCCGTTCCGGGGGCGCCCGTGATCCCAATCCTGAATGACTTGCCCGTGTGCGGAAACAATCGCCGAAGAAGGTCTTCGGATTCGCGGGTGCGATTCTCAATCGCCGTCACACCGCGCGAGATCGCACGAACGTCGCCCGATCGAACTTGTTCGGCCCAATCCTCGATAGCGCGCGTCATGAAATGAATGAGAGCGCTTTCCAGGCCGGCGATGCGGAGGAATTCGCAGGCTTCAGCGCGCACGGATTCGAAATGGCATTTCCGCGATTCATGAGGATTATGCTTTCCCAAGAAGCTGGCGGGCAATCACGAGCCGCTGGATCTCGCTCGTGCCCTCGCCGATGGTGCAGAGTTTGACGTCCCGATAATACTTTTCGGCCGGGTAGTCTTTGATGAAGCCGTACCCGCCAAAAATTTGCACAGCCTCGTTCGCGACGCGCACAGCTACTTCGCCTGCATAAAGTTTTGCCATGCTCGATTCCTGCGTGTAGCGAACGGCATCTTCGCCCTTGGCGATCGCGCGATCCGCGAGCCATGCTGCGCGATACGTGAGGAGCCGCGCGGCTTCAATTTGCGTCGCCATATCGGCCAACTTGAATTGAATCGCCTGAAACTCGCTAATGGTCTTGCCGAATTGCTTCCGCTGCTTCGCATATTTCACCGAGGCCTCGTACGCACCCTGAGCCATGCCAAGTCCCAACGCGGCGATGGAGACGCGCCCGCCATCAAGGATTTGCAGGCTGTTGACGAAGCCTTCGCCTTCCTTGCCGAGAAGATTCGCCGCGGGAATGCGGCAATCGGTGAAAATCACTTCGGACGTGTCACTCGCACGCAGACCGAGCTTGTTCTCCTTCTTGCCTGGACGAAATCCGGGAGTTCCCTTCTCGAGGATGAATGCGGAAATTCCGTGACTCTTTTTGGATTTGTCGGTAGCGGCCATCGCCACGCACACATCCGCGTAATGGCCGTTGGTGGTAAAAGTCTTTGAGCCGTTTAAAATCCAGTCGCCGTTCTGGCGCACGGCCGTGGTGCGCGTGCCGCCCGCGTCGGAACCAGCTTCCGGTTCGGTGAGCGACCAGCAGCCAATCTTTTTTCCCTGCGCCAGATCGATGACGTATTTCTTCTTCTGCTCTTCGCTGCCGAATTTGTATATGTGATTCGTGCACAGCGAATTGTGCGCGGCAACGATGATTCCGATGGAGCCATCCACGCGTGATAATTCCTCGATCACGATGGCGTATTCGACGTAACCAAGGCCCGCGCCGCCATATTTTTCCGGGAAGGTAACGCCCAGAAGCCCCATTTCCGCGAGCTTGGGAACGATCTCGATCGGAAAATGAGAGGCCTCGTCCCATTCCATCACGTGCGGCGCGATTTCGCCCTCGGCAAATTCCCGCACCGTGCGGCGAAGCTGTATTTGCTCATCCGTCAGCGAGAAATCCAAATCATCCTCGGTAAGGCTGCCCACGCCGGGTGCGCGAGTAAAATCCCATCGAAGGGCCGAATTTAGATTTATATCACAGGTACGTGCAGGGACTGAGCCGCGGTTCAGGAATCTTAGAGAGCCACGATTCTTGCCATCACCTCGAGCGCGCGCTGGCAGGCCACGCGGTCAACGTCATAGTGGGTGACCATGCGCAGGGCGTATTTGTCCGACGGATTGGCGAGAATTTGTTCTTTGGCAAGCGCGGCTGAGAGTTCGGCCGCAGTCTTGCCGGTTCCGCGAACGTCGAAGATGACGATATTGGTGACGACTTTCTCCTGTTCGACCGCGATCCCGTCAATCCGAGCGAGACCCTGGGCGAGGAATCGGGCGTTTTCGTGATCGCGTGGAAGAATGTTTGGCGAATCCTCAAGCGCCAGTAACCCGGCCGCGGCAAGCACGCCGATTTGGCGCATTCCGCCGCCGAGCATCTTGCGAGTGATACGCGATTGTTCAATGAAATTAGGCGTGCCGAGCAGGAGAGACCCGGCCGGCGCGCCAAGTCCCTTTGAAAGACAGAACATCACTGAATCGCACTTTCGAGACAGCTCCGCGACGGTGCGTCCCGTGGCGACTGATGCGTTAAAAATACGCGCTCCGTCGAGATGCACGCGCAAACCTGCATCGTGCGCTCGATCGCAAATTTCAGCGACTGCTTCCGCCGAGTACACCGAGCCTCCCGCCATATTGTGCGAGTTCTCGATGGTGATGAGGCTGGTCTGCGAGTAGTAGTAAATTTTCGGGCGCAGGCGAGGCTCGATGAGATCCCAGGTGAGAATTCCGTCCGGCGCGAACACGGGACGCGGAAAGCAGCCCGCGATCGCGGACATGGATGCCAGTTCGTAGTGATTCACGTGCGCGCGCTCTTCGCATATCACTTCTTCGCCGGGGCGCGTCCAGGTCTTGATGGCCAGCAGGTTTCCCATCGAGCCGCTGGGAACGAAGAGCGCGGCTTCCCGTTCGAAAATTTCTGCGGCGCGAGACTGCAGCCGATTGACAGTGGGATCTTCGCCGTAGACGTCGTCGCCGACTTCGGCCTCGGCCATCGCGCGGCGCATCGCGGGTGTTGGCTTCGTGACGGTGTCGCTCCGTAGGTCAACGATTGAAATATCGTTGCGGGATTTCGCTGCTCTCTTGGTGGCTTTTTCGTCGGACGGGGTCAGAGCTTGTTCGTACAAGTTTGGCTCCTAATACGCTCAGGCAGTAACAGCCTCGAGCAATGCTACGAAGACTTCATTCGAAACGGCGACGCGATCGGGTGCGAGACGCACGCGGCCACTCTCCACGATTACGAGGCCTTGAGCGCGTAGCTCTTCGATGCGCTCGAGAATTGCGTTTCCCGATTGGTCTGCCAGTTTAGCGGCATCAACGCCATCAAGCAGGCGAAGGCCGAGGAATATTTCTTCTTCGTGCTCCTGTTGAGGCGTGACGATTTCGATCTGCTCGACCGGCAGTTCGCCGCGGGTGATTGAGCAGACGTAGCCGGCGGGGTCGTGGCTGTTGGCCCACCGGCGCGTGCCATCGAAAGAGTGTGCGCCGGCGCCCAAACCGAGGTATGGCGCGCGGCGCCAGTATTTGAGATTGTGCCTCGATCGAAA
>Ga0302324_100006145_pt1 | contig 26003 bp, 24 predicted proteins | sample Palsa_T0_1_FD_201949 | JGI IMG/M metagenome (GOLD analysis project Ga0302324, IMG submission 201949) | Peat permafrost microbial communities from Stordalen Mire near Abisko, Sweden - Palsa_T0_1 | ecosystem: Environmental > Terrestrial > Soil > Palsa > Peat permafrost | place: Sweden: Abisko... | reverse complement strand
AATCCGCCGCGCATTCTTTTTCTGGCCTCATACCGCGCTGAGCACCGCGTCAGTTCCGCCTGCGTCCAGGCATTGCCGCGCCACGGCGCCGCCTCAGCAACAAGCGTGAGCGAATTGGAAGTGTTGCCGCTCAACGAGTCGGAAGCCACTCGCCTTGCAGCGGAATTGCTCGGACACGTTCGGTCGGACCAGGCAAAAAAGGATCGCCCGTGAATCTGGCGGATTGCCCTTCTTCATCTACGAACTCGCGCGCCAGGCGCAATCTGGCCTCGAAGGACGAACGCTCGATCTCCCCGATGCGCTGTGGATGCGGACCGAAAAGCTTCCCGTCTCATCTCGCCGCCTGCTTGAGGCAATCGCACTAGCTGGCCAGCCAGTCGCGTTGAAACATGTTTATCGCGCCACTGAAATTGATCCCACTGGCCTTCCCGGAATAGAGGAGCTGCGCATAGGCAACCTCATTCGCCGCTCCTGCCCCGGACTGGATGCGACTGTTGAGTCTTTTCACGACCGCATCCGCGAGACAGTGGGCGCGCGAGTTGGCGGCGAAGAACGGCGCGGATACCATCGTGCTCTGGCTCGATCCGTTGAATCGGAATGCGGCGATGATTTTGAACTTGTGGCAAACCACTACCTCGGCGCCGGCGAAGTGGATCGAGCGGCGACCTTTCTCGAGAAGGCTGCAGTACAGGTCAGCGCCGCACTTGCATTCGATCGCGCTGCACGTCTCTATCGACAGGTGCTCGAGCTCCAGCATTTCGATGCTCCCGACGAACGGCGACTGCGACGTGAACTGGCCGAAGCGCTGGGCAAGGCGGGCAGAGGAGCCAGCGCGGCAATCGAATACCTGACGGCCGCCGGCGATCGTGACGACGAAGAGGCTTTCCGTTTGCGCGAACGCGCGGCCTATCCGTTCTGTGTGAGTGGCCTGATCGATGAAGGACGTCAGATCTTTGGCAGCGTCCTTCAACATCTGGGCCTCAAACTTCCATCATCGCGCCGCGCTGCGTTGATCGGCCTTCTGCTTCGTCGCCTTTGGCTCACCATCCGCGGACTTCGTTTTCGGCGCACCGAAGAGCGCCGCGTTCCTCGCAAGGAACTTGACCGGATCGATTTGCTTTGGTCGGTAACGGGCGGTCTCACCATGATCGATCCGATTCCGGGGGCGCAATGCCAGGTCCAACATCTGCTACTCTCGCTCCGTTCCGGTGAGCCAAGCCGAATCACCCGCGCAATGGCCTGGGAGGCCACGCACGCCTCGATGCTGGGAACCGCATATAAGGCTCGCGTCGCGCGTCTTCTGGCTGAAGCAAGCGCCCTCGCCGACGATCCGGGCGAGCCGTATGCTCGCGGATTAATCAAGCTCTCGGGATGTGTCGCAGCTTTCTTTCTTGCCGACCCGCCCCGTTGCCGCGAACTCGGAGATGAAGCCGCGGCAATCTTCAGGGACCACTGTGCCGGAGCAGCCAGGGAGCTGGACCAGTGCAACGCATTCGCCTATTGGGCCTGTTATTATCTCAGAGATCTGCCGGAGCTCGCGCGCCGCCAGGCAGGCTTCTTGGGATGGCCAGAGATAGAGGAGCGCGCCTGCCCGAGTCGCAGTTGACCGCATTCGGCGGGCCTTTCGTTTGGCTCGCGAATGATGATCCGGCAGCCGCATGGGAAGCCGTCGTTCGCGTGGACCCCTATTGGGAACATGTGGAGTACCAGGTGTATCACTACACTCTGCTCACTGCGCGAACCCAGATACTGCTCTACGAGGGCCGCGCGGCCGAGGCTGTGGCTGAGATGAACCGCGAGTGGGCCAGCGTCGACCGTGCTCTGCTGCTGCATGTTGAGCTCGTAAAAATCTACATGCTCTTCTTGCGCGCGCGGTGTGCGCTTGCCAATGGAGGAATCCAACAGGCTACGCACGATTGCAAAGCGCTGGAACGAATTCGTGCGCCGTTCGCAGCCGCCTGCGCAAAACAGATTTCCGCCGCTTTGGCTTGGAGGGCCGGCAAACGAGAATCCGTCCGCGGCTTGCTCGACAATGCCGCGCAACAGTTTGCGGAAGCGGGTTTCCTCTTCTTCGCGCATTCCGCTGCCTGGCGGCGCGAGCAGCTATTTGGCGGCGGAACTTCCGAATCGGAATGGATGGCAGCGCAGGGCGTCCGCAACCCTGAAGCGATGGCACAGGTGAACGCCCCCGGGTTTGGGAACTATATACTTCACTCCCTATTCTGCTAGGATTACAGCGAAAGGGGAGATGGATGACCTTCCAGTTTCCAACCGATAGCGCGGGGAACCTGCTTACGAAGCCGCTCGCAGGCTGGGCCATACGTCGCTTAGCTGAAATTGCCGTCGGTCTAAAAGTTGACTATCCGAGAAATCAAGCTGAACTTGAGAGAGGGGAGAGTCAGTCCATCGAATTTTTGCTGACGCCAGAACAGTGCCTATTGCTTGCGGAGGCACTCTCCACGGCAGCAAAGAGGATAACGGGCGGTCCCCTTCCATCAGGAACACCGATTCACTAACGGATTTCTCCATGTTGCCTCCAACAGAAAACCCGCCGTCAGGCGGGTTTTGCTTGCTTCTCGATTTTCGCTTTCAATCGCTTTCGCTTTCTTGCTCCCTTAGACTTCGGTTTTGGCCGGTAAGCCAGAACCACATCCGTAATCGCATTCAGCGCTTCAGGTACGCCCTTCATGCCGTCAGCCTCGCGTAGGTGAGGCGCTTGCCGTCAACGGCGGCAACGAAGCTATCGAGGCGCTCAAGAGTGTGCTGTTTCACGTTGCCAGCATTCAGCCGGAAGGATACCTCATCCACGTAACGGTCAAGGTGCTTTGCACTCACCTGATGGTAGACGCCATAGATTCCACGCTTCAGAAGCGCCCAAACGCTCTCGATTCCATTGGTTGAAACCGGCCCGCGCGCGTATTCGCCGCCAACATGGCTAACCGTCTCATGCTTGTAAAAGATGCCGTCCAAGCCAACGTAAGCGGAGTGTTCATCCGTCATGAGGGTTGAGCCGATCTCGACGTTATCAAAGATCGCGTTTTGAATCGTTTCTTTATCCGTGTTCTTGATGGTCATGGCAACCGTTCTGCCGCCCCTCTGGCGAAGTCCCATGACGGCTGTCTTGCCAATGGTTCCACGGCCCGTCTTATGCTTCTTCGATTCGTGGCGATTGGTTTCTTTACCTCCGATGAAGGCTTCATCGACTTCGACAATCCCCGCCAGCTTTCCGCCGTTGCCGCCGCAAGCCTCACGAAGCCGCTGCAACATGAACCACGCTGACTTCTGAGTAATGCCGATCTCCTTTGCAAGCTGCAAAGAACTGATGCCCTTTCGCGCTGTAACCATCAGGTACATGGCATAAATCCATTTGTGCAACGGAACGTGGGACCGCTCGAAAATGGTTCCCGTGCGAACTGTGAAGTCCAGCTTGCACTTGTTGCAGCGATAGAATCCGCCCTTCCGCGCGGTGATTCTGTCCTGTCCAGCGCAGGTCGGGCAAATCGTACCGTTGGGCCAGAGCCGCGCTTCAAGGTAGAGACGCGCCGTTTCCGCGTCGGGGATTAGGGCGAAGAGTTGAAAAGTGCTTATCGTTGACTGACTCATGAATCAATAGTACTTAATTCCCTTAAGGGAGTCAAGTAAAATTCTAGCCGCAACTGCATATTTTTCGTATGATTTCCGTAGGTTTACTCGAAATCCATCCCGGCATTTTCTTATCGAGTAGAGGGGCCATGCGACCAGGATCAAAATGATGTATCGCGACTATCCCCTTGGCGTATTCTGAACCGAAACATTCAATGAGGGTACCAACTGTGATCTCATCCATCGACAAAGGCGTAGCAGACTGGTCAAGGCTCCAGATATCCGGCACGCCGATCTGGTTCTCGATCTTCATTGCAGGCTTCTCCATCAAGGGCTTTGGTCGGATAACTGAGGCGACTGCCGAAGTCCTCAAGTTCGAGAATGCCGGGGTGCACTCTCTCGTTCAATGGGGCATAGTCAAGCCCGTCGAAATCGACTATTACTCAGCGACCGAAGTTGAGGTGACGTACCTACCTGCTGGTTTTCATCCGAAAGCGGGGTGGTGGAGAATTGTCACCGAAGCGAGAGCTATTATCAGCATCGGAGAGATGGGCGAGCCACCGACCATGCACTAGCGGCGGGAGTGAAGTATATAGTTCCCCCGGGTTTGACTAAGCTATCTTCACTGCCGAATGAATGCCGTAACCCCAACACCCAGATAAGATCGTCTTGTACTGGTAGTAACTCGCTCTGACATTCGATGTCTGCCTTCGCGAACGCCATCCGATTGGGACAGCGAAGAAAGAATACGGCAGTGCGATCAAGCTCGCTTTGAAGAGCCGTCTAGAAGAGCGCATGACGTTCTTCGTGATGTCGTCCGCCGTAACTTCGCTGAATCCCGCCTGCGACGTCCATTCGCGAAACTGCTCGAACCCGGCAAGGTGTGGAATCGCCCAGCCATCCAGCCAGATCTTCATCTCGCGGCTTTGTGTCGGACTCAGGTCCTCCTTGAACGGAATGAAGTCACCCAGGATTAGTCGGCCACCAGGGCGCAGGAGCCTGTACGCCTCGGCGAGGAACTTCTGCTTGTCGTCGCAGTGGCAAACGCTCTCCAGTGCCCAGACAACATCGAATGACTCCGGCTCGAACCCGGTGGCGCAGTAATCCCATTCCTCGAAGCGGACCCGACCCGAGAGCCCTCGCCGTGCACACTCCGCGCGGGCAATCTCCAAATGCAACGGCTGAATGTTTACGCCTGTCACCCGCGCGCCGGTATGCTCCGCAATCCAGAAAGAACTGCCTCCCACCCCGCAGCCCGCATCCAGAACCCGGTCGCTCGCTGAAATAGAAGTCCGCTTCAGCATTGCCCGGTTCATGTTCTCGAGCGCCGCCGCATGTTCGGTACTCTCTTCATCAAAGTAGCCGAAATGAATCGAGAGATTCTGCTCCAGGCGCCACACCAGACGATAGTCGACGTGACATTCCTGGTAATACTGGCGAACAGCCTCGATACTCATTGTGTCCCTCAGGCTATCACGGGTGCGGACTCACCCTTGGGGTGAGTTAGATCCCAGGCAAGCTGGTCCGCATCCTGCGCGAGTTTGAAAATCAGCGGCGACTTATAGGGCCAAAGGCGGCAGCGCTCTGCCTTGGAGCGCGTAGCATCCAGGATGGCGTTCGTTGCCCGACGGCCGGCTTCGTTGGCGCCCTCCATGCAGGCAAGATTTGTGTAAGTGTTCACATAATCGGAGGCGAGCATCAGATTGGGAATCTGCGTTGCCGCCGCCGGCCGCCACTGCAGCGAGCCGATGCGATTGACAAGCAGTGGCTCCTTATTCGCACTGGGGGTCTGCGTGAGGTTACCCCAATGAATGTCCGGATCAAGATACCAGTCGATCAGATCGGAGTCCTGCAGAATTTCGCCAAGGTGAGCCTTGATCTCGGCCCAGGTCTCCGTCTTGATTTGGTCCGCGCTGCACTGCTTGGCCGGTAAGAACACTTTCTTGTCGCCGGGGGTATTCCAGTCCGAGATATCCACGGAAAGAATCCCCTTGACTTTGCCGTTTCCATACTTGCTGAGGTGCACGCCCTTCCAGAATTGGTGTTGGGAGATAGATGTTAGCGCCCACTTTGAGTCGACGTAAACCACGTGCCCCTTCACCACCGGAACATCTCTGCCAAGGTAAAACTGGATCCCGTTCATCGACTCGGTCTTGAGCTTCTTGATCTTTGCCAGGTCTGGCGCAGCAGCAAGCATCTCTGGTGTCAGGAACTTTGTCATCTTTTCGACGGGTATGGCGGAAACGTAGAAGTCCGCAACCACATCCCGCACCACTCCATTGACATTTACAGTCACCGAGCCAAGCTTCGCGCCTTTCATGTTGAATGAAGTGACCGTCGATTTGAGATTGAGTGCAACGCCTTTGCCGGTGAGGTATTCAGTCCAGGCATCGAGCCATCGGTCGTTGGGTGGTCCATTCAACACCCGGTCAACCTCCACCCCCGGAGTGATCATGTTATAGATCAGCTGAAGCAGCATTGTCCCCACGGTCCGCGTGCTCGATTCCGAGGCCTGGATTGCAACCTGCGAACGCGTGAGCCCCTGCGCAAGTATCTTCTGATACTCGCTCCCGCGCTTTCCGGCCTGAATGTAGTCCCACCACGTAACTGAGTCGAACTCATAGTCAAGGCGGGCCTGGCGACTGCAGGCCAGCTTAAACAATTGAGTGACAAAGAATTCAATGTCTTCTTTACTGATTTCGAAACTAAGTATGATCCACGCCTTGATTGCCTCCAGCCATTCGTCTCCTGTCTCGGGGAAATTGACTGGAGCAACATACGGTTGTCCCTTTCTCCTGATAGAGCGCAAACTCCTTGGTAGGGACCAGGTTGTCGAGTACGCCATTGGCATTCCCTGGAAAGGGAATGCGGCTCATCGTATCCGGCAGATGCTTATAAAAGCCCGGGAAGAATCGAAAACCGTGTTCGCCTGGAAGGTCGGCGCGGCCATTCGTCCCGGAACCGGGCTTTCGGTTACTGCGCGCCTTGCCGCCCCAATACTGCTTTTTCAGGTCAAACACTTCTATCTGAAAGCCCCGTTCAACGAGCTCATGCGCCGTGGTTAACCCACCCACACCGCCGCCAAAAATCGCAACACTCGACCTTTTCATCTTGCCTCCAAACCTTTGCAAGTCCAAATCCCGACCATTAACAATTCGAAGCGACTCGGCGCACAAGAAACTCGATAGGACACTGCACGAAGCTCTGTTGGGGGAGATACCAGGGGTGTCAGGCTTAATGTGGATTCAGAGGAATACTATCACGCTCAAAGCGAGACCTGGGAGTGGCCGCCTGCGTTCACCGAGCGGATTGAAAGTCGATCGATTTTCCGGCGAGGAACAACTGGAGATGTGACGTCAAAGCAGCGATCGATTCCGAGTCTGGTTCGAAGCAAGCCCCCGCTCAGAACAGATTGCCCGAAACCTGCTCGGCCGCCGTGGAAATCTTAGCCTTGAGAACGTCACGAGTCATGAGCGGATCGTTCTTGAGCGTACTTGCGATTGTGATCGTGAAAACCTGATCGCGAACTCGTCCCACCACTCGCTCACCGATGCCAGCCTTGCGATCGTCCGCCGCGCAGACCAGCGCTTCGTTTCCAATAGCTTTCAACGGCGCGACATCGGCGCCGCAACCCTGCGCTATCGCGGCCATGCGCCCACGCGGATCGCCTGCAGTCTCCACTGTGACGCGAAGAGTACGCTTGCCACCTGTGGTCGTCTGAGTAAATGTGCACACGGCAGGCTGTCCAGCAAAAGTCTCCGACTCTTCGCCCACTGCATCGCCGCCCAACAGGCCTGATGCCGTTGCCTCATTGATCCATGCGCAATTGTTCGCTCCATGCGCAACAGCCGGCGCACACATTAAGCAAAGCACAAACAGGGCAATATTCAACCATCGCAACCCTGTGACGCGACCCACTGGATTACTTGCCACTCTGCGCCTCCAGGCTCTCGTTCACCAGATCGGTGTGAACGTGCCAGGGGATGCTTTCGGTAGAGATCTCAGGGTGTTCGCGCAGATAGTTCAACCCGTAAGTGGGCGCGCCCGGATCGACCTTCTTATCGACAAACATGGCCTGCTGCTCCGCGGCTTCCTTCATCTTACCCATGCGGCGGTAAAGTATCGACAGGTTATAGTGCGCGGCCAGGTCGTCGGGGTCTATCTTCTGCAGCGCTTCGAACTGTTCAAGTGCGGCGGCGTTTTGGTTTTGCTGATAGTACGTGATACCAAGCTCGCGCCGTGCATCGCGCGAGTCTGGGAACATCTCTACCACCTTGCGGAAATCCGCGATCTCCTGTGCGGTATTTCCTGCCCGCCTTTGCAACAAGCCGTCATAGTAGTGTGCCCGCGCATTCTTGGGGTCAAGAGAAAGAGCCTTGCTTATAGCTTTCCGTGCCGACTCGTATTTCTCCCACACAATCTCTGTGAGGCCAACGTTAGTGTATCCGTCGACGTAGTCCGGTCGAAGCTTGATCACCTCGCTGAAAGCCTGGATCGACTCCTGATACTGAAACTGATCGAGCAGGGCGATTCCGAGATTGTTCCAACGCATCCAATCCTGGTTGTCAGTGGGACCCGGTTTCTCCGGCGCATTTTCGCCTACTTTCAAAGTGCGGGTCCGTGAAGCGATTTCCACAACCGGATAGGCCGGGTGATCCTTGCCAAAGATGTTATTCAAATAACTCTGGCGAAGATGCCGATAGTTCACCCTTGCCGTAATAGTTACCGCGCCAGCCGCATCGGCCGGCATACGAAACTGGTAGCGCACCAGCGTCGAGCGGCCAGCCTGGATGGAGTTGTCATATGCAACGGAGTGAATGGTCCACACCTTGTGGTTATCTGCAAAATCTCCTTCATCGGTAACCGGCCGGTTGGTGAAGCTGTGCGCGCGCGGGTCAAGCATTCCGTCCGGCTTGAGGAACCCGCTGTGATAAATCTCCTTGCCGTGCGCGTCCTTTGCCGAGAACTCAACCCACGCCTCATACAGATCGCGCACTTCGGGAATCAGCGAGTGGCCAATGTTCTTGTTCTGGATGACAACGTAAGCCTCAACTATGTCGTTCGGCGCGAGCTTAAAGGGGACAGTACCCAGCGGCGCAATCAGCTTGTCGTCGTTGGCTTTCTTGATGGCAAAGATGTCAACGTTGAGATAGTTGCCCGTGCGCAGGAATTCAATGGTCTTGCTCAACTGCTCGTCGAAGCCGTAATAGAAAGGCACAGCGGTATTGCCGGCCAGCCAGCGATGCGAGACCAGGGTTCCGTTCTTGGCGCCGTAGTCGGGCAACGAGATCGGGTTGCGCTTCATGTGGCAGCCCTGGCAAGTGGTGAAATCTGCCGTGTAAAACGTCAACGGATTGCGCTGAGAAAACTTCGATTGCTGCCATTCGTCATAGGCCGTGAACGCGCGAATGAATTTGTAGTCATTGAGGGTATCCGGCAGGTTAGCCTTGTGGCATGCGGCGCAGAACTCCGGCTGGTGGAGAAAATCATGCATCACAGCCTGGGAATGCCGTTCTGGATGCTTGAGAATCATGTCGAAGGGAACCATGCCCGGGATACGCTCTCCGTTCTCGTCGACCATCACGGCGGGCACACCCATCTTCAAGCTTGCATTGCCATTGGTCGAATCCAGGCTTACGACTGAATGACAGGTGGTGCAGGTCAACCCGTCGGAATCGAAGTTGGCGCGATCTACCTTCGAGTCCTCAGTTAGCGCACCGCCCAGCACTCCGATTGGATTGTGGCAGCTATCGCAATGTCGCGCGAAGGCGATGCCGCGCGTCTTGTCGCGAATAAGCAAATTTACACTGACGCGATAGAACGGAGTGCGAAAGGCATTGGAGTGCAGCGCCTGACGCCACTGGCTATATGCCTCCTGGTGGCACGTGCCGCAATACTCGGCGGTCGGATACGCACCCGGCTGCAGAAATCCCTCGCCTTGAACAGTTATATTGCCCGGAGTAAATGGGTTCTTCGGCCCGTAGTGAAAGTTATAACTCGGAGTTACCTGCGCATTGTAAGCCTTGCGATCTGCCAGCGTCTTCTGCTCAGCTTTTTCCTTCCACTTGGCGATCGCGTCGTGCTGCTCCGGTGTGTCCACAACTGGAGGAGCGTCCTTGGCCCGCGGCGTGTAAGCAGGCGGAGGCGGCGGAGCCGGAGTCGCGGTCTGCTGCTCTGCGCCTGCTGGCCGAGCCGCGCCTCCCTGAGCCTGATCCTGCTGCGACTGCCCCTGCTGGGCGCGAACGGGAGCGATCCAACGAGCGCAAACGGCCAGGACGGCAATGACAACCAATATGCTTGCAATTCGTTTCATGTGCGCTCCAGCCAATAAAGTTGTACAGGGCAACGTGTCTTTCGGGGCCATCCTTCGAATTCAAGCTCCTGACTAATTCGCAGCGTGTGAAGGAGAATTGTTTGCTCTCTGCTGCGCAATCCCGTCGTATACACTCGGCACCGGCCCCTTGCCTTCTTCGATCGCAAAATACCTATCAACGTTGGGCAGAGTGTAAGTCTCTTTTACGCCGTCGGGCCAGCGGATTTCAACCTTATCCACTTTTGTGCTCTCACCCAGGCCAAAATGCTGGCGGAAGTCATTTGAAGACATGAAGCTGCCACCGCTCATCACATCCCCTCGCTGACGTATCCCACCGGATGTCAAATACACCGTTGATCCCACCGCATCGCGTGGGCTCTTCGGGCCGCCAATAAGCAACAGACCCACCCAATGATTGTGCTCTTCGGTCACATTGCGAAGCAGGACCGGGGTGTGATCGAGGCAGTTAATCACAACATCCATCTTGCCGTCGTTAAATAGATCGCCAAAAGCCGCACCGCGCGATGGGAGAACATCCGCCAGCCCGGTACCCTCGACCGGGGGCACGATCTCAAACTTCTTGCCGTGATCCATGTTGTGAAACAGAAGCGGCCGCTCGGCAAACGACGTTCCCCATTCATGCTGATCCACCTGCGGATAGACGTGCCCGCTTACGAACATCAGGTCCTTCCATCCATCGTTGTCGTAGTCGAAGAACGCGGTGCCCCAGCTCAGAAAGGGATAAGTAGGTTCGGCAATACCCATCTGCGGCGTTACGTCGACAAAGTTGCCATTGCCATAGTTGCGATAGAGGGTCTTATAGTCATCTGAGAAAGTGGTCGTGTAGAGATCGAGTTCTCCGCTGTTTGTATAGTCGCCCACAGCCACACCCATCGAGGCCGTTTCGCGCGCATCCTGGTTGAGCGCAAATCCGGAGTAGAAGCTTGCATCCTGGAAGGTTCCGTCGCCCTTGTTGATATAGAGGTAGTTGGGAGATGAATCGTCTGCTACTATCAGGTCGACTTTGCCGTCGTCGTCGATGTCAACAAAGGTTGAGGAGAAGCCATAATAGCGGCGCTTGTCACTCACGCCCGCCTTCTCACTGACATCGGTAAAGGTCCCGTCGCCGTTGTTGTGAAAGAGATGGTCCGGCTCACCGGGCAGTCCGCGCGGGCCGCACATTGTTTTTGCGCCGCGGAACTGACAGTTTGCAAAGCCCACTTCCTTTGATCCGGAGGTGGGCATGTGGTTCATATCCCAATGAATGTACCCGGGCACGAAGATATCGAGCAGTCCGTCGCCGTCGTAGTCGCCAAAGCTCGGGCCGGTCGACCAATTGCCCAGCGTCACTCCCGCAGTTTCGGCAATGTCGGTAAATGTTCCGTCGTGATTGTTGTGGTAGAGGCGGTTCTTGCCGTAATTGCCAACATAGATGTCGGGCCAGCCATCGTTGTCGTAATCTCCAACCGCGCAGCCGAAGCCCCATCTGTCATTTGTTACGCCGGCCATGTTGGCAACATTTGTAAAAGTGCCGTCATGGTTATTGTGAAAGAGAGCAGCATGGGGAGGCTCAGCCTTGCCCGCCTCGGCGTCGGATGTGGAACCGTTGACCAGGAAGATGTCGAGCCAACCGTCGTGGTCGTAATCAAGCAGGCACACGCCGGAGCCGACGACCTCAAGGATGTATGGCTTCTCGGGGGTGCCCATTTTGTGCTTCCAGACAGTGAGCCCGGCCTTTTCAGAGATGTCCTGAAATACGATAGGCCCGGTCTTCACAAATCCGCCCGCCGTGATGGGGCGCTTTTCGGAGTCCAGGACCGGGGCAAATACCCCGCCCGTGGCCGATCCACCCTGTTGTTGAGGACTGGATGGCGCGCTGCCTCCATAGAGCGGTGGTTGCGACGGCGGCGGTCCCTGGCAAACGGCTGTAATGCAAATAAATACGGATGCGGCTAACGCGATACACGAACCCCAACGCCGGGAACCGGCAGGGATAAGGCAATTCATCAAGATTTGACCTCGCAGTGGGGGGAACCCAACGCGTTCAATCACATCGTACTCCTGTCGTAGTGTCTTCCGTCAACGGGAGGACGACCCTCTAATCCGATTGATGGATGCTGCCGCGAGCCATGGTCAAATCACTCTCCGTTGGACGGATTCCGATGGGCGAGGTCGCAGCGCGTCATGCCATATAAATGGAATCTCACCCGGAGGCACAACTGAAGCACCAACCTCTGAACCATTGTGTGCAGGGTCCGGTCACCGGTCGCTGGAAGGGCTCAACCGGGAAGTGAGGCCTTTGGTAAGCAAAGTTGGTTCGTAATCGGTCGCGGCTCGCCACCGAGCCGAATCGGAAACGGCAAACGCCAAATCCTGTTGTGTGTGTTGTTGCCCATGCCGTATGATTTCGACCATCGGAAGTAAGTCGATTTAGCCCGCAAGTTCCAGTCAATTCAAGGTTTCGAATCGCCAGGGTTACCGGGAGGTCAATCATGCGGCCAGAACAATGGGAGACGTTTAAACATGCGGCGCGCCGCGAGAAGATGGACAAGATTCCGATGGCGCTGATCGTCGATAGCCCATGGATTCCCGGCTACCTTGGCATCAAGCACATGGACTACTTCCTCGATCCGGAACTCTGGTTTCAATCCAATCTGAAGATCATGCAGGAGTTTCCTGACATCATCTTCGTTCCCTCCTGGTGGATGGAATACGGCATGGCCGCCGAGCCCTCCGTGCTGGGCGCCAAAATCAAATTCTGGCAGGACAATACCCCCAGCGAATACCACACCCTCTACCGTCTCGAGGACATCGACAGCTTTCCCGAATACGAAGTTGAAGCGGACGCCTTTGCCGGCCTCACCCTTCACCGCATCGGCATGGCCCGGCAGCGCATTCTCGATGCCGGCTACATTCTTCCCATGGTCACCTCGCGCGGGCCGCTCTGCACCGCCGGCTTCGTCCGCGGAACAACCCACTTCATGATTGACCTGGTCGAGGATCCCAAAGGCGCGCACAAGCTCATCGACCTGTGTACCCGCGTTGTAATCGATTGGCTCAAAGCACAGCAGAAGGTCATGGGCGACGGGGTTGAGAGCATTTTCATACTCGACGACATCGTCGGCTTCATCAACGAAGAGCACTATCTGGAATTTGCGCATCCATACCTGAAGCGCATTTGCGACGCATTCCCAAAGGACTGGGTCAAGGTCTATCACAACGACGCGGAAGTGGATGCCTGCCTCGACCACCTGCCCGATGCGGGATTCAATGTGCTCAATTGGGGCAAGCAGAAGCACATCACCGAGGTGAAGCGCCGCGTCGGCGACCGCATGTGCCTTATGGGCAACGTCAACCCGCTCGAGGTCGCCGTTCGCGGAACACCCGACGAAGTAAAGGACGAAACTCTTGAGGTGCTCGAGGGTTCCGGCGGCGAAGGAATCATTCTCTCCGTAGGCGGCGGCACCAGCCCCGGAATGCCGCGCGAAAATATCCTGGCCATGCTGGAAGCCCTGAATGAATTCAATGCGAAGCGCGCATTGACCCCAGTTTCCAGCAGCAGCTAAGGAGTGTTTTCATGCCCGATTATGCGCTGATGAATCAATTCCTTTACGAGGGGAACGCCGGCGAAGTGGAGCGCCTCACCAAGGAAGCTCTTGCCGAGGGCCGGACCGCGCAGGAAGTTCTCAACGAGGGATTGATCGCAGGCATGAGCGTGGTCGGCGAGGACTTCAAACATAATGTCCTCTACGTTCCTGAAGTCCTCATCGCCGCTCGCGCCATGAAGGCCGGCATGGGCGTGCTCAAACCGCTTTTGACGGCCAAGGGCAGCGGAACAAAGCCCAAGGGTGTTCTGCTTATGGGCACGGTGCGCGGCGACCTGCACGATATCGGCAAAAACCTTGTGGGCATGATGGCCGAAGGCGCGGGGTTCGAACTCCACGATATCGGAGTCGACCAGAGTCTGGACAAATTCATGGCCGCCGCCGAAAAATGCAAGCCCACTATCATCGGCATGAGCGCCCTATTGACCACCACCATGATGTACATGAAAACCGTCATCGATGGATTTGAAGCGGCCGGCAAAACCGACATCAAAATGGCCATCGGTGGCGCTCCCATCAGCCAGATGTTTGCCGACGAAATCGGCGCCGACGGCTATGGCGCAAATGCGTCGGCCGCGGTCGATCTGTTCTTGCGCCTCGCGGCCGAGGGATGACTCGAATGACCACGTACAAAGTCCTCTACTGGCAGGAAATCCCTACTCAAATCAAGGCCGAGGATGAGGCGGACGACGTCACCCTGATGCTCGACGGCAAATTCATGGCACAGGTCGATATCCTCGCCGCCAAACGCGGATTGCAGTCGACTGACGACTATCTCGCCCAATGGAAATGGAGCGAGGAAGAAGAGCGCGAAGGTTCTGCACGCGAGGTGGCTGAAGCCGTGAAAGCCGAACTCGAAGCCAGGGGCTGGTAAAATCTCTCCACGCATGCCGGTTCATCTCACCATCAACGGACAATCAATCGACGCCGCGGGCAGCCAATCGCTGTTCGATTATGCCGAAGCGATGGGCATCGATGTGCCCACCTCCTGCCGCAAGCAAGGCAAGTGCAAAGAGTGCATCGTTGAAGTCGTCGAAGGGATGAACCTCCTTTCGCCGCTCGCCGAACCGGAACTCCATCTCAAGGGCAACTTCCGCCTCTCGTGCCAAACATCTATCACTGCCGCAGAAGGCCAGGTCCGCTGCCACACCATGCGGCGCGGACACATGCGCATCGAGCGCCACGCATTCGGGCTGCCTCTCAGCAATCGCGCCGCCGAACTCGACCCCGCAGTTACGCGCGACGGAGATCGCATTCTTATCGACGGCGTCGAGGTCGAGCGTTCCACCGGGCCCATACTCGGCATCGCCATGGATCTCGGCACCACAACCGTCGTGCTGCGCCTTGTTGATCTCGAAACCGGCGAACTCATTGCGGATACATCGTTTGAGAACCCGCAGCGTTTCGGCGGCTCCGAGGTCATGTCGCGCATCGCCTACGATACCGAACATCCTGGCCGACTCTTGATGCGCACCTTGGCCGGCTACCTCACCCACGCAATTGAAAAGTTCCCCGTCGATCCCAGGACCATCTACGAAATGGTTGTCGTAGGCAACTCGACCATGCGCGATCTCTTCTTCCGGCAGAGTGTCTATTCGATCGGGCAGAACCCCTACCAGTCGATCACTGAAATCGAAATGACCGAAGGCAAGCGCACAACCACCAGCCTGACACAAACAGGCCTGCGCAGCCTGCTGCCCATCCATCCCAAGGCTCGCGTTTACGGCGCTCCCATCATTAGCGGCCACGTCGGCGCAGACGCCGCCGCCTGCATGCTCGCCGTCGATCTGGCCCATGAAGAGCGCTTGGTCGCGGTCATGGATATCGGAACAAACACCGAATTGATCGTTGGAAACAAGCACCGCATTCTTGCCGCATCCTGCCCTGCTGGACCTGCCTTCGAAGGCGGAGCCATTGCATGCGGCATGCCTGCATTGGACGGCGCGATAGAATCGGTTGCCACCACCGAGGACGGAACTTTTCAGCTCGGTGTCATCGGCGACGTGCCACCTGAAGGCATCTGCGGCTCAGGTCTCATCGATGTGCTGAGTGAGTTGCTTCGCACCGGCCGGATGAACGACATGGGCCGCTTTGCGGATGACCTTCAGCGCATTACGCTATGGCATGGCGAAGACAAAGACATTTATCTGCTTGAGAGCGACGTCAATGAACTGGCCCAGGCCAAAGGCGCCAACGTCGCCGGCTTGCACGCCGTTTTTTCGAGCTATGGCATCGACTTCGACGACATCGAAGTCTTCTATCTCGCCGGAGGATTCGGCCGGCACCTCAATATCGAGTCGTCAAAGCGCATCGGCCTTGTGCCCAGCCTCGCGTCCACAAAAATCGTCCAGGCCGGCAACACCGCCATTGAAGGCGCGACCATCGCCTTGCTTTCGAAGGCGAAACGTCAGGAATTGGAAAACCTGGTCAAGCGGGTCGAGCACTGTCGCCTCGAAACCCACCCGCACTTTTTCAATTTCTTTGTCGAGGGCTGTCAGTTCAAGCCAGTGGATCCAATCCCATGCGCGAGTTAGTCGAATCCATCGAACTTTCCGGCACGCTTGCCGACCTGAATGTGTCGACGGACGAGTACGTGCGCCTGCTTGGCTATCCGCGCGGCCGGGTGCTCGAAGGCCGGGCTCTTGAATTGGCAGATTGGGCTCGCGATTGGTATGCGACGAATGGCCGGCCCTGGTTCTACGCGCGCCAAGCCGACACCCTCGAAATCAGCGGCGATTCCATTCACATCGATGGAGTGCCGTTCACGAGCAAGCGTCTGCGCGGCACGCTCGAGCAGGCACAGGCCCACAGCGTGATTCTGGTTGCCGTTGGCGCGGGCCAGGAAGCCGAGACGGAAGCCGGCCGGCGCTGGGAAGACGAAAAGCCCGACGAGTATTTCTTCCTGGAAGTCTTCGCATCCGCCGTTGTCGAACATCTGGCCACAGCAACGGGAGCTCGCCTGTGTGATTGGGCCGAACAGCACGGCATGGCCGTCTTGCCCCACTACAGTCCTGGCTATCCCGAATGGGACGTCGCTGAGCAACATCGATTGCTCGACCTGCTGAAGCGGACGCGTGAGATCGAATTTCCATCCCCGGTCGACGTGTTTGATACTGGCATGTTGCGCCCCAAGAAGACGCTTCTCGCCGTATTCGGTCTTACGCGTCACACTCACCTGCTGCGCCGCCTCTCCGAACTCGTGCCTTGCGAGAGCTGCTCGTTTGGTCCCTGCCAGTATCGGCGCGCGCCTTACCGGAGGGCTCTGCGGCGGTTGGGCGAACTGGCGCAGGCGCGCATTGCGGTGCTCGACCAGAACGCCGAGTACAGCACAAATCGAAGAGCTTTGAAGCGATGGGCAGAGGAGCGTCTGTCGATGAACAGGAATCCGGATGGCACGCTTGATTGTCTCTTCCGCTATGAGGGCACCACCTGCACCAACATGGGCCGGCCGCTGACCTTCAATTACCACGTCAAGCTCGGCACACGCGCCGAAGGGTATCCTATTTTAGAGCAACACTGCGTCCCCGCCGAAGGCGACACGGGCCACGAAGCCATGTGTCAGTTCATTGAAGACCCTGCCGGCCTGATGTCCGCCATTGACCTTGAGAAGCCGCTGAAGAGTGAGCGGCTGAACGCAGTCTTATCGTGGCGGCGTCCACCTTCGGCTGCGGGTTGTTATTGTGAAAAGGCAAGCCGCGAACACAAATGGGGTCTGGTTTTGGAGACAATCCACTTCGCATTGGCACAGGAAGAAATCATGCACGACACGGAGCCTTCATGAGGAAGCTTTTGCAGGACGCAATCATTGAGCGGCCGTTGCTCGGCGACGGCGCTATGGGAACTCAACTCATGATCGCCGGATTGGAACAGGGCAACTGCGGCGAAGCATGGAATCTCACACAGCCCGAGAGAGTGCTCGCCATCCAGCGCCGCTATGTTGAGGCCGGCTCAGACTGCCTCATCACCAACACATTTGGCGGGTCGCGCATCATGCTCACCCGCCATTCTCAAGCGAACCACGTCGTCGAAGTCAACAAGGCCGGCGTAGAAATCGCCCGCCAGGCATTCGGCGATAAGGACGGCTACGTGCTCGGAGACATTGGGCCGTTCGGTGGCTTGCTTCAGCCCTTCGGCGAATTCACCGAGACTCAGGTTCAAAGCGCTTTCGAAGAACAGGCCGGGGCCCTTGTCGACGCAGGGGCCGACGCCATCATTATCGAAACCCAAACCTCCCTCGAAGAGCTCTTGATCGGCATCAATGCTGCCCATACGGCCGGCGCAAAGTGCATCATCGGATCCATGGCCTACGATGTCACTCTCGATGGCTCAACCTTCCGCACCATGATGGGAATTGAGCCTGAACGAGCCGCGGAGTTCATGGAAGAGCACGGCGCGCACATCGTCGCCCTCAACTGCGGCACCGGCATGGAGATGGAGCGCGCGCGCGATGCTGTTGAGCGCTACAAGCGTGTAACCAGCCTGCCCGTAATGGTTCAGCCGAATGCGGGAAAGCCGCAGCTGATCAACATGAAAGTCGTTTACGACGAAACACCCGAGCAAATGGTCAAGGGCCTCATCCCCCTTCTGCAGGCGGGCGCAAACATTGTCGGATCCTGCTGCGGCAGCACGCCCGATCACATCCGCGCGTTCAGAAAAGTAATGGACGAGTTTCTTGATTCACATGAATTCGACAGCAAAGGAGGTCAACATGCGAGTCAAACTTTGTGATGTGAATGCGGCCGCCGTGGAAAAACTCCCGGAGCACACCGGCGATAAATCCGGCATCGGAGTCCACTACGTTGACGCCTGGATCAAGCCGATGAATGTGAAGCTCGAAGATGGCACTGCAGTGAAATGCAAACGTCGCGGATTGAAGATTGTCCTCTCTGCTGGCGCCAAAAAGGGCGAGGGCCTCATGCGGCGCATCGACGTCGGCGCCGACCCGATTGTCATGTTGAAAGCAGCCCTTGACGAAGCTGCCAAGGCCGCCGGCATCGAGCTCGCAGTCGAGGACGGAGCAATCTTTTGCTCGCTTTAATTTGCCGGCCGGCGCCCGGTGTAGCGCCGGCGTCCTCGCCGGCTGTCGTGCGGGCGTCCCCGCCCGCACTTCTCCTTAACTGAAAATTAAGCAGGCTAACGAATCGCGGGATAAGACATTGGGCAGCATCTTCGTATTCTTGCTGCCTTACGAGGCAGATTCCCGTTCCCGGATTTGAAACTCCTTGATCAACGCCTGGTAGTTCGTCTTGTTCGTTGAAGTTCGCGGCAGAGACTCTAAAAAGATAAAGACGTCCGGATTCATATACGACGGAAGGTGCTTTCCGCAAAACGCCTTTAACTCCAGAATTGACGGCCTTGAACTCCCCCCTGCCACAAGGAAGCAGATGATTCTTACACCCGACTCCGGGTGCGGAGCAGAGATCACCGCCGCCTCCTGAATCGCCGGATGGCGGTAGAGAGCAGTCCCGATCTCGTCCAACTCGATCCGATATCCGCGGCGTTTCACCATGCGATCGCGGCGTCCGACGTAGATGAATCCATCCTTTGAATCCTCCCGCACCACGTCGCCAGTGTTATACCAACGCACACCGTCCCGCTCAATAAAAACAGCGGCGGTCTCGGTTGGTCTTGCCCAGTACCCTGAAAAAACTGACGAACCAGAAATATACAAAAGCCCATCTTCGCCCTGTTTCACCGGTTGATCTTCGGGAGTTAGCACGAGAGCCTTGCAGTGTGAACAGGTCCATCCAATCGGAAAAGGTTCGATACGGGACTCGGGAATGGGAGTCGGGATGACTGCATAGGTGCAGACGTTCGTCTCGGTCGGGCCATAAAGGTTGTAATACGTCGGCAAGGGCCATAGGGTAGTAAGTTTGCGCAACTGTTTCACGGGAAATACCTCTCCAGCAAACAGCACCAGTCGAAGCGACGAGTAGTCGAATTTACTCAGTTGTCCAAACTCGGCAAGCAAACTCAAAATCGCCGGCGTGGAATACCACACCGTAATCCGATGATCGGCAATAAACTCGGCCAACTCGCGCGGGTTCTTTCCCAGGTCATCGGGAATTAGATCCACCCTCGCGCCGTGCTTGATCGGTACATAGATATCGAGTATCGATAAGTCAAAGTGAAATGGAGCATGGCTGCTGAATCGGTCGTGTTCGCTGGGGTTGAAAACTTCGCTGCACCAATCCACATAGCCGATGGCGTTCTGGTGAGTCAGCATCACTCCTTTTGGAATCCCCGTCGAGCCGGAAGTATAAAGAATGTACGCAAGCTCGCCGGAGTTCCGCGATGCGGCGTCAGGCGCGGCTGGACTTTGTTCAAGCACGTCATTCCAGTGGAATACACCAGTCGGGCAATCAGCTTTTTCGTCACCCACCAGGACGACTGTGCCGCAAACATCGGCCACACCCAGGCATCGCCGATCCAGAAAAACGGCGCTCACCTGGCAATCAGTCAGGATTGTTCGAATGCGTTCAACCGGGCTCGAATAGTCCACAGGCACATACGCGGCTCGCGCCTTCATCACGCCGAAGACGATGGTGAACGCGTCAATCGTCTTTGGCAGTACGATCCCCACGCGATCGCCCGCGCGCACGCCCTGCTCCAGCAGAAATCCCGCAACGCGATTCGCGCGTTCATTCAGTTCGCGGTAGGTCAGCGTTGCGCCGCTGGGGTCCGCGACGGCTTCGCGTTCTGCATGCCGAATAGCGCTGGCTTCTAGATAGTCGCAAAGGTGGGATGCAGACAAGGTCTTCTCGAGTCTTCGAACCTCAGGAGGTTCAGTTCTTCTTGCTCTCAATGAAGGCTTTAATGCTCTGAATACTTTCGAAGTTCTCCACGCTTGCCTCGTGGGCCTCTACAGTTATGCCGAAATGCTCCTCGACAAATGCGACCAGTCGCAGCGTGGCAACAGAATCCAGAACCCCGCTGCTTCGCAAAGGCGTGTCATCGTGAAGGTTCGAGGCTTTCTCACCACTGAGAAACTCGGTAAGAATATATTGCCGTAGCGTCTCTTCGATGTTATCTGTCGTCATGTCCTTCGCTTTCAGAATTCGTGAAGTTGGTAGGGCGAATTGAGTCCTTCGCCGCGCCAGATCCAGCTAAATACCCAAACTCTTGGCGATTATGTTTCGTTGAATCTCAGACGTTCCAGAATAGAGTGTGCTGCCAAGTGCGTCGCGCAAATCGCGTTCGATACCCTGTTCCACCATGTAACCATAGCCACCGAATATCTGCAATGCGTCCTGGCACGACTTGACCAGCGACTCGGAGACCAGCAACTTTGCAATCGAAGACTCCAGCACAGCCGCCTTATTCTGCTGTTTGAGCTGTCCAATCCGATACACGAGCGGACGGCACGCGTCGAGCCTCACCTTCATATCCACTATGCGGTTAGCCACCGACTGGAATTTACCGATCGGCTTGCCAAACTGCTTGCGATTACGCGCGTAATCGATGCAGCTCTCCAATTGCCGGCGCATCAGGCCAAGATAGTTGGCAAGAATGCAGCCTCGCTCCCATTCCATCGAACACTCAAACACCGCTACTCCGCGCCCTTCGCGCCCCAGGCGATTCTCGACTGGAATAACACAGTCATCAAAGACCACTTCCGACATCGGCGAAGTGCGTAATCCCATCTTCTCTAGTTTTCGCCCCACGGTGAGCCCCGGCGTGTTGCTATCGACAAGGAATCCTGTTATCCCCATCGGTCCCAGTTTGGCATCAATGGTTGCATAAACAACGAACAGATGCGCAACCGGAGCGTTGCTGACGAAGGTCTTGGTGCCGTTGAGCACATACGTATTGCCTCGCTTCTCGGCCCGCATTCGCATAGCGAAAATATCCGAGCCTGCATCCGGCTCGGATGCGCCATTGGCGCCTATCAACTCGCCGTTCGAGAGTCCAGGCAGATACTTCCGCCGCTGATCCTCTGTCCCGAAGAACATGATCGGAAGTGTCGCGGTCCATAAGTGCGCGTTGAGCGAGAAGAGCAATCCCTGATCGCGGCCGCCATATCCAAGCCCTTCCATCACTGCGATCACTTCTGAAATGCCAAGCCCCATGCCACCGTACTCCGCTGGCACCGGCAACCCTTGCACTCCGAAGTGTGCGCAAGCCATCCATCCATCGTGGCTGAATATCTCCTCGTGGTCGCGCCGAATCATGTCGTCGTTGAGCGCCTTGCGGGCAAACTCGATTGCGCCATTCTGCAATTCCTGTTGCTCTTCGCTCAATTCGAAATCCATGCTTCCCCTTCAAAAAGATCAGCCAAATGCAGCATTCGGACGGCAGCAGCGACTGTCCATCTCATTCCATGCAGGTGTTGAATACTCGGGCAGCAAGCGGAGATCGGCTCCGCCGATTGAGGCAAATGATGAGAATTAACCGGTGCGGATTCATTCAACCGTGCTCTGCGGACCCCTTCCGATCCGGGCCAGGATGCAGCGCGCGAGGGAAACGGGAGGGGGTCCGCAGAGCGGTTCGAGCCGCCGTCAGTCCCCTGCCGCAGGCCTGAACGCGTCGCTCGTCAAGTCTCCCAGCAGACTGTGCCAAATGTGCTTGGGGTTCTGCTCCACATCGGAAACCATGTTGCGCATCTTCTCCAGCACCGGTGGCGCTGCCTCGTCATAGACATCGCCCTGCAATAACTTCAGCACGTCCAAGCGATAACGCTTGTCGGTAACGAAGTAAGTGAACAGGACATTGAGGCGATAGTACACGGTGATGAAGTCGTACCAGTTTTTTGTTCCGCGAGTAATGGTTTCTTCGAATGTCTTGAAGCTCGCGCGGGAAAAATCGTTGCGTTCAAGAGCGCCGAGAATGTCCTTGTGCGCGAATCGGGAGCTGTTGAGGGCTATGCTGACGCCGGTCGAGAAAATCGGGTCCACAAACCGCGCGGCATCGCCGAGAAGCACGAAACGGTCGCCGCAGATTTGCTTCATCGCATAACTGTAATCGCCTTCCGCCTTGAATTCCCGTATGCGCTCCGATTTGCGCAGCGCTTCGGCGATGCGAGGCCGGCTTCCCACCGATTCCCAGAAGAACTCCTCACGGCCCTGCTTCGAACCGGCAAAGTTCGACTTCTGCGTGACCACCCCGATGCTCGTTACATCGTGCGTAATCGGAATCTGCCATACCCACGTATTCGAGATGGGAAGAAAATGAATGTGGATGAAATCCAGTTCCTCGTTCGACCTGGCCGCCGCCCCGCGATCGAATCCGCCAAACCACGAGTGAATCGCATACTGATCAAAAACCGGATCCTGAATCTTGAGCTTGAGTTGATTTCCGAGGATGGTGTGCCGTCCGCTGGCGTCCGCAACCATGCGCACGCTTACGCCCATCTCCTTGCGGCCCATTTTGAAGTTCACCACTGGCAGTTCCGAAGAGAAATCGACGCCACTGACCTTCACCCCCTCGTAAACCGTCGCGCCCAACTCATTGGCGTGCTGAAGCAGCATTAAATCGAACTTGCCCCGGTCCACGTGATACGTGTAGTTCTTGTTCACGCCCGGTTGCTCGCGCTCTTCAAAGCGAAATCCGGCGTGGCAGTCAGGGCTCAGTCCGTCCCAATCCATGTCGTAGTAGGCCTTCGACTGGTCGTTCGCGGTCCAAGCGGCCCCGTACTTGCGAGGGAACTTCGCCTCCTCCATCTTGTCCAGGAAGCCCAGATCGTTGAACACCCTGGTCGAAGAAGGAACCAGCGACTCGCCAACGTGGGGCCGGGGAAACAATTCCCGCTCGAATACCACGCACTTCACGCCCGCTTTGGCAAGGTATGCCGCCAGCGAGGACCCCGCGGGGCCCCCACCTATAATGCCAATATCAAAATCTGGTTCCATTTTTTGCCTCACTCATTCAATGACCTGACGGCCCTGGTATCTGTAGCCTCTCATGTGCATCTGCGTTCTGCAGCTGAATTCTCTAGTTCTATTGACCAAATCAAAATCAGTCCCGCGCGGCCTCCCAAAACAGGTAAATGGGCCTCTGCCACAGATTTCAATTTGACGGTGAAATCCCTCTTTACCGAGAACATTATAGCGCCCGCCGTAAAACATTCAACCCGAACAAGGTGGTTGCCAGTTAACGCCCGAAACCCTTCAGTAATTCCCCTCAATTACCTCGCGAAGATCTTCAGTAGTTCTCGACTTGCATTCCAGCAACGCTGTCCGCTAGATTAGAAGGCGTTCCCCCCGGATAAGCCAATTCCATTTTTGAACGAAAGGCGAGTTCGGTACCATCCCACACCCAAATGGCAGTGCTTCTCGCAGGACCGAAGACGAGTTCAGGCGACGCTCCGGCAGGCGTGGAAAGCTACGCAAAAACCGATGTCTTGAAATTCTGCCTTCTGAGCCTGCAAGTGGTCCTGCTGTTTGCAGTCTTGCGCCTTTATCAGATCCAGGACACGACATTCGACCGGGTCGCTTTGATCGTCTTCGGGTCGTTCGCCATACACTACTGGTTGCCGTTCCGTTTTAAAGAGCAGTTTCTGGTGCTGGTTTCGCTCGGTTCTGCGCTCTATCTTCTGGGTCTTCAGAATGGCGGATTGCTGATCGGCCTAGGCTTGCTGATTTTTGGTGTGCTGCGCCTTCCCATTGCCTACCGCTGGCGGGCAGCGCTCGTCGCCTGCATGTTTGCGATTCTCATCTATGGCAATGCCAGGCGAGCTCTCCCTGCTGGATTTCCAGCCGTTTTCGGCGGCATCTTCATGTTTCGCATTTTGATTTACATGTACGACATAAAATACAGCAAACAGCCCCCAAAACTTATACCGTTTCTTGCCTATTTTTATATTCTTCCGAATTATTGCTTCACCCTGTTTCCAGTTATCGATTTCGCAACCATGCGGCGAACTTACTACCAGCGCGATTACCACGCCATCGCGCAACAGGGCATTCACTGGATTATTCGCGGCACCACTCAACTGCTCTTTTATCGCATCATCTTTTACTATAACGACCAGTTCATCCCCGACCGCGTCCATAGTATCTGGGCCCTCATGGCTAACATGGTCTTGACGTTCCTCATGGTAGTGAGGATTTCAGGTCAATTCCAGGTGGCGATCGGAATGATACTTCTGTTCGGGTACGATTTGCCCGAAGCCTTTCGCCGCTTTCTCCTGGCCAGCAGCTTCACCGATTTCTGGCGGCGCGCGTATATCTACTGGAAAGATTTCATGGTCAAGGTTGTCTACTATCCGCTCTATTTCAGGCTTCGCAAAAAGGGCGCCCTCCTTGCACAGTCAATTGGGACGGCGGCCGTGTTTGTTGTCACTTGGGCGCTTCACGCATACCAATCTTTCTGGCTGGCGGGCACCTGGGGCATCCGATGGACCGACAGCATTTATTGGGCGCTGTTTGGGACATTGATCTTGATAACCATGCTGTTTGAAAACTGGCAAGGAGCCCGGCTAAAGACGATTAAAGGTTGGCGCGGGGCGTGTCTGCACGCGGGCGGCGTGATCATGACATTCTCCACCATTACCTTCATTTGGTACCTCTGGTCCGCGCCCAGCCTGGGTCGTTGGATATTTCTGATGACTTACTGGAAGGGAGGCCGCTGATGGCCTTGGCCGAAGGCCGCTTCAAGGTCTCGAAAGAGGCATGGCTCTGTGCAGCCGGACTTCTGGCCCTGACTGCCCTCGCTGTGTCTGCTGATCGTTTGTTCCGAGTTCCAGGTGGAAAACTTCCGGCAATACTCATATCCGTAATGAGAAACAGGTCATTGATGGCCTCGTCGGAGGGCGACAACTATTACGAAGCGATCCTGAAGAAACAGTCTACCCCGCAATGGAAGTTTAGTCTTGCGCACCCCTTCGAGTTATTCGGGGCGGCTAAGAATCAAGCTAACTCTCAGCGGTTATACGTTCATACCCATGACTTCCGGGAATGGAAGATGGGTCCGAATCTCACCTGGGATGTCTCCGGAGTAACCACCGATAGCACGGGAGGAATCGACCCTGGGCACCCGCTGGTTAAGCCGGGTAATACCCGGCGAATCGCATTGTTGGGCGACTCCCTCACCAGCGGTTACGGCGTTCCGCCGGAAACCGCATTCGGGCCGAAGCTCGAGGAGTGGTTAAACCTCAACAAATCCGATGGCACAGGTCCGCGGTACCAGGTAGTTAATTTCTCTTATCCCTCTTATCTGCTTCCGCAGATTCTCGATATAGGTGTTGAGGACGTACCACCGTACAAGCCGGACGTTTATCTCGTTGAATTGAGTGAGAGGTTGGTTTTCAAAGAATGGGATACCCAACTCGTTGATATTGTCAGGGATGGTATCGACCCTAATTACGATTACCTCCGATCGATTTTCCGCCAGGCTGGGGTTTCTCGCTCTGAAAGTGAAATTACGACCCGCACAAAGCTCGCTCCATATCGGATCGCGCTGATTCGCGGTGCGCTTGAAACGTTGAACGCTCATATAGCCAGCCAGGGCGCAACCATGATCCTTTTGCTATTTCCTTCGCTCGAGCCCGGCGACCTTAGCGCCCG
>Ga0302324_100006141_pt1 | contig 26011 bp, 18 predicted proteins | sample Palsa_T0_1_FD_201949 | JGI IMG/M metagenome (GOLD analysis project Ga0302324, IMG submission 201949) | Peat permafrost microbial communities from Stordalen Mire near Abisko, Sweden - Palsa_T0_1 | ecosystem: Environmental > Terrestrial > Soil > Palsa > Peat permafrost | place: Sweden: Abisko... | reverse complement strand
GACGCCGCAGGATGGGAGGTCGTGCGGGTGCTCGCGGGGGTCGCGAGGTTCGGGGTCGACTTCGACGACACGACGTACCCGCAGGAGGCCGCCCTCGAGGCGAAGGCCGTCTCGTTCGACAAGGGGTGCTACCTCGGCCAGGAAGTCGTCTGCATGCTCGAGCTCCGCGGCCACGTGAAGCGCAAGCTCGTGTCGTTCGTGGTCGACGGCGAAGGCGCGCCAACGTCGGGTGAGATCGTCACCGACCGCGATGGTGCCGAGATCGGCAAAGTCTCGAGCGCCGTCGAATCCCCCACGCTTGGCCATACCGTCGGCATCGCGATGATCAAGCTCGCCCACACCGCCCCCGGCACGGCCCTGCGCATCGGCCAAGCCCACGCGCACACGATCGAGCTCCCCGTCTGACAGGAAAAGTTCTTACAGCCGCCGGTCGAGCCGATAGTGCCGAGGCCGCACGGTCGGGTCCTCGTCGAGCTGCGTCACCTTCAGCATCTCGAGGGCGATCTCTCGGATGCGGCCCTCTTTGCCGACCTTGAGGTGGAGGCGGTCGCCGTCGCTCTTGACGACCTCGCAGCGACCGAACGCAAAGTGCTGAACTTCGTCGCCCGCCTCCGGGAGGGGCTGCTCGACGTCGTCCATCTGCGCCGGTTTCGCGGGAGGACGCACCGGCATTGCGTTCGAGCTCGTAGAGATGGCCTTGAGGGGAGGCTGCGCGCCGCTCGCCGCGACGGCGTCTGCCCACGCGCCCGGCGGCTTCGGGGACTCGGTCGTCGGGTGAGGGCCAGACGCGCTCGCGGAGGAGGCACCCGGAGTCGCAATGAGGGGCACGCCCGAACGGACATCGTGCGTGAGGGCGAGCGCGAGATCCTGAGCCGACACGACCATCGCTTCGAATGCGACGACGCGCGCTGAGGTGATGACTCCGCTGAGCGTCTCGATCCCTGCGTCACTCTCGCGTGAGAGCACCGCGCGGACCGTGAGCTGCGGCGCACCATCGCTCAACCCGATCGTGCCGAACGCCGAGAGCGCGTGGATCGCGCCGCGAATGGATCGGGCAGCCCCGAGCGTGCGCGTGTCGGGTGCGAACGTTCGAAGCTCGACGTGCTCGAGGACGCCGTGACCGGTGAGCGTGCCTGTCGCGACGCCGCCTTCACGAAGGTGCGCACCGAGGGCATCGAGGAGCGAATCACCCGGCGCGAGCCGAAGGAAAATCGAATGCGAGCTGCGTGAGACGTGCATGGTCATAAGGGACAACCCATACCGGCTGCCGAGTCTCTCGGGCCAGGTTCTAAGGGGCAGCGATCGACCGCGTCGGGCACGCCGTCGGCATCCGTGTCGCGTCCGCGCGGCGCGAACGTGAGCCCGAGTGCGATGCGAAACGCCGGGACCGTGATGGGGACGATGATGTTGCCGTTCGCATCGGTCCCGCCCGGAAGCGCGCCGCCCGCGCCGAGCTGGAACGTGAGGTCCCCGCCTTCGATGGGGGCCGTCCGCGCGCTGACCATCCACTCGGCGGGCACGATGTACTTTCCGTTCGCAGAGCTTTGATACCCGCCGGCGGTCTCCGTGACGTTGGCCTGCTCGGTCAGCACCGGGAGGAACCGTACCTCACCCGTGAGCGTCAAGAGCTCTCGTTTGAGCACGTCGAACCCGACTCCCGCCGCGACGACCGCCTGCGTTCCGATGCGCGAGCCCAAGAAATCGGTGAGGGGCCTGATGCGCACACCGACCTCCGCGCCCACGAAGAACCTGTGGCTGCGATAATCGGCGGCGACCGAGGGTATGAAGACGGCGTTTGGCTCGGAAGCGAACGCCTCGGCGTCTCCCGTCGGCGCGGACACTTCGAATCGCCCGGCGAGACCGAAGCCGCTCGCGTCGTGTCGCCACGGGTGTTTCTTCGGGCGCCTCACGAACGCGTAGGTCAGACCGAATCGCATGTCGCGCGTGACCGTCGAGGCGACGTCGCCGCTTCCGTCGATCGGTCCGGTGCCCGCGCCGTCTTGAAACACCGTCACGGGCAACGCGAGATCGAGCTCGAGTCTGTCGGTGACGCCGTAGGCGAAGAGGAACGTCGCGTCGAGCTGGTCGCCGATCGCGGGTCTGTAACTCCCGAGCGGGCCGGGTGAGGGCGAGTAGATCTGAATGGGCTGCAAGAGATACGTCATGAGAAGCCCGAACGCGATCTGATTGGAAGCGGTCGTCTCGGTGCCGCCGACCGTGAGAAATTGCGATGGCCCCGCGTGCGGCCAGAGCGTGTCGGAGTCGATGCAGCCGCTCACGATGGGCGTAGAGCAATCTGCGCCGGCGGTACGCGCAGCGGTCGCGCAGATGATCGCACCCGCAAGCGCTCGCATGTGCATCGCGGCCCAACGTACTCGAAGACCGCGGTGCGTGCTAGAACGCGCCGCGCATGCGGATATCGCGCGAGAACCCACTCGTCCTCGCGAGCTCCTCGCCCCGCAGGCGTGAGCTTCTCGACCTCGCGCGCATCCCGTTCGTCGTCGTGCACGCTCCGGCGGACGAGGCGATCATGGAGGCCGAGCCTCCCCTCGTGTACGTCGCGCGCGTCGCCCGCGCGAAGCTCGCAGCCGCGATGGTCACTTTCGAGGACGCGCTTCGTAAGCGAGCCGCGGTCGTTCTCGCCGCCGACACCACGGTCGTGGTGGATGGTCGCATCTTCGGCAAGCCACGGGACGACGAAGACGCGCGGGCGATGCTCGGTGAGCTCCAAGGTCGCGCACACGAGGTCGCCACGGCCGTCGCACTCGGCGATCCAGCGACGGGTCGCGTGCTGTCGGATCTCGTGGTGCGCACGACCGTCGTCTTTCGTCCCGTCGACTCGGCCGAGGTCGACGCATACGTCGCGACGGGTGAAGGCCGCGACAAAGCAGGCGCCTACGCGATGCAAGGCATGGCGAGCGCGTTCGTCGTTCGCATCGAGGGCTCGCCTACGAACGTCATCGGGCTTCCCACCGCGGAGCTCGCGATGGAGCTTCGCCGTCTCGGGCTTCTCTGACCATGCCGGGCGCGCGTTCGTCTCGGACGCTGTGGGGCACTGTCGTTGTTTTCGTCGTCGCGCTCTCGGTTCGCGCGGCGATCGTGTGGTGGGGGCACGCGCGCTTTCCGCCCATCGCCGACGCCGAGTTCTACGATCGCTTCGCGACGCGCCTCGCAGCTGGCCTTGGTTACACGGTGGCGTGGCGCGATGGCGCGGTCACGTACGCCGCGCACTATCCAGTGGGGTATCCGGCCATTGTCTCCGTTGCGTATCGCGCGTTCGGTTCGACGGCGGGCGTGGCGATGGGGGTCAATGCGGCGCTCGGCACCGTTGCTTCGGCTTGTGCGCATCGTATCGCGGCTCGGGAGATGGGTCCGATGCGTGCGCTCGCTGCCGGGCTCGCCGTCGCGCTCCATCCGGCGCTCGTGCTCTACACACCCGCGATCATGACCGAGGGAGTGGCCTCGGCGCTCCTCGTGATGGCCATCGCGTGTGCTCCGAGGCGAGAGCGATTTTGGATTGTCAGAGTCGTAGGGATGGGGGTGATGTTTGGGCTGGCGACGCTCGTGCGGCCGCAGATCATCGTGCTCGCGCCGCTGTTGGCGTTCGTGTTCACGAGGCACGCGAGGGTTCGCGCGGCGGCCATCGTGTTGGCGGTCGCGATGGTGACGGTCGCGCCGTGGACGATACGCAACTGCGTGCGGATGGATCGGTGCGCGCTCGTGAGCGTGAACGGGGGGTGGAACCTGCTCATCGGCACGCAGACAACGACGGGCGGTTGGACCGAGCTCGATGCGCCCGAGGGTTGCAAGGAGGTGTGGGACGAAGCCGCGAAAGACTCGTGCTTCGAGCGCGCCGCGCGCAAGGACATCGCGTCGGCACCCCTCGCGTGGCTCGCGAAGGCGCCACGGAAGCTCGCGGCCACGTTCGACCTTGGCGTTGCAGGGCCTCGGTATCTCTATCGTTCGAACGCGCGTGCGTTTGGCGAACGCGCGGTGATCGTGTGGGGCGCCATCGAGACGCTCGCGTCGCGCGCGCTTCTCATCGCGGCGCTCGTGGCGGGCGCACCGCTGTGGCGTCTTCGGACGCACAAGAAGAAGCTCGCGACGACCTTGCCGCGTCTCGGGCTCGCGTTGCTTGCGGTCTTGTTCGCGCTCTCTCGCACGGCGTGGCCAGCGTACGCGCTCTTGTCCGTCTTGTGCCTCGTGCGTGATCGCGACGAGAAGCGCTCGCCGATTCGCACGGCTGCCGGCGTCGTGATCGGGGTCACCATGGCGACGCACGCGGCTTTCTTCGGTGCAAGCCGCTACGCCCTGCTCGTCTTGGCGCTCGTGACGCTCGCAGCCTTTGCTTGCGTCAGACCGAAAGCTCTGTCAGCGTCTGCCCTGTAGTATGTAGTCGGCGTCCGGCAGGCGATCGCCGGTTCGCGCAAGTGAACGGGAGGAAAGTCCGAGCTCCAAAGAGTACGGTGCCGGGTAACGCCCGGTGACGGCAACGTCGAGGAGAGTGCAACAGAAAACAAACCTCCGCTTAAAACAGCGGGAAGGGTGAAATGGCGGGGTAAGAGCCCACCGCACGCGTGGTGACACGCGTGGCATGGCAAACCCCACCGGGAGCAAGGCCGCGTAAGCAGGTGCCGCGCGCAAGCGCGAAAGGGTGACTCGCCCGAGCCTGTGGGTAGGCCGCTCGAGACGATCGGTAACGATCGTCCTAGAGGAATGATCGCCATCGCGAAAAGGGTGACCGAATCGCGAAACAGAACTCGGCTTACAAGGACGTCGACCATACGCCCGCTTCACCCTTTGGTGACGCGGGCGTATGCTTATCAGACCGAGAAGCTAGAGCCGCAGCCGCAGGTGCCTTTGACGTTCGGGTTGTTGAACTTGAAACCCGCGCCGTGAGCGCCCTCGACGTAATCGATCTCCGTCGTCTCGAGGTACTGATGGGACAGCGGGTCGACGTAGAGCTTCACGCCGTTCGACTCGTACGTCTCGTCCATGTCGCCCACCTTGTCCTCGAAGTAGAGGTCGTAGGTGAAGCCAGCACAACCGCCACCAATCACGCGAAGGCGCAAACCTTGCCCATCGAGGGCCTCGGACGTGGCGATCTCTCTGACCTTGGAAGCGGCTTTTTCGGTGATGGTGATCATCTCCATCGGAGTATAGGCACTCTCCGACCTTTCGGCCAGCTGATCAAAGATCGCCGTGAATGATGCGGAGGACGCTGCCGCTGCCGCACGTGACGACGAAGCCACCGGGGGCGTCCGAGACGAGCGACGTCACCCCACGGCCACCGCGAAGAGAGCGGATGCAGAGGTTGTCGAGGGAGCTGACGATGCCGGCAGCGTCGATCACGCCGACGGGGCCCTCGGGAGCTGCAAACGCGAGCGTTCCCGTGTCGTCGATGATGAGCGGAACATGAAGCGGGACCGTGTACGCGATGATCCCTCCGTCCGGTGCGAGCGCATTCGATGACGCAACGGGCACGCGGAGCACCTCCTGCCCACCCGAATCGACGCCCACGGCAAACGTGTGACCCGGAAGGCCAGCGAGCGCGTAGGCCACGCCGTGCCGAAAGGCGACCGGGCCGAGGAAGGCGCCGCCCACGAAGCTCGCGAGCGGAACGGCGAGCCCCTGACGCACGTCGAGGGTCATCAGGCGCGACTCTTTCACCACGCCGACGAGCGAGTCCTCCGACGACAGCACGGCACCGCCCGAGAGCTCGTCTTGAAAGCTGCCGACGCGCGTCACGTCGCGTCCGTTCGCGCCGCCCGGTGACCACGCGAAGACGACCCCCGACTTCGACACGGCAAAGATGCGACGCGAGCTCGGCGTTGCTCCGCCGCTCGCGAGGAGCGGACCCGTGATCGCTTCGGGGAGGGCCGCGCGCGTGCGCACGTTGCCCGAAGAATCCAGCAAGGCAATCTCGGTGGACGTGGCGACAACTACGCCGCCGTCATCGAGGGCGAGGGGAGTGATCGCATCGAGGGGGTTCGCGACCGAAGGCAGCCCGCCCGCGAGCTGCGTATGGAAGACGACCGCCGTCTTGGTGACGCCGACGGCGATCGCATCGCTCCCTCCGCCGATGACAACGACCGTGCCGTTGCTCAGAAGGGCAGGGGCTGACGTCGCAGCGGCTGCGATGCCGATGCTCTGCCGTGCAAGCTCGCCGTGCCCTTCGTGTGCATCGTGGGGGATCCAGACGACGTCGCCGTGGGTCGTGACGACGATGATCGCCTCCGAGGTGACGAGCGGAGGCTGCTCGATCTGCCCCGCACCCGCCGCGAAATGCCAGTCGACGTGCAGCGGCCCGCGCGGCAGAGCTCCGTGAACGAGGCCATCGCGACGAGCCCCTCCGCGTACGGTAGGAGACGGACCCTCGGACTGCCCGACCGTGAGCGTGAGAGGCCGGCGAACATCCATACGTTGTGCGAACGCAATCGCGGCCGTGGCGAGCGCCACGCTCCCGATGCCAATCACGAGCCTCGCGCGCTTCATCGGTGGCCTCCTGGGCCTAGAGACGAGACTGGTTTGGTGACGAGCGACGCATCGACTTCGGGCAGCGTCTTCCCGTCAGGCGTCGTGATGGGCTTTCCGACGAAACCAGCCGCGACTACGCCGTCTCCGGGATGAAACGCCGTCTCCGCGCCGAATTCGACGCGCACGAGGCACGGCCCCTTGGCGCAACCCCGCTTGTCGTCGACGAGCAAGACCGAGTGATGGTGCGTGACGCGCGTCTCGACGATGGACCCCGTGATGCCGATCGGCTGGCCGAGCGCGGCAGCAGGATCGCGCGCGAGATCGTCGAATCCCATCGACGTGCCCTTCTCCACCGCCCGCGTCTCGGTGTCCATCGACGCCACACGGTTCACGTTCAGCTGCATCGTCCGCGGAGCGGCTTTGGTCGCGGCGTCGTGCGCAGGCGCCGTGCGCAGCGTCATCGTTTGGGCGCCAGCCGTGACGTCGACTTTGCCCTCGAACGTGCCATCCGGCGAAACGGGCAGCGCCGTACCGTTGGCCGTGACGTCAGCTCCCTTCGATGTCCGCCCCGCGATCCAGATCGCGCCTTCGTCCGTCGTGAGCACCGCGCCTGGCGCATCGAGGTGAAGCGGGAGCACCCCGACGCGTATGACGACCTCGCCGGTCTTCTTTTTCTTGTCGTTGTCGACGACCTCGTATTGGACCTTGCGCTCGATCGTGCGCACGTCGTCGGCCGCGCCCACCTCGTCCTGTGTGACGTCGTAGCTCAACGTCGCCTTCCCGTTCGCATCGAGCGCGACGGGCTTGCCGTCGACGTTGACCGACGCGCCGCGCTCGGCGTCGACCTCGACCTTCACGACCGGCGGTGTCGCTCCAATGTCGTCGACGTCGCCGCGGATGCGATAGGTGAGGGGCAAGACGAGCTCGACTGTCTCGTCACGCCCGACGCCCGGACGATCGATCGCAATTTGAAATGCGTTTTTTCCAATGACGAGCGGCGCCGCCAAATCGAGATCCGCTGCCTTGTTCTTGAACGTGGCCTTCGCACTCTTCCACGCGGCCGTCGTCCCATCGGGGCACGTCTCGCACACGAGGTGAAGCTGCTCCTTGCCCTCGAGCGACGTCGTGGCGGTGCCGATCATTGGCGGTGCCGAGCGCGCGAGGACGAGCAGCACGACTCCACCTGCGAGGACGACCCCACCCACACTGGCGGCAACGATCGCGAGCGGGAACCCTTTGCGTGCCGAGAGCACGGGTGCTGACGGCGCAGCCTCGTGGAGGAGCGGGGCAGGTGCTGGCAGGATGGGTGGCGGCGCGGGTTGCGGGACCATCATGGGGCTGGGCTGAGCCTGCTGCATCATGATGCCGGGTTGCGAATGGATGGGCGCGATGCCTGGCATCGCCACACCGAGCATCGTGCCCGAGCCCACCCCATACTTGGATGGCGCGGGTGCGGAAGCTGCGACCGGAGCGATCCCCGGCATGGCGACGCCAAGCATCGTCTTCGCGGCAACCTTGACGGCGGGCTGCGCCGTTGGCGCTTGTGCCGCTTGCGCCTGCGGCGCACGAAGCTCTGCAGGTGCGGCAAACCCGAGCATCGTCTGCGCCATCGGTGGGCTCGCGGGTGGCTGCACGGCGGGTTGCTGCTGTGACTGTGGAGGCAGCGCGAACGGTGAGCTGAACCCCAGCATCGTCTTCGCGCCCGTCGGATGGACGGGCTGCGCTGCGGTCGGCGGGGGTTGCACTGGGGCCGCGTCCGCTATCGGAAAGCCGCACTGCGTGCACACGCGCGCGCCCTCTCTCGTCGGCTGGCCGCATTGCGCGCACGGCTTCCCCATTCGTTATTGGCTTACGTCAAACGTGCCTTGTCGTCCAAGGAAGAGTAATAGACAGGACGCATGAGGCGCTTGCGCTGGGCCATGATCATCGCCGTGAGCGCTCTCATCGGGTGCAACGGTGACGACACGCCGCCGAGCTTCTTCGACAGCGGCACGGATGGGACGACCGACGCGACGAGCGACGCGCCCGACGGGCAGGTGCAGGCGCACGCGAAGATCATCGCCGTTCATGCGAGCCCCGATGTCGGAGCGATTCGCATCTGCTTCGCCATCGGCACCCAGGACGACGGAAGTGACGGCGTCGTCGCGCCCATCCAGCCCGTCCCGAGCGCCGCCATCAACGCTGGAGGTGGCGCGGCGCTCCCCGACTTGGGTCTCCTGACGGGCATGGACCTCTCGCAGAGCGCACTCACACCGTATGTGTTTCTCTCTCAGCTGATCGGAACGGGCGGGCAGACATGCGACGTGCTCGCGTCGATGCTGACGGTGAACACGGACTTCTACATACTTCCGACCCTCAAACATAAAACGCTGGTTCCCAACACGACCATCATGTTTGCGCTTACGGGTTGTCTACGGAGCTCGCTCGATTCCATGGCAGACGCGACGACGTGCGGGCCTGCGTACGACGTGAGCACTGGCAATCTCGCCTTCGAAACGTTCTCGCTCGATCAGGTGATCGCGAACACCCAGCGGTTCGGCGCTCAAGTGCTCGACGTGGCCTCGCCTGCCACCGGTGTCTGGTCACTGCTCTACGGCGCCCCCATCGTGACGGCATCGATCCTCCCGCTCGACGGCGGCGCGGCTAGCGTCATCGCCGACACCGTGAGCCTCGGAGAGCTCGCACCCACGACCGCGGCATCGCTCACGATGCCGGTGGTCGACGAGAGCGCCCTCCAGGTGAACGCACTGAATCCCGACGGCGGGGCCCCGCCCGTGTCACTCACGGTCTTGCTGCCGCTCGTCTACGAGGCGACGACGGGTCAAACGACGGGCGAGAACGCTTACTTCAGCCCGGGCATGAACTACAGCTTCGTCTTCCTCGGAGACCCGCGCCAGCCGACGACGCTCGACGGTGGCGCGTTCAACGGGTACTCGCTCCACGCGCTTGCCTTCCCGAACACGCCGCAGCTTCCGAGCCCGTGATGCGTGTCTACGTCATCGGCACGGGCTCGAGCGGCAACGCTCTGCTCGTCGAAGACGACGACACACGTTTGCTCGTCGAGGCCGGTGTAGGCCCGCGCAACGCCGTCATGCGGATGCGTGACCTCGGCGCGGATCTCTTCCCGCGCGGAGTCGATGGCATCGTCGTCACGCACCACCACAACGACCACGCGGCGCAGCTCGAGCCGATGTGCAAGGCGCTCGCGGCCCCACGCGCGGGTGCCCGTCACCCGATGCTCCACCTGCACGACGGCGTCGACGTCGCACGCGTACGCCATCGCTTTGCGGTCCGTCGCTATCGCGCCGGAGAAGCGTTCGAGGTCGGAGGTCTCCGCATCCGGACGATCTCGCTCGCCCACGACGCTCCCCACGTCGCCCTCGCCATTCAATCGAAGTCGCACACGCTCGGCTTCGTGACCGACGTGGGGTCCATCACGAGCCCCGTCGTGGACTTCCTCTCGTCGTGCGACACGGTCATGCTCGAGTCGAACTTCTGCCCCGAGCTCCTCGAGATAGGTCCGTATCCGCGCTCGCTTCGAAGCCGCATCGCCGGTCACCTCGGGCACTTGTCGAACGACCAAGCGGCGTCGCTTGCGGGCACCATCACCCGTCACGGCACCTCCCGCATCGTTCTTTGTCACCTCTCACAGGTGAACAACGAGCCCGAGCTCGCGCTTCGCACGGTCCGAGAGCGGACGCGCGACAAGCCCGTCGAGGTGCTGCGGCACGGTCGGTCGCGTCTGGTCGAGCTCGGCGCTCGGCCACGTCGCATGGGCGAGCAGCTCTCGCTCTACTAAGGGGAGTGTCAGGCTCGCAACCTGATATTTTGCATCCGCGCGAGAAAGACGTCTTCGCGCGTCTTGACCGCATCCCGCACGGGCCCCGACGAAAGCAACTTGCGCATCCTCGCAGGCAAGAGCGACTCGAACGCAGCGAGCCCCCGTGACGTGGAAGCATCGATACCGGCGAGCGCCCGCAAGCACCCGCGCGACGAAGGCTTCGCGAGGTGAATCGACAGAAGCGCCGTCACGATTTCAGCGCGATCCGTCGCCTCGAGCGCCGCGTGCGTCGCGACAGCGCGACCCCACCCGTCGAAGAACGGCCCGATCGGCAAGAGAAGGTCTCGTGAAACCCGTAAGGCCCGCGGCTTTCGCAGAGCGAGGAAGCGGTGGTTCTCGTCGGCCATCACGGACTTGTTGGTCGCACCTGCTTGCGCGAAGGCATCGCCGAACCGTGGGCTCGGTCCGTGACCGAGGCGTGTGTATTGCGCGCGCAGCCCTGCGTGCGCTGACTTGTCGGGCCACGCTTCGACGACGCGGGAGAGATCTCCGAGGTTGTGCGCAATCGTCGTGACTGCGCGGAGCCAATCGATCCCGTCGCCACGCGCGAGTGACGCGAGGATGCCGAGCTCTCGCGCGAGCTCGTCGTCGATGTTCGAGGCCAGGCGAGAGGCCAGGCCTTCCGCCCCCAACACGAGCGCTCGACCGAGGGCTCCGGCCCGCACTGCGAGCCATTCGCCGTCATGTCCCGAGACACCCGCGACGACACGTGCCGACACGAGCGCGACATCCCACGCAGCCGCCTCGTCGATGACGTCGCAAGCGAGCGTCAAGTCCTCCTCGGACAACGGCACGAACGTGTGATGGCGAATTCGCGCGTCGACGTCGGTCGGCACGAACGTCGCGACCGTGCAGAAGTGCGCGGCAAGGAGCGCGCGAAAGTACGCGAGGCCTGGTGGGTCTTGCGCGTGAGCGTGTGCGGCGCCGTCCACGTCCTTCATCACCGCGCGAAAGCTCGTCGCTCCGGATATGGGGCCCTCGAGCGCCCACGCAGCCGTACCCCGCACCTGTTCGAACAAGACGTGGGGAGCGACGCCGGTCACCACGTGAAGCTACCGCGCGACTTGCCCTTCATGAAAGAGTACTTATAACTCTTAATGAAAGGCGTGAGTTCCAACCACGGAGGTGATGGTCGATGCTTCGGTCGATGATGGCCCTGATTCGCGATGCTGGCTTGAAGCTCGCTACCTGCCCAGTACCTAAAGCGGCCGTTGGCGAGGTGCTCGTATCGGTACGCAGCGCGGGGATCTGTCGGACGGACGTGTACGTTGCCGATGGTCAGCTTCCCGTCAGCGAGCCGCGCGTGCTCGGGCACGAAGCGGCAGGCGTCGTCGAGGTGGGAGACGCCCGATTCGAGGCCGGATCGCACGTCGTGGTGGACCCCGCGCTCTCTTGTCGTGCGCTTTCGAACACGCCGTGTTTGGCGTGCGCGCGAGGAACTCCGTGCGCGGTGCCCGTCATGCTCGGAGTGGATCGTGACGGTGCGTTCGCTGACTTGATGGCTGTCCCGTCGCGAGCGCTCTACAGGGTGCCGGCGAGTGTGCCATGGGAGCACGCCGCGATGGCGGAGCCGGTCGCCGCTGCGTTGGGCGTCTTGCGTGCCCCAATTGATCGTCATGGGCGCGGCGCAGTCTGTGGCCAGGGACGCATCGCCGACTTGCTCGTGCGTGTGCTCGAGGCCGCGGGGTTCTCGCTCATCCCGTGGTGCGACGAGCCGCGCGATCTCGACTGGGTCATCGAGGCCCGCGCGACCGAAGCCACCTTCGAGCAAGCCATGCGCGCTCTCCGCCCCGGGGGAACGCTCGTTCTCAAGAGCCGGCCACCGAAGGGTGTCGCGATCGACGTCGCTTATGCCGTCCGCCGCGAGCTCACGCTCGTTGCGCGAAGCTACGGTGCGTTCGATGACGCCATCGCATGGCTCGCGTCAGGCCGCATCGCGCTCGACGATCTCGTCGGTGAGACCTACCCCATCGAACGCTTCGATGCGGCCTTCGCCCAAGCTCGCACGGACGAGCGCCAGAAGATCTTCTTCACGATGGAGCCCTGACATGTGCGGGGTCGTCGCGCTCTTCGGGCAGACCACACGCGAAGTCATGGAGCGGGCGGTGGCGACCCTGCATCACCGTGGGCCGGATGGTCGCGGCATCGTGATGTTCGACGGTGCGGCACTCGGCCACACGCGCCTCGCGCTGGTGGATGCCGAAGGAGGCGCGCAACCGATTGCGAACGAGGACGGGTCGGTGACATGCGTCGTGAGCGGTGAGCTGTACGACGACGCGGCCCTTCGCGGCATGCTCGAGTCGCGAGGCCATCGGTTCCGATCACGCAGCGACAGCGAGCTCGTCGTGCACCTCTACGAGGAGTACGGCGACACGTTCGTTCGATACCTGCGGGGTGAGTTCGCCGTCGCGATCTGGGACGGCACGCGGAGAAGGATTGTCTGCGCGCGCGATCGCTTCGGCGTGCGGCCGCTCGTGTGGGCCAGCGGCACATTCGGTGTTGCCGTCGCTTCCGAAGCCAAGGCGCTCTTCGCGCTGGGCGTGCAGCCGCGATGGGACGCCGACTCGTTCTGGATGTCGATGAGCGCGCAATACGCTCTTCCGGAGCGAACGATCTTTGCGAGCGTCGCCCAAGTACCACCCGGGCACTTGCTCGTGGTCGACGGCACGTCGAGTCGCGTCGTGAAGTATTGGGATATCGATTTTCCTCAAGCCAAGGACAAGCGGCATGTCGCTCCCGAGGAGCTACGAGCGGCGCTCGACGACGCCGTCACGGTGCGCATGCGTGGGGACCACGCTGTCATTGGTTGCGCCCTCAGCGGTGGCATCGATTCGAGCGCTGTCACTGCGCTCGCCGCACATCGCCAGCAGTCGAATGTCCGATGCTTCTCTTTGTCGTTCTCGGACGGCGGCGACTACGACGAAGCCGCGGTCGCCACGCGCACGGCTGCGCATCTCGGTGTGCCGCTGCACGTCGTTCGCGCGTCTCCAGCGGCGCTCTGGGATGCGCTGCCCGCCGCGGTCGCCGAGAGTGAAGGGCTCGCCGTCAACCTGCACCTCCCGGCCAAATGGCTTCTGGCACGCGCGGTCAAGAGCGAGGGCATTTCGGTTCTGCTGACCGGGGAGGGGGCCGACGAAGCGTTGGCCGGCTACGCCCATCTTCGGCGGGACATGCTCCTCGAACGAGGCGCAGACGACGCGGGCCTCCGCGCACTCAATGAAGCATCGGCGGGTTTGATGATGCCGGAGGGCCCCACGCTGAACACGTCGGCGATGCATCGCGCTCTCGGGTTCGTTCCAAGCTTCATCGAGGCGAAAGCTGCGCTCGGGCTCCGAGCGACGTCGCTCTTGTCGAGGGACTTCCTCGCCCGGTTTGCTCGTCGAGACGCGTACGCCGAGATCGCTGCGGCCATCGACGTCGATGGGCAGCTTCATGGTCGTGAGCGCATCGACCAATCAGCGTACGTGTGGTGCAAGCTCGCGCTCGCGGGCTACATCCTCCGCACCCTCGGCGATGGGACCGAGATGGCACATGCGGTCGAGGGTCGCGTGCCGTTTTTGGATCATCGCTTCTTCGAGACCGCGCGCGCCGTGAGCACTTCGGACAAGATCCGACACAACGAGAAGCACGTGCTGCGAGAGGCCATGAGGCGAGACTTGCCCGAAGAGGTGGTGACTCGAGCGAAGCACCCCTTTGTCGCTCCACCGCTGCTCGCGTCGGGTGAGGCAGCAGAGAAAGCGCGAGAGCTCTTGCGGTCGAGTGCCCTGCCTTCACTGTTCGACGCCCGAACCATCAGCACGACGCTGGACCGCCTCGCGGTGGCCGGCCTGCACGAGCAGAAGCTTTGGGATCCGGCTCTCATGCTGGTTCTCAGCGCCACGCTGCTCGCACGCCACTATCGGCTGGAGGCGTAATGGATCGAGAATCGCGGAGCGCAGCGCAGCGATTCGAGGCGACGCCTCTCGGGGGCTTGGAGGGCGGAGCCCCCCATCTCGATCGCGCTCGCGTCTTCGACGGCGAGGTCTTGCTGCATGGCGCGAGCGTGCAGTCGTCGCTTCTGTCGTGTATTGCAGCCGAGCATACAGCCCGCGCCTTTGGATGTGCACCGGACGAGCTGCCACGCCTCCACGAAAGGTGGAGTGCAGAGGACTCTTGGGCAGCGACGTGCGCGGCGCGCAAGAGTCTCGCGTGTGATCCGCGCGCGATCGCTGCGGCCCTCGCCGTTGCCGAGTCACTCGGCTTCGAACGTCGGACGCTCGCACTCGACGCGCCGCGGCTGCGCGTCGTCGAGCCCTACATGCACCGTCGACCTTCGGCGGCTCGGGCGTTCTATGCACACAGAGACACCTGGTATGGGTGCCCGCGTGCGCAGGTCAACGTGTGGATCCCTCTCTTCGACGTGGACGAGCGGGACTCGTTCGCCATCTATCCGGCCGCGTTCGGCGCACCCATCGACAACGACTCGGCAGCGTTCGACTATGCGTCGTTCGCAGGAAACGGCGGCTTCCAGAGCGCTGGGCTGATCACGTCGACTTATCCGAGAGCCACGACCGTGCCACCCGGTACCCCGCTGCACGTTCGCGCGCTCGCGCAGCAGGTCGTCGTCTTCTCGCCGGCACATCTACATGCGACGACGCCGAACGAGACCGATCACACGCGAGTTTCGGTCGACGTGCGCTTCGTCGATCTCGAGGAGCACGCGTGTGGCGTAGGCGCTGACGACGTGGACAACCACTCGCGTGGAAGTGCCCTCGTCGATTACGCCATCGTGGGTGCACCGTGACCACGCACGAAGCTCCGTTCATCACGCGCTTTCGAGCGATAGCGGCACGCGAGGCATCGCGTGTTGCGATCGAGAATCGCGGAGCGCAGTGTAGCGCGATCGAGGATGGGCGATCGCGCGTCACGTACGCCGAGCTAGAAGCCCGCGCAAACGCGATCGCCGCCGAGCTTCGAGCTCGAGGTGCTCGCGAGGGCGATGTGGTTGCGATTCGAAGTGGTGACCGTGTCACGATCGCGACCGGCATGATCGCGGCGTGGATGGCGCACACGGCATTCGTCGTGATTTCGCCAGATCTGCCGCAGGAACGTGCGCGACTCATGGCGCGAGATGCTCGGGCGAGCTTTGCACTCGATGATGGATGCGAGTGTGAACGGCTTCCCGCCAAAGGCGGAGACTCTCCGTCGTCACTCGCTTACGTGGTGTTCACGTCAGGCACGACGGGTAAGCCCAAAGGCGTGCTGGTCACGCACGCTGGCATCGTCCCGATGCTCGACGCGCAGATCGCGGCGTTCGCGCTCGAGCCGGGAGCGCGGTGTCTGTGGCTCTCGTCGCCACTCTTCGATGCGTCGATATCGGACGTCGGCACTGCGCTGTTGTCGGGCGCAACGCTCGTCGTCTGCGATAAGGCAACGATGTCGCCGCGAGCTCTCGTCGCTCGGATGGATGCACTCGCCGTCACGCACGTCGACCTCCCGCCGTCGCTTCTCGCATTGCTCGAGGTCGCGTCCTTTCCGAGATCACTTCGTACGATCGTAATTGGCGGAGAAGCGTGCGCCGATGGCGTCGTCGAGCGCGTCAGCGGCCGGGTGCGTCTCGTGAACGTATACGGTCCAACCGAGGCCACGGTGTGCACGAGCCTGTGTGTTTGTCGGCCTGGAGACAGGCACCATGGACGTCTGGGCCTTCCTCTTCCTCATGTCACGTATCTCGTCGAGGATCGGGAGCTCCTGATTGGCGGAACGTGTCTGGCGCATGGTTATGCGAGCGATGAGACCCTGACGAAACGACGCTTCGTCGTCATCGGTGGCGAACGCTTTTACCGAACGGGTGATCGCGTGCGCACACGTGACGATGGCGAGCTCGAGCTCGTGGGTCGCGTCGATCGGCAAGTGAACATCGCCGGCGTCCGCATCGAGCCCGAGGAGATCGAGTCACACCTTCGTGATGACGCGGACGTGCTCGATGTGGCCGTCATCCCCGTAGGCCGTTCGCTACACGCGTTCGTGGTCTTACGAAGTGCTGATCCGACCGCACTCGCGATTGGCGCCCTTCGTGAGCGACTCGCGAAGAACGTCCCACGATGGCTCGTCCCTGCGCGATTCATCGTAAGAAACGCGCTGCCACGTCTGCCCTGCGCCAAGATCGACTACGCAGCGCTTCTCGCGCTCGCGTCGCCTGGTGTCGTTGATGCACCGTTCGTGCACGACGAAACGCTGCGCGCGCTGTGCTTAGGCATGACCGCCGCTCTCGGCCGAGCGGTGACACCCGATGACGATTTCGTCGCGCTGGGTGCCGACTCGCTCGCCATCCTCGAAGCGTGCGCGGAGGCTGATGCACGCGGCGTCATCGTTTCGCCCGAGACGATCGCCACGCAGCGCACCGCAACCCGCATCGCCGCCAGTCGGGAGATTGCCGGGGCAACGGTCGTTTCGCTCGAGGCGGACGTCATGTCGATCCTCGAAGGATGCGAAACGATCGAGAATCGCGAAGCGCAGCGTAGCGATTCGAGGCGAAGCCTCTCGGGGGCTTGGGGGGCGCAGCCCCCCATCTCGATCGAGACGCCCGCAACTGGTGGACGTGCGGTCTTCGTGACTGGAGCAACGGGTAGGCTGGGCGTGCATCTCGTGCGCGAGCTCGTCGCGATGGGCGCTGTCGTCACATGCCTCGTGCGTGCACGCGATGATGGCGCCGCCGTCGCGCGGCTGCGGATAGCCCTGCCCGGTATCGCCAATGTTCGCGCCGTGGCTGGGGATGTCGCAGCTCCGCGCTTTGGGATGCCGCCAGCGCGCTTTACTGCGCTGGCTACCGAGCATGACGCCATCGTCCATGCCGCTGCGGATCTGAGCCTCGTGGCAACCTTCGCCGAGCTTCGCGAAACCAACTTGCTCGGCACCATGCATGCGCTCGACTTCGCCCGCGTGGGGCACCCGAAAGCGCTTCACTACATCTCCACGCTCTCCGTCCTCGCATCGACCGATCTCGCGAGGGCGCCCGAGCCCTGCGCGCGCGCGTTCTCCGAGACGTCCGACCTCCGCGCTGCAACCATGGTCTACGGCGCGTACGCTCAGACGAAGTGGGCTGCGGAGGCGCTCGTACGACGCGCGGCGCCGGGCGCCTTCGTTCATCGTCTCGGTCTTCTCTTGCCGGCGCGGGCGAAGGACCTCTTCGTGGCGTTCGTGTGCGGTGTTGCAGCGCTCGAATGCGCGCCGATTCACCCGGCGCTCGCGTTCGACGTGACGCCGGTGGTGTTCGCGGCCAAGGCTCTCGCCTACCTCATCGCCTCGGCCAGCGAGCAGCGGACGCGCCACATCGCGAATCGACGGACAGCCTCGCTCGACGATCTCGTGGATGCGATGTCCGAAGAGGGGGTTCGGGTCGAGCGCGTTCCGATTGACGTCTTCGAGCGGCGCTTTGCCGAGTCACGGCTGGGCGGGCTGTCGCGTGCGACGCTACGCGCGTGTATTCAGCCGCGGCGCGGCGCGGTTGACCCGTTCGATCTATTCGAGGCGACGAACGTGCGCTTCGGTGCGGAGCCCACGCTGGGCGAGCTCGCGCGACGCACCATCGTGTGCCCCGCACCCACCGACGTGCTCGCAGAATACGTGCGTATGGCGCTCGCGTGTGGCGCGTCATGAAGGCCGGTGTCGGTGTCGTTCTCGGGAAGTTCATGCCGCCGCACGACGGACACCTCTACCTCGTCGACTTCGCGCGCGCCTACGCGAGCGACATCACGGTCGTCGTCGGGACTCATGCGCGAGAGCCGATACCGGCAGACCTCCGCGTGGCGTGGATGCGCGAGCTCTTCCCCACGACGAACGTGGTGCACCTGACGGACGAAAACCCGCAGGAGCCGCACGAACACCCGCGCTTCTGGGACATCTGGCGCGAGAGCCTGCTTCGCGTCCTGCCTCGCAAACCCGACTTCGTGTTTGCGTCCGAGACGTACGGAGCGCGTCTCGCTCGAGAGCTTTCGGCCGAGTGGGTTCCCGTCGATGTCGGACGGTCGGTGGTTCCCGTCAGCGCGACAGCGATTCGATCGGACCCGATGGCGCACTGGCGCTTCATTCCTCGCTGCGTGCGCCCGTACTTCGTTCGACGGGTGTGCGTCGTCGGTCCCGAGTCGACCGGCAAGACCACGCTCGCCGCTGCTCTCGCCAGGCACTTCGAGACGACATGGGTACCGGAATATGCGCGCACGCTCCTCGAGCCGCGTGCCAGCGTGACCGATCCCAACGTTGCGCCTCGTGCACCTGTTGCGCGCGAGGACATGCCGCGCATCGCACGCGGGCAGATCGCATCCGAGGAAGCCCTCGCCAGAAGCGCCAACCGCGTGCTCTTCGCGGACACCGATGCGCTCACCACGCTCATGTGGAGCGACCTCTTGTTCGGTGACCACGAGCCCATTCTCGACGAGCACGCAGCGGCGCACGAACACGATCTTTACTTGCTCTGTGCGCCCGATGTGACGTTCGTGGCAGACGCCGTTCGCTATGCTCCAGCGGCCCGCGACGCCTTCTTCGCCCGCATGCGAAGCGAGCTCGAGCGGCGAGGAAGACACTACGTGGTTCTGTCAGGTGGATGGGATGAACGGCTCGAACGCGCCATCGAGGCCGTGCAAACAGGCCTTTTCTGTTGACAAATCCTCGGTTTCGACCGACGCAGCGAACAGAAACAGGAGCGATCGACATGCGCCATTTCGTTTTGCTGAAGGCAACGTGCCTGAGCGGTCTCGTCCTCGCGGTTGGCTGCGGCGGCGGTGACACGGAGAACAAGGGAGCGACTGCCCCCACCACCACGACGTCCGCAACCCCGCCACCCACGGCGAGCTCTGTAGCGACGATCACGCAGCCGCCACCTAAGCCGCCCCTCGCGGAGTTGGTCAAGAAAACACTCGCCGACTTCGACGTCGCCTTTGCGGGGCACGATGCGACGAAGTGCGCCGCAGCGTACGCGAGCGATGCAGTCTACGTCCAGCCTGGCCCGCTGGGCTGGAACGAGCGTCACAAGGACGAGATCCAGAAGAGCCTCGACAACCTCTTCAAGAGCTTCCCCGACGTCAAGCTCACGCCGACCCGCACATTCATCAAGGGCAACATGGTCGCGGTCGAGGGCGTGATGACCGGGACGCACACGGGCGACTTCATGGGCCACGCCGCCACAGGCAAGAAGATCGGCGGCCGATACTTCTCGCTCATCTCGTTCAACGACGATGGGCTGATCTCGAAGGAGCACCTTTATCACGACCACGCCGCCATGCTCGGTCACCTCGGCAAGGGAGATCCGAAGCTCCACTACCGCAACGTCGAGAACATTCCGACGACGACCCTCGAGCAGATCTCGCCAGGCGACAACACGCTCGAGTCCAAGAACGAGACCGCCGCACGCGCGTGGCTCGCCACGTTCGAAAAGAAGGATGACAAGGCCTACCTCGCCGGCATCTCCGATGACATCACCCACGCCGACTACACACGCCCCGAAGACGTGAAGGGCAAGGACGCCGCGAAGAAGGCATTTGCAGAGCTGCTGAAGACATTCCCCGACATCAAGATGACGCCGATGAACGTCGTCGCGATCGGTGACTACGTCATCGCCGAGGTCGAGATGAGCGGCACGATGAAGGGCGATCTCGGCTCTGTGAAGTCGAACGGGAAGTCCGGCACGGTGCACATCGTCGATGTGCTCAGGTACAACAAGGACGGCAAGATCGCCTGGGCCGGCCGGTGGGGGAGCCGAATGGAGTTCGCCAACGCGTTCGGCGTTCCGGCGAGGCTCCCTGCGATGACGACGACCGCACCTCCCGCGAAGAAGTAGTGCTCGGTCACGCGCCGCGCTTGTCGAGCGCGGCGATTCGGTCGAGGAACGCGCGACCGCGTGCCTCGTCAGTCATGTAGACGAACGCTGCCAAGCCCTTGATCTGCTCGAGTGTCTCGTCGGGCTTCGTGATCTTGGCGCGTTCGCGGTTGAAGATCGCAGCGCGTAGACGGCGAATGACGTCTCGAGGAACGCGCGCAGGCGGAGCGCCGGGTGCCTCGTTCACGACGAGCCCCGTCACGCGCTGCGTGTTGCCTCCGCGCATCACGGTCGTCTTCTTCTCGTGGATGCGAAACCCCTCCGCCTCCAAGATACGACGCACCCCGTGCAGGAGCGCGCCGATGGGTGCGGGCACGCGCGAGCGTTTGTCGCGCTTCTTCACCGCGAAAGAGAACGTGAGGTCGTCCGCGTAGCGCGTGTAAACAAACCCCATCATGCGCGCGAGGCCGGAGAGTCGCTTATCCAAGCGAAAGCAAATGGCGTTCGTGATTGCGGGCGAGCTCGGAGCTCCCTGTGGGCAGGCGCGTGCACCCTTCGCCACATAGAGTGTCTTGCCCCTGAACTGGACGATCTCGCGCGGCGATTCGGTGACGAGCAAAGCGATGAGGGTTGCGACGTTCTCAGCGATCCCGGCACGCCGCAGAAGGCCCTTCACGCGTCGCCACGAGATCGTCGGGAAGAAGTCCTTGACGTCGACCTTGACGATCACGTCTGCACCCGCGTGAACGCGCGCATTCGACGCAATCGAGCGCTCAGCCAAGAAACCATGCGCGGCGGCGTGAACGGGGAGCTTCTCGAATACGTTGCGCAAGAGCCAACGCTGCGCGACCTTGAGCTCGCGCTTCGGTGCCATGATCGTGCGCCGAGAGCCGTCGCGCTTCGGGATCGTCCAGAAGTGGTAGTGCGACGAGGGGCTGACGTCGCGGTGAAAGCACATCCATCGTAGAACGGGCGCCGTCACGCCGAGCGCGCGTGCGAGATCCGCTGGTGTCTCGAGCGTCGTGAGATCGTGCTCCTTGGCCCTCGCGAGACGAACATCCTTGTCTGCGGGGAGCTCGTCGTCCTCGTCGCGGAAGTAGACTCCCGAGCCGACGTAGGCGACGTGCGTCGCGCGAAACGCCTGATAGACGAGCTTCTCGAGGGCGCGCTTCTCCTTGGCCTCCGCCTTCTTGCGCTCTTTGAAGGAGCCCTTGTCGGCGTCCGTGAGCGTGGCTGGGTCGACGTCGACGGCCACGCCCTTCGCGTGCAGCTCGGCGGCGATCCACGCGTCCTTCCCGCCGATCTCCTGGATGGCCTTCCAACGAACCGCGTGCGCGTCACGCTCCTTCGCACGCCGCGCGCGATCGTCCGCCGCAGACGCGTGCTTCGTCTGCGGGGCTTGGTCGGGGTCGAGCACGATGAGCTTCGTCGCGCTGACGTTCTTGTCGATTTCGGATGTCATGGTGTCTGTTTCGACGAGCTACGAGTCGCTGAGCGAGGCCGCGACGCATCACCTTCCTGCTTGGGGCACGGTAGCCTCACCGGCTCTCCGCGCGGGGCCTCCCCCGCGCATCAGCTGGAATACCGGTTTGGCGATGTTGTCTCAGCCCTGCTGATGCGCGGGGGAGGCCCCGCGCGAGAGAGCCAAGAACAGGCTACCTTGCGATGGATGGTCGGCGATTCTCCGGGACGGCGCGACGCCGCCCCTGCGCTCGAGGCGCAAAGGCTGGTGCGTCGCGACCTCACTCAGCATCTCGTACGATCTTCCGTCATCCTCCTTTCTTGTTTCGTTGATCAGGCCGTTGCGTCCGTGTCGATGAAGCCCTCTTCGCCGAGCGCGTCGAGTCGATCGAAGTACGCCGTGCGCGCCTGCGCGTCGGTGTCGAACCAAAGGCGTTGATGGCGCGCATCGCTGCCGATCACCCACGCGATCCGTACGACGCGGTCGTCGAGGGAGACACGGTAGCTCGTCTGCGCTCCTGATGCGTCGCGCCTGAGCAGCGTGCGCGTCTCGGCGCGAACGAGCTTGCGTCCTTCCGGCGTTGTCCGAAGGTGCTCGGCTTCGACTTGGTCACGCTGGTACTTCACGCGGAGCGCGATCATGTGCTCGCATGGGCCTTCGCGTAGCGCCGAGCGCATGTACGTCGGGCAGTTGCACCACGCGTCGGTGACTTGACCCTCGACGTCGAGGAAGAACCGCGGCGAGAACGATCGATGCATTGCCTTGTCGTCGATCTCTCCCGAGATTTCCGCGCCCTCGCCCGCCATGTAGTGGACCTTCTCGACGCTCACTTTGCCTTCGAGCAAACGGTGAGCTTGGGCTTCGCGTGCCGAGCCGAAGCGAATGGCGCTCTCGTCGACCGGCTCCGCGAGGAGCGCGCGAGGCCTGTAGACCTGACGATCGAGATCGAAGAGGACGCGCCCTTGCAAGCACCCACGCTGCAGGGCGTTGCGGGCGTCGTGGACGCTCTGTTTGGTCTGCGTCGCGATCTCCGCGATGGGGAGTGGGCCACGCTCGCTGAGGACGGCCACCGTTCGCTCGACGACTTGCGCATCGCCTTCACGCGGCATCAGCGCATCGAAGGACGCCGCGCTCGCCCACTTGCTCTCGGACCAGCTCGTCAGGGCGACGGTCAATCGCGCCAGCCCCATGTCGAGCACCCAGAACGACGGGAGTCCTGGCCCGAGGAGATGTACCGACGCGCGGCGCAGATGGGGCAAAGCTCGTGCGAGCTGGAGCAAGCGTTGGCGCCCGAAGATGCGAACGATGCGCGGCGTCTTTCCAGCGTACGGTACACCGTGCGCTTCGAGCGCGATCTCCCACGGCTCTACGACGATGCGCGGGTTCTTGCCGGGAACGAGCTCGAACCGGAGCGCGCGCGGAGCCTTCTTCGCCCGGCGGACGCGCAGTGCAAAGAGCACGTTATAGAGATCGATCGGTGCGAGCTCGGCCGAGACGGACGGGAGCGCAGCTGCCGATTGCACCTGCAAGAAGCCCCGCAGCCAGTCGTCGGGCAAGTCCACGTCACGCGCTGTCGCCGCGGGTGAAGTCAGCTTCGTCCCTGCTTCCAAATCGAGCGGTTGATACGTCCGCACGCGTTCGACTTGTTCGAGGAGCGCCGGCGAGATGTCCGCGAGTGTTGTGCCATGGGCAACAGCGCGATCGGAGAAAAGATCATTCGACAGCGCGAGACGCGCGTAAGCGCTCTCGTCACGCGAGAACACCTCGAGCGACACTTCGTCGGGGTCGACCGTGAGCACGGGATCGAGACCGCGCGAGCGTGCGACGTCGTCACCGTAGGCACCTTCGAGGAAGGTCTTCTGCGCCTCCCAAATCGCTGCCGTTGCCTTCTTGCCCTTCTTCATCAAGAACGCGAGGTACGCAGACCGATCGCGACCTTTGTAGCGGAGATCGCTCTGCATGATCCCGGCGGCTGTGAGGAGGGCGTCGCGGAAGAGCTCCGGCGCTTCGATGCGCGCCTTGATGCCAACCGTGCTTCGGCCGGCTTCGAGAGCAATGCGGATCTTCGACGCCGACGGTGACGCCGCGACCTGGCTCGGTGCCGGATACGCGAGGTGAAGAACGCGCGCTGTCATGAAGTCGCCTCCCTGCGTTTCTCGCGCGCGGTCACGCGCATCGCACGACGAAGCGACTTGTACGCAATGCGTCGCACGTCCTCTGGCTCGCTCTTCGAAAACGCCAGAGCGCGGAGTGCCTTGTCCGTCTCGTCGCCTGGTGCCAAACCGAGCGCGGCGATGGCGTCGAGGCGATCTTGCCCTTTGCCATCGCACGCGACTGCTGCGAGCTCCGTGACGTTGCGCGAACCGAGGACGTGCGGCAAATGGATTCTTCGGCCGGGGTCGGTCGAGAGTGCTTGCTTCGGAAGCGCTGTCACCGCCCGCGCAAGGGCGACCGGATCGAGCGGCGACGTCCGGAGTGCGAGAGCATCGCCGGCGAGCGACGTGGCGGCCGCGAAGCGTAAGGACAGATCCGACTCGCTCATGAGCGCTTTGAGGGACGCCTCACCGGGAAGGCTCAGAGCGGCTTGAATGCGGACGTCGATGGGCACGTCGTGCGAGGGGGCTAGCTTCTTCGCGGCGGCGTGGAAGGCATCGGGCGCTAGAAGCCTTGCGGCCCACGCCGCCCGGACCCACGCCGCGCTCTCCGCGTTTTCCGCAGTGTCGTCTCCGGCCTTCTTTGCAGCTGCGTAGCCAGTTTGAGCCTTGTTTGCAGCCTCGACGAGCGCCTTGCCGAGCACCGTAGCGTCGGCGGGAGAGGTTTGCGATGCGCGCGCGCCAGCGAGCCATGCTGCGTCGGCACGCGCTGATGCCCCGCTCGCGGCGAGCAGCTTCGCGATGTCGACCGTGGGAACTGCGGCCCTCCGCGCCAAACCAAAACGGATGCGCTCGCGCAAGTCGCGATCCTTGAGCGCGCCTAGCTTCGTGAGCAGCAAGGCGGCATCGCCTTCGTCGGCGAGGAACGCCGCGGCCGGTCCTGACATGTCGCCGTGTTCGGACTCGACCGCGAGGAACTCGATGCGCGTCCGTTCGTTCGGGAAAATCTTCGTCAGCGCCTCGCGCGCTGCCCAGCGGACTTCCTCTTCGTCGTCCGTCAGCGCACGACCGAGGGCGGCCTCGGACGCCGCGTCTGCGATCTCGCCCAAGCACTCCGCCGCGACACGTCGCTCGTCTTCGCTCGAATCTGAGGCAACGACGGTACCTTCGAGCCGGCTGCGTGAACGCTCACCGCCAATCCATCGCAGCGCGCGTAGCGCGGCAGAGGCCATCTCCGGGACCTTCGCACCCACGTTCGACTCGATGCGGTCGCGCACGCGTTCACGGTCGACGTCGTCTTTGAGCTTGCCAAGCAATCGCCCGAGCGCCTCGAGCGCTGCCGATTGCATCGACGGCTCGGCCGGTGCGTCCTCGGTGCCACCCGCAGCGATGGTCTCGAGCTCGGCGAGCGCACGAGAATCGCCAAGCGTTCCAAGTGCGAGAAGAGCCCGCTCACGCTCCCCCGCTTCGCCAGCGCGCGCGACGAGCAAGAGAGCACGAAACGCGGCGGCGACCCCGACATGAGCGAGGCCCTCGGCCGCTGGCAGCAGCGTGTCGCGTGCGCTGGCCCGCATCACTTCTTCGAGGGGCTCCTTCTTGGCGCTCTTCTTCTCGACGCGCTTCGCATAGGCATGAACGGCCGCGTTGCGCACTTCGACGTTCCGATCGGCGAAGAGGCCGATGCAAAGCGCGTCTGCCGAGGAGTCGACGACGTCGTCGAGCTCCCGCGCACATAGCAGGCGAACGTCGGGAGCTTTTGCGTGAACCCCTGGCTCGAGGAAACGAAGAGCTGTCTTCGCGTCACGGCGTTTCGGTACGGGCCCACTTCGAGGAGGTTTGGCGTCAGCGCGCACACCTGCGATCGCGATGCACGCAGCGAACGCAGCCGCGCGTATCGACTCCGTTTCGTCCGTGAAGCGCGACGCGAGCACCTCGAGCGCCGCTGCCGACTTCGAGTCGGCGAGCGCCTCGACGATCGCGGCGCGTTGTGGATCCGGCAGCTGATCGTCGAACCTTGCACCAAGCGCGCGCACTGCTGCCGCACTTCCGAGCTTCGCGAGGCCCACCCGCGCACGAGCGCCGATGGCCTCGTCATCGGATCGGAGCGCGCTGGCGAGCACGTCGACGGCGCGATCGTCTTTTCGCGCGGCGAGCAGCTCCGCGGCGCGCAGCCGCAGATCGTCGTGGTCGCTCTCGAGGGCCTTGCTCAGCGCGGCCGCGACACGCGGATCCATCGACGTCGCAAGACGCTCGAGGACGCCAATACGCACGTCCGTGTGCTGGCTCTCCAAGGCGGCGAGAAGCGGCTCCGCACTTCCCTTTGGGCTCAGTCGCTCGAGGAGCTC
>Ga0302324_100006140_pt1 | contig 26014 bp, 26 predicted proteins | sample Palsa_T0_1_FD_201949 | JGI IMG/M metagenome (GOLD analysis project Ga0302324, IMG submission 201949) | Peat permafrost microbial communities from Stordalen Mire near Abisko, Sweden - Palsa_T0_1 | ecosystem: Environmental > Terrestrial > Soil > Palsa > Peat permafrost | place: Sweden: Abisko... | reverse complement strand
GGTCCAGAAGGGGGAAAACACAAGATGTTTGAAATTTTGAAGGCGCCGACGGTAGAAAGAACTCCCGGCGAACGGAAGCCTCCGGGTCGGCGCCTTCAAAATTTCAAATATCTTTGGCTAGGATTAAGATTACGATTACGACATGAAAGACCGCCCGCTATTTCGGTTCGGTCTTACTGGGCCACGTGACGATGATCACCACGCAAGCCAGGGCAATCAAAAAGAACAAGAATCCGCTGCCGAACAGATGGCCGCGCAGTGCAAAAAAGTGTGCCAATATCATAATGACTTTCCTTCCAGAACCATTACGGCGCGGCTCGCCCAATATTGCACTGGGTCAAACAGCTTCCCGGGCGCATTTCAAAAACCGTTCGGCGGCGGGTGTCAGTCCGTTCTTGGACCAGGCCGCGCCCACCACCAACGGTGGCGGCGCGGGCGATAGTGGAATGAGCTTCAAGCGCGGCCCCGCCGTGCAAGCCAGCGACTGCACCGCGATGGCCACGCCGTTGCCCGCTTCCACCGCCGCGATCAGGCTGCTGACGCTGTCGTGCTCCTCCGCGATGCGCGGCTTGCTCTTGATGGCGGCGAACATCGCGGCCAGATTTTCGTGGGCGTCGGGATAATCCTTGCGGCTGTAAGTGACGAGCGGTTCCCGCGCGATCTCCGCCAGCTTCACCGAGCGCCGTCCAGCGAGCGGATGTTTGGGCGGGACCGCGAGGCAGAAAAAGTCGCGCGCCAACTCTTCGAATCGCAATCCGCGCAACATGGCGGGCAGGCGCACCACAAAGGCCATCTGCAAGGCGCCCTCGCGCAATCCGGCCAGCATTTCCTCGGTGGAAAGATCGTGCAATTTCACGCGGACGCCGGGCGACTGGGCCTGAAACGAGCGCAACGCCCGCGGCAGGAATCGCGCGGTGAGCGACGGCGCGTAGCCGACGTGCAGTTCGCCGCGCGCACCGGTGGCGATGGCGCGAGCCGCCTTGACCGCGTCCTCCGCACGCTGAAGCACCGCGCGGGCTTCGATCACAAAGGCCCGGCCCGCCTCGGTCAACCGCACCGACTTCGCGCTTCGCGTTAAAAGCAAAAAGCCCAGTTCATCCTCCAGATCGCGGACCTGGCGGCTCAAGGCCGGTTGTGAGACATGCAGCTTCAACGCCGCCCGCGAAACATTTTCCTCTTGGGCGACAGCGATAAAGTATCGGAGATGGCGCAGCTCCATTTTGGGAGTATGCCTTTTTGTAATGCTCAGTCAAGATTCTTGGTCTTTCCCACTCTCGCGGGTTGTGTGGCATGGTGTTACCATGATGAAAATACGAAAAGCAAATGAACGGGGCCACGCCGAACACGGCTGGCTGGATACTTACCACACTTTCAGCTTCGCGGATTATTATGACCCGCAATGGATGGGCTTCCGCAGCCTTCGCGTCATCAATGATGATCTCGTGATGCCGGGCATGGGCTTCGGAACTCACCCGCATCGCGACATGGAGATCATCACCTACATCCTCAGCGGCGCGCTGCAGCACAAGGATTCGATGGGCAACGGCCGCGTGATCCGCCCCGGCGAGGTGCAATACATGTCCGCCGGCTCGGGCGTGCAGCACAGCGAATTCAACCCGTCCAAAGACGAGGCGGTGCATCTGCTCCAGATTTGGATTCAGCCGGATCGCAAGGGCGTCAAGCCGCGTTATGCGGAGAAGTCGCTGGCGGACGCGCCCCCCGGAACGCTGCAGCTCGTCACGAGCAAGACGGGCCGCGACGGTTCGATGGCCATTCATCAGGACGCCGATCTTTGGCTGGCCAAATTCAACGCCGGAGATCACGCTGCGCACAAGCTGGCCAAAGGCCGCCATGCCTGGCTTCACGTCGCCGAAGGCGAAGTGTCGCTGAACGGAACAACGCTGCAAGGCGGCGACGCGGCCGCCATTGGTGAAGAAGGCGCGCTGGAACTGAGCGCGGCCAAACCGGCGCAAGTCCTTTTATTTGACTTGAATTGAAACAAACCGAAAACACAAAACAAAAGAACAATATGAGCACTGTATCCGTCATCTACTTCTCCGGCTCCGGCCACACCACCAAAATGGCCGAGGCCGTCCACGGCGGCGCCGCTTCGGTGGCGGGCGTCAAGACCAATCTTATCGCCATCAACGGCGATGACATTGTCAAAGGCCGCTACCAGAATGAGGCCGTGCTGGCGCAATTGGACGCCAGCGACGCCATCATCTTTGTCAGCCCCACCTATATGGGCGGTCCGTCCGCGCAGTTCAAGGCCGTGGCCGACGCGACGGGCGCGCGCTGGGCGCGCGCCGCCTGGCGCGACAAATTGGCGGCCGGATTCACCGTTTCCAGCGGCCCGAGCGGCGACAAGTTAAATACGCTGTTTTATTTTTTCACGCTGGCCATGCAGCACGGGATGATTTGGGTTGGCCTGCCGGACTCGCCCATGAATGACAAAGGCATCAACCGTCTCAGCAGCTACAGTGGCGCGATGGCGCAGGCCGGTTTCGAATCGCCCGAAGTCGCACCCAGTGCGCCCGACAAACTAACTGGCGAAATCCTCGGCCGCCGCGTAGCGACCTTCGCCGCCAAATGGGGCAAGTGAATAAAAACAAAGCGGGTTGGACATTTACGTCCAACCCGCTTCAATGGAATGTCAATGTTGGCTGTAGGTTCGGCCTTTTACGCTGTCACGGAGCGACGGGCATAAACACCCAACCCGGCCAATCCGAGTGCCATCAAGGCCAAGGTCCAGCCCCCATCAGGAAGAAGTACGCCGCTTAATGTTCCACCGTTGATGCCAAACTCGCCGATGGCTTCGCCATACGCAGCCGCATCACAGGTAACGACAATTTTCGTCAGGTAGGGGCCGCCCGCAACGTCTTCATAAAAACCAATACCTGCCGAACCAAAGAAGCCGTTGATCAATGTAGTGACACTCGCACCCGAAGAGTCCGTGGCCGTCACGCTGAAGGTGTTAAATATGTCCGGCTCCTCATAAAAGTCCACCGCTTCGACGTGGCCGCTCAAGTTGAGTTGGATGGAATTTCTAAAGCCGGAGTAAGTACCGTACACGTTGCCCGTGTAATCTTGCCCCCAAGTTGCCCAGTTGGGCTCTGATGTATATAGACCACCACCAAGATCGTCGCTACCATCGACCAAGTTCGCCTGAAATGCTCCAGCGATTGCGCCTGGGTCAAATGGGTTCATAGTGTAACCGCCAAGTGTCGCTGGGGGTAGCCCTGTGCCGATGTTAACGCCGGTCACCTGCGCTGAAGCTTGCTGCAGCCCCCAAAGCCTCAAGGCTGACATAAGCACAATGGTTTTGATTGGTGTCATCATTCTGTTTTTTTGTTTATTGGTTTCGCTCAATCACGGCATTCGACGGTTTTGCCAACATTAGGCATTCGCCCGCACGCCACTTTGCGGATAACAATAAGCAAGTCTTAGGCCATGGATTTAGAGAAGTCTCAAGTTATTCATATTAAATGGGATGCAAATGGTCACGCTCCGTCGGCAATTCATTAAAGTGTAAGGAGAACCGACGATCTCATTTGGCATTCACCAGCAGCGCACATCATAACTCTTTACTGGAAAGGCTCTTACAACTAAAAAAGACCCGTTATGCCGTTCCGTCGGATTATTACACACAAACACTTCTCTGTGGCGTGGTTTCTGTGATTCATCTGGTCATGATTCATCGGAGTCCCGTCTTAACATTAGACCCTGTTGGCTTTTTCAAACGAAGTTCCTTTCGGATCATGAACTTCAAGCCCGACCATACCTCGTCCACCGCGCAAACTTTTATGTCCACCAGGCCGGTCGGCAGAACCATCCCACGAATCAAATCTTCAGTAAGGTCGCTCGCAACGCCCGAGGCTTTCTTGGGCCACGAAATCCACACCACGGCATCGGGAGCAATTTTTTCCCGGCAGGAATTCAGCCTCGTCATCAGCCCGGATGTGTCGGTGGCAAACAAATGCACAAAGTTCATGCCCGATGCCGGACGCTTGAGCCACCGAACCTCCACCTCCGCCGGCAAAGACAATAAAGGGATGTAATTCCTCGGAACGCCGCCCACATAAGCGACCATCCCGGTCTTGTAGCCGAGCTTTTTCCACAGGGGAGTCCCGGAGTATCCTGACGAATCCATTGAGTTAAGAAATCACATCGGCGCGCAGTTGTTAAATGGGCCAGTTCTTGATATTCGCATGTCATTTCCGTTTGACCACTTTATTGTGACCACTTTGCTTTTATCCCTTTTGGGCAGTCTGGGCAAGCCCAAGGTGGCAGCGGCGTCCCGCCGCTGTTCACGACAGCCAGCCAGCGGCGGGACGCCGCTGCCACTTTAATCGGCTGCGCCGGGACGTAAGAATATTCAGCAAAGGCCCTTGACACCGCGGGCCGCCTGTTCGTAGATTCTGCGCTCTTGTCAGGTAATACGCGCTGAACAAACAACATGAATAAAGGCAAAATTGTCCAGGTCATCGGGCCGGTCGTTGATATCGAGTTCCCCGAGGGCCTTCCTTCCATTTACAACGCTGTCACGGTGGACTTCGAGGTTCCGGGACAAGGCAAAACAAAGCTCACCCTCGAAGTCCAACAACACCTGGGCGACCATTGGGTCCGCTCCGTCGCCATGTCCAGCACCGAGGGCCTCCGACGCGGCCTGGAGGTCATTGACACGGGGGCGTATATTTCCGTGCCCGTCGGCCCCGGCGTCATGGGGCGGGTTCTGGATGTCACCGGCAATCCTGTGGATGAACGCGGCCCGGTCGTGGCGGAAAAGTATTATCCCATCCACCGTTTGGCCCCGCCGCTGGTGGATCAATCCACCTCTCCGCAAGTCCTGACCACGGGCATCAAGGTCATTGACCTCATCTGCCCCTTCCTCAAGGGCGGCAAAGTGGGCGCGTTCGGCGGCGCGGGCGTCGGCAAGACCGTCGTCATCATGGAATTGATCAACAATATCGCCAAGCTGCACGGCGGCGTTTCCGTCTTCGCCGGTGTCGGCGAGCGCACGCGCGAGGGCAACGATCTTTACCACGAAATGTCCGAGGCCGATGTCATCAAGCAAAAGAACCTCGGCGAGTCCAAGATCGCGCTGGTTTATGGCCAGATGAACGAGCCGCCCGGCGCACGTTTGCGCGTCGCTTTGTCCGGCTTGGCCATCACCGAGTATTTCCGCGACGAGAAGAACCAGGACGTGTTGCTCTTCATTGACAACATTTTCCGCTTCTCCCAGGCCGGCTCCGAAGTCTCGGCCTTGCTGGGCCGCACTCCCAGCGCCGTCGGCTATCAACCGACCCTGGCCGCCGAGATGGGCGATTTGCAGGAACGGATCACCTCGACCAAGAAAGGTTCGATCACTTCGTTTCAGGCGGTGTACGTGCCGGCGGACGATTTGACCGATCCGGCCCCGGCGACCACCTTCGCCCATTTGGACGCGACCATTGTGCTGGAGCGATCCATTGCCGAACTGGGCATTTTCCCGGCGGTTGATCCCCTCTCCTCTAATTCCCGCGCCTTGACGCAGGACATTGTGGGCCAGGAACATTACGACGTCGCGCGCGGCGTGCAAAAAGTGCTGCAACGTTACAAGGATTTGCAGGACATCATTGCCATTCTGGGTCTGGACGAACTTTCCCCGGAGGACAAGCTGACCGTTTCCCGCGCCCGCAAGATTCAGCGTTTCCTGAGCCAGCCCTTCACCGTCGCGCAAGTCTTCACCGGGCGCGAGGGCAAGCAGGTGCCGGTGGCCGAGACCGTGCGCGGATTCAAGGAAATCCTGGAAGGCAAACACGACGAAGTCTCCGAAGGCAACTTCTACATGAAGGGCGGGATTGACGAAATCAAAGAAGCCTAAATGCCAGCCACACTCAAACTGGAAATCGTCACGCCGGAAGCCCAAACCTACTCCGACGACGTGGAAATGGTGACGTTGCCGGGCAGCGAGGGCGAGATGGGCATCTATCCCCACCATGTCCCGTTGATGACGCAACTGGCGCCGGGCGAAGTCGTCGTGCGCAAGGACGGCCAGGATATTTTTCTGGCCGTAGGCGAGGGATTTGTGGAAATCACGGGCGATCACGTGGCGATCTTGACCGACATGGCCATCAAGGCGGACAGTATTGACGAAGCCAAGGCCGAGGAGGCCCGCCGCCGGGCCGAGGCGCGCCTGGCCGAGCACATCAGCGACGAAGAGGCGGCCATCACGAGCGCGGCGCTGGCCAACGCGCTGGCCCAGATCAACGTCAAACGGCGCCGACACCGTTAAGTGTTGTGCAAGATGAACCGCATCGAGGAATGCTTTGCGCGGCTGAAAAAGGACGGGCAAAAGGGCTTCATCGTCTATATCGGCGCGGGCGATCCCAACCTGGAAATGACGCGGCGGCTGGCCCTGGTCTTCGATAAAATTGGTGTTGACATCCTCGAACTGGGCGTCCCTTTCAGCGATCCGCTGGCCGACGGCCTGGTCAACCAATTGGCCGCCCAGCGCGGCCTGGAGTCGGGAACCACGCCGGACAAGGTCTTGCAGACCGTCGCCGCCATCCGGCGCGATTCCCGCATTCCCATTGTCCTTTACATTTATTTCAACCTCATCCACCGGCGCGGCCTGGAAGCCTTCGTGCGCGACGCCGCCGCCGCCGGCGTGGACGGGTTGCTGGCGCTGGACCTGCCGCCGGAGGAATCAGGCAACTACGAGGCGCTCATGGCAAAGGCGGGGCTGTCCGCCATCTACCTGGTCGCCCCGACCACGCCGGAATCGCGCATTGAACTGATTGTGCGGCGCGGCAGCGGTTTTATTTATTATGTCTCGCGCGAAGGCGTCACCGGCATGCAAAAAAGTGTTTCCGAAAGCATCGGGGCCATGACCGCCAAAATCCGCGCGCACACCGCCTTGCCGATTGCCGTGGGCTTTGGCATATCGAGTCCCGAACAAGCCAGGCTGGTGGCGCAAAGCGCCGACGCCGTCGTGGTGGGCAGCGCGGTGGTTCAACACATAGCGGAGCATGGCCGGAGCGCGGACTTGCCCGAGCGCGTATCGCGTTTCACCGCCGCGCTGGTAAATGCGGTGAAAGATAATCAAGTAAGAGAACTTTGAATCAACACATTGCCTCGGCGCTCCAGGAGGAATTCCTGGCGCGGTCCTATAGGTTCCCATTCAGTCCCATTAAGGTTGGAGTGGGCGCATTGCTTCCCAGGACAAGAGAAGAATTCTTAAAGGCGCTCACCATGATGGGTGTTGGAATTTGGACTTTTTCCGTGCAGGATCATCTCCCGTGACCGATGGCTCCAAATTAATGCCTGCTCTGATATGTTTGCTTATGACCCTCCTCAGCGCCTGCGCCCAACCCGATCGCTCTCAAGCCCGCTCCATGGTCATCTCACGTTACGGCATTGTGGCCGCCGAAAGTCCCCTCGCTTCCCAGGCTGGAGCCGCTATTCTCGCCAGCGGGGGGCAGCGCCGTGGATGCGGCGGTGGCGGCTAATGCCGTCATGGGTGTTGTCGCCCCTATGATGAACGGCATTGGCGGCGACCTGTTCGCCATCGTTTATGAAGCCAAGACGGGAAAGCTATACGGGCTGAACGCCAGCGGTTGGTCTCCAGCGGGTTTGACGGCGGAATTCCTGCTGCAACAAGGCATGACCGCCATGCCGACAAACGGAATCCACTCCGTCACCGTCCCAGGCGCGGTGGATGGCTGGGACAAGCTCTTGCAGCGCTTTGGGCGAAAGAGATTTCCCGAGGTCCTTGCTCCTGCAATTCGTCTGGCAGAGGAGGGCTTTCCAGTCACCGAATGGACCGCCGGCGCTTGGGCCGACAGCCAAACCAACCTCAGCAAAGTCAAGAATGCCGCCAGCACATACTTGCCCGGCGGACATGCGCCGGAAATCGGACAAATTTTTAAAAACCCTGATCTCGCTTGGTCCTTGCGCCAAATAGCCGTCCATGGTCGCGACGCATTTTATCGTGGCGCGATTGCCGAAAAAATCCTCGACTACTCAAAGCGGATGGGCGGGACGATGATCGCCGCGGATTTGTCCGCTTATGCCAGCGAATGGGTCGAACCGATATCAACGACCTACCACGGGTGGACCGTTTATGAATTGCCGCCAAATGGCCAGGGCATCGCCGCGTTGTGCATGCTCAACCTCATGGAACAATTTCCTTTGAGCGAATATGGGGCCGGTTCGGCCTTGGCCTTGCATGTGATGATTGAAGCCAAGAAATTGGCCTACGCCGACATGCTGCGCTATGTGGCCGATCCAAAATTCACGTCGGTGCCGGTCGCCGGCCTGCTTTCCAAGAATTACGCCCGCGAACGCGCCAAACTGATCAATCTGGAAAAAGCCGGCAGCCGCGCCGAATCCGGACAACCGCCAAAAGTCGGACCGGACACGACCTACCTCTGCGTGGTGGATAAGAATGGCAATATGGTTTCTTATATCCAAAGCAACTATCAGTCGTTTGGCTCCGGTTTGGTGGCAGACGGCACTGGCTTCGCCTTGCACAATCGCGGCGCCCTGTTCAGCCTTGATCCGAAAAGCCCCAATCTTTTGGCCGGACACAAACGTCCGCTGCACACGATCATCCCCGGATTCATGAGCAAGGGGGACAACCGGATCGCCTTCGGCATCATGGGAGGATTCAACCAAGCCCAAGCCCACGCCCAATTCGTCTCCGACATCGTTGATCACAAAATGAACATTCAGGCCGCATTGGAAGCCCCTCGCTTCACCAAGCTCAACTTCGCGGGCAGCGACGTCCAAATGGAGCAGCGCATCCCCGCCACCGTGCGCGCGGAGTTGGAAAGGAAAGGCCACCAAGTGCAATTGCGCGGCGATTTTGCCTCTGTCGTTGGCGGTGGCCAGGCCGTCATGCGGGATTTTGCCACTGGCGTGAACTACGGCGCTTCCGACCCGCGCAAGGACGGCGCCGCCATACCGGAGCGTTAGAGCGTGATTTGAAAATCCCGTTCGCTAAAACCCCGGCTCGGCCGAGTCGTGTGCCGATAGATGCTCAAGAAATTGCAGTTCTAAAACGCGCACGAATTGTAACCACAATTCAAATTGGGACGCTACGTCCGCCTTTTTCGCTTTGACGGCCAAATTGAATCCACTAACGTGAATTCATCAATATGAAGTCTCAATCAAAATCTACCGACGACAATCGCTTCGTCCTTATCATGGCGGGCGGCCGGGGCGAACGCTTCTGGCCCGTCAGCCGCGAAAAAACTCCCAAGCAACTGGTCACTTTGCTCGGCGGCCGTTCCTTTCTGCAACAGGCCGTCGAGCGCGTGCTGCCGCTGGTTCCGCTCAAGAATATCCTCGTCATCACCAATGCCGTCCAGGCTCCTGAAGTCCGCCGGCAATTGCCCAAGCTGCCCAAACAAAACGTCATCTCCGAACCGGTCGGGCGCGACACTTGCGCCGCCGTGACTTTGGGCGCGGCCGTCGTAGGGCAACGTTCGACCCGCGCCGTCATGGCCGTCTTGCCGGCCGATCACGTCATACCGGAGGAGAAGAAATTCCAGCAAGTGCTGGCAGATTCTTTGGATGTGGCCGGGCGCGGGCAGGTCATTGTCACCATCGGCATCAAGCCGACGGAGCCGGCGACGGGTTACGGGTATATTCGCGTCGGCCCCGCGCTGCCGCCGCCGCAGGGCGTGAAGTCCTACAAGACCGCCTTCTTCAAAGCCGAGCAGTTCGTGGAGAAACCGAATTTCGACAAGTCCCTGGAATATGTCAACAGCGGCATGTATCGGTGGAACGCCGGGATGTTCATCTGGTCCTTCGTCACCATCACGCAAGGATTGGAAAAGCACCAGCCGGAATTGGCCGCCGCCTGCCAGCGTTGGTTCCAGGCCGCCGGCACTCCCAAGCTGGACAAGGTTCTGGCCCGGGAATATCCCGCGATCAAGAAAATCTCCATTGATTACGCGCTGATGGAGCACGCGCAAAACGTGATCGTGGCCGACGGCGCGTTCGAGTGGGACGATTTAGGCTCCTGGACCTCGCTGGCGCGGCATTTGAAGGCGGATGCGGAAGGCAATTGCGCCGTGGCCGATTTCATCCACGTGGATGGCGCGCGCAACATTATTTTTGACGCCCGGACGAAAAACCGCACGCCCATCGCGGTGGTGGGATTGCGGGACTCAATTCTAGTGCAGACCGACGACGCCGTTTTGCTGGCCCACAAAAGCCAGGCACAGAAGGTCAAGGAATTGGTCAAAAAACTTTCGGAAGACGCCAAACACAGGAAACTGGTGTAATTATTCACGCCGGTCGAGCCGCAATCAAAGATGAATTGGGCACCCTCGCAAAAGATCACAGCGCAGCCAGCCGCAACCTAAACGATGATGGGGATGGAAAAAGAAAAAGCGGAGAGCTGTCAGGGGAATCATTGTCAGGGGAATGGAATAAGTCTGCGCTCTTTTTTCCCCATTCCTCTGACAATCATTCCCCTGACCAATTTTCTTGAGAATGATTGATTTTGACGAATTGACACTACAAAGGAAACAAAAACCCCGCGGCAGGAACATGTGCGCGCAGAGGCGCAGAGGGCGCGGAGAAAGAGTACTTGGCGGATCTCCTTTCCGGTTGTTTCTCCGCGACCTCTTCGGCTCTGCGCGGAAAAGTTCTTTCCGGGAGGGTTTCGGTTGGGGCTGCCTGGGGCTGAAATTCGCGTCGCCGCAACAATATTGAATATCTGGTGTTGCGTTCCCATCTAAACATGGTAGTATGGAACGTGTGGGGCGCTCACGCGCTTGTTCTTTGAAATAGTGGGTTGAGGGCCATCCGCTTCCGCTAAAGCCAAAAGCTGCGGCGGACTGGGTGGGCGGACAATTCCATCCGAACCGGCCCAAGAAATTGGACTGGATTGGAGTGGAAAAAATAAAAAATCGTCGCGCGGAAAACGGCGAAGTGTCCTGTTTTTAGGCAATGGCCCAGTGGTCGAACTCACGCAAGTCGTTGATTTCCATGATAATTCCAGATAGTTCCAGACAATTCCGGCATTTATTGCGTTCCGATCCAGATCGGAGCGGAGCATCAGATGGCGGACAAAATCTATTTGACCGACGGCACCCGCACCCATTTCCGGCCGTCGCTCGATTGGGCCACCGCTTCCAGCACGGCCATGCAGCGGGCGCCGTCCAGGAAATTGGGATGAACAGGCGTGTGGGACGACACCGCCTGCACAAATTCGGCGAAGGTGTTGACGAAGGTATGCTCGTAACCGACGATGTGCCCTGGCGGCCACCAATTCCGCGCGTAGGGATGCGCCTCCGGGTCGGTGACGATGATGTCGGTGAATCCTTGCCGGCCGGCCGCGCCGTTCACATTGTAAAACTTGAGCCGGTTCATGTCCTCGAAATCGAAATAGAGGCTGCCCTTGTCCCCGTTGATCTCGACGGCGATGTGGTTCTTGCGGCCCGGCGCGAAGCGCGTCGCCTCAAGATTGGCCAGCGCGCCATGTTCAAAACGGCCAATCCAACTGACGGCGTCATCCACCGTGACCTTCTCTTTTTTGCCGCCTGGCCCCGGCAACGGCCGCTCCTTGATGAAGGTTTCCATCATGCCGCAGACTTCCTTGATTTCTCCCACCAGGTAACGGCCGAGGTCAACGATATGCGCGTTGATGTCGCCATTCGCGCCGGAGCCGGCCAGGTTTTTCCGCAATTTCCAGTTCAGAGGAACAATAGGATTGACGAGCCAGTCTTGGGCGTAACGGGCGTAGAAATGGCGGATCGAGCCGCCCAGTTCGCCCGCCTGGATCATGTGCCGGGCCAGCGCGATCGCCGGAATCCGCCGGTAATTGTGGCAGACCGCATGGACGGCGCCCGAGCGCCTGGCCGCCGCCAGCATCAGGCGCGCCTCGGCCAGGTTGCGGGCCAGCGGCTTTTCGCACATCACGGCCTTGCCCGCCTGCAACGCCGCGATGGCCATCTCGCAATGCGTGTCGTTGCTGGTCCCGATATCCACGATATCAATGTCCGGCGCGGCGGCGATTTTGCGCCAATCAGTTTCCGCCCTGGCCCAGCCGAAAAGGGCGCGGGCGCGCTCGACGGCCCCGGCATCGCGCCCGCAGATCGCGGTCAATTCCACCTTGGCGGGGAGTTCCGGAAAAAAATGATTGACCTGCCGCCAGGCGTTCGAATGGGCCTTCCCCATGAATTTGTAACCGATCAAACCGACTCGCAATGTCTTGGCCATGGGGCGTCAGGTGTTCAACGTCGTCCACTTCGCGTTCTTGGCCGAAGAGGTCAAGACCGCGTCTATAAAAGCCATGCCGCGCACGCCGTCCTCAATGCGCGGATAATCCAGGGCCGGGTCGTCCGCCGGCAATTTGCGGCCTTCCTGAAAGGCGCGGATATGGTTGGCGAAATTTTTGTAGATGTTGGCAAAGGCCTCCAAGTAGCCTTCCGGGTGCGCGGGCGGCGTGCGGGTGGCGGCTTTGGCGGCGGCGCCCAAATAGCCGCAGGCGGTGCGATACACTTCCATCGGGCGGTCGGGCCATTTGACCAGCATCGTGTTGGGGTCCTTCTGATGCCACTCCAGGCCGCCGATTTCGCCCCAGACCCTAATGTTCAGATTGTTCTCCTCGCCCACCGAAATCTGGGAGGCGTGCAGCACACCCTTGGCCCCGTTGTCCAGGCGGATCAGCACATTGATGTCATCATCGAGCCGGCGGCCTTTGACAAAAATCGTCGCGTCCGCCGCCAGTTCCTTGATCTCCGCGCCGGTAATGTAATGGACCAAATTCTCCGCGTGGGTTCCGATGTCGCCGACACACCCGCCCGCGCCGCATTGTTTGGGATCGGTGCGCCAGACGGCCTGCTTTTGTCCAGTGGCCTCCAGCAGGGTGGCGAACCAGCCTTGCGGATACTCCACCACCACTTTGCGCACCTTGCCCAACTTGCCGGAACGGACCAAGTCGCGCGCCTCCTTGACCAGCGGATAGCCCGTGTAAGTGTAAGTCAATCCGTAGAGCAAGCCAGTCTTCTTGACCCACTGGCGCAGCTTTTTGGCCTCGGCCAGGTTCAAGGCCGCCGGCTTGTCGCTCAAAACGTGGAAACCATGCTGCAAAGCCATTTGCGCCGCAGGCAAATGGACGTGGTTGGGCGTGACGATCACCACAAAATCCATCCGCTCATCCGCGGGCCGCGCCGCCTCCCGCCGGATCATTTCCTCGAAGGAGCCGTAACAGCGTTCCGGCGGAAGAAAGAGATCGCCGCCGGAGGCTTGGCTGCGTTCCGGGTCGCTGCTGAACGCGCCGCAAACCAATTCCATCTGCTGATCAATCGCCGCCGCGCTGCGATGCACGGCGCCGATAAAAGCGCCGCGCCCGCCGCCGATCATCCCGTAACGGACTTTTCTGCTCATAGGTGCGAGTTAAAGTTGGAGTTGAATTGTCAAGTTCCCGGCCTTTATAGTGGGCCGGGTTTTTCAAGTCAACCGGCGACTTGGAGGAATCCCAATTGGAAAACACAGACAGATGTTCACGACTGCTCAAATTGCCAAAGAACTGGACGGAGAAGTCATTGGCGACGGATCTGTTGAACTGACGGGTTTTGCCCCGGCCACCGCCGCCCGCGCGGGCGATCTGACCTTTGCCGAGAACGAAACCTTTTTCCAGAAGGCCGAACAAAGCGCCGCCGCCGCCATTCTCATTGACGGCCCGTTCGTCTCGGCCCACAAACCGCTCATTCGCGTGGCCAACGCGCGCATTGCCTTTGCCCGCGTCCTGCCGCTGTTTTTTCCCGAACCCGCCTTCACCCCCGGTGTTCATCCATCGGTCGTGTTGGACCCGTCCGCGCAGATTGATCCCACGGCCCACATCGGCCCCCACTGCGTTATTGGCGAAAAAGTCAAGATCGGCCCCGGCGTCGTGCTGCAAGGCAACAATCACATCGGCCGCCATTCCGTCATCGGCGCCCAATCGCGGCTTTTCCCCAACGTCGTCATTTACGATCAAACACAGATTGGCCAGCGCGTGCGCATTCACGCCGGCGCGGTCATCGGCGCCGACGGTTTTGGCTATGTTTTCGACGCCGGCGTCCATCGCAAAGTGCCGCAAGTCGGGCACGTCATCTTGCAGGACGACGTGGAAATTGGCGCCAACGTGACCATTGACCGCGGCGCGCTGGGACCGACGACCATCGGCAAGGGCACCAAGATAGACAACCTGGTGCAGATTGCGCACAACGTCAGCGTGGGGGAGCATTGTCTGGTGGTGGCGCAAGTGGGAGTGGCGGGCAGCACCAAAATCGGCCATTACACGACCCTGGCCGGGCAGGTCGGCATCGCGGGCCATCTAAAAATTGGCAACAAAGTGACCATAGCGGCGCAATCCGGCGTCATGCACGACGTTCCCGACGGAGGCAAATGGCTGGGCGCGCCCGCGCAGCCCGACCGTCAAGCCAAGCGGCAAATGATCGCGCTGCAACATTTGCCGGAGTTAATGCGGCGCGTGGGGGAATTGGAGAAGCTGGCGGGCAGGCCGCCGCCGCCGGTGAAACCAGGAGATTGAGGCCACGCAAATTGGGCAGGGCCAATTGAGACTTGTCAAGGCAGCGGGAGCGGCTAGGATGGAAGCAGAAAAGCGGGTGTGGTTCAATGGTAGAATGCGGGCTTCCCAAGCCTGAGACGAGGGTTCGATTCCCTTCACCCGCTCCAACAGCCACAAGGACTTACACATATTCTCTCGCTTTTAGTGTCAGTTTAGTGCCAAACTTTCAATTATGGCAGCAACCAAACAACAGCCGAAGGGAACCCGTCGCAAACCGGCGAGGCGCCCTTCATTCGATGTAAAGCGCGATTCCGTGCGGGTGCATGTGCGCTTCAGCCCGCAGAAAATCGGCCGTTACTGGTACGAATCTTGGATCGTCGAATACTCCTTCCGCGGCCAGCGAATTCGTGAACGCTGCAGCACTGAGCGAAAGGCCAAGACGTGCGCCGATGCTGCGGCCACCAAACTGGCTCACGGCCAAATGGAGGCTCTCGAACTCCGTGGGGCTGATCGTCGCATTTATTTGGCGGCTTCCGCGCACTTGAAGCCACTGAAAATTCGCCTCGACGTTGCCGCGCGCGAATACGCGGACGCCAAAAAAATCGTCAAGAATGCAGACCTCCGGACAGTGGCCCATTTTTATCAGAAGTTCGGCCGCACTCAGATCAAACCAATTACTGTTCCCGAACTGGTCAAGGAAATGACGACGGCGCTCGAGCTGGACAAGCGCGGGGATTACCACGTGCGCGATCTGCGGACTCGATTGGGACGATTTGCCAAGGATTTCCCAGGTCAGATCGCGGAGATCGTGACCGAAGAAATTGAAACGTGGTTACGGCAATTGACATCGTTGGCGAAAGGGACTCGCCGCGGTGGAAAGCCCAAAGGCCGCACGAGGAACAACTACCGCAATGCCATTGTTGAATTGTTCCATTATGCCCGTAAGCATGGTTATTTGCCCAGAGACCTGGCGACGGAGGCTGACGCCGTCAATCGCGTGTCCGAGGCCGACAAGGCGGAAAATCAGATCTTCGAGCCGGATCAGATGGATGATCTGCTCTCAGAATCACCGGTACATTTGGTGCCTTCAATGGCGATCAAAGCGTTTAGCGGCGTGCGCACAGAGGAAATCTTCTTAATGGAATGGGAACACGTTCATTTCCGTCGCGGAAAAGGCTACATCATTCTCCCGCGTCCCGTAACGAAGAAGAAGCGCCGGCGCATCCTGCCGATTCTGCCCAATCTTCGAAAGTGGATTGCACCGTTTGAAGGGATGAAAGGACGCATTTGCCAGCAGTGGTCAACGCCTCAGGGAGTATTCCAAGCATGGGACCGGTTTGCCGCGAAACGGAGCATCAAGGCGGGGGCAAACCGATTTCGCAACAGCTACATTTCGTACAGGGTCGCTCAAACATCAGATCCCAAGAAGACCGCATTGGAAACGGGCAATTCGGCTGAAGTGATTATGGAGGACTACCTGGAACTGACCACTCCCGAGGACGCGGCGCGATGGTTCAAGATCACTCCCTCTGCCAATCGTCTTGAGGCTCTCGCGAAACACGCCAACAAACTAAAGCGTGCTCAAGCAGGCACACGCATTGATTAAACAACAGGAAGCTGAAGCAACCGATGAGAATGTCCGGCTGGGAGTGACGATCGAAGGCATGCAAATTTCGCGGCGCGGCAAATTTCGCCTCTCGATTTCTCATCACTCTGGCCGGTATCCTCCAATGGAAGTTGCGCACCACCCTGACAACATTTGCGCCGCGATGCAGGTCAGGATCAGCTCTTCCGCTGACATATAATGAATCCTGGCGACGCGATCGATCCAGGAGGGGTGCCCAGCACACCTTCGCCATCCGGGGGGACAGGTTAGGTTAACCCTTTTTTGAACAAAGCCCCTGCGCGGGGACGCAACCCGCGCAGCCGTTCAAGGGTGGCTGCGCGGGTTGCGTCCCCGCGCAGGAGCTTTGTTCAACGAAAGTGGGCGCTAGGATCCCCTGTCCGCCAGTGGAAAGCGTTAGTGGCGTCGTCCAACCGCGCGGCCCATCGCCAACGTGAACAAATCGAGGGTCGGCGAATTCCCAAAGCAGGCCGGCGGCAACAGCGCAGATCTTCCTCTTTAACGGCGATGAGCGAATTCGAGATAATCGGTCCTCGCGAGACAATCGAGGCCGTTCGAGCGGCCCACGATCGCAACACAGGTTCCCGCACCGCAGAAGCTACCGCCGTTTGAGCTTATTTCCCGATCGAGCTTGGACGGCGGGGCATTCACGTGATGGGAATTGTGAAGCCAGATAAGTCAAGTAGAAATGATAGCCAAACATTTTTGCATGCTAAACAACGCATGCAATCAATACGGGCCTCACCTGGCGGGCGGTTTGCTTCCCCATGCCCCGGGTCTGGTGAGCGCGTTAACGGAAGCGCAACATCAACAACTGCACCGCCATGCGGCCACACGGCTGAAGCGGACCGCCATGAAACCCGGCATGGAGCGGGTGCTGGCCGGCCGCACTCCCGGCGACCTGGTCAACGATGCTCTGGAAGCCATCCTGGCTGGCGAGGACTCTTCGGGCAAAGGCCGGAAGCTGCCAGCCAAGGCGCGCCGCAGCGTGGAGGGGTTTGTCTATCACGTCATCAGTGTGATCGACTCGCAGTTGTCCAACCTCTCGACCTCCGCGGAAGCCAAGAGCGTCCATGCCCCTGCAGGCGGCGAGGAGGCCGGCCCCGGTTTCATAAAACTGCCCGACCCCATCGATCCGTCAACGATGCTGGAACAACGCGACACGCTGCGCGCAGTGTCGGAGGGCCTGGAGGAAGTCTTAAAAACGGAAAAGGTCTTGGCGCCCGTCATTCGCTACTGGCAGTTGAATAGCGAGTTCGGAGGAGCAGAGTTTGATTCCAACCAGGTCTTTAGGGTGCGGCAGCACATCCGCCGCATTCTGCGCCGCCTGGCCATGGAAGTCTGCCCGCCGTCGCAAGAGCGGATCACGGGAATGGAAATGCTGCGGTAACGCCGATTCCGTAAAAAAAACCGGCTGTTTTCCAGCATATATATAATGGAGGAGGTTTTAATCCCCCTCCAATGATGAACGAGTTAAACACACCCATCGACCATCTCTACGAACAGGCCAAGAAAATCCTGGCCGCCAATCCCGGCATCGGGAAAAAACGCCTCGGGCAGATGCTGGGAATTAAGACGCCTAGTTCTCGGCTGCGCATCTTTCGCTATCGCGGTGAAACCCAAGGCCATGGCACCGAGCCTGATTACATTCGGGTTCGGCAGTTGAAGGAGGCCAGCCTAGACTGGAGCGCCGCGCGCATCGCCACCGAATTGGGCTTGACGATCGATCACGCCCGCCTGCACCTAGCGCGCTGGCTGGGAGCTCAGAGCTTTCAAGGCCGCAGTGCCGCTGTCCCCCCGGTGCCTGCAGCAGAGCCAGAGGCTCCTGCTCACGGGGCAGAATTGCGGGTTTGCGGCCAAGGCGACAACCAGGCTCTGAGCTACCGGGGTTCGCGCATCCGCACGGTGGAGGAACTGCTGGCGTACACCCAAACCGACACCGCAGTGTGGGAAATTGAGCGGCAGGAGATCAACAAATGGGAAGTCGGAATGAAAGATCCGATGGCGGGGGGAATTTTGACGGAGCCGCTGTTTCAAATCAAACTCTGGCTGCGGCGCAAGGCGGCCGAACAGGCGCTGCAAAAGTTCATGAACGGAATGCTGGAAAAATTTCAGCAAGCGGCTCCGATCCGCCCCAGCATTCCCCGCCGTTCGGGAAACAAAGGTCTCTTGGAAATTTCGATCATGGATCATCACTCCGGCAAGTACTGCTGCGCCATGGAGAGCGGGCGGGCCTATGACGCTGACATTGCGGAGCGCATGTTCATCACCGCGCTGGAGGATCTGCTCCAAAAATCGGCGGCGTTGCCGACGGAAAAAATCCTGATGGTATGTGGCAACGACTTTTTTAACACGGACCAGCTGGGCCGGACGACGACTGCGGGTACTCCGCAGGACGAGGCGCTGCGTTATCAGGAGTCCTTTTTGCGCGGCCGCCAGCTGTTGGTCCGGGCGGTGGACCGTTTGTGCGAAGTCGCGCCCGTCCATGTGGTGATGGTGACCGGCAATCATGACACCCAACGTTTATACTACCTGGGCGATGTTTTGGCGGCCTGGTTCCGGAACAACTCCGATGTCCAAATCGACAACAGCCCCAGCAGCGAAAATATTATCTACACTATCGCAATCTCATTGGGTTCACGCACGGCCATAACGAAAAGCATTTTGACCTGCCGTTGTTGCTGGCCACGGAAAATCCCGAAGGCTGGGCGGCGAGCCGCCACCGGGAATTTCACTTGGGCCACTTCCATTCGCGCAAATATAAAATGTTTGTTCCCTCCTTTGATAGAGCAGGAGTGCTCGTCCGCATTTTGCCTTCGCTGTGTCCGCCCGATGCCTGGCACGCCGCCATGGGCTATCGCTCCCGGCTGTCGGCGGAGGCGCTCTATTTCGATCCTGAGGAGGGATGCATTGCCAATTTCATCCACAGCCCAAGCTGAAAAATGCCTATGTTTGACTCAATTGGTAGACCACTTGTTGTGTGGCCCTGTTATGAACCCGCTGGAGAGCAGGTTGCGCTCACGGAGAACGAGCTGGTGCGGCATGTCTTGCTGCTGGGTTCCACCGGCTGCGGCAAGTCCACTCTGCTCGCTGCAGCCATGGGCCAGATCCTGGTCCGTTGCGAGGAGAAGGTGGGCCTTTTGGTGTTGGACGCGAAAGCAGACGGCTTGGCGGATCAAGTCCGGGATGCCGCCTGGCAGGCTGGCCGGAGCAAGGATGTGATGATCTTTGGTCCGGAGGGAGACCATACCCTGGACCTGTTCGAGCCTTTGGGTTCGCTGCAGGGCGTGGAGGCCATCACTCGGCGCATCATGCTCGCCGCCGATCCCATGAGCGGCGACAATGCCTACTGGCAGACGACGACGGCCAGCATGTACAGCGCCGCTTTCAGCCTGTATGCCGCCGCGGGCAAGCCGGTCCATTTCAGCGCCGTGATGGAATTCCTGCGACGCTGGTTCATGTCGCCCACGACGACGCCGGAAATCCAGGTGCTGATTGATCAACTGGAGCGGGATAAGAAGCCGCCGCATCCTTTGGTGACGGGTGCCATCGATCAAGCAAAGTTGTGGCAGGACTTGGATCTGCGCACGCGCAGCGTTGTGCAGAGTTGTTTGCTCAATGTGCTGCGGCCGTTGCAAAGCGCGGCGGCCGCCAGCACGTTCGCGGCGGCTTCGCGGCGTGGTGGCAACCCAGCCCAGGCCGCGACCGTGGGAGCCATCTGCGTCGCGTCCGTCAATGCCTTGGCGCATCCGGAGCTGGCACGCTTTCTTTTTCGGCTGGCCAAGCAAGTGTTTTTTGAAGCCGTCCAGCAGCGGTCGGGTGGCATGCAGCGCCTTTGCGGAATCGTCGCAGATGATCTGCCCTTGGTAGTCACGCGCGAGGACGCTAGCCAGCTTGCCACCCTGAGGAGCAAACGTTGTTTTTTCTTGGGGGCCAGCCAGGGCCTTCATGCCCTCGCGGAGCGGATCGGCACGAGTCCTATGCATGCCCTTTTGACCAACTTCAACACGACTGTGTTTATGCGCTCGACCGAGGCCGAAACAGCGATTCATGCACAATTGACTTTGGGCACGCGCACCGATGCCGTCAAACGCAGGCCGGAGAGCGAGGGAGGCGGCCTGGGCTTGCTTCCGCCCTGCTCCAGAGAGCCCATCGAAACCGAGGTGTCCGTCTGCCCAATAGGCGCGCTGGCCAAACTGGATACCCATCAGGGATACGTGGCGCGTGCGGATGGCTCTCGCACCTTGCAGCCCGTGTGGTTCGTTCCGTGGTTCGAACAGCCTCTAACAACGTTGGCCGAAAAGTTCACCTCCGAGCACGTTAAGTCCCTGATGGAACGCGCAGGATTCAAGCTGCGATGCTCGCCCTGCGCCGTGGCCTCAGCGGCCGCCAACATGGAGCGGACGGACAACAGAACACTGCAGGCGGCTGTCGATTTTTTTCGGGCGAAGGCATGCATGCTTCCACGCGGCCTCGACACATTGCCAACTTGCTGGCTGCGGGCCATTCCGGGGATTCTGTGGCGCATGCGCAAGCCGCACTGGCAGCAACTGCCGTTCTTCATTGATCGGTTGAAGATAATCGATGGCCTGCTCGTGGTGGGCTTTGCACAAGAGGAGCCGCAATCCTGCTCACGTTTGACTCTCTGGGATCGGATCCGAATTGGCTTGAACGCGAGCCTCTATCCGAGTCCCTGGCGGGCCATCAAACGGCATCACGCTCTGGCCCTTCAGCGCAACGGCCAGAATCTTGAAATTGGATGAGCGCTTACCTTAAGCCAAAACCATTAGTGAAAACTGGTTCATTCTTTAACAAAATGACTGCCACACCCTTTTACAGCAAATTTATCAGATTTATAAAAACCGTGGTTTTGCCGGATCAGATGGATGATCTGCTCAAGGATCACCGATACATTTGGTGCCTTCGATGGCGATCAAAGCGTTCAGCGGCGTGCGCACGGAGGAAATCTTCTTTATGGAATGGGAGCACATTCATTTCCGTAGAGGTAAGGGCTACATTATTCTGCCCCGCCGTGTCACAAAGAAAAGGCGTCGCCGCATCATGCCCCTTCTTCCCAACCTCCGGAAATGGATTGCACCTTTTGAAGGGCTGAAGGGACGCATTTGCCAGCGGTGGTCAACGCCCCAAAGTGTCTTTCAGGGGTGGGATCGCTTTGCAGGAAAACGGGACATTAAGGCTGGGGCAAATCGGTTTCGTAACAGCTACATTTCATATCGCGCTGCACAGACTTCTGATCCGCAAAAAACTTCACTGGAAACCGGCAATTCAGTGAAGGTGATCATGGAAGATTATTTGGAATTGACGACTCCCGAGGAGGCAGCGCGATGGTTCAAGCTCACACCGTCGGAAAAACGTCTCGAAGCACTGGCGAAGTATGCCAATAAATTGAAGCGTGCTCAAGCAGGCACGCACCCTGACTGATACAACGCGAAGCCGAAGAAACCGGTGAGAATATCCGGCTGGGCGTAACCATCGAAGGCATGGAAATCTCGGCTCTCGATTTCTCATCACCCTGGTCGGGAAGCGAGTCGACGGCTAGCGGCCTGCGGGGTAGCGCCCTGGGCCCCGTTTGTAGATGGCCAAGACTGTGCGGCGCGACATAGGCCAATTCTGGGAAAGCCGATTTTGTCTTTCGAAAACTCAAAGTCTTGCATTGTTTTTTTCGCCAGTTGAGCAACATTTCCTTGAAATGACGCACTTGCGGTTCGTCTCACGATGTACTATTTGACGCAACCTCTCCGGCGTTGCCCTTTTTAACGTGAAATACACCAAGCAGGACACCCATGAAAATTAGTGGCGCGAGTATTGACGAGCTTCCCGAAAAGCTTCGCCCTCTGATGGAGGCCTTCACTTTGTCTCCGCTTCGTGTCGCACCCGAACGCGAGGCGGAATTACTGGCATTGCTAGACGAACACGGGGTTGGCGTTCATCTCAAGTTGAACGCCGAAGACTTAGCCGCTGAATACTGGCGGCTTCATGTGCAGACCAACCCCTACTTCAAGATCGATGTTTCATACTACAGCTAATGGTTCTGGTTCTGAACTGCGTTTCTTGCTTCGCTTCTGGATCGCCTCAATCACCTGTTGCGATGGTGGCTCGTAAAAGTAACCGACGTGTAGATTTTGCGCTGTTCCTTTTATGAAGCCAAGCTTTCTCCAGTACGGCAAGCTGCCCCAGTGAACTCCGAGCAACTTAGCCATTTCACTTCCCCGCAAGTACCCCCGTTGCCGGAGTCGCTCGGTTCGGCCCGGTAATTTGTGAGTCTGGCAAAGGCGGAAGATTCTGGCGCGAGTGAAGGCGCGGCCGCAACTGGATTGAAGCCCTTCTGCATTGAGCTTCTCTGCCACCTGATTCTCGTCATAGCTCTCCAAGAGTTCGTTTACCTTTTGGACCAGCTCTGATTTGGTTTTGCGTGCTTCCCATGCTGGCAACGGCAGAGATAGATGTAATTCCTTGATCGCGCCGCCTTTGAAGCGGAGGTGAACGCCAACGCCACGTCCGCTCCGTTTCAAGGTCACGTCTTCGACGAGAAGACGCACCATGCGTTTGCGATCCCGGTGAGATGTTTTGGGGTCGTTCCAAAGCCGGGGAAAGTCCTCAGCCAGCTTTAAAATGTGCTGCCGCTGTTGGTCAGTCAACTTATGTTGATCGCTCAGGCGGCCGCGCTCGTATTCTTCCTGTGTATGAGCAAGGACTTTGAGTTTCTCATTCCAGAGTGTTTCTAAATTGTCGGCGACCAACCGATTGTTCGGGTCCACCCGCATGTAGCGCAGCCTGGCTTGATCGGCTTCATACTGCGCCCGTTCGACTTGCTGACGGCGAAGTTGATCGGCTTCCTTCAAACGAACTTCCAGTTCTCCTTGCACTTCCAACACCAATTCCAAGGCCTTTGGGGTGACGCCTTCCACGACGACCGTTCCAACGGCCTGATCCACCACGCGTCCGGGAATGGTCTGGCAGGTTTTTTCGGCCAGATTGAAGTGGCTTCGCTGGCAGATGTAAACGGGAACTTCTCCCGCTTTTTGTCTAACGTAGTGAACACCCATCGGTTGCCCGCATTGGCCGCAGAGCACGATGCCTTGCAGCAAGGCGGGGCCTTCGCGGGCAGGGTGCCCTCCTGGATGAAGCCCGCGCGCCTGCGCGTTATTACGAAGTCGTTCCAAGTTCTCCAAAAAGTCTTCCCAGCGCAGATAGCCGGGATGCGAGTCTTTGATCAAATAGGGCCATTGTTCCAAAGGCAGCATCTTTCTGCGTACTTTGCCGTTAATATCTTTCCAGCATTTGGTCGAACCATAGTAAAACGCTCCGGCGTAACGGGGATTGTGCAGCACGGCCAGAGCGATGCCGTGCGTCAGCGGTTTCCAAAGCAACTCGCCTTCTCCGCCAACGCGGTGCCTGGGAAAAAGCACACTTTCATGTCGAAACTGGCGAACCGTCGCCGTGGCTGCGCCCGTGCGCTGGAAGGTTTCAAAAAAATAGCGCACCGCCTGTTGCACCTGGCGATCCGGGTCCAACACAACGTGCTGGTCATCGTCATAGACCAGGCCGACCGGCAAAGGCAAACGTAGTTCGCCACGTTTGGCTTTGTTGAGCACTCCGCCACGCATCCGGGCGCGGATGAGGTGCAACTCGGCTTCACTCATCGTTCCTTTTAATCCGAGCAGAAGCCGGTCGTTAAAGTGCCCCGGATCATACACCCCATCTTCGTCCAGAATGAGAGTTTGGGTCAGGGCGCAGATTTCAAGCAACCGGTGCCAATCAGCCGAGTTGCGGGCCAGCCGCGAGACTTCCAATCCCATGACAATGCCGGCGCGGCCCAGGCCCACTTCCGCCGCCAGACGCTGAAAGCCCGCACGGTCCGCGGCGGAGGCACCGGATTGCCCCAGGTCACAGTCAATCACCACAACTTGACCTTCGTTCCATCCGAGCGCCTTGGCTTTTTCTTTCAAGGCGTATTGACGATGCGTGCTTTCGGTGTTTTCCATAACTTGCCGCAGCGTGGATTGGCGCACGTACAAGTAGGCACTCCGTTGCAGATGTTGGGCGGTCACTTTATTTTCCATTCAACTCCTCCTCTCGGGTTTGAAAAAGTTGCGGCCAGGTCATCTCCGCCAGCACCCGGGTCGTTTCGCGCTGACTGGTCGCCAACCAATCGCAAGTCGCAGCTGCCATAGCTGTTTCTTTCCGCTCCGTGTGATGGGGCGGCATGGCCCGCATCCATACGGCCATCCCGTTTTGCAGCAACGCTTCCAGCCCAAAGAACCATTGCGTTCCGGACGCGGGTTGTCCCAAAGCGTGTTGCCGCAACTGTTCGTATCGTTCCGTCCAGACGTCGCCGTCAGGTTCTTTGTCGGGATTTGTCATTTGCGCCGCCCCCTTTTTGCCCCGCCAACCAGGGCTTTCTCAATCGTCCGGGGATGGACCACGATTCCCCACCGACGCCGAACGCGCGTCGCCATTTCAGACGAATCTATCGGCGGTTGCTCCGCATTCCATTGCGTCAAGGCTTTCACGACTTCGGGCGTCAACTTGTGCGGATGTTTGGGGCCTCGCTTTTCCGGCAGAAGCCCTTCCAATCCTTTGGCCTTAAAATGCGCCTGCGCCTCATAGACCGTCGGGCGCGACAGGCCGAATTCCTCTGCGGCGCCAGCAATCGAATGCCCGTCCACCTGGATAGAACGCAACATCTCGTATTTGACTTGAAGCAAATCATGGGCGTCGAAAAAAACCGATTCGGCAAACAAGCGGTCACGCACCTTTTCCGGGGTGGGATGGAGTGTGCCGCTCTGCCGCAGAGCTTGGAGTTTCTTGGCCGGTGTTTTGGGCATACGTCAATGTGTAATGATAATAATGCCAATAACAGAGCATATCGCCGCCCAATTGCAACAAAAATGTAAGGCAAAATAGAGGGAATAGCACGGTAGAAATAGCTCCCGCCCTCCGACGCCATCAGTTGATAAGGCATAATTAACCTTACACATTCGGTATATTTTACTTTACACATTTCTTTCCAGTCCAACGATCAGTCCGGCCAGTTCCAGCAAATCCCTCGGACGGGCTAACGCTTGGCCGCCTGCCATTTCAACGAACGGGTCTTTCGCTCCTTGATCGGTCCACTTCGTCAAAAAATAGGCAATTTGGCCGTTCTCCAAACGATAGAACAACCGGCGGCGGCCAAATCGCTCTCGATCATCCTCGTACTCAAATTCGCGCCCAAACCATGGATGAAAAGGATGGGTGACTCGAAACCGCCGTATAGCCTGAGCACTATAAGGTGCAGTCTGCTTCTTCTTTGAACCGGGACTGCGAATGTTTCGTCATTCTGCTGTTGAACACCCGTCGCCGGGTCAAGGGCCACGCGCTCATCACCATCGGGACGATGGACACGCTCCTCGTGCATCCGCGCGAGGTGTTCCGGGCGGCGGTGATCGCCAGCGCCTCGGCGGTGGTACTCATGCACAACCACCCATCGGGCGAGCCAACGCCATCGGACGCCGACATCAAGGTCACGCGCGACCTCATGCGAGCCGGGCTGTTGATGAAAATCGAAGTGCTCGATCACGTCATATTAGGCAACCCCAAGCACTGTTCGCTCCGCGAATTGGGCTACTTCTATAACTGACCGATGAAAACGAAACTCACGAAACGCGATCGGTCTGACTCCAATCAGTTCGAGCTTGTCGGCTTGATCTGGCGGCCCAAACAGTATCAGTTCCGGCTTCGCGTCGGCGATGTCATACGTGTTGAGAAACGGCTGTGCCGTGTTATCAGGGTCAATGAGTGCGCGGCGGTCATTCTTATGAACCGGCCAGTCCGCGACTTTAAAACCCGCTTTGACAAGCCCGTCAGGTTCCAGC
>Ga0302324_100006139_pt1 | contig 26016 bp, 15 predicted proteins | sample Palsa_T0_1_FD_201949 | JGI IMG/M metagenome (GOLD analysis project Ga0302324, IMG submission 201949) | Peat permafrost microbial communities from Stordalen Mire near Abisko, Sweden - Palsa_T0_1 | ecosystem: Environmental > Terrestrial > Soil > Palsa > Peat permafrost | place: Sweden: Abisko... | reverse complement strand
TGGCGGTTGCCTTGGGTGTGCGTTTTTGGTCGCAGAGTCACAAGGCTCCACAGCCTGCTGCCGCAGTGGCGATTACCGACAAATCAGTTGCGGTGCTGCCATTTGTCGACATGAGCGAGAAGAAGGACCAGGAATATTTCTCCGATGGGCTGTCGGAGGAACTCATCGATATGCTGACGAAGGTCCCCGAACTAAGAGTGCCAGCGCGGACGTCGTCCTTCTACTTCAAAGGCAAGCAAGCGACCATCGCTGATATCGCCAAGGCGCTTGGCGTCACACACGTACTTGAAGGGAGCGTCCGAAAATCAGGTAACACGCTGCGAATCACGGTACAGCTGATCCGTGTGGACACGGGCTATCACGTTTGGTCGGAAACTTACGATCGCAAGCTCGATGACATCTTTCAGATCCAGGACGAGATCGCGAAATCCGTGGTTAACGGGCTCAAGGTGTCAGTGCTAGGAGGGACAATCCCGAGAGCGAGGCCCACGGCCAACCACGATGCATATATCCTGTATTTGCAGGCCAAGGAAATGCACTACCGTGGCACAGCGGATACCTCGCGTAAGTCAATCGAGTACCTACAAAAGGCGCTAGAGCTCGATCCAGACTTCTCGCAGGGATGGCTAACCCTCGCAGGCTTCCTGGCGGCAGACTATAACTTGTTTAATCCAGTGCCTCACGATGAGACCCGCGAGCCGATTTATTCCGCGCTGGACCACGCCAGAAAGCTGGAACCGAGCCTGGTGCCAATCCACGTCGTAATGGGGCGCGTCCTGTATGAAGTCGATTGGAGGTGGCAGGCAGGCGATGCGGAACTGAAGCAGGCAATTGCACTCGAGCCTGGAAATGCGGAGGCACACAGGCTGGCCGCATACCTGGCAACGACGTTGGGTCGATTTGATGAAGCGATCGAGCAATCAGAAGAGGCTATTGAGCTCGATCCTCTCCAGCCATGGAACTACATCGCGAGGGGCTATGCGGCATACCGCTCCGGGCGGCTTGCGCAGGCGGAAGCCAACTATCGAACTGCGCTGGGTCTGGCCCCGGGATCCGGAAAATTCCATTGTCTTCTTGGGACGGTGTTAATCGCCAGGGGCCAACGCGAGTCAGCGCTCGCGGAGATGGAGAAGGAACCCGCCCCGCGATTCCACCAGGTCGGGATGGCACTAGCCCTGGAGATGCTGGGACAGCGCAACGAGTCGGACAAGGAACTTAGGGTTGCGGAGCAGAAGTTCGGCGACGAAATGGGCTATTGGATCGCCATGGTGTACGCCGCGCGCCGCGACCCCGATCGGGCCTTCGCCTGGCTTGATCGAGCATTCCACGCGTACGGCGATGGAATGACGTGGATCAAGGGAGACCCACTTCTGAGCAGTTTGGTCGGGGATCCCCGATACAAGGCGTTACTGCAAAAAATGAACCTACCGGAGTAGGCGACACGTGCAAAAGTCCGCGAGGAGCTCGCGGACGTGCTGCTCTATCTTATTCGGCTCGCCGACAAACTCGACGTAAATCTCGCGAACGCAGCCGCAGAGAAGATCCGCATCAATGCCACGAAGTACCCCATCGAGAAGGCGCACGGCAGCAGAAAGAAATACACCGAGATCTAAGGCGCACAAGTGATCGTATATCAGGAGACCAAGGCGGAATTTCTGAACGATGTGTTTACCCGTGACATAGAGGCCGTAGTGTTAGCGGCATTTCGAGCGAGGACTGGTCATTCGGTGGCGCGGGCAGAGGTGCGGTCCTGGAAGGAGTCACTGCTAGCTGTGGCGAAGGTGGTAAATGACGGCACCATCCCGGATGAATGTGGTGTCGGTATTGAATACGGTATTCCCCAAACTTCAAAGCGAATCGATTTCCTCCTTTCGGGCCAAGACGCGACCGGTGGCGAGGAACTTGTGATCATCGAGCTGAAGCAATGGGAAAAGGCAGAAAGGACTCAGAAAGATGGGGTTGTCTTGACCCGGTTTGAGCGCGGATCGGCGGAAGTCAGTCATCCGTCTTATCAAGCGTGGGCGTATGCGTCGCTGCTCCGCGATTTCAATGAAGCGGTGGACGAAGCGGATACCGCTCTTCGTCCGTGCGCATATCTCCACAATTGCGAAAGCGATGGAGTTCTCACAGATGGGTTCTACGTGGAGTACCTTGAGAAGGCACCGATCTTTCTGAAAGGGGACGAAGAACGCCGCAAACTGCGCGATTTTATTTGCCAGCACGTGAAGCGTGGGGATCGGGGGGCGCTCTTATTCCGGATTGAGAACAGCCGGATCCGGCCCTCCAAGGGGTTGGTGGATGCGCTTAGTCGGATGCTGGCGGGCAAGCAGGAGTTCGTACTTATAGATGATCAGAAAGTTGTGTACGAAACAACGCTCGCCGTTGCGCGGGAAGCCGCGGCCACGGGCAAAAAGCATGTCGTAATCGTCGAAGGTGGGCCAGGGACCGGCAAGTCGGTTGTAGCGATTAATTTGTTGGTGGCGCTAACGGCCGGCGGGCTGGTGGCAAAGTACGTAACCAAGAATGCGGCGCCGCGCGCGGTATTCGAGAGCAAGCTCGTGGGCACGTACAAGAGATCCCGGATCTCGAACCTTTTCGTAGGTTCCGGAGCATTTACGGAGACAGGCGCCGACGTTTTCGACGCCCTAGTGGTAGATGAGGCGCATCGGCTGAATGAGAAGTCAGGACTGTACGGCAACCTCGGAACAAACCAGATCGCGGAGATCATCGGCGCGGCCAAGTGCGCGATCTTCTTCATCGATGAAGATCAGCGGGTAACTTGGAGAGACATCGGTGAAAAGAAGGAGATCGAGCGGATTGCAAAGCGAGCCCGGGTGGTGCCTCTCAAACTGGCGTCGCAGTTCCGGTGCGGCGGATCTGACGGGTACCTTGCGTGGCTCGACGCCACGCTCGGGATCCACGAGACGGCGAATCAGGAACTCGACGTGCCAGGGTTCGACTTCCAGGTCTTCGATTCACCGGAGGAGCTGCGCAAAGTAATCGTCGAGAAGAACGTAGAGCGTAATGCGGCGCGGATGGTGGCGGGGTACTGCTGGGACTGGACGAGCAAAAGGGATTCGAAGGCGCTGGATGTAGTTATCCCGGATCACGGGTTCGGTATGCAGTGGAACCTGGACAGAGAGCGAAATCTCTGGATGGTCGCACCGGACTCAGTAAAGCAGATCGGCTGTATACACACCTGCCAGGGGCTTGAGGTGGACTACATCGGAGTGATCGTGGGGCCCGATCTCGTAGTAAGGGGCGGGAAAGTCGTGACGCGGCCGGAGAGACGGTCAAAACACGACAAGTCTCTCAACGGCTATACGAAGCTGATGAAGACTGATGCAAAAGCGGCCAGGACGAAGGCGGATCTCATTATCAAGAACACGTATCGGACATTGATGACACGAGGCATGAAAGGTTGCTACGTCTACTTTGTAGACAAGGCGCTGGACCAGTTTGTCAGGAGCCGTATCGATCTGGCTTCGGCCGATACGCATGTGCACAAGGTTGCGGAGCCGGGGCCAGAATATAGCCATGGCGACGAATCTACGGGCCTCAGCTAATTGTGCTTATCCGACTGAGTCTCGGACGCCCCTATATGCGAGGCGGAGCCATCCCACATGAGGTCTGCACGCAATGCGAAGCGCATTCGCCGAATACAAGGTGGCGATGCTCCGGGCCGTCAGGATAGGTCGATCGTCGCTCTGACTCGAAGCGCAATCGCTTCCGGTGTCATCTCGGGGGAGCTTGCGAAAACGGTGCGACAATGGGCAAAGCTCTGGCGTTTGCCCGAGTTGCCCGGCGGCATAACGATTCGCCAAAACGCGCGCCTTCGCTCGACGTTGGCGCGTTGGGTGATTGAATCGAACTGCGTAGAAGTTAGCACGCGATTCTTCGAGCGATGCCGTGATCACCGAGAGATCTTATGTCACGAGTTAGCACATGCGGTCGCGGTGAGGATAAGCGGACGGGTCGTTCGGCCTCACGGACCCGAATGGTGCGATTTAATGCGCAAGGCCGGCTTTGAGCCAAAAGCTCATTGCACTTCTGATAGAAGGGTCCGTGCTTCCACAAGCGACTTCCGCGCACAATTGGTATTCGAACATCGCTGCCCGATTTGCCATGCTGTTCGCTACGGGAGGAAATCTGTCAAGAGTTGGCGCTGCGTCGAGTGTGTTAACGCGGGCCTCCCGGGCCATCTCATTATTAGAGTGGTGCCACGTGATGGGGCTGTCCTGTGACGGACAGTACCTGTCCATTCTGCTCATCTAGTGCCGATCGAATCTTTTATCGGGATTCACTCGTCATCGGCCTGTGGGATAGTTTCCCCGTCACGCCCGGGCATGCATTGCTAGTACCGATTCGCCACGTCGCAACTTGGTTCCAGGCGTCCATCGAGGAGCGAATGGCACTGACGCGCGCCATCGACGCCGCGCGCCTCGCAATCGAATCGAACTTCGGTGCCGACGGCTACAACATCGGCATTAACAATGGCGAGGCAGCGGGTCAAACAGTGTTGCACTTGCACGTGCATGTGATCCCTCGTCGGCGTGGGGACATGTCAGATCCGAGGGGCGGGGTCCGACACGTCATCCCAGAGAAAGGCAATTACATCCGTGACGCGGCCGCGGTGTCGATGCACGTCGCTGACTACACTACCAGTCACCGCGCGCTCTTTTCTGGCGGAACCGACGATCCGCTGCTGCCTCAACTAAAGCATCACCTGGCGCTGTCGCGAGCGGCCGATATAGCCGTCGCGTTCACATTGCGAAGTGGCCTGCAGTTGATTCATCCCTACCTTCAGGACGTGCTCGACCGGGGCGGTCAACTTCGCATCGTAACAGGAGATTATCTCGGCGCAACGGACCCGGACGCCCTGCTTCGCCTTCTTGATTTGAGTGGGCAAATAGAGTGCCGCGTGTTCGAGACTGAACGGGCGGCGGGCACGCCAGCCGTTGAGGTCTCGTTTCACCCCAAGGCATATCTCTTCTGGCACAAGGACGGTACCGGTGCCGCCTTCGTGGGCAGTTCTAATCTAAGCCTGATCGCACTGACGACGGGCGTCGAATGGAACTACCGGGTTCTAGAATCACGTGATCGCGAGGGATGGAATGAGATGCGGCAGGCGTTCGAGTCCCTGTTTGCCTCGCCCAGTACCGTGACGCTCACGCCCGAATGGATCGAGCGCTACCGGAACCGCCGTCCCGTCGGGAGTGCAATCGTATCTATAGACGTCCCGCTAGATTCGGTACTTGAGGTTCCAACACCGCACGTCATTCAGCAGGAAGCCTTGGCTGCCCTTGAAGACACCAGAGCGGGAGGACGACAGGCCGGCCTTGTGGTACTTGCAACGGGATTAGGCAAGACCTGGCTGAGCGCGTTCGATTCTCAGTCCTTTCGACGCGTGCTATTTGTCGCGCATCGCGAGGAGATTCTTGGCCAGGCGCTTGCGACGTATCGGGCCATTCGGCCACACCACTCGATGGGCAGATATACGGGCTGGGAGAAGTTGCCGACAGCGGCGGTTTTGTTCGCTTCGATCCAGACTCTGGGTCGTCAGGCGCACCTCGATCGCTTTGCGCGGGACGAGTTCGACTACATCGTCGTCGACGAATTCCACCATGCGGAAGCGCGAACCTATCGCCGTCTGATCGACTATTTCACACCCAGGTTCCTCTTGGGCCTGACCGCAACACCAGAACGCACGGACGGAGCAGACCTTCTTACCCTCTGCAACAGCAACCTCGTCTATCGGTGCGACTTGACGGAGGGAATCCGCCGGGAGCTGCTTTGTCCCTTCCGCTATTTCGGAGTCCCGGACACTGTCGACTATCGAAACATCCCGTGGCGGAACAGGAAGTTCGATGAGGATGAACTCACGAAGGCAGTGGCAACCCAAGCGCGCGCCGCCAACGCGCTCGATCAGTATCGCCGCCGCGCTGGTCGGCGCACGATTGCATTCTGCGTGTCGCAGCGGCATGCCGATTTCATGGCTTCGTACCTGCGCGACCAAGGCATTTCGGCCGCTGCTGTGCACGCCGGCCGAACAAGCGCTCCGCGTTCCGAGTCTCTGGAAGCGTTACAAGGCGGAACTCTCTCGGTTCTCTGCGCCGTCGACATGTTCAACGAGGGTGTCGATGTTCCGGAACTGGACACGGTGATGATGCTGCGCCCGACCGAGTCACGGATTGTATGGTTGCAGCAGTTTGGCCGCGGCCTTCGTCGAAGCGACCCATCCAAGAAGCTGACAGTGATCGACTATATCGGCAATCACCGCTCGTTCATGTTGAAACCTCAGGCACTATTCAACCTGCGGCCGGGCGACCGCGAAGTGCTCAATCTGCTTGAGCGGCTGGACGCGGGCACCGCCGAGCTGCCGCCTGGCTGCGAAGTCACGTACGAGCTTGAAGTAAAAGACATCTTCCGTTCCCTTCTCAGTAGAAGTGACTCTGCGGTTGAGCTCCTGAAACGCCGTTACCAGGACTTTCGGGACACCCTCGGAGTACGTCCCACAGCAGCTGAGATGTTCCGCGAGGGTTACAACCCTCGCGCGATGTACACCGCCTTCGGGTCTTGGCTCGGCTTTGTGAAGGCACAGGGCGGATTGAGCACAGAAGAGGACGCGGCCTACCAGGAGGCGCACGAGTTATTGACTGTTCTCGAAACTACGGAGATGTCAAGGAGCTATAAGATGCTCGTGCTCCTCGCATTGCTCAACCGGAATCAGTTTCCCGGCTCACTTCCTATTACCAGCCTGGCCGAAGAGATTGGCGCCATCGCATCACGAGACCAGCGGATCGCGGAGGATCTTGGCGAGCTCGCCGGCGACTCGGTGAAGCTGCAAAAAATGCTTGCAATAAGCCCCATTGAGGCATGGGTGGGCGGTAGGGGAACCGGTGGCGTGAACTATTTTGAATTCAGTGAGAACATCCTTAGAACAATGGTGACGTTGTCCACTGCCGCGGTGCCCGCTGCGCAAGAACTCGCGCGGGAACTTGTGGACTGGCGACTGGCTGAATACTTTCAGCGACCGGGTCGAACGATAACTGGGGAGATTGTCCTGAAGGTGAACCACTCTGAAGGTAGGCCGATTCTGTTTCCGTTACCGCGCGACACGCATCCCGAACTCCCGGATGGATGGACCGACCTCCGTGTCGACGACGAGATGCTGAGCGCGAGCTTCGTGAAAGTTGCGGTGAACGTCGCCCGTCGCATGGGTTCTGACGAGAACGTACTCCCGGAAGTTCTGCGCCGGTGGTTTGGCCCAGATGCCGGCAAACCAGGAACAAAGCACCAAGTGATACTACGCCGTGACGGGACTGCGTGGGATTTGAGGCCACTTGGCATTAGCGGCGCCGGTGCGGTTCCGTATAAAGCCTATCGACGAGCAGAGATCGCGCCGCTTTTTGGGTTGCCATATTCAGAGCGGTACTGGGGGCAAGGGTTCGTTCACCAAGGGAATCAGAGCTTCTTGTTTGTAACCCTCGATAAAACGGATCATTCGGAAGCGTTTCAATACAAGGATCACTTCATCTCTCCCAACGAATTCCAATGGCAGAGTCAGAACCGCACGGCCCAAACAAGCGATGTTGGTCAGTCGATACGGGGGCACAAAGAGCGAGGGATAGCTGTTCATCTTTTCGTTCGAGCTAAGCCGAAAATGACGGATGGACGCGGCGCACCGTTCTATTACTGTGGGCCCGTGGACTTTCTGTCTTGGATCGGGGACAAGCCGATCACCGTCGTGTGGCGATTGCCCAAGCCGGTGCCAAGACCGCTGTGGGAGGAATTGGGGGTCGCATTGCCTGAGGGCGGAACGACCACCCAAATTGAAGGCCATTACTAAGAATGAGCCGCCGGGCTCGCAGAGCGGCTTAGCAGTTTGCCAAGCACCTGGTCATGAACCCGGTGCTTGGCAGAACGAGCAGTGAAGGATGGCAGAAGCGCTCCGCTTTTGTGGCCCAGTAATTCCTGGCGATCGTCAAATGACATCAAACCGCGCTGCACCGGACTAATCTCAGTGAAGCCGAGACACCTTCACACCAACGATCCTAATTCCATCCCTCAGTGCTTGAGGAAAAGTCAATAAAGAAAGAGTTTGTTATGAAGTAATTGATTCCGATACCGCTGGACGTATTACTACTTATCGTCGTCTCGGCGATTCCCGTTGCCGAAGCCGTGTACCGGTAGCTGAATCCCGAGGGCAAAGTGACTAAAACGGATGTCCCAGCCGGCAGTGGACTCGGTAAGGAAGATGACGACCGGTAGAGGACGACCGCCGGATTACCAGTGTCAAAAAGTACGTTTTCATCTAACAGTACTGCAATTAGCGGGTCAGAAATAGTTACCGTTGTAGTAGGGATGAATTGAGAGCATACGGCGTATTGGGCGATTGTAGTGGGACCGTTATAGTTGGCGGGTGGGCAGGTTAGTTGTATCGTACTAAATCCATCTTTGAGCGGTGCGGTAAGCCCAATTGTGAGCATCGGCGTCGGCGCACAACTGCCAGGCGTGAGTATATCGCACGTTTGCAACGGGCTCGGGTTGAGCATAAATCCCGCATCCAGATCCGGCGAAAAATCTACGTATTTAAGAGCGCTGACTACGTAGCAGCTTCCGACGGAGTTCGCTGAACACGCTGCGTACCCACTTAGAGGCTCGGTCGAACCAGGAATGTCTATCAAGTCCGGAGCGTCATTTACGCCAAGCCAGCCTTGCTGAGTTTGTGGTGCCGCTTGATAGTCAGTGTCGTTTACTTGGACAGCGTAGTAGAGAAAGAGCGGCATCACCGTTGTGGTCAGCGATGCGCTACCATCGCCCAAAGTTACTGTTGCATAACCGATGTTCCCGATCTCGGTCTTTCCAGTCGAGCCGCCGTAAGACCGTGTGCCTTGCTCGTTAGTAACTGTGATTCCTTCGAAACTCATCGACGTTTGACCTTGGGGGAAAATGAAACCCGTCGGGGTAACCATAGTGCTAGGAAAAATACTCAAAGCATTGAGCGTCACACCCGCCGATCCCGTATCAAAGGCAACAGGGAGTTGCACCGGTTGAGAGCCCACCGAGCTCACAAAGATGAATAGACGCGGAGGGCTTTCGGTTGTAGCTTGAACGGGATAGAGATTCAGTATTGCGGGCTGCGTCAGAGAGCTAGGGATGGCTTCTGATGTTGGTTCGGAGTCGTCACAGCTCGCAAGCACGAAGAAGGAGGCGGCAATGCAAAAAAGCAAAAATTGCGTCCTGCGTCGAGGGACATCGATCTGAACCGCCATAGCAATACCTCGGTATAGTGTCGCCCTAGAGCCGGGAGCAAGAGCATTTCCGCAGTACACGGTCGATAAGTGGAGGCGGCTCGGGAGGCTGTGGTTGCCGTGCTGCAGCAGTATTCAAGCAAGGCTTTATTCTTGCGCCGATTTTCGGCGAGCGGTTTCGTAACTATGCGCGCCGTAGGCGCGTCCGTACGCATTAAAGGGCTAGGCCGTCTTTCGGGCTGCACCCGTCCGGGCGCCGGTTGAGAAATTCTCTTTACCTAAGACTACTGCCCTGAGGTGACTAAGTATCTCAGCAGCTAGGCTGGAAATTCTAGGGTTGCAGTGTTGCTCCTTGGAGCTACTCGGGGAAGCGACAGGACTTACGCTCAGCGTTAGTTCGGGCTTAGCAACTCCTTCTTTTTCTTATTACGGCGCCCCTGAGTTTTTTTGAGCTTCCCGTTTTCCTCTATGTCCTGTGCCAAGGCGCGGGCCAAATTGTGCGGCGCAGCGGCTCGGATCTATTCGCAAGGCGACAAAGCAGGCTCGACTCTCCGTCGGTTCAAAATACGCTGATTCGGCTGAGATAATTCTCGCTCTCCATTCAGTAGCTTCCTTGGTGCCTTGGGCGATTACGCACGTGCTACCACTTTCGTCTGAATTCGTAGTGACGATGGCTTTTGAGTCAAGACCAATGGAGCTGAGAACACGAAGCAAGTGCTTTGCCCTAATGCTTGGGCTATTGGTTTTTTTGCAAAGTAATGCTGCTCTAGCTGGCACCGGCACCGGTGCGACACCGGGGGCAAGTGGAGGCCAAGGTGCAGGAGGGGGGCAGAATGCAAGCGCCGCCTCTGCAGCTTCGGGAGGAACACCACCAACTTCGGTTGCGGGTTTTGCGTGCCAATCCTGCACGAACTTTTTTCAACCTGCAGATGGATGGGCGAATTGGTCCAAACAGATAGCGCCACCGGTACCTAAAACCAAAAGTGATCATTATTTGTGCTTTTCGGTCAAGTCATCGGACACGTCTCCCGATGCGCCAATACAGATGACTTTGGTTCCTCGACTGACTGACTCAGAGTTTCCTTGTTATCCGTTCAGGCCGTCCAACAACAAAGCGCCTCGGCCCGCCCCCCTACATGGCGATAGGCTCAGGGCAGTTATCGACTTTGAGGACTCGCGCGCCCGGAAGTTTTTTACGCATGTTTCGGAGATAGATTTAGATGTCGTACTGACGAACGCGCCACCACTTGAGCCAACATTGCTGCGGCTGAATCTAGGAGGTCCGGCTACTACGTCCGGCCTGGGAGGGCCCGCGGCGCCCGAGCCAGGGGAATTCGTTGATTATGGCAGATGCTACAGATTTTTAAAGAAGCGACAATTCGATCGGAGCCGGGGCAATCAACGGGTAGATCTAAGTGGAGGAAACGCTGACTGTCACATCGTGAAATCACACTCGCATACTAAAAACCCTGAGCATTCTGACCTCCGCAGTGCGCAACAAATCGTGGACTTAGCTGAACATGATTCAGACCTCTCTAATTTCGTCAACCCAGACGATGCAATCATCATATTGCCATGGGGATACACCTTACCTGGGGATGTTATACCTACGGTCTATGTTTCTCTTGCGTACCCACCGCTAACCAAGGGAAGTGACTGGGAGCCGGACACTTACTATCCCACGGGGAGCACTGTGAAATGTCCGGGTGAGGATATTTGTTTGGTGGAGAGAACACTTGGAGCCGGCATAGGGAGAAGCGGCACCCAGGAGCCCAGTTGGCCGGGACCCGTTCAAGTGCCGGATAGAGGAGTCACTTGGACGCAATTGACTGGGAACCTCAAGCGTGCCCGTCAAAGCTACGCGCCGGACGGCACTCCGACGTATCACCCCGATGACGCCGTCATATGGATGAATGGTCAATCGCAGGTTCAATCTGTTGTTCAAGCATGGAAAGCGAGTGCATCATTTATCAAGAATCAGAGCGTGATTGTAGTCCCGTCGGATCCCAAACAAGGTGTGCAGACATTATATTTCGCGTCGGATGTGACGGGCGATGGCAAGTCTGGTGACACCACGCCGGTGTGGCCGGCATCCGTTCTGCTACAAGACAATTCTCAGATTGTTTGGACCTATGATATTGCTGGTGGCTCAGTCAATCCGCCAAAAAACGGATGGATAAAAAACACTGACTACCATCAAGGCGACCGAATTCGGTGCGCCGCATCTTCCCAGCAAAGCAACTTGTGTATCTCGGTATCTACTGGCTTTTCGGGGGAAATGGAACCTTGGTGGAGCAAGATAACCAACGCGAATAACCTGGCCACTCAGGGACCTAGTGGTGCGGTACAGAGTACTGCTGCGAGTCCGTCCGATAATCACGTCAATTGGGTTCCATTGACTTTGGCGAACTCGACTTCGAATCAAGCCCATGATTCAGTTTTTAATTCGATCGGATATGAGTGGGAGCAGGTTCATGCGCCCTCATTGTGGGGCCTATCAACAGGATTTGTTTATACCTTATCCTCTATCCCTAGTTCCTATTCGTTTGCTGTTAACCAATCGGGCGGATGCCCAGCCTCAATGTCGGCGGCCAAAAAGACTACGATAACTCCTTGTCCACACGTAGTGACATCCACGCAGCGCAATGCGGATATCGGCCTAATGATATCGCCCTACGTCTTTCATCATATGTACGCAAAGTGGTTCGACTTGGACGCTCCAGATGGCATAGATTCGGAGAGCGGCTGGGACGGAAGAATGGTTGAGAACTACATCCCTGAGCCTGTTATGGGGTTTAGTCTCAATTCGATCGGTAGTAACTATTACGTCGGATTGTCAGATGAATTGTTTATTCGAAACTTAGAGTTTATTGGGGGTAAGGCGTGGGTTAAGACCCCGTTCCTGACAAACCCAGTAACCGGTTCAGGGATGTCGGCGACGCCGAATACCTACTCGCGGTTTACGCACCCGTGGTTTGTCGGCGTGTCCTACAACATTTCAAGCTTAATCTCTGGCCATTAGCAACGTTTGCTTGGCTTGTCAGGAGAGATTTTTCATCCGCTGGTAGGCGCATTAAAAACTGTTCAAGTAGATTGCCCGTTAGGGTTAAGTAGCTCTTGGGGAACACGTTTGGTGTGCTGTCTTCTTTAGCGCCGGGGTGGGGTTAGCCCAAGCGGTTGCTGCATCCGCATTTAATCCTATTGCAACGCAGCATCTCGCAGTTCCCTTGCTCTGAGATAGAAGACCCTAAGCGAGCAGTACTGTTCCCGGGAGGTGATCGATAGGGAACGAACGATGCCAGCATATAACAGCTGCGTTCTAGGGCGAGAACGTCTGCGTGCGCAGAGGCTCCTTCTATTAAAGGTGGCGTTTGTCACCGCGGCGCTCGCCGCACCAGCAGTCACGATGGCCGTTGATCAAGGGGTGGTAATTACCAAGCCCTCATCAACCGAAGCTAACGCTGAGAACCCGCCCGAGCCAATACTGCAACCCTACGAACCAATAACCGGCGGGTACACCTATGACAATAACGATACGGGCTTCTTAGACGTCAATCTCTCTGTCAAAGTTCGGTTAGCGCCCCAAAGCACCCTAGAGAATATTCTATCGGGGCGGTGGCGGCCTTATTTCGCTATGAGCACGCGCTTTGGTTTCTATTGGGGTACTCAGAAAAACTCCCCCGTCGTGGGCAAGAGCTACAACCCGCTGTTGCTCTTTCGCTATTTGCGTTCTCTGGACAAGATACCAAGCCCCGATGGGCATTCGTACGAGCAATCGGACTACATAGATTTCATACCGTATGCTCATCAATCAAACGGGCAGGTAATTCATACTCCGCAGCAGTACGCCGCGGAACTCGAGGTCCTCAAGAGTGCATCGTTTACAAACAATTACATTCACCGCGGCTGGGATTACGTTGGAATAACTTGGAAAAGGACCTGGGGATCTTCGGACGTTGCCACCTACCTTGGCGGCGCTTATTTCCTACCTAAAGGAATTTTGCAAGGCGATGAGGATCAATATCATTCTTGGGAAAAAACCAGCGAAGGCAAATCAAGAAGCGCTGTGGACGGCCTCTGGGCGTCGGTGGAGCTGAACAGTTGTTACGCGCACTTTGCCGTTGATTCGACGGCCCTGTTAAGTCGTCTCAATCTTACGCTAAAGTATTTGACTGGCTATGACACTCCGTTCAGATACAGTACGGGACGAGCTGAGCTCGGATTTCAAGTCGCTTCGTTGCCGCTTGCGCTCTGGGTGCAGCGTGGATACATGAGCAGCCTTGCAATGTACTATCAAAAAACAAGTAGCGTAGGTATGGAGCTTAGATTTGCCTCGTTTTAACTTGGTCGCGCGCACGACAGATCGGCACGCTCGAGGAAGGCCGTCGCGCGTCGGATATCTTTACCGAATGGCCTTTTGCAAGAGTTCTAGAATCTACCCAAGGGCGCGCTAGGTAGACAAATTGGGGTCTCGCCTAATTTCCGCCCGAAGACGAACGTCGAGCGCTGGAATGCCATGAAGCTCTCGCAGACGGACTTCTAGGTCGGATACGCTGACAAGCGGGTGGCGATCGGCAGTCGACGCTTGGAACTGATCAAAAAACGTAAATATAGGGTCATCGGGATTGCGCTCAGTTGTCTTACCCATTGAAGGAATCATTGACGCGCGAGCAGTCGTCGTCTCAGGCGAACCGCGAACTGCCCGACGCACAAATCGTGACGTGAGGTTAAGTGCGCAGAAATTGTGGTAGGAAATCTGCAACCACGCTAGTTCACCGCCAGGTATTGTAGGCGAAAGTGCAGTGCCTAAGCGTCGGCCCGACGAGTTGATGCTGCACTACTGGGCACCTGGTCCGCCACCGGGTACCCGGACGTCGGTAGCTCCGATGATAAATGATCCCGGGTCTTATCCACGTTATCATTCTGAGGCCATAGTGTATTCGACCATAAAGAGTTGTTGAGTGATTGTGCGGCTGATACGCATCGGCTCCGTGCGCTTTGGAAGACATCTAAAGTTTCGCTGGTCGGTACTATTTGGCTGCGCGTTACTGATCTCCGCCGCCTGGCCCGATGATCGCCGCATCATCACGGGCCAAATGCAAGAGTTGTCAGATGCGATCGCGGCGGGGGACGTTGTGGTGTGGGACAAGTACCTAGACCCATCAGTCATTTATGCAGAAGAAGACGACACGTTCAAAGGGAAGGCGGACGCGCTCAAAGAAATTACTCCGCTCCCAAATGGGCTGAGCGGAACGATTAAGGTTGCATTGCTCTCCTATCACGAAGAAGAGGGTGTCGCTATCGCACTGTTTCGTCAAATAGAGACCGAGCATTATTTTGGCCAGACCATTTATGCGAACTATCTAACCAATACAACGTGGAAAAAACGGGCAGACGGATGGAGACTAATTGCAGGGCAAGTATTAGCGGAAAAGGCTGATCCCTCGTCCGTGACGTTAACAAGCAATCGACTTTCGGAATATGCGGGTACCTATACGCTTCTTAAGTCCTCGGCCACCTATACGCTTGCGGTGTCGAACGGGATGTTGATCGCCACCCGCAATGGCCGTACGCCAACGGTCTGGAATGCCGAGGCCTGCGATGTATTCTTCGTCAAGGGGAAGCCTCGCATTCGTAACATTTTCCAGCGTGACCAAGCGGGCCAGATTAATGGCTTCGTAGAACGCCGTGAAATGTGGGACATCGTATGGGTGAAGAAGCCTCAGGGGTAAGTATGGAGCGAGGCGCGCGAGTCGGCGGTACCGTTGTTCGACCGCGGCGGGCGCTATGTCGCCACTTCCGCACGGGTGCGGTATCGGCGCATGCCCGGGAGGCCCCGAGTGGGCGCGCCCCTTGTTCGTTACTGACTTGCGGGCTTCACATTCAGTAGCGGCGGCTCACGCGGCACTGCGGGCCGATGCATTTGCTGTCGCATCGTCGGGCGCAGCAATCGTCTATCCGTGCCACCGTTGATGGCACGTCATTTAGCCCTGTTGAAACTCATGAGTTGCCTTTGCGCGCTGCAATGCGAAATGAGGCCCTTGGTCGATGTATTTGGAGGGCGTTCGAAAGGACGCGAGCCATCGCGAGCCGGCTTGACGCGGGTTGCCTACTGCATTTCAAGAACTTATCTTACTGACCAGCGCGATATTCGTTTACTTGCTCGGTATTCCGATTGTCGTTTCCATTACCGAGCGTCGCCCCGCATGCGCTCTTGAGTACACCATGGGGCTTGTACCTGCAGCGTCAGCGTGACTAAATCGAGAAGCGGACTCGATTGAAGTTGCGAGCCGTCGACATCTTGTGCTGCGCACCAACTCAATAATTTAGTGGGTTGCTGCCTCAGCCCTGAATATCTCTGTATGCTTCGCCAAAGCTACGCGTAATTAAAATCTAACTGAGCTCGCAAGCAGGCCGTTTTTGCCGATCCGTAATGAACCCATACAAGCAGGGGGATGTATGACCAACCTAAGACTCTTATCAACTATGTTGTTTCTCGGTGCTGTTGCAGGCATTGCGTCTGCACAAGGCGTCGCGCCGCAGTCTAATCCTTATGTCGTCGCCACCGGATTAGAGGCTCCGCGAGGACTGCGATTCGGTCCTGACGGGAACCTTTACATCGCCGAGGCAGGAACAGGGGGCACGACGAGTACGGTGGGAACGTGTAGACAAGTACCAGCACCCGTTGGGCCTTATGCCGGAGGTATGAACGGAAGAATTTCCAAGGTTGACAGGAAAGGAGCGTTGAGCACGGTGGCCTCAGGCTTTCCTTCTACCCAAGATGCGACGGGCGACCTACTGGGTGTCAACGACGTCGCCTTTCTTGGTGACACGCTGTACGCGCTTATCGCCGGCGGCGGCTGCTCGCATGGCAATACGAACAATCCCAATGGCATTGCGGTGGTGAATCGCAATACGGGCAAATGGCAACTGATCGCGAATCTGAGCGCATTTGTCAAAGCCAATCCGACCAAATATGAGAGTGCCGACGATTTCGAGCCCGATGAGACGTTCTATAGTGTGCTCGCATCAGTAGATCGGAATTTGCTATACGTCGTGGGGCCAAATCATGGAGAGATCCTGTCAGTGACACCGACGGGCGAAGTTGGGGTTGTCATCGATGTCTCCGCCTCCCAGGGCCACATCGTCCCAACTTCGATCGCAATCCGGGACAGTGCCTTTTATATGGGTAATTTGAACTTGTTTCCGATTGATCCGCAGTGGGCGCGAATCCAGACGATCGATACCGGCCATCTTGGCGATGAGGATTATGCACCCGGCTTCGCCAGCGATTACCACGGGTACCACATCATAGATTCGAAGGCCGGTTTCACCACGGTGGTAGCGGTGGACTTCGGTCCAGATGGTCTGCTCTATGTGCTGGAGCTGTCGGACAAGGCGGGCTTCCCCGCATCCAACGCTGGCAAGGTCGTGCGTGTTAACCCAAACGGGGTACTTGAGCAAGTCGTGACGGGGCTCTCTGTGCCCACAGGGATGACGTTCGGACCGGACGGTCGGTTGTATGTATCAAATCTTGGTGCGGTACCTGCGGGCGGAGGGGCTGTCGGTCAGGTCTTGCGCTTCGATATTCCTCCAGGCGAGTGAGCGCATCGAAGGAGGCTACCGATGCGAGCGGACGCGGCAATGTAATGACAACGTACTTGTCGCGTCCGCTGTTCGCTGCTCGGTCCCATGGAGATTGTCGACGCTTTCGAGCGTGAGGAGTAAGAGGCTGAGGGGTGGGTGACGCGGGAAAAAGTTCGCGTCGCAACTACTTCAAATAATCCAGAGAGCGTGCACTGACCCTGGAGTAACGTTGAGGAATCAGGCGTGTGAGATCAGTAAATAACCCCGGGCTCAATCTAACCGTAGTAAATTGGTAAAGAAGGCCTCTTGCGCGAAGACTTTTGTGCAGCGTCGCGATCGGGCAGGGCATCGACGCACTAATCCGGGACTCGCCCAGAAGCCGTTATTCCCCGGGCCGCCTTTTACCAGATCGGCTACCTCGGCTGGGCGTCACTCCGGCAGGTTCATCTTGCGAATGAACGCCCGGAACCGGGGATCCTTGTGCAAGTTACGCAGAAGTGGATCTGACTGGAAGTCTGACAAGTACGGATCCGATTGTCGGTATGCCCGATCAAGCCAGTCGAACGCGGCATCAACATCCCCCCGGTAGGCATACACGCAAGCAATCCAATAGGGAAAGGTATCCCCATACCGATGCTTGGCCGTGTCCAGAGCCGCATTCGAATCGTCTCGTCGTCCAGCCGCCCAGTACACGAGAGGCAAGAACGTAAGCCTTACGCCCTCGTGCGGTTCCTTGGCTATAACAGCGAGCGCCTCTGGAGCGTGATTCTGGAACACCAGGAAAACGGCGAGGCAAGTCTGGCATCCCGGGAAACTCGGATTCAGCTCGATGATTCTGCGGGACATCGCCGCCGCGTCCTGCACACGATCGGCGGCAAAGTAATAATTGACCAAATGGTCCATGATCTCGATGTTCAGCGGATCGCGATCCAGTTGGTGTTCCCAAATCGTGATGGCTTCCTCAAGCTGCCCGAATATGCTTGCCAAACCCGCAACCGCCAAGGGTATCCACGTGCTATTGCCGGGATCGATCTCGCGCATGCGATCAATTTCCGCCCGCGCAGCAGCCCAGTCGCGGTCAACTCTCATGTGCAAATTGGCGAGAGCGTAGTGCCCCCCGACGAGGTTCGGATCGATGCGCAGGGAACGCTGTGCGGCCTCTCGCGCCTCAGCGTAAGCCTGCGCTCGTGGCCGCCATCCAATATTCCCCTGATAGCTATGGGCCATGGCAAGCTGTGCCCACGCCAGCGCATAGTTGGGGTCGCGCCGGATGGCGTCCTGGTACGAGTCGATAGCCCTTTCCATATCGTGTATGGTGAACCGTGACCTCAAATAATTTCCCTTCAGCGTCAGATTGTATGCCTCGATGCTAGCCGAGCCGACTTCGACGCGGGAAGAACCGGCATTCAAGATTACGTTGAGGGCTCCCGCAACCGTGCTGGCGATCTCGTCTTGCACCTTGAAGATGTTGTCGAGGTTTCGATCATATGTCTGGGACCAAATGTGCGTGCCGTCGGCTGCCTTGATTAGCTGGGCAGTAATGCGCAGCGTGTTTCCCGATTTGCGCACGCTGCCCTCGAGCAAGTGAGCGACGCCTAGTACGCTGGCGATGACACGAACGTCATCGCTCTTGCCCTTGAACTTGAAACTCGAGGTTCGTGCAATAACCTTCAGATCTGCCGCATGCGCAAGATGATCGATTAGTTCTTCGGTCAGCCCGTCTGAGAAATACTCCTGGTCGCGCTTTTCGCTCATGTCTACGAACGGAAGCACGGCAATCGATTTCTCCGCAACTGTGCTTTCTGCAGGTGCCACCACCTGAGCAGTTCGTGCTGATGCCTGACGGGTGCCCGCTACACGCCCTGACAGCACAAACCTGCCCACCGCAAAGTAGATGAGCCCGATCACAGCGAACGCGACGATCAGCAACGACGTGAGTCGCCACCGCGAGGTTGCTGGTGCACTTGGCAACGAAACAGTCGGCAATTGGGCCGGCGCTGACGCGACATGAGCGCCTGGCAACAGAAGGGTCGATACTCGCTGCACGAACCCCGGTGGCGTCTCTCCCGCCGGGAGCAGCGTCCACTGTACGCGCGAGAACGACTCGGGGACATCTGTGACTGAGTCAGGGGTACCGTCGATGCACACGGGGACGATAAACGCCCTGTCCCGAGCGATCATTTGGGTGCGTTTGTCAGCGAGATCCCACTCGAGGCGGAAATAACCTTCATGGCGCCAAGCTGTGTTAGCCGAGATGACCGGAATGAAAAGGGCGCAATCCCGAATCTGCTGGCGGATCTTATGGTCCCACGCATCCCCCCCGCGTAGCTCGCTCTGATCGAACCACACTTCTATGCCTGTTGCCCGTAGCGCTTCGCAGATATGCCGAGCCACCTTAGCATCCTGCGAGGCGTAGCTCAGAAATACGGCTTTAGTCGGTTTCGTCATCGGGGTGTCGCGCCCCCGGGGACGTGGCTTGGGGGACCTTTTCTAGCTACAGCTGCTCCTCGCTCTTGATCGCCACAAGATGCACGTTCGGCCGTCCGACCGCCTCGCAGATTGCCTCGGCATCGTTTGCCGTAGGAGCAGGGGGAGTCCATGTCATTAGTCTACCGCTCACTGGATCACGGCGAGCTAACGGGTGATTCCCATGCGGTAAATCGAAGTAACCGGGCACTCGGCGGCTTGGGTCAGGTACTGATTAGCACCCGGTACTTACGAGCCTGGCATTTCCCGCGCCTGGTTCCTACCCAGGTATTCGGCTTTATCTCATGAGTTGCCGGCGCCCAAATTACCTGCGGGCCACGCTCAGACTTTGCGGCCATTAACCGTACGATTGGCACCGAAGGTTCGGGAACGCCAGCGGTCGGCCGACGAGGGAATCGGTCAGCGCCTCGCAAGCCGTGAGCGCCGTCTGCCTCGCAGCGACTATTGATCCGTCGCAATCGTCAGCATGAAACGCCGACGGGGTTCTGGAACCACCTCGTCGAGGCTTGAAACGTGCAGCCCGTGCGCATCGGTCAGATTGAAGCCATCGAATCGGATGGTCCATGGACGAGACCGAAGGGTCCAGTGATAACGGACGCCAGCAGAGAGGGTCGCGAGCGCTGGTAGATAGATACTGTCATCCGTTGTCGCCACCCGAGACGACAAGCGATTCCATTGCAGGGATGCCGCCCAAGGTCCCCATCGCGGCGGCGCGTAATCCACGTTAGCCGTCACCGTTAGGGGCACGGGGCCGAGTGGCACATTTCCGGTCGCCCCAGGTTCGGGGAACACGCGATCGACCCGAGGCTGAAGGAGCACGCCGCCGAGCAATACGGTCAGCCCAGCGTCGTTGCTGTAGGAGAATGAACTCTCAACACCGCGGTATCGTAGAAGTCCCAACTGCTCGTAGAAACTGTCTGTGGCGACATTGAAGTACGGCTTATGGATCTCAAAAACGCCCAGTATCGCTTGTAGATGAGTCGACGGGGTCCAGCGAATGCCGGCGTCGACCTGACGCGTCCGCGTCGCCGGCGGCGGCTCATTGCGGTTATTCGCTGATGAGGGCGCAAGGGCTGAGTCCTCCAGACCCTGCACAAAACTGGTGTAAAAAATCAGGTTCTTGACGGGGTCGCTCGCCGCCCGCAGATTCAGTAACCAGGGATTCGTTTGGTCGGTGTCGAGAACACCTGCGGGCATCGACACCGTGCGGCGGTAGTGATCGTTTAACACTCCAGCCGCGAACGAGCCTACATTTTGCCAGCGCTCCTCATACGTGACCCCGAGGTCCAGCTGCCGGGTGCTGTCGCGACTGGCTGCGCTGAAAACGAATGGTGTCTGGGCGAAGCTCGCTTGGCTATCCAGTGCGGTCGGGCCGAAATCCACGATCGAATCACCGCCAAACTGACGCTCCACACTGCGTCCGCGAACCGCCAATTGCAGCCTATGCAGATGTGCGCCACTGCCGAACACGCGCGACAACCGAAACTCACCAGAGGTCGAATCGGCCCTGAAGGGCGGGGCAATGTCCATCACCGAATCGACCGTCTGCGGCGTCAATAAGGTCAGATACGGGCTGTAACCGAGGGGATCGTTCTCGAGCGAATGAAAGAGGCCCGCATCGAGAGCCCAGCGATCCGCGAGTTGGCTTTTGACGACGGCCCCGAAGGTTGTCTGGTGCCAACCCCACGTTGCCCAGTTTGGAGCATTGAGATCTCGGGTTTGAAAGAGCGGCAGCGGGACGGTGCCGTCCGTGTATACCAGCGGTACAATTTGGTGCGCTGCGCCTTCGATGTACGACCAGAAAGGAATCACCTCGGTGCCCTGCACGGGGCGCCAGCGGAACGTGGTTCCAAATACGGCCGCGTGCGCCTGACGGAACACGTCGATGTCGAAGTCTTTGCGGTAGCCCGCACAGAGATCAACACCCAGGGTGTCATCGACCAGCGGTACCTGCGCCTCCAGGTCCGCAGTTGCAGAGTCAAACGGTCCGCGCGTGAGAATGGTGCTCAGCAGCAACTTGTCCCCCGGCATGCGCAGGCTGAAGTCAGCAATTCCTGTGGGAGCGGGAAAGCTATAGGACTGCGCCGCGATGCCGACACGCATGGTCGTCTCGCGTACCATGCAGTCGCTAGTCACATATGTCTCCTGGTCGAAGTACAGCCCCTCGATCCTCAAGTTTCCGGCCTGCTGCGGACTGAACCCGCGCGCATCGTTCGCCGAATACAAGCCGACGCTCTGGAATCCGACCGAGGTCCCGAATGCGTCCTCGGCCGCAGTCACGGCGTTCTCGTTGGCACGCTGCCCAAACGTGGGGCCGGCTAGCGTGATGAAGGCACCGGTAATCAGCGCCTCGACGCGTTTTCTCGGAGAGATCAAAACTCCCGGCCCGTGGTACTCATACTGACCGGCGCTACGCCCTCAGGAAGTCGATTGCAACACGATCTGCCGACTGACCGCATAGCCGTTGGTGGGCAGCGTGCCGCCACTTGCATAGGTAATCGATTGTTTGACCGAATGGAATGTTACGACGTCGAGCCAGTTGGTGGCCGTCTCCAAGTGTGTCGTTCCGTGGGTGTCAGTCCAGGATGTGGTGCTCTGCAACTTGAGCGCGGTAAACGTCCCCGCCGGCGCAGTAACCGACTCGACGTCCATCACGTTGCCTCGTTGCGAATAGTCGATACCCGGGTTCCCGTTGCACGCCTGGTTGTAGTCGATCTGCCAGCTTTGACCCACGGTGAGCGGAGGTGTCGGGCCTCCGGCGTATGGCGTGTACGTACAGGTGCCTTGAGCGCCGTCGGGATCGGTGTAGGCGTAACCCGTCTCGCGACCAAAGTCGTTGAACGTTTCGGTTTCGGTCAGGACGGAATAGTCGGTGCCGTTGACCGTGTTGCCCGTGGGGATCGTGCTTTGCTGCTGCTCGGTGATGGTTCCGTCCGCGGCAACCGCCGTCACCGTCACGCTGTAACCTTCCATGATCGTGTTGTTTGAGTTATCGACGATCGTCTCGGCATAGATGCGGCTGGAATCGACGACCGGCGGCACGAAGGCATACGATGTCCCAGAACCCGGCGTGTTGATGGCATCACCACTACCGTCGCTGTTCCCGCCGCAGGCAGCAAGACACGCGAGCGTCGTCACGCAAACTGCGAAGATTTTCTCGTTCTTCCGCATGGACATGGCCCCCGGGGGTGCGTGCAATACCGGCTCTCACGTTTTTCCGTGAAGCACAGGTAATTGAGTCCCCCGGCCAAGCTTAGCCGAAACGGCGCGCTCCCGAGAAGCGAACGCGGATCGGGCCGGGTGACGGTGAGTTGCGCCTCGCCGTCCCGGATTTGCCTCTGAAGGGATTAAGCAGACCTTCTATGATCCCGTACACGCTCTGGTGTATTGGTGAGCCGCGGGGCGAGAAGCACATAGAGAATGACAGTAACGATTCCGGCAAATTTCAGGTCACTAATCCACTCTACCCACCGAACCCATATCCGCTCACCAGAGCCTAAGCCTATTAGTACACTGACATTCTCAATAATGTCGGCCCCCGCCGTAATGAGAATTGGTAATCCGGACGACCATCGATCGAGACGGGCAGCCCATGTACTTTGGGCGGAGTAGATCAAGCGGTGCCTTGCATGCACGACGAGCAACGCCATTAAAGACGCATACACGGGTATCAGAAAAAAGTCGAGATACGTCGCGAGACGCGCATTATCCCGCGCGAACGCAGCCTCTACTGCAAGGTACCTCCAGGGCTGTGCTTGATAACGCAGAGCAATAAGCAGTTCGCGCTCGACATCGGGACTGTTCCACGCCAAGACCAACCCGGGCAACAGGGTTAGAGCGATAGTTCCAAGGGCCAATAGCCAAAAGAGTGATCTCTTCCAAATGGGGCGCCAGACAGATTGGTTTGTTCGACGTTCTAGAACCGCAACATTCATTTGCGCGTCGGCGGGCCTGAAGCGCTCGCATAGCCCAACAAGAGTCCACCAGGGAGATTGGAATGCCTCATCATGCGCAGTACCGTCGGCGTCGCCGGTCATCTCTTTTGCGGCTTCCACAAATCGCAATCCAACCTTAGGATCTTGTGCCTGCTCAATCATCCAGCGAAGCGTTAGATTTGAGAGTGATGAGTCCTGATACGACCCTCCGACATCACTATGGCAACCTGTGAACCACTCTTGCCGAAACGATTGATCGCGCATGACTGGTGGGCCCACTGCTGTGTAAAGACGTGGGCTGTACTTCCAGCGTTGCTCATCCAAGGCTACGGCGTGGCGTACATGTTGGTAGCTTTTTTGCCGCACGTTTGTGTCAGTAGTAATTCGCAAACCGCTAAGCCCAACACTGGCGACGGTGTCCCATACACCCAGGAAGTAGACCGTCGCGGCGGCGCCGGCGGGAGAGCAGAAATTCTGCTGGATGTCGTTAGCGAATGCAGTGCGAGTCTTGCCGGACCTCAGAGCTCGTCCATCGACAGGGGAGAAGTATGTTCGTACCAGCAAGGGCACCATGGCCTTAGCGCCGGACCGCACAATGCCGAATTCATCGACAATGCCTGCGATGGATCGGACCGTAAACGCACCGCGCGAGAATCCCAGTAAACAGATGCGATCGCCGTCGATAAAGTTATCTACGAGAAATTCGTAGCCTGCGCCGATATTGTCATAGATACCGCTGGCGAAGGCTAACCCGACGAAACGGCGTGCGTATGCCGTGATTCGGCTGCCGATTCCCATTGGAGGGAAATTGTCAGTCGTTCCGACACCGGGATCGTAATAGAGTAACTGCCCTTCATCCTTGACAAGGAGCCGGACAATCTTGACTACATTGGTATCGTGTCCATTGCCCCAAATATTCCCTGTTCCATCGCAGCACAGAATAAGGTATCGGGGCGCCGCGTTTCCTGTGCTTTGGGGCACTTCCTTGGCTTGCGACATTACGGATGCCTTTGTTGGCTTTGGGTCTCGCAACGGAGTTGCAAGGCACCATACAGATCCAATGAGCGGTATGAACGACATACCGTTACTGAGCTAACTTTGAACCGTATCTCAGGGCACGCAGGCGGCCAAGTTTTGCCTTGGAATCTTGCCTGAGGTCCCATTTGGCTATCAAGAGATCCTTAGACCTTGGCGCTGATGCCCTTCGCGCCTCGTTCTGAGATAAGCGCGGCCCATTTCGCAGTTTAGGTTTGAGGTTCCATAACGCCCTTACGCAGGGAGTAGCGCTAATGGCGCGCTGAGCAATTGCATTGCGGCGCAGCATTAGAACAGATTGCAAAGGAGGGTCTCTATATGGCTTCAGTACAACCTTTCAAGTTGGGTCGTTTGCGTCGAACATTCGACCCGCGAGTGCCGCATCTCAGTGCCTTAGTGGCCGGGCAGAAATTGACTCCTCCGCCACCTACGATCGACTACACCAAAGGAATGCCTACGTCTCTCGGCATGATGCTTAACGACACGCTAGGCGATTGCACGTGCGCTGCGTTCTACCACGCTGTTCAAGTATGGAGTTTTAACGCTAATCCGCCGCTTGTTACCGAACCCGATAAAGACGTCGAAGAGCTGTACATTCTCGCGTGTGGCTACAATCCTAACGTACCTGGCGAAGGTCCTGGAGGGAACGAGCAACACGTCCTGACGTATTTGTTGCGTCAGGGAGCGCCCGTCGGTGCCCAGGGAAAGTCACGAGAGAAAATCGCTGCATTCATTGAGGTCGATCCACGCAACGTTGACGACGTAAAGCGCGCGATTGTGGATTGCGGGGTCGCCTATATTGGATTGAATGTTCCTCAGTATTTGATGCCGCAGACCGCACCGCCACCCGCCGTCTGGAAGATTCAATCGTCAGACACGAATATAGTCGGCGGCCACGCCGTTGTCCTTGCGGGATACAGTGGTGAAGGAGCACGGCTGATATCCTGGGGCCAGTACTACACAATGACCTGGGAGTTTTTCGCCAAGTACGTCGATGAGGTCTACGCGATCGCTGACCAGTCGTGGGTTGAAAAGAAAGGCACATCTCCTGCTGGTTTGACACTCGCACAACTGGAGGCCCTGATGAGCGCACTCAAGAATGAATAGGCCCTTTACCTACAGTGGAAATTAAGAATTGAAACCTTCACGAAGCGAAAGGGCGTCATGAATAATCTCCACAATTCTAAGGCGCGTTTTGGCATGACGCTACAAGAGGCGACGGAGTCAACATTTCAACCGGCAATCTCCGATGGGCCGCCTCTACCTCCGGTGAATTACGCCGCTCTATCTAAGAGCGCACCTGCTCTACCGTCGACGCCTACGGATCAGCTCCCTAACGCTGCCGCAGTCGTAATCACGTGGGCCGACGCGGAATGGGCAGCGTTGCAGCATGTGTTCTGCTCAGGCGCGGCCTCTATGCCCTACAGTGACAGGTCGCGAAGCTCTTGGCCGGGGTGGCAGAAATACTCGTCGAATCTTCCGGCGAACAAGCCAGCCAGTTGGGGTTTCTGGGGCTACTACCGCCTGGTGGAACTCGCGGAGAAAAGAGTCCTGTTGTTCAAGTCGAATACCCACCTGGACTGGCCCGGTGCTCAGTACCTGATTGACCTCATCAAGCTACTCGTGCGCGAGGTCAAGCCCGGTGTCATTGTGTCGATCGGAACTGCTGGTGGAGCGAAGCCCCAGGATCATCTCGGTACGGTGCGTGCGGTCAGCGC
>Ga0302324_100006137_pt1 | contig 26018 bp, 24 predicted proteins | sample Palsa_T0_1_FD_201949 | JGI IMG/M metagenome (GOLD analysis project Ga0302324, IMG submission 201949) | Peat permafrost microbial communities from Stordalen Mire near Abisko, Sweden - Palsa_T0_1 | ecosystem: Environmental > Terrestrial > Soil > Palsa > Peat permafrost | place: Sweden: Abisko... | reverse complement strand
AAGCACTTTCCCGGCCACGGCGCGGTGCGCGCGGATTCGCACGTGGCGCTGCCCATCGACAGGCGCCCTCTCGCCGACATGGAGGCAGACCTCAAACCTTATCGCCTGCTGATCGAGAATCAATTGCCGGGGGTCATGACGGCACACGTCAAATATTCGGCCGTGGACACGCTGCCGGCGAGCCTCTCGCGGCGCTGGATCGGTGAGATCTTGCGGGGGGCCTTGAGCTTTCACGGCTGCGTTTTCGCGGACGACCTCTGCATGGCGGGTGTCGCCGGCCCGGGCGACGTTCTTGCTCGTGCACGACTCGCGCTTGCCGCCGGATGCGACGTGCTGCCCATACTCAACGATCGTCCCGCCGTGCAACAGGTGCTCGCGAGCTTCAAGCCGGACGTGGCTCTGCCGGTCTCGCAGGCGCGGCTCGTGCGTATGCGCGCCCGCGGTGCACCTCCGGGCGAACTACACGGCGATCCGCGCTGGCAAGCGGCGGTGCGCACCGTCGAGGAGTTGAGTGCCGCTCCGCCGCTCGTCTTGACCGAGGGACAAGCATGACCTTCGATGCCGAACTGTTTCGACGCCTGCTCGAGATCTCGCCCGAAGGGGTTGCGTTGATCGATGCGCAGGCGCCGGATCAGCCGGTGATTTACGTGAACTCCGGCTTCAGCACTCTCACGGGCTATCAGGCCGCCGAGCTCATGGGGAAAAATCTGCGTCTTCTGCAGGGCGAGGATCGGGAACAAGACGGCCGCCACCGTTTGCGTGAGGCGATCAAGCTCGGCGAGACGTGTCGGGTACTCCTGCGCAACTACCGCAAGGATGGGACGCTGTTCTGGAACGACCTGACGATGCTGCCGCTCAAGGAGCCGGACGGGCGGGTTACGCATCTCGTCGCCTACTACCGGGATGCCGGCGATCGGCTGCGTCTCGATCCCAAGCTCTCGCGCGATACCTTGAGCGGTGCACATCAGCCCACCGGAGTCGCGGTGCGCGACGATCGGCTGACCGGCCTCTACACGCTCGCCTACTTGCAGGAGCTGTTGAAGCGGGACTGGGCGATTGCGCAGCGTGAACAACGCAGCATCGCCGTGTTCGCAATCGATATCGATGCGCTCGACATCTACAACGCGACCTTCGGCCGCGCCGCGGGCGATTCCGCAATCCGCCGCGTGGCGCATTGCGTGTCGGGGTGTCTGCGCCGCTCGAGCGATGTCACCGCCCGGATCGAGGGCGGCAGTCTCATGGCGTTCGCTCCCGGAGTGGACTTGGATCGGGCGCGAGCTCTCGCAGACACCATGGCCGAGCGTGTGCGCGAGCTGCGCATTCACAATCCTCGCTCCGGCGTGCTGCGCTACATGAGCGTGAGCGTCGGGGTATGCGCGGTCGCTCCGGCGGCCGAGGCCAGCCCCGATACCCTGGTCGAGAAGTCCCAGCTACAGCTGAAAATCGCCAAGCAACTGGGCCGCAACCGGGCGGCCTGAGCCGCCGGATGTGCGATTTCAAGTCCGCCGCCGCGGCGTGAATTCAACATAAGTAAACAGCGCGAGCGTGAACCAGTTCGCGCCCGCGGTAGTCCGGATGTGACGTCGTTCAACACCCCGTGAAGTGCCGCGCGGTGTGCGAATTTAAGCAGAACTGAGCAATATCCGGCCCGCACGGATTCTGCTACGAAGACACAATGAATATCAGGGTCAAAGTCATCTCCCTGCTTGCGCTGCTGTTTGCGGCCCTGATAGGGATCGATGTCGGCATCCAGCGGCAGATCTTGTTGCCGAGCTTCGCCGACCTCGAGCGCGACGACGCGAAGGTGTCGATGAAGAGGATCGAGTACGCCCTCGACCTGTCGCTCGACACACTTGCATTGACCGCGGCCGATTGGGGCAATTGGGAGGACGCCTATCGATACGTGCAGGCGCCCAACCCGCAATTCGTCGGCGCGAACATCACGCCGTCCGCGCTGAAGCAGCTGCAGGTGAACGTGCTGATGATCGTCGACCTGCAGGGCGATATCGTGCTCTCGAGCGCCGAGGATCTGCGCACCGGCAAGCCGCTCGACATCGATTTCGCCGGGCGCAAGATGCTGCCGGCCGACTTCCCGTGGCGTCGGAACCTCGGCAGCGGAAATTCCGCGCGTGGTCTGCTGCGCACCAACCATGGGGTGATGATGATCGCCTCTGCGCCGGTGCTCAACGGCAGCGGCGGGGGTACACCGCTCGGCTTCGTGATCATGGGTCGGCTGCTCGACAAGCCGCAGGTGCACGCATTGGCTGCACACGCGCAGGCCGTCCTATCCATGTTGTCGGAGCCGCAGGCCGCGGGCGAGCGGGTCGCCGAGACCGACGAGCACACGCGCATCGACCGCTCGTTTGTCGATGTGTACGGCACCCCCGTGCTCACGCTGCGGGTGGAGGTGCCGCGCCGGATCACTGCCCAGGGACGCGCCGCCGTCACCTACGCCTCGGTTTATCTGGTGGGCGCCGCCGTCGCAGCGCTGGTCGCTTTGCTGATCGTGCTGAACCGTGTCGTCCTCGAGCCGCTCGCCCGAGTGACACGCCATGCGGTAACGGTGGGCGAGGGCTCGGATCTCGGCGCACGCTTGAATCTGAAGAGCCGCGACGAGATCGGTCGCCTGGCACACGAGTTCGACCGCATGGTCGCGCGGGTGGAACAGTCCCGGCGGCAGCTCGTCGATCAATCGTTTCACGCAGGATTCGCCGAGCTCGCAAAAGGCGTGCTGCATAACTTGGGTAACGCGATGACGCCTCTGGGGGTGCGCGTGTCGAAGCTCGGCGAGCGGCTGCGAGCCGCACCGGTCGAGGATCTGATCCTCGCTTCCGCGGAGCTCGAGGGCGAGGATGTCCCCTCTGAGCGTTCGCGGGATCTCAAGACGTTCATGCACTTGGGCAGCCGGGAGATGGCTGTGTGCCTGCAGGAAGCGCGCAACGACCTCGAGGTGATCCAGCGGCAGGCGACGCTCGTGCAGACTGCGCTCACGGAGCTGATGCAGTCGACGCGGAATGAGCAGGTGATCGAGACCGTACGCCTTCCCGATCTCGTGAGTCAGACCTTGGAGATCGTCCCCGACGCCTGCAGGCAACGTCTGCTGGTCGATGCCGATGAGTCGCTGCGGCAGGTCGGCACCGTGTGCGTGGCCCGCACGGTGCTGCGGCTGGTGCTCCAAAATCTCATCATCAACGCCTCGGACGCGGTGCGCGAAGCGGGCCGCGAGCGCGGAGTCCTGCGTCTGGGGGCCGAGATCGTGCGCGAGAACGAGCGCGAGCAGCTGCATCTGCACTGCGAGGACAACGGCATCGGGATCGCCCGCGGCGATTTGGAGCGGTTATTCGACAAGGGCTACTCCACCAAGTCGAAAGACACCAATTATGGGATCGGCCTGCACTGGTGCGCGAACGCCATCGCGGCCTTGGGCGGCCGGATTTGGGCTGCAAGCGAGGGGCCGGGACTCGGAGCATCGCTGCATTTGATGGTACCGCTGATGGCACGAGAAACGTGAAGGAAAAATCCGTGACTAACACCGAGCGAGCGCCCATACGAGTATTGATCGCCGACGACGAGGCGGACGTGCGCGACGCGTACCGTCAAATCCTCACGGAGGCGGACATGAGCGGCGAGACCGCCGTGTTCCAAAATTTACGCGGACGACTTTTTGCACGCCCCCCCGCGGATAGCCCGAAGAGCAGCGGACGCAACACGGCCTTTGCGCCCGTGTTCTGCGATAGCGCCGAAGCGGCGGTAAAAGCGGTACGCGACGCCATCGCGGCGGAGTCTCCGTTCGCCGTGGCGTTTCTGGATATGCGCATGCCGCCGGGACCCGACGGAGTGTGGGCCGCGGCCCGCATCCGCGAACTCGATCCCGCCATCGAAATCGTGCTGTGCACCGCCTATTCGGATGTCGACCCGGCGCACATCGGCACCATGGTGCCGCCGGAGGAAAAGCTCTCCTATCTGCAGAAGCCGTTTCATCCACACGAGATCCGGCAGATGACCATTTCGCTCGCGAGCAAATGGCGCGCGGAGCATCGCATCGTGAAACTCGCCTACTTCGACCCGCTCACGGGCCTGCCGAATCGCGAACAATCGCGCAATCGCCTCGCGAGCGCCGTCAATCTGGCGAAAGAGCACGGCCGGATGCTCGCGGTCCTTTATCTCGACCTCGACAATTTCAAGCGCGTGAACGACACCCTGGGTCACGCCGTGGGCGATGAGCTGTTGTGCATGGTCGCGGCGCGCATGCGCCATTCGCTGCGCGCGGATGAGGGCGCAGCGGCGGACGCGCACCCGGCGCCGCGCACCAATCACATCGCGCGGCTCGGAGGCGATGAGTTCATCGTGGTGTTGCCGGGAATACGCACGCCGGCGGATGCGTCTGCGGTAGCGCGCCGTCTCATCGGCGAATTGACGCAGCCCTTGAAGCTCGCGGCCAACTCGCTCGTGATTACCCCGAGTATCGGCATCTCCATCTACCCAACCGACGGTGCCGACGTGGATACGCTGCTGCGCAACGCTGACCTCGCGATGTATTTCGCGAAGCGCAAGGCGCCGGGCATGCACGCGTTCTACGATCCGTCCATGAACGATGCCGCCCTGCATCGCTTCACTCTGGAGGCGCGTTTGCGCGGTGCGCTCGAGCGCGGCGAATTCACGCTGCACTATCAGCCGCAGTTCGACGTCGCGACGGGCACGGTGTCGGGCATGGAGGCGCTGCTGCGCTGGAATAACGAGCATCTCGGCGAGGTACCGCCGGTCGAGTTCATTCCGATTGCGGAGGAGACCGGATTGGTCCTGCCGATCGGCGAGTGGGTCTTGAGGACGGCTTGCCGGCAGGCGAAACTCTGGCGCGACGAGGGCCTGCCGATCCATCGCATGGCCGTGAACGTCGCCGGCCCACAGTTCGCTCTCAAGGAATTCCCCGCCTTGGTGGCGAGCGTCCTCGCCGAGACCGGCATCGAGCCAAAGATGCTCGAGCTCGAGATCACCGAATCGGTCGTGATGAAGGACGAGGAGTGGGCGGAACAGGCGCTCGCTCAATTGAAGGAACTCGGCATTCTCCTTGCCATCGACGATTTCGGCACCGGCTATTCGAGCTTCGGCCGATTGCGCAACTACGCGGTCGACCGGCTGAAGATCGACCAGTCGTTCATGACCAGCCTGATGGACCGGAGCGACGACCGCGCAATCGCCGCTGCCATCATCGCCATGTCGCGCTCGCTCCATATCAACGTCACCGCGGAGGGTGTGGAGAATTTCCCGCAGCTGCTCTTCCTGCAAGAACATTCCTGCCAGGAGGCGCAAGGGTTTCTTTTCAGCCGGCCGCTCCCGGCCGACGATGCCCGCATCTTGTTGCGCCGGGCCGCGGATACGACGTCCGGCACGCGAACTCAGCGCTTGCGGTCCCTGATCGGCTAGTGCGCGCCGCCGCGGCGCGCACTAGCCGGGTGCGCGCAGGGCGGGCCGGTGAGCGCCGAGCTTCCAGCGCTGCAGGAACTCGGTCAGGGAGCTCGAATCCATGTGCCGCATATCCTTGAACTCGCCACCGGTTTGGCTGTGCAGGAGCTTGCCGCGCGGCGACAGCACGGCGATGGCCGGGACGCCATTTTTCAGCGGTATGCCATAGCGCTCGGCGATGTCCAGGTTCTGATCCACGCGCCCGACGTTGACGTGCACCAGCAGGAAATTGGCATCGATCAGCGGCTGGTTGGTGGAGTCGTGCATATATGTATCGAGTACGTGACAATCGGTGCACCAATTGCCGCCAAAATCCACGATCACGCGCCGGTGTTGCGCCGCCGCTTCTTTGAGCGCGGCGCTGAGATCCGCCTGCGCTCGCTCGGGCGGTGGATAGATGTCCGGCAAGGCGAAGGCCGGGAGCGCGACGGCGAGCGTCCACACTGCCGCGAGGCCGGCAAGCGTCTGCAGATAGGGTCTTTTCATGAGCTCACTATCGCCCAGCTGCCGTGTTCCCCGCAACTGCCGTCGGCGCAGACCTACATGCCAATGAGGCATGGTGGGGTGGAGACTCGCGCCGCCTCTCGCTACCGTCGTCTCATGCCCAACCGGAAAACTTTCGACCCGCGCGAAAAATACGACCATAGCGGTCGGCCGGTAGAGCATGCGCAGCGAAATGATCTGAAGCCGGACATCAGCGAAGAAGTCCCGGATCGGGCCTCGCCCGGTCCTCGCAAGAGCGGAATCCGGGATTCCAAGCAAGGCCCTCCCGGGGGGCGCTGATTGCCGTTGGTGTTTCCCGCGGCCGCGCCGCCGCAAGATTTTTCGATCCGCTTTGCTCATTCTCACACCATCATCGAATAGGAGCACTCATGGCCACCGCCGCAACTACCGCATCGCCCCTCACCCTTCCTCCGCTCCCCTACGCCGAGAACGCGCTCGAGCCGGTGATTTCCGCAAAGACGCTGAGCTTTCACTACGGCAAGCACCACAAGACTTACGTCGAGACTACGAACAAACTCATCGCGGGCACGGAGCTTGCGGATTTGCCGCTGGAGCAAATCGTCACGTCGACCGCCGGCAAGCCGGAGCGCGTGAGCATTTTCAACAACGCGGCGCAGGCGTGGAACCATGCTTTCTATTGGCGCTGCTTGAAGGGCAAAGGGGGCGGTGAGCCGCCGGCGGCATTGAAGCAAAAAATGGACGAGGCTTTCGGCAGCGTGGAGGCCTGTAAGAAGGAACTCTCCGCCGCAGCGGTGTCACAGTTCGGCAGCGGCTGGGCGTGGCTAGTCCTCGAGGGCGGCAAGCTCAAGGTATTGAAGACTCCGAATGCCGAGACTCCGATCACTCAGGGCCTCAAGCCGCTGCTGACCATCGACGTGTGGGAGCACGCTTATTACCTCGACTATCAGAACAAGCGCGTCGATCACGTGAACGCCGTGATCGATAAGCTCGCCAATTGGGAATTCGCCGCGCAGAACATGTCGAAGTGATGACGCGGCCGCCGCGCGGCGTGTGCCGCGCCGGGCGGCGGCCTGCGCCGCAAGGTTCGTTGTGGGAATACTCTTGGTTTAGGTAGGCGGTCGATCCTACAGACCACCGGCGGCCCGTCGCCTATCTTGCGCACCATGAAAAACATGTTGCGTGTCTTGATTGTAGGTGCCGCTCTGGCGGTTTCGTTTACCAGCGCTCAGGCGGACTCCGATCCGGTAAAGACTGAGAATGCCGTCAATCTGTTCCGGCACGCCGGCGAAAGCGCCTGGTTCTTCCGCCACAGTTACGGTTACGCGATTTTCCCGACGATCGGCGAGGGCGCGTTCGTGGTCGGCGGCGCCGGCGGTAAAGGCCAGGTTTTCATCCACGGCCGGCAAGTCGGCGAAGCAACTTTAGCGCAGGTGAGCGTCGGCTTTCAGGCGGGCGGCCAAGCGTTCAGCGAAATCATTTTCTTTGCGGATAAGCGCTCCGCGGACGAGTTCATGTCCGGCAATTTCGAGTTCGGGGCCGACGCGAAGGTGGTCGCGATCACCGCAGAAGCGGGCGCGTCGGCGGCCACCAACGGCTCGGGAGCCGGCGCAAGCGGCGGGGAGAAGGATGCGCGCACCATCGGGCACTACTATAAAGGCATGGCCGTGTTCAGCATCGCAAAAGGCGGCCTGATGTATCAGGCGGCGGTCTCCGGGCAGAAGTTCTCGTACAAACCGTTGTAAGCGATCGAAAAGCAAAGGCAGAAGAGAGGAAAATCCATGAAGAAAAAATTAGTATTGTTGGGCGTTGTCGCGGCGGGAGCCGCCTGCATGCCTCTCGCCTTCGGCGACGATGGCAGTGACCATCACTTCGTGAAGGACTCGGTCATCACCACCAAAGTGAAGACCAAGCTTCTCGCCAAGCACATGTCGACGCTCGACCACGTGAAAGTGGATACGGACCAGGGCGGCGTCGTATGGCTGAGCGGCACCGTGCCGAACGGCGATGCGAAGGACGTGGCGGAAATGATCGCGAAGGACACTGACGGAGTGAAGGCAGTGCAGGACAACATCGAGGTCGTGCCGCGCTGACAAGCGGCGGGAGTCGGGTCTACGAGCTCCGCGGCGTGCGAATGCCGCGGAGCTCTGTTTTTTTAACGCCGAATCGGTTCGGCTCGGCACCGCATCAGTGCGGCTCTTTCTCGAAGATCAGCAGCCGATTGAACGCCGGCAGGTCGTGATCCGCGACGAGCTCGAGCCCATAGGACGCGGCGAGCTCTTTCAAAGCATCGACGTCGCGTAGTCCGGAGCGCGGATCGCGCTCCTGCAACATGCGGTCGAAAGCCCGATTGCTGTCCGATGTGTAGCCGCCTGCGTAGCGGAACGGGCCGTATACGCACAGCACCCCGCGCGGCGCGAGGACTTCGCCGATGCCTCGATACGTCGCGATCACTTCAGGCCATGACATGATGTGCAGCGTGTTGGCCGTAAAGACTCCATCGACCCACTGAACCGGCCAGACGGTCTGGCGGACGTCGAGAACCGTGGGGGCCTCGAGGTTGGGACTTCCCTCGAGCTGTGCGCGGGCCGTCAGATCGGCCAAGTAGCTCAGCTGCTCGGTGGGGCGCCAGGTCAGGTGCGCGAGGTGACGCGCGAAATAAACCGCGTGCTGCCCGGTGCCGCTGCCGATTTCCAGCACGTCGAGGCAGCCGGCAAAGCAAGTCCGCAACACCGCGAGAATCGGTTCCTTGTTGCGCTCGCAAGCCTCGGATATCGGCAGCATAGGTGTATTCAATTCCATCGCCTCACAAACCGCAAGACGGCGGCGGCGCTCGCAGCGGGACGGGACTGCAACAACAGGTGAGGGCCATCGATCTCCGCCAGCTCGCTTCCGCGCACGCGTTGCACGAGGAGCCGTGTGGCGGAGCGCGGCACGATGCGATCGCGGATCGCCGCCAAGATCAAGGTGGGCAAAGCGATGTTCTCGAGGCATGGGGCGGCGTCGACCGTCAGCACCGCGCGCAGGCGCCCTCGTATGACCGCCTTGTCGACGACTGCGCTGGCGCGCTCGGCCCGTGGCGGGGCGCCTCTCGGATCGCCTGATCCCCAGAAGAGCGGCGCCCGCAACCAGCGGGGCAGGGACTTGAACGGCACCCGCACGGCGAGTGCGCGCACGGCGCGCAACCACGGAAACGGATTTTTCGCGAAGGTGCCGCAGAGTATCAAACCGGCGAGACCGGGCGGCGGGTCGGCCGCCACGCGGATCGCGATGGGGCCGGAGAACGATTCGGCGAGCAGCACATAAGGCTCAGCCTCGGGGAGCGACAGCCGGACGAGCGACTCGAGCTGCGCATAGCCCATGGGCCGGTCGGGCGGGTAGCCGATGACTCTCGTGGGCACGATCTGCTCCACCTCCCGCAGGAACGGCGTGAGGCGCGCGCCCGTACCGTCCAGGCCCGGCAGAATGATGAGTTGCATCGCCTGGGGTGTCATACTGCACTACCGCGCATCATGCGTTAGAGTAGCGCCCTCTTCGATAACCGGGGGTATTCCATGGCGCTGTCTCTTTTCGATGTCTCGATTCCCGTCCTGGTGCGCGGTCTAAACAACCTGTCGAGCATTATCGACAAGGCTGCCGCGCATGCCGAGGCCAAGAAACTCGATCCGACGGCACTTGCTCAGGCGCGTTTGTTTCCGGATATGTTCCCACTCACCCGTCAGGTGCAGATTACATGCGACACCGCGAAGGGCGCCGCCGCGCGCCTTGCCGGCATCGAGATGCCGAAGCATGAAGATAACGAGACCACCCTGTCCGAACTGAAGCAGCGCATCGCCAAGACGCTGGACTTCATCAAGGGCGTCAAGGCGAGTCAGCTCGAGGGGGCCGAGACGCGCTCGATCGAGCTCAAGGGCCCGAGCCGAACGTTGAGCTTCACCGGGCTCAGCTACCTGAACCATTTCGTTCTGCCGAACTTCTATTTCCACGAGAGCATCGCGTACGCCATCCTGCGGCACAACGGCGTCGAGGTCGGCAAATTCGACTACCTGGGCGAAATATAGCGAGGCGTCATGCGGCGCAGCCGCGCCGTCAGGAGAGCAGCTCGACCAGCATCTCGATGCGCATGAACAGCTGTTCCTCGGTGCGCGCGTCGTGCGTGAAGCGCAGCCTCAAGGGGTTGTCCAGACGATAGTCCTTGGGCCGGCTCTGGATCAGCTTCACCACGCGCGCCGCATCGATCTTGTTGGTCTCGTCGAAGGCGATGTAGCCGCCCGTCGCGCCGGCGTCGATCTTGCGGATGCCGAGCTCTGCGGCACGCAGCTTGATCTGGGTTACGCGGAACAGCGACTGTGCGAACGGCGGCAACGGGCCGAAGCGATCGATCAGCTCGACCTTGAGCTCGTCGAGCTCCTCGCGCGACTCGGCGCCCGCAATGCGCTTATAGAGGACCAGGCGCAGATGCACGTCCGGCACGTAATCCTCGGGGATAAGCGCCGGCAAATGCAGCTCCACCTCGGCCCTCGAATCGAGCGGCCGCTCGAGGTCCGCCTCTTTGCCGGATTTGAGTCCGGCGACCGCCCGCTCCAGCAACTCCATGTACAGGTTGTAGCCGATCTCCTGGATCTGGCCGCTTTGCTCATCGCCGAGGAGCTCTCCGGCGCCGCGAATCTCCAAATCGTGCGTGGCCAACGTGAAGCCCGCGCCGAGTTCCTCGAGCGACTCCAATGCCTCGAGCCGCTTGATGGCATCGGCCGTCATGGCCTTGCGCGGCGGGGTGATCAAGTAGGCGTACGCTCGGTGGTGGGATCGTCCCACGCGGCCGCGCAGCTGGTGGATCTGGGCGAGGCCGAACCGGTCCGCTCGATCGATGATGATGGTGTTCGCAGTCGGCACATCGATCCCGCTCTCGATGATGGTCGTGCACACGAGGACGTTGAATCGGCGATGATAGAAATCGAGCATGAGCTGCTCGAGCTCGCGCTCGCGCATCTGTCCATGGCCGACGGTGACCGACGCTTCGGGCACGAGCTCGCGCACCGCCTGGGCCGTCTTCTCGATGGTTTCGATGGTGTTGTGCACGAAGTAGATCTGGCCGCCGCGGCGAATCTCGCGCCGCAGCGCTTCGCGGATGATGTTCTCGTTCCACTCGAGCACGAAGGTCTTCACCGCGAGCCGCTCGGCCGGCGGCGTCGTGATCAACGACAGATCGCGCAAGCCTCCCATGGCCATGTTGAGCGTGCGCGGAATGGGTGTCGCGGTGAGTGTCAGCACATCCACTTCGGCGCGCAGCGCCTTGAGCTTTTCCTTGTCGCGCACGCCGAAGCGGTGTTCCTCGTCGATCACGACGAGACCCAGATTCTTGAAGCGCACGTTGCCGTGCAGCAAGCGATGTGTCGCGACGACGATGTCCACCGCGCCGTCGGCGACGCCTGCGATCACCGCTGAGGCCTCCCTGGCCGTGCGGAAACGCGACAGGCTTTCGATGCGCACCGGCCAATCCGCGAAGCGATCGACGAAGGTCGTGTAATGCTGCTGCGCGAGGAGCGTCGTCGGTACGAGCACGCCCACCTGTTTGCCGGCAGACACAGCCACAAAGGCCGCGCGCAAAGCGACCTCGGTCTTGCCGAAGCCGACGTCGCCGCAAATGACCCGGTCCATGGGCTTCCCGGACTTCATGTCGGCGATCACTTGGTCGATGGCCGCGGCCTGATCGGCCGTCTCCTCGAAACGAAAGCCCGCCTGGAAGCCGCGATAGTCCGACTCGGGCGCCGCCATCGAAGTGCCCTCGCGCGCGGCGCGGCGGGAATACAAGTCCAACAACTCGACCGCCACGTCGCGAATACGTTGCGCGGCCTTGCGGCGCGCCTTCTGCCATTCCGCGCCGCCGAGCTTGTGCAGCGGTGCCGTCTCGGCCGGGGCCCCGGTGTAGCGCGATATGAGGTGCAGCGCCTGCACCGGCACGTACAGCTTGTCGCCATCCGCGTACTCGAGTACCAGAAATTCGCCCGTGTAGCCTGCGACGTCCATGGTCTGAAGGCCTACGTAGCGGCCTACGCCGTACGCCTCGTGCACCACCGGAGCGCCGACGCGCAGGTCCGACAACTCTTTGAGTATCTTGGCGGGGTCGCGCTCCGATCGCCGCCGGCGCCTTTCCTGGCGGGCGCGATCGCCGAACAGCAGCGCTTCGGTGAGAATCTCGAGGGGAGGGGCCTCGAGCCGCAATCCCGAAACCACCGACGACACCGTGATTCCGAGTTTCAAGTCGCTGGCCAGGAACGATGCGAAGTCCTCGAAGATCTTCGGTTGGACACTGCGGGCGCGCAACAGCTCGAGCAACAGCTCGCGCCGCCCGGCCGATTCAGCGGCGAGCAGCACGCGCCCGGGCGCCGACTCGATGTGCGCCGCGAGCTCCGCAGCCGGCTGCTCGGCGCGCGGATCGACACGCACCGCAGCCGGGGCGAGGCTCGGGAAATTCTGCCATTGGCCACCGGTCTCGGGCGGCCATTCGAAAGACCGCAGCTCTATTCTCGGCCACTCGGCGAAGAGCGCCCGGAATTCCGGGGGCGGCAGGAACACCTCCTCAGGGTCCAGAATCGGCCGCTGACGGTCGTGGCGCAATTGTTCATGCCGTTCGACGATGCCGTTCCACAGCTTGTCTACGCCTTCGGTCGCCTCGTGCAGGTCGATCAGGATGCTTGCAGGCGGTAAGTACTCGAGCAGATGCGAAGTGCGCTCGAAGAACAGCGGCAGATAGAACTCGATCCCTCCCGGCGCCTGTCCCGCGCTCACGTCTCGATAAACTTGCTGTTCGGCTAGATCGCCGGGGAATCGCAGTCGGTAACGGCGCCGGAACTCGCGCACCGCGTCGGGACTTAAGGGTGTCTCGCGCGCGGCCAGGAGCTGAATCCGATCGAGCTTTTCGCCCGAGCGCTGGGTATCGGGGTCGAAGAGGCGAATGCTGTCGATATCCCGGTCCAGCAGGTCGATGCGGAACGGGCTGTCCGAGCCCATGGGGAATACGTCGAGGAGGGACCCGCGCACCGCAAACTCGCCGTGGGCGACAACCTGCGTCACGGCCGCGTAACCCGCGAGCGTCAAACGCTCGCGCAAAGCCTCGAGATCGAGCCGTTCACCGACATGGACCCTGAGCGAGTGCGCCTCGATGTAGCTGCGCGGGGCGAGGCGTTGCAGGAGCGTCTCGATGGCGACCACCCACACCCCCGCACGCGCGCGCGGCAGCTCCGCGAGTGTTTTCAGGCGCGCCGAGGTAATGTCGGGATGCGCGGAGAAGCCGTCGTAGGGCAGGGTCTCGAGGTCCGGGAACAGATGCACGGACGTCCCGGCGCCCGCGAAGAACCCGATCTCTTCGCTCAGGGCCTCCGCATCGCGGGGGCTCGGAGCGATGACCACCAGGGGCGCCGTGGCTTTGGCCGCCGCCTCTGCGATCGCCAGGGGCGCTGCGGCCCCGTAGAGCTTCCCCCATTTGACGATCGTGGCGGGGGCGACAGGAAGGGTGGGATCCAATAGCGGCATCGGCGACCAAAAACAAAAAAAGCGAACCCGCCGCGAGCCGAAGCTCGCGGTAGGTGTAAAGAGAGAACCCGATCTTACGCGATCTTAAGGCTGAGCAGGCGCTTCGGACTCGGCAGGGGCGCTCGGCGCAGCGGGAGGGGCTTCGGCGGGGGCCGGCGCCGGCGTGGAAACCGAAGCTGAGGTCGCCGAGGTTGGGGCCGTTGGGGCTTGGACGACCGCCGCGGTGGCGGGCTCCGGTGCCGGGACAGGCGCCTCTGCGACGGACGGCGCGGCGGACCCGGACGATTCCATCGGGGCCGATTCGGAGACCACGGCGTGGATCACGTGATCACGCTCGAAATACACCACGAAACCGGAGTATTCCCAACGGGAGATCGGGGGGGTGCCGACGGCCGGTACCTTGGTGACCGGATCGCCGAACTTGCTTGCTACCTGGGCCATGGTCATTCCGCGTGCCGGGGCGGCAACGCCGGCGTCCCGCACGGCAATGCCACTGTCCGACGCGACAATGTCCGCGCGGCAGAGGGGGACAAACGCCACGACTCCGGTGATAGTGGTAGTGGCGAGAATCGCGCTCACCGTTAAGGCTCGATGGTCCATGGTTATACCTCGCTCTTTCGCCGCCCCTCACTATACCGCCCCGGGGTTGGCCAAAACTTGAACCACTTAACACTCTGATTGCGCTGCGGTTTGCGGAGGGTCCGGGCAGGGGCCCGGAAAGCCGTCCCGAGGGGGGCGCGGCTGTGGTGTAATGCGCCGCGAAATGTTTCAGCCCGTTCCGGTGTTCGTGGGCCTGCGCTACTCTCTGGCCCGCGAGCATAGCTTTTTCGTCTCCTTCATCACCTGGGTGTCCTTACTCGGTGTCGCGCTGGGCGTGCTCGCCCTGATCACGGTCATCTCCGTCATGAACGGTTTCGAGAGCGAGCTGCGGGGGCGCCTTTTGAGCCTCTCGGCGCATGCAACCATCACCGCGGACGGCGGCGATGCACTCAAGGATTGGCAGCAGAGCATTCACAAGCTCGACGGCACGCCCGGGCTCATCGGCGCGGCGCCCTTTCTCGATACCGATGCGATGCTGAGCCATCCGCCGGCGATGGGCGGCGCCATCGTGCGCGGCATCGATCCGGCGCTCGAAGCCCAAGTCTCGACCATTGCGAATGCCATGCGCGAGGGCAAGCTGAGCGACCTGCAGCCGGGCATGAACCGCATCGTGCTCGGACGCATGCTCGCCTATCAGCTCGAAGTGGGGATGGGAGACACGGTCACCGTGATGATCCCCGACAGCGCCTCCGCAGGCGGTGCCATCGTGCCGCGGCTACAAAATTTCGAGGTGGCCGGAATATTCGAGGTGGGATTGCAGGAGCACGACAGCGTGCTGGCGCTGGTCAATCTCGCGGACGCCGAGGCGTTGCGAGGTCTCGCCGGCCCGACGGGAATTCGGCTCAAGTTTCAGGACGTGCTCAAGGCGCCCGAGCTCGCTCGCGCCGCGCTCGGGCGGCTCCCGCGCGGATATCAAGTGCGCGATTGGACGCAGGAGAACGAGGCGTACTTTCGCGCGATTCGCATCGAGAAAACCATGATGGGATTGATTCTCATGCTGATCGTCGCGGTGGCCGCTTTCAACATAGTCGCGACGCTCGTGATGGTGGTCAGCGACAAGCGTACCGACATCGCCATTCTGCGCACGCTCGGCATGAGTCCGCGCGGCGTGCTCGCCGTGTTCATGACGCAAGGCGTGCTCATAGGCTGGATTGGAACGGCGATCGGCGTGATCGCCGGCGTGGCGCTCGCGCTCAACGTCGATGTCGTCGTGCCGTTCATCGAGAGCGTGCTCCACGTGCACATCATGGATGACCCGGACGTTTACTACATTGCAGGGCTCCCGAGCGAGCCCCACGCGGCAGATGTGATCCGCATCGCCGCCGCCGCCATGGTGCTGACGCTGCTCGCGACGATCTACCCGGCCTTCCAGGCCGCGAAGACGCAACCCGCCGAGGCGCTGCGATACGAATGATGCGCACCTGGTACGAGGGATTCCTGGGTCTGCGGTATCTGCGCGCTTCGCCGAAGCGCGGCTTTGTATCGCTCATTGCAAGCATCGCGATCGTCGGCCTCGTGCTCGGCGTAGCCGTGCTCATCGTGGTGCTGTCGGTGATGAACGGTTTCGAGCGGGAGCTGCGCACGCGCATCCTCAGCCTGACGGCGCATGCGACCATTTCCGGCCTCGAGAACCGTATTCCGGACTGGCGTCCACAGGTGGAGAAGGTCGCGCATTTCCCCGGCGTCCTGGCGGCGGCGCCGTACATCGAAGAGCAGGCGATGATGACGCGCGCCGGCAAGTCGGCCGGCGTCCTTTTGCGCGGTGTGCTCCCCAAGGACGAGGAGCGCGTCGTCGACCTCGCGCCGCATCTTTTGTCGGGGCACTTGGCTGATCTGACGCCCGGTTCCTACCGCGTGATTCTCGGCTCCGCACTGGCGGAGGCCTTGTCGGTCCACGTGGGCGACCGAGTGGTCCTGATGGTGCCTGAGGGGGACGTCACTCCGATCGGGGTGCTGCCGCGCATGCGCGCTTTCCACGTGGACGGCATTCTGCACATCGGGATGTACGAGTACGACCGGCGCATCGCGATCGTCGCCATGCAGGATGCCGCGACGCTCCTGCGCATGGGCGATGATGTCACGGGCATCCGCTTGAACCTCGCCGATCCGTATGCGGCGCCGCGCCTCGTGCATGCGGCCGCGGTCGCGCTCGGGGGCGGATTCGAGGTGGAGGACTGGACCGAGCAGCACGTCAATTTCTTCCGGTCGATCGAGATCACCAAGCGCATGCTGTTCGTAATCCTGTCACTCGTGGTCGCCGTCGCCGCCTTCAACGTCGTGTCGACCATGGTCATGGTGGTCAAGGACAAGCGGCGCGACATCGCCATTCTGCGCACCTTCGGCTCCTCCTCAGGCAGCATCATGGCCATCTTCATGGTCCAGGGGAGCCTGATCGGCGTGCTCGGGATCCTGGGCGGCCTGTGTTTGGGTGTTCTCATCGCCGTGAACCTGCAGCAGCTCGTGCACGGACTCGAGCACATCGTCGGATTCAAGTTCCTGGACGCACGCGTGTACTTCATGAGCGATCTGCCGGCGCACGTCGAGCTCAAGGACCTCACCCGCATCTGCGGCGTCGCGTTCGTGCTCGCGTGTTTGTCGACGCTTTATCCGGCCTGGCGCGCCGCGCGGCTGCTGCCGGCCGAGTCCTTGCGAAATGACTAAGGATTTCCCCGAACAGCCATGATGAATTCCAACGATATCGTTCTCGAGGGCGAGGATCTCGCCAAGGACTTCGTGCAAGGCGGCGTGACGCTGCAGGTGCTTCGAGGCGCCGCCATTTGCGTGCGCGCCGGCGAGCGCATCGCCATCGTCGGCGCCTCCGGCTCGGGGAAGACCACGCTCCTGCAGCTGCTCGGCGGGCTCGACCTGCCGACGCGGGGAACCGTATCCATCGCGGGTTCGGCGATGAACCGACTGAGCGACACCGAGCGCGGGCTCCTGCGCAACCGCGCCGTGGGGTTCGTCTATCAGTTCCATCACCTGCTGCCGGAGTTCACGGCGCTCGAGAACGTCGCCATGCCGCTTTTGGTGAGACGCACCGAGCCGAAGATCGCGCGGGCGCAGGCCGCCGCGATCCTGACCCGCGTCGGTCTGGCAGAGCGTCTGGAGCACCGCCCCTCGCAGCTCTCGGGGGGCGAGCGCCAACGCGCGGCGGTGGCGCGCGCCCTGGTGACGCGTCCCCAGCTGGTGCTCGCGGACGAGCCGACCGGCAATCTCGACGGGGCCAACGCGGCGCAGGTGTTTGCGCTCATGCTGGAGCTCAACCGCGAGCTCGGAACCAGCCTGGTGATCGTCACCCACGATGAGCGCCTCGCCGCCCGGCTCGATCGCGTGCTCACCCTGGTCGACGGCGCCTTGGTCGAGCGGGGCGCCGGCGGTTCCGCGCCTTAAGTCTTGATCCACTTCACATTCGGCGGGTAATCACGGTACTTAAACCCGGGGCGGTCAAGTATCATGCCGCCAGTTCTTTTGACTTAATGAGGACACGATGTGGGAGATCATCCGCGCGGGCGGCGGCTTTATGTGGCCGATCATCCTGTGCTCGGTCGCCTCGGTGGCGATCATTCTGGAGCGGCTATGGACACTGCAGTCGAGCCGGGTCATTCCGCGTGATCTGTCGCAAAAGGTCTGGAACTGGATCGAGGCGGACCAGCTGAGCGAGAAACTGGTGGTCGCCCTGGAGCAGAACTCCCCGCTGGGGAAGCTCCTGGCCATCGGTCTCATAAACCGCAACAAGCCGCGCGCCCTCATGGTCGAGCGGCTCGAGGACGGCGGCCGGCACGTGGTCCACGAGCTCGAGCGCTTCTTGAATACCCTGGGCACGATTGCCGCGATCGCGCCGCTCTTGGGGCTCCTCGGAACCGTGGCCGGCATCATCCACGCCTTCAACGCCATCACGGCGAACGGACTCGGCGATCCGCGTACTTTGTCCGGGGGCATCGGCGAGGCGCTCATCACGACCGCCGCGGGCCTCACCGTGGCCATCCCCTCGCTCATCGCCTATCGGTACTTGCGCGGCAAGGTCGAGCGGCTCGTGATCCGCATGGAAAAGGAAGCGATGAAGCTGGTCGACGCGCTGGACGAGCGCGGCGACCTCGCCGCGAGGGCTTGAGCTCGTGAACTTGCGTCAACAAAGCCGTCGAGAAGATCCCGAGATCAATCTGATCAACTTCATCGATGTGCTGCTCGTGTTGCTCATATTCTTCATGGTCTCGACCACGTTCAACCAGGAAGGCCGCGTCAGGGTTCAGCTCCCGCAGGCGAGCGCGATCCCGCAGCAGCGAGGCGCTCACGAGCCCATCGTGATCACGGTGACCGCGGAGGGCGGCTATCGGGTCAACGAGCGCCCGCTCATCAATGCGAGCCCCGATACTTTACGGGCAGCCCTCTTGAAGGAGTCGGGCTCGGATCGCGGGCCGCTCACCATTCGCGCCGACGCGCGCAGTACCCATCAGGCCGTGGTCACCGCCATGGACGTCGCGGGCCGGCTCGGCTTTGCTCAGCTCAACATCGCGACCGTGCATCAGGACTCATCGCCTTGAAAGGCAACGTGTCGCAGGCCGGCGGGGGCCACGCGACGTACACTCCTCTGTCCATCTATCTGCGCTTGTTGCGCTACGCCCGGCCCTACATGGGCGTCTTTCTCATCGGTGTGCTGGGGATGATCCTGTTCGCCGGCGCCAACTCGGTGTTCGCGATCGTGGTGAAGGATTTCATGAACGGCGCGTTCGTGCTGAAAGACCCGGCAATGCTGTGGGAGGCGCCGCTCGCCGTGGTGGTTCTGTTCACGCTGCGCGGGATCGGCGACTTCGTCGGCAACTACTACCCGAGCTGGGTCGGGCGCCAGGTCGTCAAGAGCCTGCGGCGCGACGTGTTCGCCCACTACTTACGGCTCCCCACGGCATTTCTGGACCGCCAGCAGTCGGGACATTTCCTCTCCAAACTCACCAACAACATCGAGTTCGTGGCCGGCGCGGCCACCGGCGCCGCGATCTCGATGATCAGCGACAGCCTGACGATCGTCGGCCTGCTGATCGTGATGTTCTATCTGAACTGGCGGCTGGCGACCTTTTGCATCTTGGCTGCGCCCGTTATCGCCTGGCTCATGCAGATCGCGAACCGTACTTTTCGTCGCTACAGTCAGCGCATCCAGAATTCGATGGGCGACATCACTCGAGTCGCCAAGGAAGCGGTCGACGCGCATCGCCTGATAAAGATCTTCAACGCCGAGGATCACCAGACCGACCGTTTCGAGCCGGTCAACGAGCTGAACCGGGCGTCGAACATGAAGCTCGCATTCGCCAAATCCATCAGCAATCCCGTGGTAGGGGTGATCGCCGCCATCGCGCTTGCGGGCGTGCTCTTCTTCGTCATACGCCAGATATTCACCAGCCATCTGCAAGTGGCCGATTTTCTCGGATTCCTCACGGCGCTGGCCTCCATCCCCGGGCCGCTGCGCACGCTGGTCAATATGAGCGGACCCTTGCAGCAGGGCATCGCCGCGGGCGAGAGCGTGTTCGAGATACTGGATGAGCCGACGGAGGGCAGCGGCGGTTCGCAGAGCCTGGCGCGTGCGCGCGGGCAGATCGAGTTTCGCAACGTGTCCTTCGAATATGCGAGCGAGAAGGGCGGCGTGCTTCACGACGTGAGCTTCCAAGTCGAGCCGGGCGAGACCGTGGCGATCGTGGGACGCTCGGGGAGCGGTAAAACTACGCTGGTCGGCCTGGTGCCGCGGTTCTACGACGTGCAGCGCGGCGCCGTGCTGCTCGACGGCATCGATGTGCGCGAGTATCGGCTGAAAGATCTGCGCTCCCAGGTGAGCCTGGTCAGCCAGGACGTCGTGCTGTTCAACGACACCATCCGCAACAACATTGCCTTCAACGCCGTCGAGAAGACCGACGCGCAGGTCGAGGCTGCGGCGCACGCGGCGAACGTCATGGAGTTCGTCGCCCAACAGCCGCAGGGCTTCGATACGCCGCTCTCCGATCGTGGACAGAATCTCTCCGGCGGTCAACGCCAGCGCATTTCCATCGCGCGCGCGTTGCTCAAGGACTCGCCGGTGCTGATTCTCGACGAGGCGACGGCGGCGCTCGACAACGAGTCGGAACGGCGCGTGCAGCAGGAGTTGAGCACCCTGATGCGCGGTCGCACCACGCTCGTCATCGCCCACCGTCTCTCCACCGTCGAGAGCGCCGACCGGATCATCGTTCTCGACCGCGGGAGAATCGTCGAGATGGGAAGCCACCGAGAGCTCTTGGCGCTCGGCGGCTTGTATGCGACGCTGCACGGAATGCAATTCGCCGATTGACACACGTGCCCGCTGAATCCTGGCTCAATCGGGTCTGGTACGAGCGCTCGGGACCGCCGTGGTGGCTGATGCCGCTGTCGCTCCTGTATGGAGCGGTGTCGGGCTCGCGGCGCTTTTTGTACGCCAAGCGGCTGCGCCGCTCGACGCGCCTCGCGCGACCCGTGATCATCGTCGGCAACCTCACCGTCGGCGGCACCGGCAAGACGCCGCTCGTGTGCTGGCTGGTCGCGCGCTTGAGCGAGCTCGGATTCCACCCCGGCGTGGTGTCGCGCGGCTACGGAGGGTCCGCGAATACCGTACGGCTGATCCAGCAATCCGACGATCCGCGCGTGGTCGGCGATGAGCCGCTGCTGTTGGCGCGCCGGACCCAGGTGCCCGTCGCGATCGGCGGCGACCGGCCCGCCGCGGCGCAACTACTGGTGGGTCACGGGTGCGATGTGATCGTGAGCGATGACGGTCTGCAGCATTACGCGCTGGCGCGCGATTGCGAGGTGGTCGTCATCGACGGCGACCGCCGCTTCGGCAACGGCTGGCTCCTGCCGGCCGGCCCGCTGCGCGAGACGCGCTCGCGCCTCGCCGTGGCCGACGCGGTCGTGGTCAACGGCGGCCGCGCGATGCTCGAGGGTGCTTTGAGCATGCGCCTCGAGGCGCGCAGCGCCGTGGCGCTCGTCGCAGGGCGCGTCTCGCCGCTCGCTGCCTTCGCCGGAATGGCCGTGCACGCGGTCGCGGGCATCGGCAACCCCGAGCGATTCTTCAACATGCTGCGGGCGCACGGCATCGAGGTCATCGGACATCCGCTCGCGGACCACGCACGCATTGCGCCGAAGGACGTGCTCTTCGGGGATGATCGGCCGGTGCTCATGACCGAGAAAGATGCCGTAAAATGCGCGGGCGCGGCGGATGAACGGCATTGGTATGTGCCCGTGAGCGCGTGTTTCGAGGCGGGCGAATCGCATACACTGCTGAATGTCGTCATGCACCGTATAGCAAACCGCGAGTCGCCGCGGCGGGGGGACTTGGATGGATAAGCGCTTGCTCGAGCTGCTCGTGTGCCCGATCTGCAAGGGGCCGCTGCGCCCCGTGGGGAGCGGGGCGACGCTCGAGCTCGTATGCCGTCCCGATCGTCTTGCCTACGCCGTGCGCGACGGTATTCCGATGATGTTGCCCGATGAGGCACGCGTGCTGGGAGCGGACGATCCACTGCTGAACCGTTAGCGTCGCTCGTGGTCACGCCTTTTCACGTAATCATTCCAGCGCGGTACGGGGCGAGCCGTCTGCCGGGCAAGCCGCTGCTCGACGTCGCCGGCCGGCCGTTGATCCAGTGGGTTTGGGAATGCGCGCGAGCGAGCGGCGCCGCGTCGGTGATCGTGGCGACGGACGATACGCGCATTTGCTCCGTTGCGGCCGGCTTCGGCGCGGACGTGGCAATGACGTCGGCGGAACATGTTTCCGGCACCGATCGCATCGCGGAGGTGGTGCGCGCCCGAGGACTCGCACCCGAGTCGATCGTAATCAATCTGCAAGGCGACGAGCCTCTCATGCCGCCCGCGGTGCCGGCCCGCGTTGCGGCCGCGCTGGCCGAGCATCCGGAGTGCGGTATTGCGACGGCTGCCGCGCCGATCACGAGTCTCGCCGAATTCCTCGATCCGAGCTGCGTCAAGGCGCTGCGCGGCGTCGGCGGCGAGGCGCTTTATTTCAGCCGAGCCTGCGTGCCGTGGCCTCGCGATGCGGCGAGCGCCGGCCGCCCCGGCGATTTCAGCCATGCCCTTCGCCACATCGGCATCTACGGCTATCGAGTGAAGAGTTTGCTCGAGTTCGCCGGCTGGCCACCGACCACGCTCGAGACGGTCGAGAAGCTGGAACAGCTGCGCGCCCTCGAGCACGGCATGCGCATTCATGTGGTCGCGTTGCAAGAGGCTCCGCCCGCGGGCGTCGATACACCCGCGGACCTCGAGCGGGCCCGCGCGCGACTGCGCGTCCGCTGAGGAGGCGTCCTCTTGCGGCCTCAGGCCGCGGTCGTGTGCTGGATCGAGGTGTCGATGGTGATGCCGGACGTGAGCGCCAGCGTCACCGGTGTCTTGCCCGCGATTTCCAAAAGCCGCAGAGACTGCTCGTCGGTGAGCGGCTTTGCGAAGGAGAGCCGCCGCTCGATGTGCGCCTTGCGACCGTCCGCGGCGGGCGTGTAGCGCAGGCCCACCGTGATCTTGCCGAGCTCCCAGTCCTTGCGCCCCGCATACATGCGCAGTGTGATGGAGGTGCAGGCACCGAGACTTCCCAGCAGCAGCTCGGTGGGCGAGGCTCCGGTATCGCTGCCGCCGCGGGCCTGAGGCTCGTCTGCCATGACGCGATGGTGGCCGGCGACGATCTGCTGGGCGAAATGAAATTCACTGACGACCGTGACGTGAGCCATGAGATCTCCTCGGGCCGTCTACGAGCGGCCGTCTTATAGACGGATCCTACTCGAAAGCACGCCGCTCGAGACATCCCTCGGCCGACTTTGCCGCAGAAAGGGCGCTACAGCAACGTGCGGAACAGCCAGTACAGGCCGCCCGCCAACGCGATCGAGACGGGCAGTGTCAGGACCCAGGCCATCAACAGGTTGCGGACGGTGGCCCACTGCAGGCCCGAGCGGTTCGCAACCATGGTGCCGGCAACCCCTGAGGACAGCACGTGCGTCGTACTCACCGGGAGACCGTACATGTCCGCGGCGCCGATGGTCAACATCGCCACGAGCTCGGCGGAGGCACCCTGGGCGTACGTAAGGTGGGTCTTGCCGATGCGCTCGCCCACGGTCACCACGATGCGCTTCCAGCCGATCATGGTGCCGAGTCCCAAGGCGATGGCGACCGCGACCTTTACCCAGGTCGGAATGAACTTGGTGGAGTTATCGAGTTGCGATTTGTACTGCGCGAGCGTTCCCTTGTCCGCGGCGGAGACCGGGATCGACTTGGTCTTGTCGAGGAGGCGCAGTCCCTCGCTGACGAGATACATCTCGTTGCGAATGTTGACCATGTCGCCCGTGGGTACGTTGGCCAGGGAATGAGCCGCGTCGACTTGCTGTTGAATGGTGCCGGACAGGGCCACGAGCGAGGGCAGGGTCTGGGCGGAGACCGACCGCGAGCGCACGATCTCGATGGCACCTTGATGCGGATCTGCGGGAGCGGGGCCCTTCGCGTAGCGGGCGAGGGCAGTCTGCGCTTGCGTCGAGATCGCGACGAACCGATCCACGTCCTGCTCGTGCATCGTGCGGTTGAGCGCGTATGCCGTGGGCACGGTGCCGATCAAAATCAGCATGATGAGTCCCATGCCTTTTTGCCCGTCGTTCGAACCGTGCGCGAAGCTCACGCCGGTGCAAGTCAACACGAGTAGAGCGCGTATCGCGAGCGGCGGGGGCTGGTTGCCTTTCGGCTCCTGGTAGAGCGCCGGAATGGGAACGAAGGCTTTCGCGATCATCAAAAGAAGCGCCGCCAGGCTGAAGCCGATGAGCGGCGAGAACAGGAGCGACTCGCCGATTTTCGCCGCCTGCGCCCAGTCGACGCCGCTCGTGCCGCTGGCACTTGCCGCCATCAGCTGGTTCATGAGCCCGACGCCCATGATGGATCCGATGAGGGTATGCGAGCTCGATGACGGCAGCCCGAAGTACCAAGTGCCGAGGTTCCAGATGATCGCCGCGATGAGCAGCGCGAACACCATGGCGAAGCCCGCACCGCTCCCGACCTGCAAGATGAGCTCAACGGGCAGGAGCGAGACGATGCCGAACGCGACCGCGCCGCTCGAGATCAACACACCCAAGAAATTGAAGGCGCCCGACCAGATGACGGCGAAATTGGGCGACAACGAGTTCGTGTAAATGACCGTGGCGACCGCGTTTGCGGTGTCGTGGAAACCGTTGACGAACTCGAAGCCGAGCGCGATGAACAGTGCGACGCCGAGCAATATGAACGGATAGACGCTCGCATTACGCACTACGGACAAGTCGCTCGCGAGGTGATAGCCGGCATATATGATGCCGGTCACGACGACGACGCCGGCCAGGATGTTGAACCAGGGGTTCGTTCTATGTGCGCTGAGGGGCGAGGCTTTGGGGGCGGGAGCCGATGGTCTCGCGTGTATCACATCGATATTGGACATGGGCTTCTCGCTGACGGCCGGGGGAGCGCGCGATTATTGTTGCCGACTGTGACAACGACATGACAACCCCAGGTTATTGATGCCATTTACAATTTCGCACGCCGCCGCCGTCCTGCCTTTCGCCCGGCCGCTGGCGCGTTGGCGGCTGCTGTCCGCCGCGGTCATCGGCAGCATGGTGCCCGATTTCGGCTGGTTCATGCCGTTGCACCCGGCGCGGTTCGAGACCCATAGTCTGGATGCCCTGCTGACCTTCTGCCTGCCCGTCGGGCTGGCAAGCTACTGGCTGTTTCAGCTGCTGATCCGTAGGCCGATCATGGAGTTACTGCCGCCTGGAGCCTATGCGCGCTGGCACTGGTCCGAAGCACCGGCGGACTATAAAAGCGTCAGGCAATGGATCTGGGCCGCTTGCGGCCTGCTTGGCGGGGCGATCACCCATCTCGTCTGGGACGCTTTCACTCACGAGGGCGGGCGAGGAGTACGCATGCTTCCGTTCCTCGAGGATCCGGTCACCTACATCGACGGGCACGCACTCCGAGGCATGCAGCTCGTGCAGGATGTGAACTCCCTGATTGGGCTGATCGCCGTGGCTGCGGTGGTCGCGTACGGATTGCGGCCGGGCAAGCCCGCCGACGCCTCATTGCCGCGTCGTCTGCGAGCTCGCGAACGTTACGCCTGGGTTGCGGCGTATGTCCTCACCGCCGCTGCCTTCGGCGGTGTCTTCCTTCTGTGGAGGCAGCACCCGGGTCGAAGCGCCATCCCGGCGCTGATCGTGCCCTTGGGCTCGGCGGCGATCGCTGTGCTCAGAGGCCTTGCCGCGGCGCTGGTTGCAGTCAGCATTGCCGTCACGATTCGTCTGCGCCGCGCGGACCCGCGCGGCCAGTCGGCCTAGTCGGCCCATAACCCAGGGGCCTAGCGATCATCCGGGCCGCTGCGGGGAGCGTCCCCAGACCCTGACCACACCACATATTTCTCTTGAGCGGCCGGGCGCGGCGCCTCCGGTGCCGCCTGCGGTGCAGGCGCTGCCGGAGGAGGCGAGAAGGCCGGGCTTGCGGGCTGCGGCTGCGGGCTTGAGGGCGCGGGCGAGAAGCCTCCGCCGGAGACCTCCGGGGCCGGCGGTTGGTACGAACCGCCGTCGACACGCGGCCCATCGATACGCGGTGAGGGCGAATCCGGGCCGCGCCCGTTGGCTTCGCCGTTTGTCAGCTGTCCGTTGCCCGTGTTCTCGCCGCCGTCACGGCGCCCGCGGCCACGGCGCCGGCGTCCACGGCCGCTGCGCTCGCCCGGGGCGCGCTCGCCAGGCTCACCCTGGCGCGGCGCCTCGGCGCCGTTGCGGCCCTCGTTACGCGGCGGTGCATCGGTCCGCTCTGTCCGACCGTCGCCGCGGCCGGCATCGCTGCGCGGGGTCTCGGCGCGGGGTCCATCGGAGCGAGCCGCCTCAGCGCGTGGTCCCTCCGAGCGCGGTGCATCGCCGCGCGGCCCATCGGCTCGACGCGTTTCGCCACGATGCTCTCCTCGACCGTTA